>SL_8KL_010_SEDDRAFT_10000193_pt1 | contig 51743 bp, 48 predicted proteins | sample SodLakKL_010_SED_4_FD_11160 | JGI IMG/M metagenome (IMG submission 11160)
TGTAAATTTTACTGGCATTTATGATCTCCTCAACCGGGCAGTATTCTTCTTCCGAATGGGCGGAAGAAAGGTGCCCCGGACCCAGGACTACCGTTTCAATATCGCCATCCCTGCTCAGGATCGAACCGTCGGTCCAGGCCGGGAAATAAGAGGTTTTGTGCCTGTTAATGACTTTGTCCGAAGCTTCTTTAAGGATATTAACCAGGGGCGAGCTTTCTTCGCATACCAGTGGAGGGAACTGGATGCCCATGTCGTCATCTATAACTGTTACTTCTGCGTCCAGTTCGGGGTCATTTTCTTTTAAACTGCTGATGATAGCTTCGATTTCCCGGACCGCCCCTTCCTGGCTTTCGTCGGGAAGCCATCTTCGGTCCATCTGCAGGATACAGTCCCCGGCTACGGTGCTGGGCTGGGTTCCGCCCTTGATGTAGCCCAGGTTCAAGTGGGAAGGCCCGGTGATAGGATGGCTCTTTTTCTTAATTTCCGGCTTCAATTTCGTGATGATTTCAGTAATGATGGCGCCGGCTTTTTCGATGGCGTTGATCCCTTTTTCCGGGGTCCCTCCGTGGGCATATTTACCATTTACTTTTACTTCGATCCAGATCAGGCCTCTGTGGCCGTTGTGGATCTCCAGCTCTGTCGGTTCACCGACGATAGCGTAACGGGTTAACGGGCCGTTTTTGGCGATATAGTCAGCGCCCCTGTAGTTTCTTTCTTCATCTATTACTCCGGCAAAATAAGCCCTGCCTTCAAGAGGAATTCCAGCGCTTTTTATCGCTGTTAGGGCTCCGACCATGGCGGCAAGGGCCCCTTTCATGTCTACAGCGCCCCTGCCGTAAATATTACCGTTTTTAATTTCGCCGCTGAAGGGATCTACAGACATATTTTTGACGTCCACCGTATCCATGTGGCCTTCAAGCATTAGGGTTTTTTCATTGTCCCTGCCGGGGCCATGCCAGGCAATAACGTTTTTCCTTTCGCCAACTACAGGTACATGCTCTGTTTCAAATCCTTCTTCAGCCAGGTATTTGTAGAGGTAAGCGGAAATATCTTTTTCCGGTTCCGCAAGGCCATGGTAACTGGGGATGGCAATCAAGTTTTTGGTGAGGTCGATAATTTTGTTTTCGTCAAGATGTTCCAGAGCTTTTTGGTAGCTGTTTGTAAGCATTGATTGTGATCTCCTCCAGGATAGTAAAGCCCCGGCCGGCTTGAGCAACAGCCGGGGCTTTATAGTTAACTCCGGTCAGTTTTTTAAAACGGCCCTAATTGAATAATCTGGGCAATGCTGACCAGGATAATTCCGGCGATAATCCAGACTGCCAGGCACGGCAGGAACCATTTGGCCCATTTATCCCACATTACTCCGGCCAGGCCCAGCCCGGCCATGAAAAAGCCTGATGTAGGCGACCAAACATTGGTGAAACCGTCACCCAGCTGGTAGGCAATTACTGCAGTCTGGCGGGTGACTCCGACCAGGTCTGATAAGGGCGCCATGATCGGCATGGTCAGCGCTGCCTGCCCGCTTCCGGAAGGCACGATAATATTGAGCAAGATCTGGAAGAAATACATGCCGGCAGCGGAAAGGTAGGCGGGAAAGCCCTGAAGAGCATTAGACATACCGAAAAGGACGGTGTCAATAATGAAACCTTCTTCCAGGACCACCAGGATCGCCCTGGCAATCCCTACAATCAGGGCAGCCATAGTTAATTCCTTGGCTCCAATTACAAAACCGTCGGCGATGTCATCGGCCGAAAGCCTGCCGACTATGCCGGCAACAATACCCATGCCGAGGAAAAGGGCCGCTATTTCGAGGATATACCAGCCCTCACTGATCACTCCCCAGGCCAGCAAACCAAAGAAGATCAGGACCACAACTAAAACAGCCTTATGCTTACCTTCCAGCCCTTTAACTTCTTCGTTGTTATTGACCAGGCTTTCCTTTTTTTTCAGGTCTTCCTCATACACGGGGCTCAGTTTCGGGTTCTTTTTAACCCTGTTAGCGTGCAGATAAACAAATGCGATTCCGATCAGGGTGATAATAGCCCATACGATAATCCGGTATCCCAGCCCGGAAAACAGGGGCAGTTCTGCTATGCCCTGGGCTACCCCCACGGTAAATGGGTTCATGAAAGCTCCGGCAAAGCCTGCGCCGGCTCCGATCAGGACTATTCCGGCTCCGGTTAGGGAATCGAATCCCAGGGCAAGGCAGAGCATCACCATGATGGGAATGAAAGGCAGGAATTCTTCGATTAACCCCAATAGTCCGGCTCCGAGGGCAAAAACCAGCATCATGACCGGGATGATCAGCTGCTCTTTGCCTTTGAGGGTTTTGGTTAACGAATTGATGCCTCTGTGTATGGCTCCGGTCTTATTGATTATGCCAAAAGCTCCGCCGACAATAAATATGAAAAAGACAATTAACTGCACTTCACCCAGGCCTTTGGGAATCGACTGGAGAATTTCAAAAGGCCCGACCGGGTTTCTTTCCACGACCTGGTATGAGCCGGGATCCACTACCGTTCTGCCTTCAACTTCCACCCGGTCGTACTCTCCCGGTGTGGCAATATAAGTAAAGATAGCAGCAACAATGATAACCGCAAAGAGGAGAACCAGGACATGAGGAAATTTAAATTTGCTTTTCTTGGTTGTTTCCGGTGTGTTGGCCAGCAAAGTGTATACCTCCTTCGTTCTGTGTAGTTATTCGAAAACTATAAGTTAAGTTTTCGTGCTGCAAAACTGCTCAAAACTCACTCATTCAGGCCTTCGTTCCGACAAACTACTCTGCAATTAGCTTTGATTTGGCTGAAATGGTGATCACCCGGTAAAAGGCCAGGACCTGTTTTACCGCAGAAGAGAAAGGATCCGGCCGCTTAAGTTCGATCGCTTCCAATACTGGCGGTATGGTTGAGAAAGTTACCGGCCAAACCTGATCACCCTGCCGTTATCACCCCCATTATAATTGCTGTTTTTGACAACCGCTTTGCCTCCCACAAGGACATGTTCAATACCCCGGGGAGGGGTTTCCGGNTTTTCATAGCCGGATTGATCCATTACNGTGTCATAATTGAAAATAACCAGATCGGCGTCATAACCTTGAGCCACCCTGCCTTTATCAGGTAACCCCAACCTTTCGGCAGGAAGCAAGGTCATTTTTTTGATTGCTTCGACCAGGTCAAGTTGTTTTTCATCGCGGACATACTTGCCGAGGACGCGGGGAAAAGCGCCNGTTCCCCGGGGGTGGCCCTGGCCGGAACGCAGAAATCCGTCGCTGGCGATCATGATCCGGGGGTGCTTTATAGCCTCTGTTACCTCGGCGTCATTCATTACAAAAGCCACCAGCAGGGTCTCCGGGGCCTGCCTGCGCAGCTCCCGGAAAATACTTTCCGTGCACCTTTGCCCCCGGTATTTGCCTTCAGCTACCAGCAGGGAGTCATATGATTTGTTCCACTTTTCAAAGCAGCCTTCATCAAAGACGGGGCTGCCGATCATGGTGCTGAAAGCGTTGTATGGATAGACATCGGCCGAGACGTCCACCCCGTCTGCATAGGCGGCGTCAAACATATCCAGGGCTGAAGACATCTGGCCAAAGGCGTTACAGCTCCCGATATGTGAAACCTGGACCGGCACTGCAGTTTCACGGGCCAGGATAATTAATTCCGCCAGGGCTTCCAGGGAACGCCTGGCGTCGTAACGATAATGAACGGAGATCAGCCGGCCGGGGTAGTCCCGGACCAGGCTGCCCAACCAGAGCATTTCTTCAGTGCTGATCCCGGGTGCGTATTCCAGGCCTAAAGAAACCCCGCAGGCTCCTTGATCCAGGTTTTTTCTGATCAATGGCGCCAGTTCCAGGAATTCGGAGTGGTTTATGGGCCTGTCGAGCTCATGGCCATACTGTTCCCTGATATATCCGTAACCGGTGTATCCAATGTAGTTAACCGGAATGCCGCTTGCTTCCAGCAAATCAAGATACGCGCCGGCGTCCTGCTTGCAAGTATTTAAACCGCAATTGCCGCCGACGGCAGTGGTGACTCCCATCCCGGCCATATATTCTAACATCTCCAGGTTTGCGGTATTGTTTTCTACTTCGCTTTCATGCATATGAATATCAATAAAGCCAGGGGTTATTATCAACCCACTGGCTTCTAAAACTTCACTGGCCTCTACTTCCTGTTCTGAAACAAGATTAATGGTATGGCCTTTTATGCCGATATTAGCTGTAATCCGGCCAAGAACCGGATCTATAATTGTGCCGCCCTTGATCAGGAGATCCAACATCTGTAGTGGCTCCCTTCGCTTTTCAGTTTATTTTGCCCTTTCTATCCCCTTATCCTTAAATATATGTTCGTATAGTGAACACTAAGTTCTTTATTGGAACATAAATAATCCTAACACAACTGGCATAAGATTGCAAGCTTTGTTGAGAGTTTTAAATTAATTCTGTATATGCCTGGCCTAACTGAAATCAACCCTGCAGGGGAAATTTTGCGATTGAGCTGGGCCCGGGGGAGGTTTAATTTGTTTTGGGGTAAAAAATGATCTGGCGAAAAAGGCAACAGCCATCATGGCGGGTCTGTTTAATCAGGCCATAAGGTTTTTTGCCGCAGGCCGGAGAAAGAAGTGAAGATGCATTTATCTTTTAGGGTAAGCCTAGATCATAAACCTGGCTATTTCGTCTTTATATGTAAAGAGCATTTCCTTGAACTCTTCTATTTTTTCTTTGTAGTTTTCATTTTTTAAAAAGGAGATGGCAACACAGCTCCTGACGCTGCCGTCCGGACTTGGAATAGGAATGCCTACGCCGACGGCATAGCGAAATGTTTCTTCGTCGCTGACCACGTAACCCTGTTTTTTTATTTTATCATATTCACTTAAAATCTCCGCTTTTTCGGTCAGGGTGTTCAAGCAGACTTTTTCAAACCTGACTTGATCAAGTAATTGACTGACCCTTTCCCGGTCATAATAGGCCATCAGGCATTTTCCGTAACAGCCCCTGTTCATAGGGTAGACCAGTCCCGGCCGGTAATTCATCTTAAGAGGTTGATCAACTTCAATTTCGTAAAGCGAGATCACTTGTTCGCCTTCCCTTACCGCTATCCCGACTGATTCCTGCGACTCATGCGATATTTTGTCGAGAATGGGAAAAATATTATCTCCGAACTTAAAGTTGTGCAGGTAAACAGATCCCATTTCATAAGCCATCGGCCCCAGTTTATAAGTTTTGTTCCTCTCGGTTTTGATAACCAGGCTATATTCTTCCATTTTTTTCAGGATCCGGTGTAAAGTAGTCCTGTTGATCCCGGTCATGCTGGCCAGTTCGGTTATTTTATATTCGTGCGGTTCCCGGCAAAGCTGTTTAAAAATCTTCGCTGCCTTATCAATACTGGTTACCGATTCGCTATCTTTTGCCATATATAACCCCCCAATTATTGGCTGAAACCAGTTTAACATATTATCAGCATTAATGTATTATTGTTTTTAAAAATTCGTTTTTAAAGATATTAACCCGGCTGTTCACATTATATTTTGACTGCTTCCTCCATAAAATATATACTTGTGGTTAAGAAAAGGCTTATCAATACAGTGAAGTCTGCGTCGTTTTTTTACGGGTGGCTGCTAATGAAAAGACATACCATTGAGCATAAAGGCCGGGTAATTCCTTTTGTGCTCCAAAGAAAGAATGTTAAAAATATAAATTTAAGGGTTTGTCAGGATGCTTCAGTGATGGTGTCAGCTCCTGAAAAAGTTCCCTATGATTATATAGAGCAGTTTGTCCAAAAAAAAGCGGCCTGGATCTTAACCAGTATCTACAAGGTAGAACAAAAGAAACTCTTAACCCGGGAAAAGGATTATAAGAGCGGGGAAATAATCGATTATCTTGGCCGGCAGTACCGGCTAGCAGTTTATCCTGTTTCCGGCAAGGAGGAAGCCTGCTTGAACCGGGGAAATCTTTACCTGCGGGTCCATGATATTAATGATGTTTCCAGAAAAGAAGCGCTGCTCAGCTCCTGGATCAGGGAGCAGGCCGGGATTGTTTTTCATGATTCCCTCGATCGAATGCTGGCCCTGGTTAACAGCCATTTTGCAGTAGACCGGCCGAAAATCACCATCAGGGATATGAAAACCAGGTGGGGATCCTGTTCCTGGAACCGGCAGAAGATAACTTTAAATTCCAGGTTGATCCATTTTCCCCGGGAGCAGATCGATTACGTGGTTTTGCATGAGCTGGCCCATTTTATTCACCAAAAACATGACCGGGCCTTCTATGCTTTTTTATCGCTTTTAATGCCGGACTGGAAAAGCAGAAGGAAAAGCCTGAGGGGGGAAAGTGATAAGCAAGTTTAAGAATTAAACCAGATTTTTCCACTTTTAGGGTTGGCGAATCAACTTGTATAAGGGAGGAATTGATTATGGGTAAACTGTTGTGGGAACCTTCCAGGGGAATAATAAAGAATTCTAACATGACTGCCTTTATAGACGAAGTCAATAAACAATACAACAAAAAGATCACCAATTATGAAGAGCTCTATGACTGGTCGGTTACAGCTTTAAATGATTTTTGGGCCTCTTTTTGGGATTATGCAGGGATCAAGGCAACAAAGGATTATGATTTTGTCGTTGATGATCCTGAGAAAATGCCCGGCGCCAGGTGGTTCTCTGGAGCCAAACTTAATTATGCTGAGAACCTGCTCAGATACAGAGATGACCGTCCTGCCCTGATATTTAAAGGAGAAACCCAAAAAACTTCCAGGATGAGTTATGCCGAGCTTTATGATCATGTTGCCCGTCTGGCCAGGTCGCTTCGCCAGATCGGAGTTCAGCCGGGCGACCGGGTAGCAGCTTATATGCCGAATACAATGGAGACCATTATTTGTATGCTTGCCGCGACCAGCATCGGCGCCACCTGGTCTTCGTGCGCCACTGATGTCGGTCAGGAAGCGGCCTATGATCGGCTGAGCCAGATAGAACCGAAAATTTTATTTACAGCTGACAAATATTTTTATAAAGGGAAGTCTTTTGAGGCTTTAGCCAAAGCTGCCGGCATAGCAGAGAGAATGCCGTCTGTGCAAAAAATTATTGTCGCCTCATACCTGGGAGAAAAGGTTGATATCAGCCATGTGCCCAATGCAATCCATTATGAAGACTTTTTATCTGAAGAAAAAGGGCTTGAAATCCAGTTTGAACAAATGCCGTTTGACCACCCTTTGTACATCATGTTTTCTTCAGGCACAACCGGCAAACCCAAGTGCATGGTCCAGGGGGCCGGGGGCATCCTGATTAATCATTTAAAAGAGCTGATCCTGCATTCTGACCTCAAGCGTGAAGATATTATCTTCTATATTACTACCTGCAGCTGGATGATGTGGAACTGGATGGTGAGCGCGCTGGCTGTCGGGAGCACCCTGGTTCTATATGACGGCAACCCCGGCTATCCCGACAGCGGAGCCATGTGGCAGTTAATCCAGGATGAAAAGGTAACCTTTTTTGGCTGCAGCGCCAGTTATATTAATTTTATCAGCAGCGAAGGGTTAAAACCCGGGGCCGATTATGACCTGTCGGCTTTAAAGCAGATCTCGCAAACCGGTTCGCCGCTTTCCGCCGAGGGCTTTGCGTATGTTTACGATCATGTTAAAAAAAACCTGTGGTTTAATTCTATTTCTGGAGGCACTGATATTAACGGTTGTTTCTGCGCCGGCAACCCGCTCAGCCCGGTTTATGCCGGCCAACTGCAGGGTCCCGCTTTGGCTATGAAGATAAATGTTTATGATCAAGCCGGAAACCCGGTATCTGATCAACAGGGAGAACTGGTTTGTGAAGCAGCTGCGCCTTCCATGCCCCTTTATTTTTGGAACGATCCAGATGGCCGTAAATACCGGGAAGCTTATTTTGATGTTTATCCCGGGGTGTGGCGGCATGGTGACTATGTCATTCGCCACAGCGATACCGGAGGGTTTACTTTTTACGGGCGTTCCGATTCGGTATTAAAACCTTCCGGAGTGCGGATCGGCACTGCAGAAATCTATAACCAGGTTGAGAACTTAGATGAAATAGAGGATAGCCTGGCTATAGGACAATACTGGCATGGTGACCAGCGAGTCCTGTTATTTGTTAAACTTGCCGGGGGGATTAGTTTAACCGAAGATTTGAAGCAAAAAATTAAAAAAACTCTGCGCGAGAAAGCTTCACCCAGGCATGTGCCTGCTGTCATAATGGAGGCGCCGGATATCCCTCGCACTTTGAACATGAAAAAGGTGGAGAGCGCTGTAACCAATATTATTAATGGCAGGCCGGTAACAAACAGAGATGCCCTGGCTAACCCTGAATGTTTAAACTTTTACGAGAGCGCCGCTAAAGAGCTTAATAGATGATGTTGCGCTATCTATTTTATACTAGAGCTGTCGATTTTTGTTAAGGCGATAGGGTTTATTGTTTTTGAGAGGAGAAATATTTGTATGGCGGTTCCTAAAAAGTTGAAGTTTTGTGTTAATAACGAGTGGAGGGAAACCGGGTCCGGACAGTACATGGATATCACCAACAGCAGTAGCGGAGAAATCATGGCCCGGGCCCCCCGGTGTAGTGAACAGGAGGTAAACCAGGCAGTGGAGGCGGCAAAAAGAGCTTTTCCGGGCTGGTCATCGACGCCTGTGCAGCAAAGAGCCGATTTAATGTTTAAGTTCAAAGCAAAGCTGGAAGAAAACCTCGATGAACTGGCTACCATGGTGGCGACAGAACACGGTAAGAACATGGCAGAATCTAGGGGAGATGTGATCAAGGCCATGGAAGTAGTCGAACTGGCCTGCTCAACTCCTTATTTAATGCAGGGTGATTCATTGATGAATGTTTCCGAAGGCCATGACACAGTGATGTACCGGGAACCGGTCGGAGTTTTTGCCGGTATCGTCCCCATGAACTTCCCGGCCATGATCCCTTTTGGTTGGATGATTCCTCTTTGTATTACTACGGGCAATACCTTTGTGCTTAAAGCCGCCAGCCAGGTTCCCCAGACCGGTATGAGAATGCTCGAATTGTTAATAGAAGCGGGAATGCCTGCAGGGGTGGTGAACCTGGTTACCTGCAGCCGCAGCGAAGCGGAGCTTCTTTTGAAGCATCCTGATGTAAACGGAATATCCTATGTCGGTTCCAGTTCGGTAGGCAGGCATATTTACAGCACTGCAGCAGCTCACGGCAAGCGCGTTCAGGTTCTCGGCGAAGCGAAAAACCACGCCCTGGTTTTAAAAGACGCAATCCTGGAAAGAGTGGCTTTAGGGGTAAGGAATTCTGCTTTTGGCTGTGCCGGACAGCGCTGCATGGCCCTGCCCGTGGTTTGCGTTGAAGAAGATATTGCCGATACGCTGGTTGCCCACCTGGTCAAAGCGGCAAAAGAACTTAAAATCGGCCCGGCATATGATCCCCATACTGATCTGGGCCCGGTTATTTCAGCCGAACACAAAGAAAAAGTTTTGGCCTGGATAGCTAAAGGCCTGGAAGAAGGGGTTGAGCCGGCCCTGGATGGCAGAGATGTAGAAGTAAAAGGATTTGAAAATGGCTTTTACCTGGGGCCGACGATCCTCGATCACGTCAAACCGGGAATGAGTGTTGGAGAAGATGAAATCTTCGGCCCGGTGCTGTGCGTAAAAAGAGTCAAAGATTTTGAAGATGGCCTGCAAATTATGAACAGCAGCCCTTATGCCAACGGATCCTGTATTTTTACTCAGAATGGCTATTATGCCCGGGAGTTTACCTGCAGGACCCATGCCGGCATGGTTGGTGTGAATGTAGGCATCCCGGTGCCGGTTTCTTATTTCCCTTTTTCCGGTCATAAGGGGTCTTTCTTTGGCGATCTCCATGTCATGGGCAAGGATGGGGTGGCCTTCTACACGGAGGCAAAATGCGTTACTTCCCGCTGGTTTACCGAAGAAGATCGCAAAGATACCAGGGTAGGGACCTGGGAAGGGACTATTCACAGGGAATAGGCTTTTTTTTGGAAAGAAGGGGATGCATAGTAGATGCACACCCATGCAACAAAAAATAAAGTGTGGTTTATTTGAAGCAAACTGAACCTGAGCATTGCAGAGATTTAAAATAACAGCAATAAGACAAGAAAAAGGAGGAGCTATATGTATAAAGTTGCTTCCCTGCAGCTGGAAATCAATGACCGGCAGCGCAAGCAGGACCGGATTAATTATGCTTTGGAACAGATGGAACTGTCCAGGGCTGCGGACTTGATCCTGCTTCCGGAAATCTGGAATACCGGATATTTTAATTTTGATCTTTACCAGGAGGAAAGTGAAACCTTAGATGGATTAACCGTCAATGCCGTTGCAGAAAAAGCGCGAGAAATTAACTCCTTTGTTTTTGCCGGCAGTTTCGTGGAAAACAGGGAAGGCAAACTTTACAATACCAGCGTTTTGCTGGACAACCACGGCAAAATTATTGGCGTTTACCGGAAGATCCACCTGTTTGGTTATGGATCCCGGGAAAAAGAATTGCTGACCCCTGGTGAAGAAGCGGTGGTGGTCAATACCGAACTCGGCGCCCTGGGTTTGTCGACCTGTTACGACCTGCGCTTTCCTGAATTATACCGCCATATGCTTGATTCGGGAGCGGAAATATTCCTGGTCACCTCCGGTTGGCCTTTTCCGCGCTGGGCCAACTGGATCGCTTTAAACCAGGTCCGGGCCATGGAAAATGTTTGTTACCTGGTTTCCTGCAACTGCGCCGGTATAAACAGGGGCATTACATACCTGGGGCACAGCTGTATAGTGGACCCCAGGGGCATAATCAGGTCCGGCAGTAATGAAGAACCCTGTATCGTTTCAGGTACTATCGATCTGGAAAGGGTTCACCAGATCAGGAACAGCTTTTCCCTGTTGAAAGACCGGACCCTGAAATTTATGGGCTGAGATTGATCAATAATGCTTTATCATAAACAAAATAACTGCTTCGACCCCGCGTATGGGGAGTACTCCATCAGCAGGTCAAATGCTTGCTATACAGTTAGTACAGTTTGCAGGATGCTCTTATATACGCGGGGTCTGTTGCTTTTTTAACAAGTTGATGATAGCATACTATTGAAAGAAAAGTTACTTACATTAAGCCCTTCAAAGCTCGTTACAATGGGATTTACACCGTTTTTTTGTGCGGCTGATTTTTTATGTTTTTTTGATAAAAAATCAGAAGCATAATTATACACTATATTATTATAAGGAGGAATCAAACCCACTTTTGTGGGGAGGATTATGCGCAAACCGGTTGTTGTAAGTGCAGTAAGAACTATTGCCGGCAGATATGGTGGAAGTTTAAGTAGTTTCGGAGCTCCAGAGCTGGGAGCAAAAGTTGTGGAAGAAGTGGTTAAGAGAGCCGGAATTTCCGGTGAAGAAGTGGACGAGCTGGTTTTTGGCTGCGGATGGCAGGCCGGGATTGGTCCCAACGTTGCCCGTATTGCCACCGTTAACGGCGGCTTGCCGGTTGAGGTCCCTGCTTACACGATTAATATTCGCTGCGCTTCAAGCCTCCAGGCTACTATCCAGGGCGCTAAATCGATCCTGACAGGCGATGCTGATACGGTAGTGGTCGGAGGGACAGAATCTGCTTCAAACGTGCCCTACATCCTTGACAAAGCCCGCTGGGGAGCCCGGATGGGAGATTTTAAAGCTTACGATGGCCTCCACAAAGACGGGTTTATGTGCCCGATGGCCGGTATGTTGATGGGGGGCACCGCTGAATTGTTGGCAGAGAAGTACAATATTGACCGGGAAGAACAGGACAGCTTTGCCATCGAAAGTCATCAAAAAGCGGTTAAGGCCATGGAAGAAGGCAAATTTAAAGATGAAATACTACCGATTGAGGTAACAAAAAAGAAGGAAACAATCACCGTAGACCAGGAAGAGATTCCCCGGGCAGACGCTTCTATGGAAAAAATGGCCAAACTCCCCAGCGTATTTAAAAAAGATGGAACGGTAACGGCCGGAAACAGCTGCGCCTTATCGGACAATGCTTCGGCCATGTTGATTATGTCTGAAGAAAAAGCCAAAGCCCTCGGACTTACTCCCATAGCGGCTATTCGCGGTTATGCGGCAGGCGGGGTTGAACCAAAGTATATGGGCATCGGTCCGGTTAAAGCGGTTCCCCTGGCCCTTGAAAAAGCAAAGGTCAAGCTCGATGATATTGACTTAATAGAATTAAATGAAGCTTTTGCGGTGCAGTACCTGGCTGTAGAAAGGGAAATGAAGTGGGACAGGGATAAAGTTAATGTCCACGGTGGAGCAGTAGCCCTGGGCCACCCGGTAGGAGCCACAGGCACCAAGCTTATTACCACCCTGTTAAACGCGATGAAAATATATGAAAAAGATTTGGGCCTTGTCAGCGCCTGCGTGGGCGGCGGACAGGGGTTGGCCCTGGTCTTTGAACGCCTGAACTAGCGCTTTTACGGTAGATTTTTATTTATTTACTATTTTACAGGAGGGTTGATTGATTATGGAAATAAAGAAGGGTTTTGTTTTGGGCGCCGGCATAATGGGCACAGGAATTGCCCAGCTTATGGCCCAAAAGGGAATTGATGTTACTTTATCGGATGTCGATCAGTCAATTGTCGAACGCAGCCTTAAGAATATCGAGAAGGGCCTGCAGCGCAGGGTGGAGAAAGGGAAGATGACCGACGATCAGGTCAAGGATATTCTCGGACGGATTACTCCATCCCAGGGGGTTAAAGACGCGGCCCAGGCCGACTTTGTTGTCGAAGCGATTATCGAGGATGTAAAAATTAAGCAGGATACTTTCGATGAGCTCGAGAGTGTAGTGAAGGAAGGCGTTATTTTGGCTTCCAATACTACGGCCTGCTCTATTTCAGAAATATCTTCCAAGGCCAAAGATCCGGGGCGGATCGTGGGTATGCACTTTTTTAACCCCGCTGTGGTTATGAAGCTGGTCGAAATCATGCCCGGTCTGGCTACCCGGCCGGAAGTAGTTGATCAGACCCGTGAGTTTGCCGAGTTCCTGGGCAAAGAACCGGTAGTCACTGCCAAGGAAGGGATTGCCGGTATTGCCAGCCGGGTCCTGGCGGCCCTTTTGAACGAAGCTGTATGGGTCCTTGAAGAAGGAATCGGCACAGTTGAAGATATCGACAAAGCCATGAAAATGGGTTCCAATCAGCCCATGGGCCCGCTGGAACTGATCGATTTAATCGGTATTGACACCCACCTGGCCAAGACCAGGACTCTTTACAACAAGTTTGGCGATGCCCGTTATCGTCCCTGCTACCTGCTGGAAAAAATGGTTCATGCCGGATACCTGGGNCGTAAATCCAAGAAAGGTTTTTATGATTACACAGGAGATACTCCTGTTCCGATGCGAATCAAATAAACTGGTGATGAAATAAATATTACGAGGTGACAAACATGGATTTTAGTCTAAACGCCGAACAAGAAACTGTGCAAAAGATGGTCCGCGATTTTGTGGCCAAAGAAATAACTCCTTTTGCCAAGGAATGGGATCAGGAAGAGAAGTTTCCCTGGGATGTATGGAAGAAATTAGGGGAAGTGGAAATAATCGGCACCGCTATTCCTGAAGAATATGAGGGCAGCGGCATGGATCATATCACCCACGCTATCGTGGCCGAAGAACTTGGTTACGGCTGCAGCACTATGCGCGGCAATTACTCGGTCCAGATTTCCCTGGTCGCCAAAACTATCCTTAAGTGGGGCAATGAAGAGCAGAAGAAAAAGTATGTTCCCCGCCTGGCTACGGGAGAAATTATGGGCTGCTTCGGATTGACAGAACCTGATTCGGGCAGCGACGCCGCCAGCCTTTCGACCAGCGCCGTAGAAGACGGCGATCACTATGTTTTAAACGGTTGCAAAATGTGGATCACCAATGCCACTGTTGCTGAAGTGGCTATTGTTTTTGCCAAAACCGATCCGAAAGCTGGACCGAAGGGCATTACCGCCTTTCTGGTAGAGAAGGATACTCCCGGCTACTCCTCGCAAAAAATCCACGAAAAGCTGGGTCTGCGGGCTCAGGATACGGGGGAATTGATCCTTGATAATGTCAGGGTTCCGAAGGAAAATATCCTGGGGCCAATAGGCAAAGGATTCGCGGTAGCATTATCAGCGCTGGACAACGCCCGCTTTACCGTTGCGGCAGGTTGTGTCGGATCGGCCCAGTCCGCATTGGATACGGCAAAATCCTACGCCAAAGAAAGGGTCCAGTTTGACAAGCCCCTGGCCGGTCACCAGCTGGTCCAGCAGCTGCTCAGCAACATGCTCCTGGATATTGAATGCGGCAGGCTCCTGGTTTACCGGGCCGGCTACCTGAAAGATCAGGGCGTGCCCAATACCAGGGAAACCTCGATGGCCAAATATTACTGCAGCGAGATGGTGAACCGGGTGGCCTATAACGCTATCCAGGTCCTGGGGGGTTACGGTTTTTCCGGCGAATATCCCCTGGAGAGAATTTATCGCGATGCCAGGATCAACACCCTTTATGAAGGGACTTCACAGATCCAGCAGTTAATCCTGGGCAACATTGAACTGGGTATTCCCGCCTTTAAATAGGAGCCCGGGTTTATTAAGCAAACACCAAATAATTAAGGGGGAGAGAGTAATGTTTGAATTGTTGAAGCTGGAAAAAGAAGCCCCCCTGGCGGTTGTAACCATCAACCGCCCGGAGGTTAGAAATGCCCTCTCCAATGCCCTGGTAGAAGAACTGGCCGAGGCTTTTTCCCAGGTAAAGAGCGACCCCGAGGTCAGGGTTCTGATTATTACCGGCGAAGGCGATAAAGCTTTCATGGCCGGCGCTGATATTAAGGAACTGGAAGACCGTGACTTTATAAAAGGGCGGGAGCAAACCAGGCGCCGCCAGGAAGTATTTAATATGCTCTGGGAGATGCCTATTCCTGTAATTGCCGCCGTGAACGGTTATGCCCTGGGCGCCGGCCTGGAACTGGCTATTTCCTGCACCCTGCGTATTGCCTCCAGGGATGCCCAGATGGGCTCCCCAGAAGTTAACCTGGGCATTATTCCCGGTGATGGGGCTACGCAGAGGTTGCCCCGCCTGATCGGGTTTGGCAGGGGTATGGAACTGGTTCTGACCGGCAGCATCATCGATGCTGAAGAGGCATACCGGATTGGACTGGTAAACAAACTGGTCGATCCTGAAGAGTTAATGGAGGAAGCTAAAAAAATGGCCCAGAAACTGGCCGCTAAATCTCCGCTTGCCCTCCAGTATGGCAAGGAAGCGGTAAACCGTTCCCTGGAAACAGGACTTTATGAAGGCCTGGCCCATGAGTCGTACCTGCATGCCCTGGCCTGTGCCAGTGAAGATAAAAAAGAAGGCGTGAAGGCCTTCATGGAAAAAAGAAAGCCGCAGTATAAAGGGAAATGATCGCAACTAAACATGCAGCCAGTATGTCGGAGGATGAATGGAAATGAATAAAACTGACAAAGAAGTAAAGATCCATATCGACGAGGCTTTATGCAAACGATGCGGTTTTTGCATCGAGTTTTGCAATACAAAGGTGTATGAGGCTGATCAGGATGGTTTGCCTTTGATTAAGAATCTCGAAGAGTGCACCAACTGCCGCCTGTGCGAGCTTCGTTGTCCTGATTTCGCTATAAGGGTGGAGGTTGTTAACAATGAGTAGACCGGAAGGGATTCAATTAATGGAGGGCAACCATGCCTGCGCCTGGGGAGCTATTGATGCAGGAGCCCGTTTTTACGCCGGCTATCCGATTACTCCTTCATCTGAAATTGCTGAAGTATGCGCCCGTGAGCTCCCCGCCTACGGCGGCACCTATATCCAGATGGAAGATGAGATTGGAAGCATTGCAGCGATAATCGGCGCCTCTCTCTCGGGTAAAAAGTCATTTACCGCCACCAGCGGACCGGGCTTTTCCCTGATGCAGGAAAACCTGGGGGTGGGCATATACCAGGAAGTGCCCTGCGTTGTGGTCAATATCCAGAGGGTGGGGCCCGCCACCGGGCTGGCTACCCAGCCTGCCCAGGCCGATGTTATGCAGGCCCGCTGGGGCACCCACGGAGATCACCCTATTATTGCCATTTCTCCGGCGTCAGTCCAGGAAATGTACGATTTTACAATACGGGCTTTCAACCTGTCGGAGCGCTTTAGAATACCGGTAATACTGCTGGGCGACCAGGTAGTAGGGCAAACTTATGAAAATATCGCCCTGCCCGACCCGGGATCCCTGGAAATCGTGGAGCGCAAAAAACCTACTGTGCCACCTGAAGAATATCTGCCCTACCAGCCCGATGAAAACCTGGTGCCGCCCATGGCTGCATATGGCGATAAGCATATTCTTCACGCTTCCAGCACCTGCCATTGCGAAACCGGTTACTCGAACTTTAAGTACGGGACCAACAGGCAGTTGTTAAACCGGTTAAAAAACAAGATCTACAACTACCTTGATGAGATTATAGATGTAGAATACTTTGGTCCTGAAAAGGCTGAAGTTACCCTGGTTTCGTTTGGATCTGCTTCCAGGGTTTGTAAATATGTGGTAGGATTGGCCGAAAAAGAAGGCATCAAGGTTAACCTGTTGCGCCTGATTTCGATCTGGCCTTTCCCGGACCGGGAAGTGCAGGAAGCCCTGGCAAAAACCGGCGCCTGCGTGGTGGCGGAGATGAACCAGGGCCAGGTAATCAACGAAGTAAACCGCGTCAATACCACCAACACTCCGGTCCACCTTGCTTCCGGTATTGACGGTGAACTGATCAGGCCGGAGATCATTATGGCAAGCATAAGAGAGGCGGTGAAATAATGGCAGTTAAACTGAACTACCGGGAATATTTTAAAGAAGAAGCGCTGCCTCTTATGTGGTGTGCGGGTTGCGGGAACGGTATTCTGCTGCGGGCTATCACCGATGCTTTAGCGGACCTGGAAATACCGCCCCACCAGGTGGTGGTCAGTACCGGGATCGGCTGCTGGGGTAAAGCAGACGACTACATGACCACCCATGCTTTTCACGGCAGCCACGGCAGGGCCCTGGCTTTTGCAACCGGGATTAAACTGGGCAACCCCGATCTTCATGTGATCGCTTTAATGGGCGACGGTGATGCCCTGGCGATCGGGGGGAACCATTTTATCCATGCCGCCCGAAGGAATATAGATATAACAGCGATTATATCAAACAACTTCACCTATGGCATGACCGGCGGGCAGTATTCCCCGACTACTCCGCTGTCCTACAAAACCACTACTTCACCGGTTGGAGTGGCGGAACCGGCTTTTGATGTGTGCGGCCTGGCTGAAGAATGCGGGGCAAATTATGTGGCCCGCAGCACGGTTTACCATGTGACCCAGTTAAAAAGGTTCATTGCAGCGGCTATTCAGAAAAAAGGCTTTAATGTAGTCGAGGCCATCAATACCTGCCCTACCCATTTTGGAAGAAGAAATATACCTGGTGATACGGTAGAGATGATGAAATACATCAAAGATATCGGCATGCCCAGGTCTCGTTTCGAAAAATTGGATGAAGAAGAAAAGAATAAATACCTTTTGACAGGTGAACTTGTTAACAGAGAGCGGCCTGACTTTTTAAGCGTTTATAGGGAAATAAACCCTGCCGCATCGGAATCCGGCCGGGGGGAGGGTAAATAATGGCAAAAAACTGGCAAGTAGTCCTGGCGGGAGAGGGCGGACAGGGTCTGATCCTGGCAGGACGGATTTTAAGCGAAGCAGCGATTAAAGACGGAAACAATGTATCCCTCACTTCCAGTTATGGCATTGCCGCCCGGGGCGGTTACTCGGAATCCCAGGTGGTTATTTCTGAGCAGGAGCTCTATTACCCTAAATGCGCCTCCCCCGACCTGGTCCTTGCTTTAACCCAGCAGGCTTACGACAGGTATGCGGATAATGTCGGCGAGGACTGCCTGATTATTTACGACAGCAGGGAGGTCACAAACACGAAAGGTAAAAATGAAGTAGGTTTTGATTTCAAGGAAGCCCTTTTAAAAATTGGCAACCTTAAAGTGATCAATTCCCTGTTCCTGGGGGTTATATTAAAGCACCGGGATATTGTTTCCCGGGATAGCATGATTGAAGCCATGAAAAATAATATGCCCGCCAAAATTCATGATATTAACCTGAAGGCTTTACAGAACGGCCTGGAACAATAATAAGGTCTGCACCTGGTATGCTAATCAAAGACGCTCCTTTTCTGCTTTCTGCAGCGAAGGGGCATCTTTTTTTGAACGGCAAAGAGAGTTAGCTCCGCTTTTTAAACCCGCCAACCGCATCTGGATCTGCATTAACTATCTGAACCTTACGGAATAGAAAGAAGCTTCATAGCGCCCGAGCTCCATCCGGTGCAGGCGGTGTGGCAGCTGGTTACAAAAAGAAAGGGGCTTCTTGCAGATCTGATGGGCCTGTTAAGCAGAGCTGTTTCCCGATCTAAGGACCAGGTAGAGGCCGGTTAAGATGATTAAGCCCCCGCCGGCCTGCAGGAATGTCGGCAGCTCTTGAAGCACGATAAAGGCTAAAAAAGTGGCGCCGACCGGTTCACCGAGGTAAAGCAGGGAAACCAGGGAAGCGCGGACTTTTTTTAAGGCCCAGTTGAAAACGGTGTGGCCGAGCAGGGTGGGAATAATGGCCAGGGCTGTGAACAGCAGGTATTCAACAGGCGGGTAGCCGGTTAAAGGGGTCCCGGTCATTAATGCGGCGGCAAAAAGGAGAAACGCGGCAACGCCGTAAGTCCCGGTGGCGTATATGGTTGTTGAAAGGCTTTGTCTTAAGCGGCGGCCGACCAGCAGGTAACCGGCCATCATGGCCGCGCCGCCGAGGGCCATCAGGGCTCCCCTGAGTTCGGTTGACCCTGCCGCAAAGCCGGTTATGCTTTCAGCTGCTATGGCCGCAGTTCCAAGCAGGACCAGGGCCATGGAGGCGAAAAAGCGCCTGGGGATGGTGTCGCCGAGCAAGAAATGCCCGGCAAAAGCCACTAGTAAAGGGTGGACAGAGACAAGGACCACAGAAACGGCTACGGGTGCATGCTCCAGGGATGATATCCATAAATAGAAATGACCGGCCAGGAAAAGGCCGCTTCCCGCCATACCAATTAAATCGGTTAGTTTTAGTAGCCGGAGATCCTGCTGCTGGAAGGCTAGATTAGGGGCCAGGATAAACAGGGATAAAAAAAGACGGTAAAAGGCAATGACCAGCGCGGGAGCGTCTGATAGGCGGATAAATATGGCGGCAAAGGAAATGGCAATGACCGCTGTAGTCAGGGCGGCGCTTAAGGCTAAGCGGTTTTCAGTCAGACCGGTATATTTTCTGTCCGAATTCAAGTAGAAAAGCTCCGAATATAGCCGGGTTTTAATTCCTTCATATNGCCCTCCCTGCTTAAAAATATCCTGTTGCCGTCCGCGCCTGCTTTTATTGGCCTGGCAACAGGATATTATAAAAGGCAGTGATGCGCAAACCGGCTCTTAAAAGTCCGTTTCAACTTCGCTTGCTTCCAGTAACGTCTCGATGTGTTCCATCAGGATACGCTGTTCTTTCTCTTGTCTCTGCAGGGCTATTCTTTCTTCAATCATCTCTTCTTCCATTTCTTCTTTTACATCTTCAAAACTTTCAGCCTCCAGAAGGTGGCCGTAGCGCTCTTCCACCTGGGATAGCTGCATTTCCAGCTGTTCCCTGGGCATGTCCGGGTCGTCTTCTTCCAGCATTTCTGTGATCTGATTATATTGATCAAGGATTTGTTGATACTGGTTTTCTACTTCTTCTGCTTCTAGTTCTATGTCGTCCCGATCAATTTTTTCATCAGGGTTATCTTCAAGGTATTCTTCCAGGTAGCGGTCAATGTAATTATGAAGAATAAGCTCCCTGGTTATGTCCTGTTCAAGTTCTTCTCTGCTCAGATCGAGGGCCGCCATTTGTTCTTCCAGCTCCTCTTCTCCACCAAACTGGGTGGCATATTCCTGGTAACGCTCTTCAATTTCTTCTTCGCTAGCAGTAATGTCCATTTCTCTGGCCCTTTGTTCCAGCAGGATGGGAACGACAAAATAATTCTCTAAAACATGCTCTTCCAATTCTCTTAACATCTCCGACATTTCTTCGCTGTCCAGGTCAATGCCCTGCATTTCATACTGCATTTTTTCCTGCTCCAGGGCCTGTTCGAATTCTGCCCTGGTTACTTCCTCCCCATTGACCGTGGCTATAACTTCGCCGTTGGCTGCAGCTTCTTCGGGACCGGTTAAATCACCAAATAGGCCCAGCATAGCTGCGATTCCTATCCCGACAACAGCAATTGCGGCAATGGCCAGGTATAGAGTTTTACGAGAAATGTTGATCTGTTTTACATTCTCGTTGTTATCATTACTCATTTTACACTTCCTCTCTAAAGCAGGCTAACCCTACGTGTTTCATTTAGACTGAAGTCAATAATAACAAAAGGCCCATTTATAAACAAGGGGTTGTAATTGCTCACGGGTGATTAAGGTGCCCGGGCTAAGTTCACTGCAGATGATAAGTTCAGGTATTATTGACAGTCATAATAAAAGTGGTTTACTATTTATATAGCAATAACTGCATATAATGCAAGCAAGCTCCCATTTGCCGATAAGATTATGATAATGGCTGCAGCGTCTACAATGACAGCAGGCCGGCCGGGCGAAGCTTTTTAGCCAGTGGGAGCATTATGTAAACTATGATGGCCTGGCGGCGCAGCCAAATAGTGATTAAAATAAAAAAATGCAGGAGGTATCTAGATGGTTAATCATATAAAAACCATGTTTTTAATGATAATTTTAACGGTGATCCTGATGGTAGCCGGAGAACTGCTTCTTGGCGAGGGCGGATTGATCATCGCTTTTGTTCTAGCCCTGGGCATAAACTTTTTTGCTTTCTGGTACAGTGACAAAGTGGCTATTACCATGACCAGGTCCCGCCCCCTTAAGGAGAACGAAGCGCCCGAGGTTTATGGTGCGGTTAGAAAACTTGCTGAAAACAGCAACCTGCCCATGCCCCGGATATACTTGATGCCAACGGAACAACCCAATGCTTTTGCGGCAGGACGTAATCCTTCTAATTCTGTCGTCGCCGTTACCCAGGGCCTGGTCAGGATGCTCAACCAGCAAGAGCTGGAAGGAGTGCTGGCCCATGAGATGGCCCACATTCGCAACCGCGATATCCTGGTAAGCACCATGGCTGCAGTGATTGCCGGAGCGCTTATGATTATATCGCGCCTGGGCATGTACGGGATGATGTTTGGCGGCCGCCGGGAAGGCGGCCATCCGATTATGCTGTTAATTAAGCTGGCTGCATTAATCCTGGCTCCGCTGGCTGCTATACTAATTCGCATGGCCATATCACGGACCAGGGAATATCATGCCGATGCTACCGGGGCTTCTATTTCCGGTAATCCGGAAGGGCTGGCCAGCGCCCTGCAAAAAATGGAAAATTATGCCCGGAGGCGTCCGCTCCAGGTTAATGAAGCCGCCTCTCATATGTTCATCGTTAATCCTTTATCGGCTAAAGGTCTTGGCGGATTGTTCAGCACGCACCCTCCTATACAGGAAAGGGTAAAACGGCTGCGCAGCATGAACAGTTAAGCATTATCGCCCTGTACAGGACCGGTGATATTGTAAACAGATTGTAAACAATGTAAATATTATGCAAATTATCCCAATATAAGCAGGGCAACCGATATATATCGAGAAGTAAGTAGCAACCTAAAAATTAAGGAGGAGTTAAAAATGAAGAAAATCCTGACCCTTTTTGCTGTTGTGCTGCTTATGTTTGGTTCACTGGCCTTAGCAGGCTGTGAGGAACCTGTCAATGATTTAGAAGAACCGGTCGAAGAAGAAGAACTTTAGATCATTTTTGCCCTTAAAAAGGGCAAATGTACAAGTTGAGTAACTGCTACTGCTGCTAGTAAGTAATAAAAATACCGGGGTTGGCTTAGAAGCCTCTCCCGGTATTTTTTAACGGGCCGGATTAGGCAGCTTGGATATGTATTTAAAGGAATCAGCCCGATTAATGCGAATAATATAAGGGGGAGGGATTTAAATGAGCGAACGGATCCTGGTTATTGATGATGATGAGAATGTTTGTGATCTTGTCCGCATTGCCCTCGAAGCCGAAGGTTTTTCAGTCGACGCCGCCCTTGACGGCGAAGAGGGCATGAAAAAAATAACGGAAAGTGAATATGCTGTTGTGCTTCTGGATATCATGCTGCCTGAAAAAGATGGCTGGGAAATATGCCGGGAAATCAGGAGCAGCGAAGTGAAAAACGTCCCTGTAATTATGCTCACTGCCCGGGGTGAGGAGGTTGACCGGGTTTTAGGATTGGAACTGGGAGCCGATGATTATATAACCAAGCCTTTTAGCCCCCGGGAGATGGTGGCCAGGGTCAAAGCGCTCATCCGCCGGACCGACGATTATAACAAGATCCAGGATAAGCTTGAATACGGCAATTTGGTCATAGATCCCTATAAATACAATGCCAGGGTGGGTAAAAGGGAGCTGGACCTTACCCCTAAAGAGCTGGATTTATTAACTCTCCTGGCAACTAACGCCGGGAAGCCTTTTACCCGCGAAGAACTGCTTAAAAAGGTATGGGGATTTGAAGTATCTGCCGGCAGTACCCGCACCATAGATGAACATGTCAAACGGATCAGGAGCAAAATTTATGATCACGATCAGGAACATACTTATATTCATACGGTGTGGGGAGTAGGCTACAAGTTTGAGGTGAAGTAATATGTTAAAACTCCCCCGCAAGCCACGAACCCTGTTCGGAAAGTTGATGCTTTCCCATCTTCTTATCGTGGCCCTGAGCCTGATTATAATCGGATTTTTTCTAACCTATCTGATCGAAGATTATTTTTTCAGCGCCCGGGAGTGGGAACTGGCCGCTCAGGCCCAGGATGCCGCGTACTTGGTCGGCGAGGATTTACTCGAGAATGATATCGCGGGCGTTCAAAAAACCGCCGAAACCCTGGCCTATTCCATGAATGCTAAAATAAGGGTTCTTGATCACAACCGTTCTTCCCTTTATATTTATGATCCGGAACAGGACCAGAATAATGCCGGAGGGGAAGATGAAGGGGTAGGCCTGGAGGAAAGGGAAATCAACCATATATTTAAAGGGAACATGCTTTCTAAAAAGGTGTATGGACCGGTTTTGCAAAGGTTGCTGGTTGCCGCGCCGGTTATCTATGAAGAAGTGCGCCCCGAAGAAGAACTTCCTGCCGGAAATGATAGCACTGATCAAAAAGAACCCCGTGTGATCGGAGCGGTAACCCTGAGCGTGCCGCTCAGGGGTGTTGAAGAAACTATCGCTCATATCAGCCGCCTTGTCCTCTATTCCGGCGCTGTTGGAGTTGCTATTGCGGCAATTCTTTCTTTTACTCTTTCCAAAACTTTAACCCGGCCTTTGCAAAAAATCAATCGGGCCGCCCTGGACATGGCTGCCGGTAATTTTAGGGGCAAAATAGAGGAAGAGCGGGATGATGAGATTGGCGGTTTGATCAAGACCTTTAATTATTCTGTAGAACAGGTTCAAAAATACCTGGAGGAACAAAAGCGCCTGGAAATGCTTCGTCGTAATCTGGTGGCCAATGTCTCTCACGAACTGAAGGCTCCCCTGGCTTCTGTCCGCGGTTATTCTGAATTAATGCTCGACGGCTATATCCAGGAAAGCGAAAAAGAAAAGTATTTAAGAACAATCCTGGATAATTCTGTACATTTAAGCCGCCTGGTAGATGACCTGTTAACCCTTTCGCACCTGGAAAGCGGTCAGCTGTCCCTGGAAAAGAAAGAAATATCTTTGGAGGCCCTGGCCAGGTGGAGCTTTGAAAGTGTCGCGCCGCGGGGCGAAGCCAGAGGCATAAACCTTTCCCTGGAACTGGAACCCTCTTTGCCTGTTTTTTATGGTGACAGGCACCGCCTTCATGAAGTACTGGTCAACCTGCTTGAAAATGCGATTGAATATACCGAGAGCGGGGGTAATGTAACCTTAAACGTGAAGCAAGCAGATTCGCAAATAATTATGGAAGTGATAGATACGGGGCGGGGCATAGCTGAAGAAGAACTGGATAATATATTCGAGCGGTTTTACAAAGTTGACAAAGCGAGGTGCAGGAGTGAAAAAGGCTCCGGCCTGGGCCTTGCCATCGTCAGGCAGCTGGTCGAGCTGCATGACGGTTATATTGAAGTTGAGAGTGAAATTAATAAAGGCAGCACCTTCAGGATATATTTACCGCTCAGCGGCTGAAGATTGGCTTATGCGTAAACCCCGGCTCAGAAACCGGATGCAATAGATCCCCGCAAGATGCCGGGGCCGGCGCGAAAGGCTGCAACCGGGGCGATCCGGGAGAAAATTCGCCTTTTCGGCTCATCCGGTAAGATGTAACGTGATTCTAAATAATAAATCTTTTCGGTCAAGAAGGATTTTTTTTAAGGATGTCGAAGAAATTAATAAGCACTTGGAGGATAACTAAATAGCGTACGGATGAACCCCGTGGGAGAGTTCTGTGCAACGGACGCCGAAGGTGCAACCTCCCGCCCGGCAGGCGGGGGGGAAACTCTCAGGCTTAAGTACCATAGGGGGACGTACCTCTGGAGAGTTCCTGCTGCTTGCGGGACACCGACGGGGAAAGCCCTTTATAATAATGATAAAGGTAGCAATCTCTCAGGTTATAAGGACAGAGGAAAAGCCGATGGGCTTCCTCTGTCTTTTGTTATATTGTGCTGTTATCAGGCAAAATATCTAATGAAGAAAGGAGGTAGGAATACTGATGGGTAATGTTAAGAAAACCCCTTTTTACGAAAAACATGTCGCTTTAAACGGAAAAATCATTGATTACAACGGGTGGCTTTTGCCGGTGCAGTTTCCGCAGGGCCTGGTTGAGGAAGTCCATGATACTCGCAAACGGGCAACCATATTCGATGTTTCCCATATGGGTGAAGTGTCCGTGGAGGGTAAGGATGCGGAAGCTTACCTGCAAAAAATCCTGGTCAACGATGTTTCTAAGCTCAAAGACAATGCCATCATCTACAGCCCTGTTTGTTATCCCGATGGAGGAGTCGTCGACGACATCCTGATTTACCGCATCAACAGCGAAAATTTTTTTCTGGTAGTTAATGCAGCCAATACGGACAAAGATTACGAATGGTTCCAGGAAAACTTATTTGGGGACGTCAGGTTGCAGAATCTTTCGCCAGAGTACGCCCAGATTGCCCTGCAGGGCCCGAACAGCAAAAGTATATTGCAGGAGCTGACCGATATNGACCTGGACGGGATGAAGTTTTACCGCTTCCAGGCTGATGTGTCNGTGGCGGGAGTAAACTCAATCGTCTCGAGAACCGGCTATACCGGGGAAGACGGGTTTGAAGTTTACTGTAAAAACGAGGGAGCACAGGCCTTGTGGGATGCGGTATGGGAGGCAGGAGAAAAGAAGGAATTGCGCCCGGCCGGTCTTGGCTCCAGGGATGTCCTGCGGCTGGAAGCATCACTTCCCCTCTACGGGCATGAACTGAGCAGGGAGATAACCCCCCTGCAGGCCGGACTGAACCGCTTTGTCGCCCTGGACAAACCGGTTCCCTTTAACGGTCAGGAAGCGCTGCAGAAGCAGAAGCAGGAAGGAATTAGCAGGAAACTCTTCGGGCTTGAAATGCTCGAGCGAAGCGTGCCCCGCGAAGGTTACCCGGTAATGGCCGGCGATGAAGAAATCGGCTGGATCAGCAGCGGTTCATATTCGCCGACCCTGGAAAAGTTTATAGCAATGGCTTTTATGGATCCGGAAGTGGCTAAACAGGAAGAGGAAGTGCAGGTTTTGATCCGGAAAAGATTATACCGGGCCAAGATCACAAAAATGCCATTTTACAGGAGGGATTAAGTAATGAAATATAATGTGATTGAAGGTTTGAAGTATACCCGGCAGCACGAGTATGCTCGTCCGGAGGACGGCGCGGCCGTAGTTGGCTTGAGTGATTATGCTCAGGATAAGCTGGGGGAAATTGTCTTTGTAGAGCTGCCTGATGTGGGCGCAGAGGTTGAAGCGGGCAAAAGCGCCGCAGTTATCGAATCGGTCAAAGCGGTAGCCGACCTCTATGCGCCTGTCGACGGCAAAGTAACCGAGGTTAACGAAGCCCTGCTTGATCAACCGGAAGTTATCAACCAGGATCCATACGGCGAAGGTTGGGTCTTTAAAGTAGAGGTAAAAGATGAGAGCCAGCTGGAAAAATTGATGGATAAACCGACTTACGAGGAGTTCATAATCAAGGAAGAAGAAGAGGAGGAATAAGTAATGGGAGGTCACCACTACCTGCCTCTAACCGACGAAGATCGGCGTGAAATGCTGAAAGAAATCGGCGTTGATTCTATTGAAGATCTTTTTAGCGATATTCCTGAAGAGGTGCGCCTGAAAAGAGCTCTCGATTTACCGCCGGCGATGTCGGAGTTAGAAGCAATCAAGCATTTAAACTCCCTGGCTGCAAAAAACAAGCATTTAAACAACTGCACCTCTTTTATGGGGGCCGGTGTTTATGACCATTTTATTCCTTCTGTCATCAAGCATATAACCGGCAGGAGTGAGTTCTACACTTCATATACGCCTTATCAAGCGGAAATTAGCCAGGGTATATTACAGGCCATTTTTGAGTATCAAACCATGATCTGCCAGTTAACAGGCATGGATGTAGCTAACGCCTCCATGTATGACGGGGGAACTGCTGTTGCTGAAGGCGCGATCATGGGCTGCGGCGCCACCCGCCGTTCGAAAGCCCTTGTTTCTCGCACAGTAAGCCCATTTTACCGGGCGGTCCTGCAAAACTACTTTAACAGCCGGGGCCTGGAGCTGGAAGAGATTCCTCTTAAAGATGGGCGCACGGATTTTTCAAAGCTCGAGGAGATGATTGATGACCGGGTTGCCTCGGTGATACTGCAGCAGCCCAATTTCTTCGGACTGGTTGAAGACCTGGAGGGAGTTGCCGATGTGGTTCACAACCACAAGGGGGCCCTGGTGGTATCGGTCGATCCCCTCTCTCTGCCCTTACTCAAGGCGCCGGCCGATTATGGAGCCGATATTGTGGTAGGTGAAGGACAGGCGCTCGGTGTGCCGCCTTCATTCGGCGGACCCCTTCTCGGGATAATGGCCGCCCGCAGCAAGTTTGTCCGGCAGCTGCCCGGGCGGATTGCGGGAGAAACGGTCGATAGCGAGGGAAACCGGGGTTTCGTCCTTACCCTGCAGACCAGGGAGCAGCATATCAGGCGGGAGAAAGCCTCGTCGAACATCTGCTCCAATGAAGCCCTGGTGGCCCTGGCAGCAGCTGTCTACATGGCTTCCATGGGTCCGCATGGCATGCGTGAGGTGGCAGAACAGTGCGTGCAGAAAGCGGCTTATGCCAGGGAAAAAATTGGCGCCCTGAATGGTTATGAACCGGCCTTTGCAGGTCAATACTTCAAGGAATTTGCCATGAAAGTTCCCGGCAAACCGGAAGAGTTAAATCAGATGTTGCTCCAGAAAGATATCCTCGGCGGAGTTGATGTTGCTCCATTCTATCCTGAAATGGAGAATACCATGCTTTTTGCCGTCACTGAAAAACGGACCCGTGAGGAAATAGATGTCCTGGTCCGGGAACTGGAGGGATGGAAATGAGAAAACAAAAAGCCCTGATTTTTGAAATGGGAAGGGCCGGTCGCTGCGGGTACTCACTGCCTTCCTGCGATGTTCCGGAGAAACCATTAGACGATCTGCTGCCAAAGAATATGCGCCGGGAAGAACCTTTGGAACTGCCGGAACTCTCGGAAGTGGGAGTTATCCGTCATTACACCGAGTTGTCTACCCGCAACTTTGGCGTTGATACCGGGTTTTATCCCCTTGGTTCTTGTACCATGAAATATAACCCGAAGGTAAATGAAGAAGTAGCCGCCCTGCCCGGTTTTGCCTTTATGCACCCCTGTCAGCCCGAACATACGGTTCAGGGGGCTTTGGAACTATATTACAATATGGAACAGCACTTAAAAGAGCTGACCGGCATGGACAGGTTCACAATGCAACCGGCAGCCGGAGCGCACGGTGAATTGACCGGCCTGATGGTTATCCAGGCCTATCACCGCCACCGGGGCGACCATAAGCGCAATAAAGTACTCGTTCCGGTCACCGCTCATGGCACCAACCCGGCCACTGTAACCATGGCCGGTTATGAAGTAGTGCAAATACCGGCAGACGAAAGGGGCAACGTTGATCTCGAAGCCCTCAAGGAAGCAGTTGATGAAACCACTTCGGCTCTGATGCTTACCAACCCCAGCACCCTGGGTCTTTTTGAAGAAGAGATCGTTGAGATGGCTAAAGTTGTTCATGAAGCCGGAGGGCTGCTTTACTATGACGGCGCCAACCTGAACGCAATTATGGGTTATGTCCGGCCCGGAGATATGGGATTTGATGTTGTTCACCTTAACATCCATAAAACTCTTTCCACACCGCACGGCGGAGGCGGGCCGGGAAGCGGACCGGTCGGAGTCAAGGAGAGGTTGATTCCATTCCTGCCGAAACCGGTGGTGGATAAAAAGGATGATCAATTCTATTTTGATTATGATCTGCCGAACAGTATCGGCAAGGTCCAATCCTTTTTCGGAAACTTTGGTGTTGTGATCAAGGCCTATAACTATGTCTGCATGATGGGAGCCGATGGTTTGAAACAGGTTTCCACCGATGCCGTCCTTAATTCCAATTACCTGGCCAGCCTGTTGAAAAAAACCTATTACATTCCCTATGACAGGATTCGCAAACATGAATTCGTGGTATCGGCAAAACCGGAAAGCAAAAAGGGAGCGGGCGCCGGCGATATTGCCAAGGCTCTGCTCGACCGGGGTTTCCATCCGCCCACTGTCTACTTCCCCCTGATTGTGGACGAGGCTTTGATGACTGAACCTAACGATACTGAAAGCAAAGAAACCCTGGATGCCTATGCCCGGGCAATGGAAGAAATAGCTGAGGAAATTGAAAAAGATGCAGAAAAAGTAGCAGCCGGCCCTTACTATACGGTTGTCGGGCGTCTTGATGAGGTCCGGGCGGCCCGAAACCCGGTTTTGCGCTGGCAGAAAGAATAACAGCAAATCAACAGGTATTTCTTAAGAAATAAGCATATTTGTAAAGCTAACAGGGGCGGCAGGAGATGTTTATCCTGCTTCCCCTGCTTTGTCTTTGACCGTATGATAGAATTAACAGAGGGATAAGATGCTGCATAAAAACAGTGACGATGCACATGAGTTAGAAAGAATATTAGAGCAGGCCTGGTATACCAGGCAGGCTAACTTTGATGCCAGTATTGTCTTTAACAGTCCCGGCAAAACTGTTTCTGTTAGCGTGACCGGATCCAGCTGCGCTTTAAACTGCGCCCACTGTGCCGGAGTCTATCTAAGGGCTATGGTGCCCCTGGAAAAAGCTCTGGACAACTATAAAAATTGGGAAGAGGGAACCAGCTTCCTAATTTCCGGAGGTTCGGATGCCCTGGGCAAGGTGCCCCTGGTGGAACACCTGGATCGGCTCCGGGAACTGGCTGAACTGGGGCCTTTAAACCTGCATACAGGTTTGGTGACCGAAGAGGAAGCTAAAAAGCTTGCCGGTATTGCCGCAGTAGTTTCCTTTGACCTGGTAGGAGACAACGAAACAATTGCCGAGGTATACGGCCTTTCGGCCACGGTGGAAGATTACCTGGCCTCTTACCGGGCTTTGCAAAAATATGCCAGGGTTATCCCTCACCTGTGTATCGGCTTAAAAGGCGGGAAAATAAAGGGGGAATACGAGGCCCTGCACTTGTTGCGGAAAGAAAAGGTAGAAGCGATCAGTATGATCATATTCAGGCCTACGGCCGAAACTCCTTACAGCGATTGTCCGCCGCCTCCCCCCGCTGAAGTGGCCAACTTTATGGCTTCGGCGCGCCTGATGTTCCCTTACACCCCCATTTTCCTGGGCTGCATGCGCCCGGGGGGGCATTACCGCGAAGTTATAGATACATATGCTATCAGGGCGGGGGTCAATAAAATTGTTTTGCCTTCTCCCGCAGCGCGAAAAGAAGCAGCCCGCCTGGGGCTTTCAATCAAAACTTCTGAGGAGTGTTGTTCCCTGTGATCCGCATATCTGCCGGCAGCGCCGTTTGCCTGGGGTTAAAGGCAAACAAAATGGATGCTTATCCTACCACAGCTTATTTCCTTTCCGGAAACAGCTGCCGGATGGGCTGTTCTTTTTGCCCCCAGAGCATGGGTAACAACGGGGCCCTTAACCGCCTGGGCCGGGTAAACTGGCCCGAATTTAGCTGGGAGCAGGTTAAAGAGGGCCTGAGCAGGGCTGAAAAAAATGGGATCAGGAGGATCTGTCTCCAATCGGTCAGGCATGAAGAGGGAATTGGTCCGGCTCTGGAACTGATCGAAAAATTTAAAGATATCTCTAATCTGCCTCTTTCCCTGTCAGCCTGGATAAAAGATCAACAGGAAGCTGCGGCTTTATTTAAAGCCGGAGCTGATCGGATCAGTGTGGCCATTGATGCCATTAACCCCGAAGGATACCAAAGATTTAAAGGCGGCTCACAGGAAGAGAGGCTGGGACTGCTTTTTGATTGCGCCCGGAATTTGCCGGGCAAAATGAGCACCCACCTGATCTGTGGTTTGGGGGAGAGCGAAAACGAAGCGCTGGGCCTGGTTGACAGGCTGCTGAAAGCGGGAGTTACTGTGGCCCTGTTTGCCTTTGTTCCCCTAAAAGGGACTCTCCTGGAAGGCGGCACCCCGCCGCCTGTTGATTCTTACCGCAGGGTCCAGGCCGGGTTATATTTATTGCGGAAGAAACTGGCAGAATTCAATTGTTTTAAGTTTAATGAACAGGGCAGGCTGATTTCATTTGGCCTCCCGGAAACTGATCTGCAAAGGTTTTTAGCCACGGGGGCTGCTTTTCAAACCAGCGGCTGCCCGGGCTGCAACCGGCCTTATTATAACGAGCGGCCGGGCGGCATAATCTATAACTACCACCGTGCTTTAAGCGCAAGTGAAAGAGAAGCCGCCCTGACAACTTTGATTAAGTCTTTACAAAAAAGTTCTAATTTAAGTTAGTGGGAGGACGTGACGATGCGCTACCAGTGGCGGCTGATCCTGGACCCTCCGATGCGAGGTAAAGAAAACATGGAAAAGGACCTGGAATTAATGGATGAAGTGGTTGCCGGGGAATCCCCTCCGACGCTTCGCCTGTACCGCTGGTCTCCTCCCGCCGTATCCCTTGGTTATTTTCAGGATGAAGACGAAGTAGTTGACATGGAGGCCTGCCGTAAGGCCGGAATCGATGTTGTGCGCCGTCCGACAGGCGGCCGGGCTGTCCTTCATGATCAGGAATTGACGTATAGCATTGTTGTTCCCGAAGCGCACCCTTTCATAAACAAGGGCGGGGTCATAGATGCCTACCGCTCTATCAGCCGCGGTATTGTGACCGCTTTCAACCTGCTGGATATAGTTGCTTCGCTTACTCCGGAAGAACACAGCCGGGGCGGCCTGGCTCCCGGTTCATGTTTTGACAGCGCAACGGCCTATGAGATCCAGGTCGATGGAAAAAAAGTAGTCGGCAGCGCTCAGCTCCGCCGGGATGGCATTGTTCTACAGCATGGAGCGATTCTCTTTAAACTGCCCCTTGAACTGTATCAAACTGTTTTAAAAAAGGATCCGGCCTTTGAAAACGAGGCAAAGCTCGAGTTGGGTCAAAAAGCGGCCGGACTGCTTGATCTGGGTTATAATATTAGCTATGACAGGATGACCAGGGCCCTGGTCAAAGCTTTTTCTATGGTTGTCCCGGCAGTCTTTACCAGCCTGGAGGGCCTAATTAACAAAAAGGGGGATTAATATGAGCGATAAATATGAGGTTGTTATTGTTGGCGGCGGCCCGGGGGGCTACCTGGCCGCGCTGCGGGCGGCTTCTCTGGGTTTAAACACGGCTGTGGTGGAAAAAGAGGCCCTTGGAGGAGTTTGTCTCAATCACGGTTGTATTCCCACCAAGGTTTTAACCCACGGCGCTTCAATGTACCGGCGTATCCATGCGGCAAATGAATTCGGGTTCAACCTGGATAATATTGAATTTTCTTTCGCCGGGCTGCAGGAAAAGAAAAAAGCGGTGGTCAAAGAATTAACCGGCCATGTAGCTGAACTGCTAAAAAACAGCAAGGTGGAGGTTTATTCGGGCACGGCTAAAGTGCTTAACCCCAGGGAAGTAACCGTTTCAATGAATGATGGTGGAGAAACTACTCTGCAAACCGATAGCATCATCCTGGCCACCGGCAGTGAAGAAATCTTTCCGCCCACACCGGGCCTGGATTTACCGGGGGTTATTACCTCCTGGGAAGCTTTGGCTCTTGAGGATCTGCCGGAAACAATGGCAGTAATTGGCGGCGGGGTGATCGCCCTGGAAATGGCTTCAATTTTCCTGGGGCTGGGGGTGAAGGTAACAATCGTCCACCGCAGTGAACGGTTGCTGCGGCGGATGGACCTGGAGATGGTCCGGCGCCTTTCCACCTATTTGCGCCGTAGCGGTCTGCAGATCATGATGAATACCCCCGTGCAAAGGATCGAAGAAACAGAAGGCGGCCTGAAGATGACTGTAAGTGGGAAAAAAGGTGAAGAAACAGTTGTGGCTGAAAAAGTATTGCTTTCTGTCGGCCGCAAAGCCTCATTCGGCGGGCAGGACCTTGAAGCTCTGGGCGTGGAGTATGACGAAGGGGGTATTAAGGTCAACAGCAGGATGGAAACCACGGTCCCGGGGATTTATGCTGTTGGCGACGTAACCGCCCCGGGTTATTTCCTGGCTCATGTTGCCTACCACCAGGGGCTGGTGGCCGCGGAAAGCATTGCCGGGCTGGACTCCAATTTTGACGGTTCCGTAGTGCCAAATTGCCTGTTTACAGATCCGGAGCTGGCCTGTGTGGGTATGAGTGAAGAAGAGGCCAGAGAAAAGGGCCTGGATAATCTGCAGGTTGGCAAATTCCCCTTTTCCGCCTGCGGCAAAGCGGCAACCCAGGGCGAAGAAGAGGGATCGGTTAAAATAATATCCGCCGGTGAAGAGCAAAAAGTTATCGGCGTCCATATTCTTGGCCCCCATGCTTCAGACTTGATCCAGGAAGGGACCCTTGCTGTGGCCAAAGAAGCCAGGGCTGCTGAAATTGCCGGCTTGATCCATCCCCACCCCACCCTCTCGGAAGCTGTTTGGGAAGCGGCAATGGCAATTAATAAAGCTCCTCTCCATTTTGGCCGCCGATGAAAAAGGTCGGCCTGATTATCAATCCTGTGGCCGGCATGGGTGGGAAGGTCGGCCTCAAGGGAACGGACGGACCGAAGGTAGTGGAAAAAGCGCGGTCTATGGGGGCCCGGCCCGAATCCGCCGATAAGGCAACCCTTGCCCTCCAGCCCCTCTCCGCGATCAAGGAAGAGATAACAATAGTTACCTGTCCCGGGGAAATGGGAGAGGACACGGCGCGCCGCTGCGGTTTTGAGCCGGAACTTGTCTCCGGTATCGGCGACCCGAGCACAGAAGAAGATACTGAGAAGGCGGCAAAAGAAATGCTCGAAAGAGGAGTTGATCTGCTGCTTTTTGTGGGCGGTGACGGAACGGCGCGCAATATATATAACGCCATAGGCGATGATTCACCGGTGCCGGCGCTGGGGATTCCGGCGGGGGTGAAGATCCACTCAGCGGTTTACGCTACCAATCCCCGCAATGCCGGGGAACTGGCAGTGCAGTTTTTAAAAGATGCCGGACTGCCGGTTCGCAGATCAGAAGTTATGGATATTGATGAAGATGCTTTCCGGGAAGGCAGGTTATCAGCCCGCCTCTACGGCTACCTGCAGGTACCCTGTTCCGGCGAATTGATGCAGCACCTCAAGGTGGGCGGGGCGGAAACGGAAGAGTCTGTCCTGGAAGCAATTGCCGAGAATGTTGTCGAAAAAATGGAAGAAAACGTAGTTTATATTGTCGGACCCGGCTCGACAATCGGGCCGATCATGACAAAGCTGGGCCTCAGTAACACTCTGCTGGGAGTGGATGTAGTCAAAAATGGCCAGCTTCTTGCCTCCGATGTTAATGAAAAACAGCTGCTGGAGCTTATTGAAGGAGAAAAGGCCAAAATAATTGTTACCGTTATTGGAGGCCAGGGTTATATTTTTGGCCGCGGCAACCAGCAGATCAGCGCTCAAGTGATCAGGAAAGCGGGAAAAGATAACATCATCGTGGTGGCTACCAGGGAAAAAATATTTTCCCTGGAATACGAAAGGTTGCTGGTTGACACCGGTGATGAAGAAGTAAACAGGATGCTGTGCGGCTACTTGAGGATTGTCACCGGGTATAACGAGGAATTGATGTACAGGGTTACCTGCTAGCCCCTGCATTGATAAGAAAAAAGTGATATAATCTTAAGGTGGGAGCCGGCCTGATTGCCGGGTGCCACCTTTTTCAATTAGGTTAAAAACAATTAGTTTAAAAAAATGATGACAGGAGTTGTAATAGTTGCAGCTAATGGAAGGCGAGAAGGAAGAAATACTTACCTGCGTTAAAGAAGTCCTCGGCGAAAATTCGAAAACCCATGAAAACCTGGTCCCCATTTTACAACAGGTCCAGAAACGGTTGGGTTACCTGCCGGCTCTGGCCATGGATGAAATTGCCGCGGGATTAAAAGTCCCCGCCGTTGATATTTACGGTTTGGCGACCTTTTATAATCAGTTTCGCTTGAACCCGCCCGGTAAGCATGAGGTCAAGGTTTGTATGGGCACCGCCTGTTACATGACCGGTGGTGACATTACCATGGAGTCTTTTGAGCGCCGGATGGACATTAATGAAGGAGAAACAAGCCCGGACAGGCATTACAGCCTGGAACGTGTAGCCTGTGTCGGATGTTGCACGCTGGCCCCGGTGGCGGTTATAGACGACAAAGTGGAAGGAAAAGTTACCCCGACCAGGGTCGACGGGATCATGCTGACCCTGGAAGAAGGCCGGGAAGAAACTGGTATTAATGAAGAAGAGTCGGGGCCGGAAGAGGGTGACGGTAATGGGTAAAAATGATCCGCAGAAAATATATGAAAATATCAGGGAAGAAGCCCGGCAGCAGGATCAAAGCAGGCAGGATAAACCTCTGGTCATGGTTGGGACCGCCACCTGCGGCCTGGCTGCGGGAGCAATGCAGGTCAAAGAAGATTTTATCCGGGAGATTAAAAATAAAGACCTGAATGCCGAAGTCATAGAGGTAGGCTGCATCGGGCACTGCTATGCCGAACCTCTGGCAATAATTGCTAAACCCGGCTTCCCGCCTGTATGTTACGGAAACCTTGACGATGGATTGGTCCACCGGCTGGTCGAAGATTTCCTGGCCGGCGATGATCCTTCCTATGAATACGCCATGGCTGCCCTGGAGCGTAATGACGAGTTTCCCACTTTCGAGGATTTTCCCCGGGGGGTTTACGAAGAAAAGCTGATCCTGGAGCACTGTGGTTTTACAGACTTCAGCAGAATTGACAGTTATATTGCCCGGGGCGGTTACTCGGCTTTAGCAAAATCGCTTTCCGGCGAGCCGGACCATGTCCTTGCTATGATTAAAGAGGCCAACCTGAGGGGCCGCGGCGGGGCCGGATTTCCGGCCGGCACAAAATGGGAAGCCTGCCTGAATAAAAGCGGNGATGAAAAGTATGTTATATGCAACGGCGATGAAGGCGATCCCGGGGCTTTTATGGACCGCAGCGTTTTGGAATCAGATCCGCACCTGGTTATTGAAGGTATGATTTTATGCGCCTATGCCGTTGGCGCTTCTCAGGGTTATCTTTACATCCGGGCTGAATATCCCCGGGCTGTAGAGCATGTTCGCCATGCGATCAAGCAGGCCGGGGAAAAAGGGCTGCTCGGTTCTTCTATTTTGGGCACCGGGTTTTCTTTCGACCTGGAAGTTTTCCAGGGATCGGGAGCTTTTATTTGTGGCGAAGCAACCGCCCTGGTCAACTCTATGGAAGGCAAAATGGGGATGCCCGAAAGCAGGCCCCCCCGCCTTACAGATCAAGGGTATCGCGGCAAACCGACGGTTCTTAATAATGTCAAGACCTTTGCATATGTGCCCCTGATTATTGAACGGGGCCCGGATTGGTTTAAAAGCATTGGTACGCCGGAAAGCCCGGGAACGGCTGTTTTCTCCCTTGTTGGCAAGATTAACAGCACCGGCCTGGTAGAGGTGCCAATGGGCACTACCCTGCGCCAGCTGATTGAAGAGGTGGGTGACGGTTTGCCCGAGGGCTGTGAATTTAAAGCAGTGCAGATTGGCGGCCCCTCAGGAGGTTGTTTGCCCGAATCTTCCCTTGATGTCCCGATCGATTTTGATTCCCTGCATGAGGCGGGAGCGATAATGGGATCCGGCGGCCTGGTGGTTATGGACCAGGAAGATTGCATGGTTTCTGTGGCCCGCTATTTCCTTGAATTTACCCAGCACGAATCCTGCGGCAAATGCACTTTCTGCCGGCTTGGCACTAAACATATGCTGGATATCCTGACCGATATTACCCGGGGTGAAGGTGATCTGGAAACCCTGGAACTTTTAAAGGAGCTTGGTGAAGATGTTCGAGACGGCTCACTGTGCAACCTGGGACGGACCGCGCCCAACCCGGTACTGACCACCCTGAGATATTTTTATGACGAATACAAGGCCCACATAGAAGAAGGGCGTTGTCCCGCCCTGGTATGCCGTGATTTAATCCTGTATTATATCAAGCCCTCAAAATGCAGCAAACTTTGCAACGTGTGTGTGGGAAGCTGTCCAACAGAAGCCATATACACCAGGGATGATGGTTTAAAAGCAATTGACCAGGAGAAATGTGTGAAATGCGATAACTGCCGGAAAGCCTGCCCAACAGAATACGATGCCGTGCTGCGGCTTTCGCCTCCCGTGCTGCCGGACGAAAAGGAGCGTAAAGCAAAATGAGCGAAGAAATAACCATTACTATTGACGATCAGAATATCAAAGCCCGCCGGGGAGAAAAATTGCTCTGGGTAGCCCTGGATAATGATATTTATATCCCTCATCTATGCGCTATTAAAGAAGAAGGAAGGCCCAATGCTTCCTGCCGCCTTTGTTTTGTGGAAATTGAAGGCCTGGAAAGGCCGGTTACAGCCTGCACCAGGAAAGTTGAAGAGGGAATGGTGGTCAACACCAGGAGTCCGCGTATTGATCGCCTGGTAAAAACCGGTTTCGATCTGCTCCTTTCCGATCATAACCTTAACTGCCGCCAGTGTCCGGCCAACCGCAACTGCGCCCTGCAGGTTATTGCCAAAAAGAGGAAACTTAAACTGAAGCGCGATCGCTTCAAACCAGTTGACAGGAAATTTGCGCTGGATGACAGCCCTGCTGAATTTGNCTTTGATCGCAGTCGCTGTGTTTTATGCGGTCAGTGTGTGTGGGCTGACCGGGTTGAAGCCGAGGTGGGGGCGATCGGTTTTACCAAACGAGGCATAAACCGGGTCGTAACTACCTTTAATGATTTGCCCCTGGCTGATTCTATCTGCACCGAGTGTAAACTCTGCGTAGAGGCCTGCCCGGTAGGCGCCCTTTACTACAAAGAGGACAAGAAAGCCTGATTTTCAAGGCATTTTTTTACATGCACCCCCGGATATGCTATAATTATATCAAGTCTTCTACACAGGTAGGAGACAAATATTTTATGGGAGTTGATCGGATATGCCCGGATTAGTGGCCGTGTTTGGTGATGGTGATAAGGAAAATACGGCCGATCTCGATCCATTGATAGAAAAAGTCAAGTTCCGCGGAACTTGCAGGGAAAAAGACTGTGATGAAGATTGCCAGAGCCTGGCTGTTTTAAATAATGCTTCTCTTGAATATGACCAAGAATCTTCAGCAGCCCTTGATGGTTATATCGTGTTTTCAGAAGATGAAGGCACTGCCCTGCAGGGCAGTGAAGGAGAAAGCAAGTTTACCGAACTGCTTAAAAAAGAAGGCCTGTCCTGTTTTGAAAATATGGAAGGTGAATTTGCCCTGGCTTACTTAAGAGAAGATGGAAGCTGTCTCGTGGCAAGAGATCCCTTTGGAGTAAAACCTCTTTATTACACAATTAAGGATAAAACTCTTTATATTGCCCCGGAAATAAAAGCCCTGGTTGATCTTGACAGCCCGATCAAGGAAGCCCCGCCAGGCAGCTATTATGAGAAGGGCAAAGGCTGGATTCGCTACTACAGCCTGCCAAAAATGTTTAAAAAGAAAAACCTTTCCCTTGATGAAGCCGAAGAAAAAATGCGCCACCTGCTCTGGCTTGCCGTTGAAGAACGGATGACTGATGTAGACAACGAAGATCTGGGAGTTTATTTAAGCGGGGGGTTAGACAGCAGTGTGGTAGCGGCGCTCGCTTCCGAAATATCTTCCAAACCGATCAACACCTATACGGTTGGAATTGAAGGGAGCCAGGACATTGAATATGCCGCTATAGTCGCGGAACGGATCGGTTCAGTCCCGCATGTTTATACTTACCGGCTTGAGGATATGCTGGAAGTTTTGCCTGCGGTGATCTACCACCTTGAGTCATTCGATTGCGCCTATGTGCGCTCATCAATCCCCAACTTCCTGGCCGCCCGTTTTGCGGCTAGAGATGGGCGCAAGGTGATGCTTACCGGCGAAGGATCGGATGAAATATTTGCCGGTTACACTTATCTCAAAACTCTTGATTCCGAAGAACAGATAACTGCAGAAATCGACAACTTCATCAAAAACTTGAGCCGGACCGGCCTGCAGAGAGTGGACCGGATGAATTCCGCCCACGGTCTTGATTGCCGGGTTCCCTTTTTAAAGCCCGCCCTGCTCGAACTGGTCCAGCAGTTTCCCATGGACTGGAAACTGCATGATTTTGATTCTGATGAAAGTGAACCGGTGGATAAATGGATTTTAAGAAGGGCTTTTGAAAAAGAACTGGGATCCAAGGTGGCCTGGCGTGAAAAACAGCAGTTTGACCAGGGTTCAGGTTCCTCGGATATGCTGACAGATGTGGCTGAAGAAGCGATCAGCGACGAAGAATTTGAAAAGGAATCAGCAGAAGCGCCTGTTCCGGTAAGAAATAAAGAAGAACTCTACTATTACCGTATTTTCCGCCGCAATTACCCGGAATCTGTGTTGCCCCTGGTGGGGCGCTGGACAAAAACCAGCTAATCCTGATTATTACATAATTTAATCTGCGGGGACACCCTCGACACTCCAGGCTTGCCGAGTACGGGAGTGTCCCTTTATTTTATTTTTTTTGTGAGGACGCGGCGAAAATATTTTCCGGATTAGAATCCGGGTATATTTAGCCGGCCTGATTTAGCCCCGCAATATAAGCCCGAGATGGAACATTCTTGCCGCTATGAATACGCGAAAAAGGAGATTTTGCAATGAGCTATAAAGCCATTATCTTTGATCTTGACGGCACCCTGCTGGATACTCTGAAAGATTTAGCTATGTCCGTCAACGCCGTCCTGCGAGATCAAGGTTTCCAGGAACATCCTGTTGACGCCTACCGGTTTTTTGTGGGTGAGGGCATTGAAGCCCTGGTGAGCAGAGCTTTTCCGGATACGGCAGCTCAGGGGGCTAATTTTCCGGAGTTTGTTGAGGCTGTTAAGGAGGAATACCGCAAAAGGTGGGCGGATCATACTCGCCCTTATCCGGGAATTGAAACAATGCTTGATTTTTTTGAAGAAAATAAAATACCCAAGGCGATATTTTCGAATAAACCCCAGGAATTTACTGTTATAACCGTGGAAACCCTGTTGCCGCGGTGGGAATTTATTGCCGTCCAGGGTATCGAAGAAGGAATTCCTCGCAAGCCGGATCCTTCCGGCGCCCTGAAAATAGCCGTCAAAATGGGTTTTAAACCGGATGAAATAGCTTATCTCGGAGATACCGGCACAGATATGAAAACCGCAAGGGCTGGAAATTTTTATCCCATCGGAGCTTTGTGGGGGTTCCGCCCGGCCGAAGAACTGCTGGAAGAAGGAGCCCGCATGGTGGTTGAAAAGCCCCAGGATGTCCTCGCATTATTCAATAACAACCACCGGGATTACTAGGTTTTAAAATTCAAACAGCCGGNTGTTTGAAATAATTTAAATGGAGACCGTGCCGATTTTATCGCTCATCATACTGGAAAAGAGGTTATAATGGCAGGAGAAAGCGAATATACATACGTTGTAGATTTTGACGGGACGATCACTGCTAACGACTTATCCTTAGAGTTGGCAGCTTATTATGGCGGAACAGGATACAGGGAGATTGAAAATAAGTACCGGCGCCGGGAGATTCCGATCAAGGAGTGGTTAAGGCAGATGGTCGCCCTGCTTCCTCCTGACCTGGATCAATTAAACCGGAAAGCGCTGGAATGGGTATCAATCCGGGCCGGTTTTAATGATTTCCTGGATCAGGTCCGGGAACAAAAGAGCACTGTTGTTGTCGCCAGCGACGGTTTTGGCTTTTACATCGAGCCCATATTAAAGGCATACGGGTTACTGGAAAAGATCGAATTTGTCTATCGAAACGAAACCGTAACGGACAGTGACGGTCAACTCAAAGTGATTAACCCCCATGCCCATAAAATTTGCCCTGTTTGCGGCAACTGCAAGGCAGCGCATGTGGTAAGAATTAAAGAAACTGGCAAGTCCGTTATTTATACCGGTGATGGCAGCAACGATCGCTTTGGCGCTTCCTGGAGCGATCAAATATGCGCCCGGGACAGGCTGGCCGAAGTTTGTGACGAATATGAACTTTCCTACTCGCCATGGGAGGATTTTTACGATATTATAAAAATCGAAAAACCTGATTTGAAGGACTGCTCTGATATTTCACTTTGTCTTCCCCAGGGTCAAGGCATAAAAGATGGCATCTAAAATATATAACTGGAGGTTAACTGATGGAGTATGCCGAACAAATCGAGCGCCTGTCCGAGCTGATCAAAGAAAATGAACGTTTCTATGTTTTGACCGGGGCCGGGGTTAGCACTGCCAGCGGTGTCCCTGATTTTCGTTCCCCCGGCACCGGATTATGGGAAAAAATTGATCCCATCGCAACTTCCTCTGTCGAGGTTCTTTACAGCAACCCCCGCCTGTTTTATGAAGCCGCTTTTAGCCGTTTTGCCANGATATCATCAGCCGACCCCAACCAGGGCCATTACCTGCTGGCCCGCCTGGAAGAGCTGGGGTATTTAAAGGGCTTGATTACCCAGAATATTGATGGCTTGCATGTCAGGGCCGGTTCCAAGAAGGTATGGGAAGTCCACGGGCACCTGAGATCAGGGAGTTGCCTGGGATGTAAAAAAGAGTATCCCTTTGAAGAACTGGTCCATCAAGTTGAATTAAAAAGGATTCCCCCGGTATGCCATAATTGCCATGGTATGCTCCGGCCGGAGGTGGTCCTTTTTGGCGACCCCATGCCGGCCTTCTTTTTTGAACTTAACCAGAAAGTGCAATCTGAATGCGATTTCATGCTGGTGGTCGGAAGCAGCCTGGTGGTATACCCGATTGCTGATTTGCCCCGCATGGCTGGTAAGATGGCAATTATCAATAACCAGCCCACAGATTACGATCAAAGAGCAGAAGTTGTAATCAGGGAAGATATTAACAAGGTTTTGCGTGACCTGGTTGGTAAGCTGGAAAACAAGCCAGGAATGACTATAAGCTAAAGGAGGTTCTCCACAATGAAACTGCAAAAGCCCCAAGAGGTCCTGCTGCTCGGCCCCGGGCCCAGTCCTGTTCACCCCAGAATACTGGAAGCGATGGGACAGCATACTCTTGGCCACCTAGACCCTGATTTTTTAGCCATAGCCGATCAAACCAATTCTTTGCTGCGCCATGTATTTGAAACTGAAAACCAGATTACCTTTCCTGTATCGGGGACGGGCAGCGCCGGAATGGAAGCGGCCCTCGCTAATATTGTTGAACCCGGGGACAAAGTTGTTGTTGGCGTTAACGGGGTTTTCGGCCAGAGAATGGTTGATGTTGCCTCACGCTGCGGCGCCGAAGTGATTGAAGTGGAAGCTGAATGGGGCAAACCGGTTGACCCGGATGAGCTGGGAAAGGTACTTTCTGAAAACAGTCAGGTGGCATTAATTGGCATCGTCCATGCTGAGACCTCGACCGGAGCCCGCCAACCCCTGGAACCGGTAGTGGAACTGGCCCGGAAACACGAGGCCCTGCTGCTGGTAGACGCGGTCACTTCGCTGGGTGGGCTGCCGGTTTCTGTTGACAGGCGCGACCTGGACATCGTATACAGCGGCAATCAGAAATGCCTGGGCGCGCCTCCCGGCCTGGCCCCGATTACTTTTGGCGAAAGGGCGTTAAATAAGTTTCGGGCCAGGAAGAGCAAGGTCCAGAGCTGGTACCTGGATCTCTCCTTTTTGACCCGTTACTGGGGCCAGGAAAGATTTTACCATCACACGGCTCCGATCAATATGCTCTATGCATTGTTTGAGGCCCTTTCAATTATTGAAGAAGAAGGTTTGCAGAAACGCTTTGACCGGCACAGCCAGAACAGCAGGGCTTTGATAGCCGGCCTGGAAACCCTGGGGATTAAACCGGTTGTTGCTAAAGAGGACCGCCTGCCGAGCCTGAATGCGGTACGGATTCCGGATAATATTGATGATCAGGAAGTGCGTTCACGTTTAAGGCATGAACATTTGATCGAAATCGGTGGCGGTTTGGGGCCGTTTAAAGGCCAAGTATGGCGGATCGGCTTGATGGGTAACGGTTCAAAACCAGAAAATGTTGAAAGGCTTCTTAAAGCCCTGGCTGAAGTATTAACCGGGCTCGGCCACAAATGCTCGGTGGATGAAGCCCTCTTTGAATCGGGAAAAGTTTACCGCGAACAATAAGGAGATCTGAAATTAAGGCCATGCTTTGTAAAATAATAACGCTCAAGAGCCGCCCTTAGGCCCCTCCGCTGGAAATAACCCGGTACAAAAGGCCAAAGTTCCGGGCGCCGGTCCTGCCAAACTCCTTTTATAACCGTAGAAAAACCTCTCCTTGTTAAGAAGGGGAGGTTTTTCTTTCGATTAACTGCTATTGACAAATTACAAAGCCGCTATAAAATGTGATATGGTATAAAGTATAAACCGGGCAGGAGGCGGGTTTTATGAGTGAACTGAAAGAAGTTCATGAACGGGCCAGGGAACGCTTAAAAGGGATTTGCCGGGTCTGCCCGGTTTGTGACGGCAGTTCCTGCCTTAGCGGTGTTCCGGGGATGGGCGGCAGAAAAAGCAGGAGACAGGGGTTTCAACGCAACCGGGCCGCCCTGGAGAATATTTTGTTAAACCTCCGTACTATTCACGAAGCTGTTACTCCCAATACCTCTTATAACCTGTTTGGAGCCCGCCTGGACCTTCCGGTTATGGTGGCGCCCATGTGTGAAACTACATACAATTTTTTAGACAGGGTGGATGACTACGAGTTTATCCTGGCACAGGTAGAAGGGGCTGAAAGAGCCGGTACCCTGGCTTTTACCGGAGATTCACCGGATCCGCCACTTTACGAGATGGGGTTGCGGGCTTTCCGGGAAAAAGCGCCCGGGAAAGGTATTCCCATTATCAAGCCCCGTCAAACAGAAGAGATCATCAGGCGGATCAGGCTGGCTGAAGAAAGCGGGGCTTTGGCTGTTGGTATTGATATAGATGCTGCCGGATTTGAAAACTTTATGCGGGCCGGTCAGCCGGTGGGGCCCTTGTCGCCTTCCACCTTGCGTCACATAATAAAAAGCACCGATCTACCGGTTATTATAAAAGGGGTCATGACAGCTGAAGAAGCTGTCGAAACCGTCGATTGCGGCGCCGCCGGGCTGGTTGTTTCCAATCATGGAGGGCGGGCCCTGGATTCCACACCCGGCACTGCGGAAGTGCTGCCGGAAATAGCAGCGGCGGTTAAAGGGTCAATTAAAATTTTTATTGACGGCGGGATCCGCTCCGGCGAAGATGTCCTCAAGGCCCTGGCCCTGGGCGCAGAAGCGGTTTTGATCGGCAGGCCCGTTGCCATTGCCGCTGTTGGCGGCGGTGTTGAGGGGGTGGAAATGCTTATAAGGCAGCTGAAAGATGATTTAAAGAAATCAATGCTTCTGACCGGTTGCGGCAGCCTGCAGTTGATCGGGCCCTATGCGGTTAGAAAAGCGATGTTTTGATCAACATAATAATTTTAATGCCGCTATCAATGAGTTTAGATGTTATAATTATTAGTGACAAACTGCCAGGGGTGAATATGTGGATCTTACTTATTCCTTAAATCCTCAACTTAGGGCAGAAGATGTAGCTGCGCTGAGAAGCGCCGTCGGCTGGGACGCCCGAAAAAACAAATTAAAAAAAATTATTGGCTATACTTACTTAACCGGGGCTTGTTTTAATCGTGATCAACTGGTAGGATTTGTAGATGTGATCAGCGACGGGGTAGATGATGCCCTGATCAGGAATCTGCTTGTCCATCCCAACTACCGGGAGCAGGGTATTGCCCTTGCCCTTCTGGAGCTGGTTATAGATAAAATCAGGGAGGACAATATTAAGACTATCAATGTTTTATTTGAACCGGAGCTGGAAGATTTATACCGCAAAGCCGGCTTTAGGATTATCGGCGGCGGTATGATTGACAATGAAGCGGAGGAGTTTTGATTGGATATGAAAGTGGCCTTTTTTTTAATTCCCAAGAATGAAGTGGTTTTTTTAACCCCGAAGACTTCCATGCGCCAGGCTCTTGAAAGAATGGAGCGCCACAGTTATTCTGCGGTGCCCCTGGTAGACGACAAGGGGTGTTATGCGGGAACCATTACTGAAGGGGATCTGCTCTGGAAGTTGAAAAATTCTCAAGAACTGAACATTAATGGTATGGAAAAGATAACCTTGAAGGAAATTGCCTGCCATGTAAAGAATAAGCCGGTGCGGATCGATGCCCGGATTGTCGATCTGTTAAGCGCAGCCAGCGAGCAGAATTTCGTTCCCGTGGTTGACGATCAGGATGTTTTATATAGGCATAGTCAGGCGCCGGGAAATAATCGAATACTGCGCTGAATTAATTCGCAGCCAGGAAAGTGCGGGTTCAAGGGTCGAAGGGGGATAAAATGATGCAGGGGCGTTTTCCGGGTTTGTTCCAGGACTTTAAGTATCCGGAAAGGGTTGAACAACTCAAACCTTTCCTGGCCATGGAGATACTGGAAAGGGCCCAGGAGCTGGAATCACAGGGCAAGTCGATAATTCACATGGAACTTGGCGAACCGGGCGGGGAAACCCCGGAAGCCATAAAAAAAGCGGTTATTAAAGCGATTAACGACAACGATACCTGTTACACCCACAGCCTTGGGAAAGTCGAACTGCGGGATGAGATAGCCTCCTACCACAGGCGCCTCTACGGCATTGAAGTTAGCCCTGATCAGATCATAGTTACTTCCGGCTCTTCGGCTGCCATGCTGCTCGTCTTTTCGGCTTTACTGGACAGGGGGGATCGGATTATCATCCCGGACCCCTATTATGCCTGTTATCCGAATTTTATCCACTATGTTGGGGCCCAGCCCCTTCCGGTGCCGGTGCGCGAGGAAGATGGCTTCAAGTTGCGGGCCCCTGCAGTCAGGAAGCATCTAAGTTCAGACGTAAAGGCAATCTTGATCAATTCTCCGGCCAATCCGACAGGTGCGGTGCTGGGANAAGAAGAACTGCGAGAACTGGCCGAATTGGGCCCCTTTATCGTATCTGATGAAGTTTACCATGGAATAAATTATGGAGATCGCGATCGTTCTATCCTGGAATATACAGACCGGGCGGTGGTTATAAACGGTTTCTCCAAGCGCAATATTATGACAGGATGGCGCCTTGGTTACCTGGTTGCTCCCGGAGCCCTGGTCCGGAAAATGCAAAAATTCCAGCAAAACCTTTTTATTTGCGCCTGTAATTTTGTTCAGTCGGCCGGAATTGCCGCCCTGCAGGAAACTCCAGAAGTTTTAGAAAAACGTTTCAGCGCTTATAATGAAAGGCGGTTATACCTTTACCGGGCTCTTGATAACATGGGGATTGCGCCAGCCAGTCTTCCGGACGGAGCCTTTTATATGCTGGCCAATGTCAGGCGCTACACCAACGATTCTTATTCTTTTGCCCTGCGTATCCTGGAAGAAGCCGGGGTTGCTGTTACGCCGGGAATTGATTTTGGACCGGGCGCCGAGGGCTACATCAGAATATCCTATGCCTGCTCGATGGAAAACCTCAAAGAGGGGCTGCGCCGCCTGGAAGACTTTTTAGGCAAAGTTGATCCCCTCCAGGCCTGAGTGCGGTTGATCATGCTACTTGCCTGGCCCGGCCCTGCAAGCCGAAAACTATTTTGAAGAGAGGTCCGCGCAATGCCTGCAAAAAGAATAATTGTGATGGCTAACGGCGACCTAAAAGACCTGGAGTTTTACAAAAACCTGGTTGATGAAGATGATTATTTGATATGCGCCAATGGCGGCTGCGGCTATGCCCTGGCCATGGCATTAAAGCCCGACCTGGTCATCGGGGATATGGATTCCCTTAAAACCGGTGACCGGGAAAAGATGACGCAGCTGGATCCCCGTTTAATTAAACACCCTTCAGAGAAGGATAAGTCTGACCTGGAACTGGCCATCGACAAAGCTGTAGAGATGAGTCCAGGCGAGATTGTGATCATAGGCGCCCTGGGCGGCAGCAGGGCCGATCACGCTTTTATCAATATGCTTTTGCTCATAATTCCGCTCCAACATGATATCCCGGCCAGGATAGTTGACCGCCACCAGGACATTTTCTTGATTAATAAGAATGCCGTTATTGAAGGTAGAAAAGGAGATTATTTTTCGCTTTTCGCCCTGGGCCAAGAAGCCTCTGGAATATCAACTGAAGGCTTGAAATACCCTATGTTGGAAGGGACCCTAAGTTTTGCGAGCACGCTGGGCTTGAGCAATGAGCTGGTGAATAACAGGGCGGCAGTGTCGGTGCGGAAGGGTATTTTGCTGGCCGTTCATTATAAGAAGTGATTTTAAAGTAATTTTGGGGCCCGGTCTAAACCGGCACTGGATAAGATTAGCAAAATGACCGATGTGATAATTTGAAGTGGTAATCTATGGGAGGAATAATTGAGAGTGAATAAATATCCAGTATCAGTTGTCCGCTATGAAGAGCCTTATTATTCTTTTAAAAAAGCTGTCCTCGATTGTGGCGGTTTTGATCGTCTCCGTCCGGGGATGCGAGTATTTATTAAACCAAACATTGTATTCTGGACCAGGAGCTGCTCTTTTCCCAAGTGGGGCGTAATAACCACCTCGAGAATTGTTGAAGATGCGGTGCTGCTGCTTAAAGAATACGGTATCGACGACATTATTATTGGCGAGGGAATAGTAGCCGATCCGGCTGATGAAGAAACCCCGGCCCATGCTTTTGAGCACCTGGGTTACAACAGGCTGCATCAACGTTATGGTGTAAAGTGCATTAATATCATGAAGAGCCCTTTTAAGAGTGTTCCAGTGGAAAGCGGAGGCAGGCTCAGGTTCAACCGGCATGTCCTGGAAAGTGATTTTTTAGTGGACCTGCCGGTCCTGAAGTCCCATAATCAAACGGTGGTCAGCCTGGGTTTAAAAAACCTGAAGGGGACTATAGACATGGCTTCCCGCAAAAAATGTCACAGCCCTGATCCCCAATATGATCTGCACTATTATATATCCAGAATTTCTGATCCGATGCCCCCCGCTTTAACTGTTATTGATGGGATTTACAGCCTGGAACGCGGTCCGGCTTTCGATGGCAAAATGAGGCGCAGCAATTTGCTGGTGGCTTCTCCCGGGATCCTTTCCGCCGATCTGGTTGGTTCCAGGATCCTGGGCCACGATCCTTCGCAGGTTAAGCACCTGGCCCTGGCGGCCGCCAGGGCGGGTCGTCCTGTCGACCTGAGCGATATTGAGGTGAGCGGTGAAAGCCTGGAAAATATTGCTTCTTACCATGAGCATGATTTTGTCTATGTGAGCGATGATAACGGTGAGGTGCCGAGGGCGCTGGCCAGGCAGGGCCTGCAGGGGCTTTTTTATCGCAAGTTTGACGACACCATGTGTACTTATTGTTCTGGCTTAAACGGTCTGGTTCTGACGGCAGCCAGGCAGGCCTGGAAAGGCGAACCCTGGAACAACGTGGAGGTGCTGACCGGCAAGAAGATGGAACCCACCTCCGGGATGGGAGCGACCATTCTGCTCGGACAATGCATGTACAACAAAAATAAAGACCATCCCAATATCAATAAAATGCTTGTCGCTAAGGGGTGCCCGCCGGACCCGCGCGAAATAGTAACCGCCTTTAATGAAGCCGGCATAGAATTGGATTCCCAGTTGTTTGAACAGGTTGATCAACTGCCCGGGTTTTTTATGTCCCGCTATGAGGATGATCCGGACTTTGATGAATCTTTTTATAAAATTGAGTGATCTACCTGTGGTTACCGGGTTCATGCTACAATATTAGCGGATGATTCGAAGAGGAGGTCTGTGCAGTGATCGATTTGCGAAGCGATACCATATCCAAGCCCACCGAGGAAATGCGCAGGGCTATGTATGAGGCAGAGGTTGGGGACGATGTTTACGGCGAAGATCCAACAGTTAATCACTTGGAGGAAAAGGCCGCCCAAATAATGGGCAAAGAAGCGGCCATGTATGTGTCCAGCGGCACCATGGGCAACCAGGTGGCCATATTGACTCATACCAGCCCCGGAACAGAAGTTATCATGGAAGCCAATGCCCATATTTATTACTATGAAGCTGCGGCCGCATCTGCATTTGCCGGCATTCAACCACGGCCGCTGGTTGGCCATAAAGGGGTGCTTTCCCCTGAGATGATTGAAAGCGCTATTCGGCCCGACGACGTGCACCTTCCTCCCACTTCCCTGATCTGCCTGGAAAATACTCATAACCGCGGAGGCGGTAAAATTGTGCCTCTGGAAAACATGCAGGCTATATATGACCTGGCCCGGAAACACAGTTTGCCTGTCCATCTTGACGGAGCGCGGATCTTTAATGCCTCTATAGCATCGGGTGTGCCGGTGAAAGATTATACGGCCTGCACTACATCGGTCCAGTTTTGCTTCTCCAAGGGGTTGGGCGCGCCTGTCGGATCAATTATTGCCGGCCCGACCCACTTTATAAGCGAGGCCAGGAGATGGCGCAAGCGTATGGGCGGTGGTATGCGCCAGGCCGGAGTAATAGCTGCCGCCTGCCTGGTCGCCCTGGATACAATGGTCGATCGCCTGGCCGATGATCACAGCAATGCCCGCCTCCTTGCTGAAGGCCTGGCCGGCTTGAAAGGGCTTGACTTTGATCCTGGAGAGGTGGATACCAATATTGTCATTATCAAACCGGTTAATATTAGCCCAATTCAGTTTAAGGAAGAGCTGAAAAAAAGAAATATTCTTGCCAGTGTAATGGAGCCGGATATGATCAGGTTAACCACCAGCAAAGAAGTTGACCGCGGGGATATCGAAAAAACGGTGACGGCAATCAAGGAAATCGTGGCCATTTAGGCCTGTTAAACCGGGGCAGGCCAAAACCTGGTTGGACAGCAAAGGAGAACTGCTTTGGATATAAAAAAAGCGGCGGTAGATATTCATGAAAATGTGATCAAGTGGCGGCGCGACTTGCATCAGATCCCGGAGATAGGCCTTAACCTGGAACAAACTTCTGCCTATGTCCGGGATGAACTGGATCGAATGGGAATTGCGCATCACCCGGCGGCCGGCAGCGGGGTTGTCGGATTAATCGAAGGGCAACAGCCTGGTCCGACCCTGGCTCTGAGGGCAGACATGGACGGTCTGCCCATCAGGGAAGAGACCGGCCTTGCTTTTGCCTCGGCAAACGGCAACATGCATGCCTGCGGGCATGATGCCCATATGGCCATGCTCCTGGGCACGGCTAAAATTATCCGCACTATCCGTCCCCGCCTGCATGGCAGGGTGAAACTGCTGTTTCAACCCGGCGAAGAAGGCCATTTCGGAGCGGCTAAAATGATCGAAGACGGCTGTCTAGAAAATCCCCCTGTCGATGCTATTGCCGGGCTGCACGTAGGACAAATATTTCCCGAATTGGAACCGGGTCAGATCGGGGTTTGTGAAGGACCGATACTGGCAGCGGCCACCAGGTTTGAAGTTACCGTTAAAGGCGAGAGTACCCACGGGGCGCTGCCTCACCTGGGAGTGGATGCCATAACTGTGGCATCTGAAATAATCCTTTCCCTGCAAAAAATTATCAGCCGGGAAATGGATCCACTTCGGCCGGCTGTTTTTACTATCGGTCAAATCCAGGGTGGGGAGGCCCATAACATCATAACGCCACGGGTGACATTTTGTGGCGACTTTCGGACGCTCTATGAAGATGATTGCCGGTTTATTACCGGGCGGTTGCGCGAGATTTGCATCTCTACAGCTGCGGCCAACCGGGCCGGAGCGGAAGTGAAGATGCTGGGCGGCTACCCTTCCACGGTTAATGATCCCCACTTTACTTCCAGGTTTGTGGAAAGCGCCGCCAGGGTGATCGGTTCTGAAAACATAATTCCAATAAAAAAACCAAACATGGGAACCGAGGATATGTCCTTTTATTTGGAAAAGGTGCCCGGTGTTTTTTTCGTGATTGGCACGGGCAACGAGAAGAAAAATATAACTTATCCGCATCACAATTCCAGGTTTGATGTCGACGAGGATACGCTGTGGATCGGTCCGGCGGTTTTCTCCCGCCTGGCCCTGGATTATTTAAGTGAGCCCGGCACCAACGGGGATTGTAATTGATAATGGGCTGGAGGTGTGATTAGCAATGACCAGGATGATAAATATTGTAACAGAAAAAGTCCAGATGAAAGCGGAACTAAACAATTCTAAGACCGCCGATCTTTTATGGGAAAACCTGCCTGTTGAGGGGCGGGTAAGCACATGGGGCGAGGAGATCTATTTTGAGGTGCCCTTTAAAACCGGACCGGAAAATGCAGTGCCGGTAGTAGAAGAGGGAGACCTGGCTTACTGGCCGGATGGATCCTGTTTTTGCATTTTTTTCGGCCAGACGCCGGCATCAACAGCGGGCGAAATCAGGCCGGCCAGCCCGGTGAACCTGGTCGGGCGCTTGATCGGAGATCCCAGGGCATGGCTTGATGTTATAGAGGGGGCAGATATTGCCCTTGAAAAAGCCGGAGATGAAAGCTAAAAACAAAAAGAAGGAACGGCTCGTTTTCCGTCCTTCTTAAGGGCATGGTTGGCTGTCTGCTTTAATGTAAGGGGAAGTTGGCGGTAACGGTCATATTGCCGAAATACTGTTTCATATTAGTGCTGCCGCAGTGTTCGCATTTAACAGTCAAGCCTTTTTCTTTTTCTTCAAAACTGGTCTTAACTTCTGTTAATTTTTTACAATCATGGCAGAGATATTCATATACCGGCATCTTTTTGCGCCTCCTTCTTTGATTATTTAATTCAGAATAATCGCTTAGAAAAGACGAGACAATATCGTATTCTTCATTTTCTATATTACGACAATATTGATTATATAGCAACCCATAGTTACTGCTATGCCGGTAACCTTTTAAGCTAAAAGCTATGAGAAAAGCTTCGCCTTAAATTTTGTTTATCCGGTTTATCCCGGAACGCGCCCTATAAATAGACCCGCGGCACTCTTTTGCCCACGGCGCAGAGCACTTCATAGTTGATCGTCCCCAGGATGCCGGCAATTTCTTCAGCGGGAATTGATTCGTCTAACTGTGCTCCAAAAAGCACAACTTCATCGCCTG
>SL_8KL_010_SEDDRAFT_10000194_pt1 | contig 51716 bp, 68 predicted proteins | sample SodLakKL_010_SED_4_FD_11160 | JGI IMG/M metagenome (IMG submission 11160)
CAACGAACTCGTCAATACCCTGCAGCCTATCCTTCGGGAACAGTTCCAAGTTGATTTTAACCGGGTATTCCTCCAGTTCTTCAATACGGGCAACGCGGGAGATATTTTCGGTTTTGACGGATTTCTTTATCATGTACGGAGCAAGAAGCATCTTAAGAATTTCAGACGTAGGATANTTCTTGCTCCATNCGTCATCGTNTATAGCCATATGGTGAATAGCTCCGGCGGCGNCTTNCNGAGAAACACCATGCCCGGGGAGGAGATCGAGNGGATCTTTAGCGCCACCGGATGCCAGCGTCTGGCAATAATTCATCATCTTAATGTAGTTGTCTGTCTTGTTAGGGCCTCCAAAACGAAATCCATGCGTGCTCCAGGGCCCAAAACCGCACATCCAAGTGTGAGAATTCATTAGCTTTTCTGCGCTATCGAAATAGATGGTATTATCCGGGCGCATCAGAACTCGCAATGCAGCACGGACATTCTCAACATCACTCTTTTTCATCCCGCTGTAGTGGTGGGACGGGACATCATGCGGGCTCAAGCCGTGGACAATGCAATATAGAATACTGCCACTCCGAAATGTAGATAGAGTTGCTTTCTCAATGTATCGGTTCACACCCTTATCCCAATTCTCAGGGAGAGGGAATAGCTTATGGGCTTCCGCGGGCGTCTTCCCAGCTCCCATATCATTGAAAAGATTCCGGAAAAATCCAGGAGACGGTTTATTGTCAAAGAGCTTGTTGAAAATGTCCTCGACAGTTGTATTGAAACTCTGCGCAATCTTGTCAACCTCGCGCTTGTCCTTTGCACGGAACAGCATTGACACAACAGACACGGCGTCAAAGTCTTTGGGATCTTCATCCTGACCGTGGTCAATAGTTTGGTTCGTGTCCTGAGAAGGCGTCACAGAAGCCGCGTCTGCTGCGTTCTGATTCGGTTGCGGGGTAGTATGCGCATCCTTTGCGTCTTGCTTCCCTGCGGGGCTCACACGGGCTGTCTTGATAGCATTGTCAGGTGCCTTTTGCCCAAGGTCCGGAATTTTCTTGAGCAATGGCATGTATGACTTACGAATTTCACGGTAATCCGTGCTGTCTTCCTTGAACTTGCGTGCAATAGGACCTAGCGCCTTACCTAGTTGTCCAAGAGATGCCTCATTCTTGATGAACGCATCAATGACAGCGCGAACTTGTGGAGCCGGACGGATCTGATCCCATTTCACTTCTGCGGCAAGATCGCGGATCGCCTGGTCGTCAATTTCGACCGGCGCCTTTTTCATCTTCGCCATCAAGCGCGTGAACTGATTAGCAGCCGCCTGCGTCAAGCCACCTGCTTCGTGTGCAAACTTGACAGCGAGTGCCATATCAGTATTGTCCTCTCCGATATGCGCGAGACGAATCTTCGGGTTCTCGTCCATGTAACCGCGCATACGCCCGCGCTTATGAGAGATTTGATACATTGCAAGGATGCCGAAGAAGTTGAACGCGAAGATATTACCTACGCGCTGCGGGTCTTGCAGGATAGCTTTCCGTTCGGCATCAGTAGTGTATAGCGTATTTTCCGCGAGGTAAAACTCGTATGTCATGTCTAGCCCTTTAGGTTGTCTTTGATCTTGTTGAATAGTTCTTCCGAGTCCCGCTCGTCTAATGTTTTTGGGAGCCCCTGTTTGAAACTCTCAAAATCATCTTGCTTTACAAATTCGCGCATCTTAGACGCGCTCATGCCTGTCACATCATCTGCATCGGGGTCGCGCGCGCCGGCACTAATTACCTCAAAATGATCCAAGGAAAAGTGCTTACGCGGATCGAAATTGGGATCGTCCTCATCAACCCAGTATCTGGAAAGAGACTTCTCGAATTCTTGAACCCTGTCCGCGCCAACGACCAAATACACCTCATCATATTCTTCTGCTATTTTCGGCATCAATTCAAAGAGATGCCGAATTGATGTATCCGTGCTGATATTAGCACGAGGAAACATCTTCTGCATGAATTTCACTTTGTCTTTGAATGGGAGCGGGTTTTTCTTTGCATCTTGCGACTGGCTGGCAAAGATTTTGTGATCCGCGTTTCTAGCATTTGCTTCTTTCTTAACGCGGTCAATCAAAACCTCGTGCCCAATAGTAGGAGGATTAAATCGCCCGAATGTAATAACGATTGCGTCGCCGTCGTTACTACGACGCTCTTTAATGAATTTTAGAAAGCGTTTCATTTTCCGAATTGCTCCTTGGACATCTGGAAGTTAGCGCGGGCGAATTCAAGTCTATTTACGAGCTTAACAGCATCACCTGTTTCACTGGAGATAGCAACGAACCCTTCCGGCTTTGTAACGCGGAAGCCGTCAGCATCTTCAATAAAGGCATCAGTAAGTGCTTGAACCTGCTCCATCTTTTCAAGAAGAATTTCTTTTGCATCACGAATCAAGTTCAAGATGTGAAAAGCGATGACAAACTGATCTTCGTTGTCTTTGATTTTGCGAGAAATTTCTTCGCCTTTGTCTCTCTGCGTTTGCTTACCTTTGTCTGTTTTGCGCTTGCCCGCTTCCTTTTCGTAACGATCCTCGATGAATTCCACAAGGCTGCGTGCGTGCTTCTTGGGTTCCAGCTTACCGCGACCCTGTCTGACCAGTTCATTCAGGTGAATAAGAACGAGCTTTTGTAGCTCATCCTCACTCTGCAACCAATCCACGAACTTCCGATCCAGCTTGCGGAATGTACGCCCAAGTTCGGAAAGGATAGCTTGAACTTGCTTGGTCTCGTTCTCTGATAGTGTTGCGGGACCGGAGAAATCTTTGACGCCTGCGCTTTGAACCCACAGATCTGGTTGATTCTTCATAGGAGGAAGGTCACTGATGAACCGTGCAGATGTATCCTGCAGGGTTTTGCCTCCTGTGTATTCCGTGTGGAACACGATTCCCAGTTTTGCATTGAGAATCTCTTTGGCTACAGGAGAATCAGCCGGGACAGCATAGGTGATTGTATTGGGGCGGAAAGTAATGTACTTCTTCCCGTCAATCGTCTTTTGTTTGAGGGTGTCGGGTGCAAACAGGAAGTCGCCCTGAACCACAGTTTCAAGCTCGAGTCTACGCAGTTCTTTTAGTGCCAACTTCAGCTTGTCTGCAAGATCACCGGAACCATGGTTTTCTTCAATATCAAGATCCGTAAAGTTGATCTTTGGCGTGCGTTTGTTGAAAACACTTTTGGTTCCAACGAAGAAACGACCCGATTCCGGATCCTTTCCGCAAAATATCGCCGGGGCGCCATCCCATTTCATTGTAACTTCGGGCCCGCTTCCTTGACCGCCAAGCATGTCACGCAGTCCGCGTAGAAACTCTATTGCTTGTCTTGTGCCCTCGATGCCACGCAGGAACACCAAGTCTTCAAGGTGTTCCATATGGAGGTTTTTACTTTCCTCGAGAAATTCAAGAAACGTCTTCATGTTAGACCTCGATTGAATTGGCATGTAAATAGGTCCGATTAACAATAAATGCCCGTTTGTTTGGAATGGTCAAATCGGATTTAAGGGCTGTAGCATCACGTTTATTATCATTGCGAAGAGCAAAAAATGCCTGATAGGGACCTCTTTGCGCCCAAGATATATCAGGGCTATGGTGAACTGTGTCATCAAAAGTCAAATTGTATCCATCTCTAAACTCTTCAAAAATAGGTCTGCCTTGACCTATAATGTTCACATGGTTTAACCCATAGCTGGAATGAAAGTCGTACCCATAAATGGCAAAACTAATCAAATCCTCATTTTTAACAGGGCGATAGATACGTTCAGAAATTTCTCTAAAATCTCTGACTCCTGTTGATACCAGATATTTGTAAGCATCATGCAAAAATGCGTCGATTTCTTCAATCATAGCACTATTACCATGTTGCAATATTCCACTTCTCGGGTCACGCGAAATGCCACCATATTGTTGATATGCTTTTGCACCACCACCCTTCTTATGTGATATAAACCCTACACCACGTCCTTGATGATCGAGGACAACGAAATCTGCTTTAGGGTCTCCATTTGGTTGTACAATGTCAACGACATTTTTCATTTTGTGTTTTTTGTCGAGGTATAATGTGAATGGTCCTCTTTCATTATAAACCTGCGACAAAGATTTTTTAATAATTCCAATAGTGATATCTTCTACCTTAGTGGGTGAAGAACGACTACCAGGTTTTTTAATGCTATTGCGCGGAAACCAGCCCTCTTTGTTTTGTCTACGGGCTTTAATATAGACACACTTATGGTTGCCACGCCCTATGCGTATTTTACGCTCTTCGGGGGAGAGTATTTCAATAGTATCTCCGGCATCTAATTGACCGATGGGATCACCTTGTTTGTCAACAATAGGTCTATCGCCAGACAAAACTTCAAACTCTCTACCTTTTAGATCATCTTTAATTCTATCCCAAGTGCCGCCTTGTGCCAAGGACGTAGCTTCTTCTATAAATTCCAAAAACGAATACATACGAATCTCCGTTATGTCTGTGTAAATAGCTTAGTACTCAATTATTTATGGAGACTGCTATGGCAAACTTCGTCGGCGTTGACTTCTCAATGACCTCTCCTGCAATTTGTTTGCATCCTGATATTGATGAGTGGTATGATTCCGAGTGCATCATTTATAGCCTTTCCAAATTCGATAACGACACCTACCAAGTCAACGATGGTCCTCATCTAGACTTCCAAAAGATGATCGGCGACTCCTCTATGGACAATTATGCACGATTTGAGGAGATCCGTCAATGGGCACTGTCATGTATCCCTGTAGGTGCCTTTGTCATGTTTGAGGACTATGCGATGGGAGCCAAAGGTCGCGTTTTCCATATTGCCGAGAACACGGGCATTACGAAACACTCCCTCATTCAGCGTGGCGATATACTAGAAACGGTTTCGCCCGGCTCCCTCAAGAAGTGGGCAACCGGGCGAGGTAATGCTAAGAAAGAGGATATGTGCGAGCGTTTCTACGAGGTCACGGGTATTGACATGCCGACTGTCTTAGAACAGAAGCCGGATGCCTCACCGTGCTCTGATATTGTGGACGCTTACTTCTTGTGCCGCTACTTTTGGTCCCAAACCAACTCCGAGACCAACATTGCGCAGCTCTCAGACTTTTAGGTCTGAGGTTTCCACTTTCTTCTTTGAGCCTCCCTTGAACTTGGCGTACAGGTCGTCCTGGTCCACAGGTTCGTTCTTGATCTCCTGCTGAATGTTTGCAGACTGTTGAATATCATAGGTTTTCATCTTCTCAAAGTCGACACCAACAGTGAACGCTGGCATTTTGCCAATGTCGTCATATCTAGATTTTAACTGCTTAAACAGCAACTTACCAGCCGACTTCAACTGCTCACTTGTCAGCATTGCGAACATGAAGTCTGCCGTTGCAGGAACACCAAACGATTCTGACGTATGCGTGAGATCAACATCAGACGTTGCAAAGCCCTCACGGTTCATCTGCGTGGCGCTCCACACCGCCGTGTCGTACGACACTGCAATGCCGCGCAACTCCTCAGCAATCGCCTTCACGATGGTATATGAGTTGTTGTTGCTGGAGGAGTAGCGGGAGGACTGCAACAGGTTGATATAGTCCACGCAAATGATGTCTGGTACGAATCCACTGTGCAGTTTCAGATCCTTGAGCAATGAGGAGATATGCCGTGCGTTTGCAGTAGACGGCGGGTATTCCTTGACTTTGATCCTTCCAACACTCTTTTCCCTTAGCTCTTGCACCTTGCCCATGAACTTGTCCTTCTTCAGCATCATTAGCTCATCCATGGACAGGTCAAACAAGTTGGCGTCAATGCGCTGGTAGATTTTCTCCTCTGCCATTTCCAGTGTAACGTATAGCACGTTGTAGCCTTGCAGCATGTAATTTGCTGCAAAATCAGTCATTAACGCAGTCTTTCCAGTGTTTGTTCCACCCAAGATAATATTCAGAGTTTTGGGCTCCACACCGCCCTTGGTCGCTTTATTGAGGCAATCCAAGTGGAATGGGATCTTCGTCTTTGCGTCATGGTAGTATTCAAAGCGGCGCTCCGCGTCGTCAAAGAAGTCCATGCCGCAGTTTGTTGTGAAGTCCAGTGCAATAGCATCCGTGAGAATATCCGGCACGGCAGACACTTTATCCGGATCGCCAGACTCCACAATCTCCAGGCTCTCCATCATTGCGTTGTAGATTGCCCGGTTCTGAATGTACTGCGCCGCTTCGTCCTTAATGTAGTCTGGGCTCAGTTTCTTAACGTGCCTGAATTCGCCCAGCTGCTCCTTACACTCGTCAAACAAGTTTTCGTCTGCTTCGTATTTGTCCAGCTCAAGGACCAGCGATTCAAGATTGGGCCTTGTGTCATACTTCTCAATGAAGCGGTTGATGATCTTGAACAGGTGCCTGCTACTATGCTCTACAAAGTGTTCGGGCTTAACGTGAGGAATGAACTGGTTGCAAAAGTCCTCGTGGAAGCATAAGCCTCCTAGGATTGTGGTTTCGAGTTGTTTACTCATAGTCCCCCTTCAGATCCACAACTTTATTGCCGTCTGCATCATACACGGCGAAGTGGGTGCGAATGTCCGTTACCAGGTCATCCTCGTTCTTAATGATCTCGCTCTTGTCCTCGTAGTAGAGGATTCCGTGCCTTTCAAGCCCATCCAAGATGATACGCTGCTCAATGTAGTTGATGGACTTTTGCTGGTGTGTTTCCCACGCTTCGGAGAATTCTTGCAGCGTGTCTGTGATGTGGTTTTGAATGTGCCCTTGGACGTCGTGTTGCGCTTGCACCCAACGTCCCCTGTTATAGAAGAAGATGCTGTTTGCGGCAATGAACCCTGCGAATACGCCAATCCAGATGATTGTGTTCAGCATGTCGTTTACTCCCCAAAGAACCGTGAGATATCCGTGTGCGTTTGCTTCTCTTTCAAGAGATTCAAAGAGGATGCCTCCTGTTTGATTTTCTGCCTGTACGATTTGGAGAGTAGCGAAACGATGTCGTCAATTTCCATCTCGTTTTCCTCAGAAAACACGACGACTGCGTCAATATAACTACCCACATCATTCGCCAGATTCTCCAGCAATTCAATAAACTCCCGGTGGCTCATGAACAGTTGTTCCATGGCCTCCTCTGTCTCACTACTCGCCATATCGTGTCTCTCCTCTATGATGTTGCGATTTCAAGATCCTCTGTTGCAATGATCCATTCCTTGACAAGGTCGCTTCGCACGATATCCTCGCGGTGGAAGTATATGACGTCAAAGGAAGAGATCATCTCAAGAGCGCGCACCAGTTTGTTCCATGGTGCTTGGTGTTGGCGCTTCAGGTCACTCTGCGCGATATCGCCGCAGATAATCACCCTACTGTTTTCNCCTGTGCGTGTCATTATAGCATGGATCTCGGGCATNGTCAAGTTCTGGATCTCGTCAATGACGATCACAGCGCTGTCAAACGTCTGCCCTCGGAGGAAGGATGAGGACGTGAAGTTGATGTATCCTCTCCGTTTCAGGTTGTCGTAGTTATTACGGCAATTGGGCAAGAGAGCATCGCAGATGTCTTTGTACGGGTCCTCATAGACCGCCAGTTTCTCATCTAGTTCGCCAGGCAAATAACCAATATCCTTGCTTGGGGTTGCACTGCGTACAATAATCATGCGGCTGTGGTGTTTCAAAAAGACATCGCGTAGACCAAGATACATTGCGATGAAGGTTTTACCTGTTCCGGCAGAACCAAGCATCGCAATATTCTGCTCTTGATAGTAGCTGCTAAACGCATCTTCCTGCGTCGTTGTCAGAGGGAAGACATTTCGCATGTCCTTTTCATTGAACTTGATTTTGTCTGGGCCCTCTTTGCGTGCTTTCAGATCCTGTTCTTTTTGGCCGTTGTACTTCTTGCCCATACGGATCTTATTCCTTTTCTACTGTTGAGATTTGACTAAACCCTCTCGCGTCCTTTTCCAATGCGATTTGTGCGTCGAACCGATCATAGAACATTTCTGTATTGCGGTGCGTAATGACCACAACACGAGTCCCATGCTTTGCTTTATCCATGAGAATGTCCATGAGGCAGTTCAGCGCGTGCTGGTCGCAGGAGGAATCCAAGATCTCGTCCAAGAACAACAGGTTAGTTGCCACGCTGTTCTTTTTCTGCGCAACGTCGCGCCATGCAAAAAGAAGAGCCAGGTCAATCCGCTGCCGCTCGCCTGCGCTGAAGTTCTCGTAGGAGAACGAGTCGTGATACCGAGCAAGAATCTCCTCGTTGAACTCCTCATCAAGCCTGAATACAGTGTGGAAGTCAAACTTGTCGAGATACTCGAGAATCTTCTGGTTAATCACGGGTAGGTATTTGCGGATGATAGTTGCTTTGATACCGTCATCCTTTAGCAGACGTTGAGCGACTTTCTGATAGTCCTGCTCCTCGCGTAGCTGGTCCCGTTGCTCTGTGAGAGTTTGTTGGGTGGATTCCAGTTCGCGGAGGGATTCGAGCTCACTTTGTGAACTCTGGGAGAGACGCGCTTGCTTGTCAGCATATTCCGTTTGAAGTTTCTCCAATTCTTCGCGAAGAATCTTCAACTGGGTTTTCAGGCTGTCGTGTTGCTGCTTTAGCTCACGCATTTCATTGGATTTAGCGTTTGCTTTTTCTTCCCATTCTTTGAACCCTTTTAGTTTCTCTGCCAGGTATTCCCGTGACGTTTCCAGTTCACCAATCTGCTGCGTGCGCTTTTCCAACAGACGCGGAACAAAGTCCTCGTCAATGGTCTGGTAGCACGTTGGACAACGATCGTTGTCTTGGAAAAACGAGACTTCTTTACGGAACTTATCCAGCTTCGTTGCTAGCTTGCGGTCCGTCTCCTCTGCCTGTTGCTGCTTAGAGCCCAGCTGGTCTACTAACTCCTGATACTCTGCTTGACGCTCCTCGTAGTGCTTCTGGACCTCGTCTTTTTGCTGTTTGACCTCTCGGTACTTTTCCTTCTTCTCCTTTGCCTTTGCTTTGATCTCGTTAAGCGTGTCCTGATTTTGCCGCTGAATCAGCTCAATTTGATCGCGCAGACTGTCAATCTTCAGCTGATTCATTTCCAGCTGGTGTTCAGCGTCCTTAACTGCATCGTTCGTTTCGCGTGTCTTGTCCTTGAGCACGCGATTCATGATAGTGAAGACATTAATATCCAACAGGTCTTCAATCACTTCTCTTCGCTGCCCTGTGTTCAATTCCATGAAGGGCTTGAAGTTAGATGTGGACAGTACAACGCACTGACAGAACGTGAGGAAGCTGATCTTCAGAATGTTTTGCTCAAGGTGCTTTTGGTAGTCCTGATTCTTTGCTTCCTGCTCAATTAGCGAACCGTCTTCGTAGATTTCAAAGACGCCGGGCTTCATGCCACGCTTGACATGATATTCCTTGCCGTTTGCCTTGAACCAGACCTCAACAAGCGTGCCTTTGCCATTGATGCTGTTGATGAGTTGGGGCTTGTTGCTTTTGCGGAAGCTCTTGTTGTACAAGCCAAACACCAACGCCTCGAGGATAGACGATTTACCTGACCCGTTTGCTCCTGATAGGAGGAGCGTTCGCTGCGAATCAAACGAGATTTCAACAGGTTGCTCGCCTACACTCAAAAAGTTCTTGTACCTAACCTTTTGAAATTCAATCATCTAATTGTCTCTGCCTCCGTGTATAGCGTCTTGATAAAGTGTGCAAGGCGGTCTTGATCCAGGTCAGTTTCCACTTCCCGCACTGTTTCATCAATGATTTCCAGAGTGCTTTTGCCCTCGCCATATTCCTCTTCGCCCGTATTGATGAAGGCGTCGTCAATGCCATGATCCACGACTTTGAGATCCCAACATTCCTCATTCAGCGCAGCAATAGTCGCGTCGATTTTAGCGCGCTTCACCTTCTCTGTGATGATGAGGCGCACAATCTTGTCCCTGTACTGCGTTGCATCAATGGGATCGCTGTCTGCCCCCATGTAGACCTTGTGGTGGATTAGGTCTTTGTTCTTGTAGAACTTCAGGTGGTCACTTTCCGTGTCGTAAACGTGGAATCCCTTGGGGTCATTTACGTCGTTCCAGTTGAATTCAATGGGCGAACCGAGATAGCGAATATTGCCCTTCTGAGATTGAGTATGGTAGTGTCCACTCCACACTCCCTTGAACTTTTGTAGGAGGGCTTCAATGCCATTACCCGATTCGGAGTAGACGCCAGGGTGCATTTGGAATCCTGCAAGCTCAAGGTGACCGATCAAATAGTCAGCCTCGGAATCCGTAATAGCTTGCACCACTTGATCTTTGTTCCGGGAATGGATCCAGGGAATCAACAGGAACGAGACGCCACCAATGTTCACGGTGCCGGGTTCAGACAAGAAATGAAAATTGGAGTAATGACGCAAGAACTCCTGCGGAGAATTGATCTCTAGGCTGCTCTTGTAAAAGGCGTCATGGTTACCCACAACGCCGTACATCGTCACACCCATGTCCTCTAGCGGATCCAAGAAGTTGCGCTGCGTCCACTGCCATGCTCTCACGTCAATTGATTGGCGATTGTGGAATAGATCACCGCCATGAAAGACGTACTTGATTCCCTGTTTCTTGATGGTCGGAAAGAACTGCTCCTCTAGAAACCGCTTATAGTGCGCAAGAAACTTGGAGTGGTTGTTTTTCTCTCCGAAGTGAGTATCAGTAATGATGGCGATTCGCATTTAGTCCTCCTTCTGCGTAAAATGCGACAGCGCCTCTTCCTGAATTTCGGAGAGTTTCTTTTGGTCAATATCGCCGTCAAGGAAGTTCATGAGATCGACCGAGGCGTTCTCAATCATCTTCTTTTTCGTCTTGGTCTGCGTTGCCTCGACGCGAATACGGTTGACGAATGTGCGCCATACTATCATTGTGAAGTAGGAAAACGCTTGCTTGGAATAATCGGGATCGAACTTTTTAACCTTGCGCACACAGGCTTCAATTCCATCCCCTATCATCTCTTCTACGAACGTATAGTTGCGGAAGTTAGGTCGCTTGGCAAGATTCTCAGAAATAAGCATGAAACATTTTCCTGCAAATTCAGGAATAGGCGGTTCAGGCTTACCTTCCTGCTCTGCTTGAATCCTGCGCTCTTTGTAGTCTTTTAGGCATTGCCAAAACTCGTCTTTGTCGATGAAGTTTGCCATAGAGTCCTCCTTATTCGGTTGTAAGCCACAGTTTACACGATCTACCGTTCTTTGTCAAGCTCTTTTTCAATCGCAGGGCGCATGTCTTTGGTTTTACATTCGTCTGAGCACCATTCCGAATCCCTTCGTCCGTGCTTTTTCTTGCACCAACGACAACGCTTTGGGAACGATTGATATGATACCCTAGAAACCGTCATTTTAGGGCTCCTTTGGCGTTGTAAGTTACTGAAATTAAAGGGCGTAGAAAACGGGATTTCAACGGTATGTGTCTATGTACTGGTCTGAAACAATAAAAGGGTCATTTTTGGACCCTTTTTGAATTAAGTTGCTGATTATTATGTAATTTTGATTTGCTGGGTTTTGAATGGAAATTGCTCTTCTCGGTAGTAGATTTGACGCTCCCGAAAATGCCGCAATCCGTAGTTCTCATGCGTCCCGCACTTCAAATTGTCCGCAATGTCGTAGACAGTGGCATAGCTCTTGTCGTTGTGCTTACGCAGTGTCCGCCCAATACTCTGCAGGACTTTGATTCGGCTCTTGCCACCAGACGCAAGAATCAGCGAGTGTAGATTACGAATGTTCGTTCCCGTGCTCATTGTGCCACTGGATGCAACGAGGACCACATTGTTCTCACGTTCCATGATCTTTCTGATTCGTTCTCGCTCGTCAGTGCTCACTTCACCTGAAATGTAGAAAATGGGACGATCAGGATCCGTGTTGAGCTCGCAAATCAGATCATAGAGAGGCTTGCCCTGCTTCTCAACGTACTGGAACAAGACGATGGTGTTTGATTCTTGCGCCAGTGCTAGCTTGGCAATGAACTCCATGCGCTTGGGGTGCGTGACTAGCCAGTCCACTTCTTTTTGGTATGTGAGACCTTTGACTTCCTGGCAGTCCTTGGGGTTGTAGTTGAGGACCAGTCCCTTGACCTTCAACCAGGCAATCGCGCCCTTCTCCATCAGCGTGCGCGTCGTGATCACGCGCTTTATGGGCCCAAAGAGCCCGCGCAGGACCATTTCATTGGTCTCCGTGCCGTCTAGTGTGCCCGTGAAGCCGAACTTGTATGCGGCGTTCGTTGACTTCTTCATCAGGTTCGTGAGGCTGTTGGACTTTGCACCGTGGCACTCGTCCACCATCACAACGTCAAACTGCTCGAACCAAGACTTGGGCTTCTTGTGAATGCTCTGCCAGGTCGAGACAGTTGAGTTCTTGCGCGCCTCTTTCTCTTTGCCGCTGTAGATTTTGTGGACATGGTCTACTGCATCCCAACTATCATCCTCAGATGAATAGTCAGCAAAGTCGCCCTCCATCTGCTCAACAAGTGCAGTGGTGGGCACCACAATGAGAATTTTCTTCTTTTGCAAGATACGGCAAAGAGTGTAGATGATGAGACTCTTGCCGCTGGAAGTCGGGGAAAGGATTACTCCGCGCTTGTTTGCAATAGCATGGTGGACAGCGTCGAGCTGGTGATCTTCCAACTCAATCTTGTCGCCATGCGCGTGGAGGTTGAGCGATTCGGCAAACTTCGCCACTTGTTCTCGTGTGACGTTGTTCTTTTGCTGTTCAAATCGCAAGTCTACTGTATATCCGCTCTCATGGGCGAATTCCAGTAGACTGTCCAGGAGACCGACGTAGAATGTTTTCTTGCTCTTGTCAAAGAGCTTCACAGATCCGTCCCAAATGCCCTGCTTAAACTTGGGCATATACTTGTAGCCGGGAACCATGAAGGAAAACGACTCCTGGATCTCGCGTTCAATGCCAGGATTCGTGTCGATCAGGAGGTTGGTTTCGTCTAGTTTGTGTATGATGAGGTCCGCTTCCATGCAACTATTTACTGCATGGAAGCGGGATTGTTTTACGGCATCTTCAGCTTGTGCATCCTCTCAATCTGCCCTTCAACGCCAGTGTGGAGTGGATAGGAACGTAGATCCCCAATAAACACAGGCTCAATCTGCTCGGATTCCATGCTTTCAATCTCTTGAATCTTGTCCGTGCTGATGAAGAAGACCCAGATGCCATCCTCTTTGTCCAGGAAGAAATCAAACAGCGTCCACTCCGCTGGACCAATGTACACGCCCGCTTCTTCCTCGAACTCACGTGCCATGGCTTGCGCAGGTGTTTTATCGCTGTCCTCAATCCTGCCGCCAATCCCGTTCCACTTTCCAATCATGTGCTCTGCACCCGGAGGGCTGCGGTCCTTCTTCACCAGTGCAACGTAGCGAAAATCGCGGCTGAACGCGAAACCTAGTACATAGTCAGTCATTTTCCTTGCCTCTCCTTATATCTTTCCAAGCTCTCAATCATGCCCTCTAGCTTGCACAGCTCAATATCCGCTGCTCTTCCAAAGATAGGAATTGAAGTGTTAGCACGCAAACCAGATTCAATAAAACGCAGGGAATCCAACTTTTCATCAATGTGGACGCCGTCTGTTTCCTCGATTGCCTTGTTTCCGAGCTCAATGCCCTCTTGATAGATGGCCTCCCAATCAACATCATTCAGGTCGCCGTCCACTGCCTTCACGTACACGGCAAAGACTATGATTGCAAGACAGATGAGAATTACTGTGATTGCCCAAATCATTTGTTAATGAACCTCCCGCACACGCTAAACACTCTGACAATAACAGCCAGAGCCAGTATTGAAATGATGAATATGTGGAAAATTATTTCCGTCATTACTCACCTGCCATGAACTTGCGGTACTCGATCATGTTCTTGATGTCGAAACCGCGTCCCTTGATTGCTTGCACAACGCCTTCAAGATACTCCACGATGTGTTTCAAGCGGTCACGCTCTTCCCGCGCCTCTTGAATCTTCGCATCTGCATCCAAGTATGTGGTCGCTTCCGTTTTCAGGATCTTGAGCTGCTTTGGCTCCTCCTTGTAGATGTGCGTAGGCGCGCGACCCATCCAGTAGTCATAACGGCTGCGTTGTACGACGCGCAATTTGCGCTCCGCATCAGCATATCGGTTCTTGAACGTGAGAAGTAGGTTGAGGTATTTGGCGTGGAGGCGAGGGTTGTCTGCCGCCGCCCTGTCAAGATGCAATGAATCGACTTCTAGGTCTTGCTGTACTTCTTTCTTCAGGTCACTCAACGATTCCATAGAAAACTCCCCCTATGTTAGGCTTTCCTGCATAGCATAGCATAGGGGGAGCGCCGTGTCAAGACCAAGGGAAGCGTAGGCGGCAGAATTTCACCTCATGCACCTTGAACGTGACGGAAAATGCGTTTGGCTCCATGCCCTCGGATGATTGCGTTTGCAAGTCCTGGTGACTGATGGTGGCTGGCCAAATATATTCCATGTGCAGGAGGGCGAATGTGTTGTTGTGGTTCGTCTTGAGCTGAATCTCCGCTGTTGAGAACGAGTTGACGAACTTTTGATCGCTGTTGTTCAGGTCCGGGATCGAGGAGCGTAACCAAGACGGCATACCCTCATTCTCAAAAAACTTCATCAGATCGCCCCAGTCCGCGCTTGTATAAGGAGAGGAGATGCCTCTGTGCCAAGAGTTCACTTCCTCATAAGCCAGCCAGTATTCATCCATATTGGCTGTGACTTGCAGATCTCCGTATTCAATTTTCTCGCCTGGGACTGCAATGTTCTGACGTCGTGTGCCGAATTCGCCCTCGCCAATGGACTGATCTGGTATTGTCACTTGCTGCGCCAGAAACGACAGCATAGGGCAGCGCGGAATGATGAGGTTGAAGCGATTGACGCCGAATGTGTTCTGTGGGACGTAGTTATCAGTCATCGTTTTCCTCCTCGGGTTCCCAATCTTTACATGTCCGAATCATGTCTTCGTATGTTTCGATTCGATACTCCAGCAATGCAATACTCTGAACGTAGGCACGGCTGATTTCTTCGTAGCTGCTCAGTTCATCAATGTTATCCACCGGGAGTTGCGAAGTTTCAAAGAGCTCTAGTGCAGGGCAGGCTTCATAGTACGGAACATGAATCTTTTCGGGCATTTCGATTCGTTCATATTCAGGGCTCTGAAACAATGCGCAGCCCGAAATGAACATTGCTAGAATCAAAACGAGTGTGTGTTTCATCATTCCTCACCTCGTTCAATTGCCTGCTGTCTCAAAAACTCTATGTTGTCTTCACACTTCTCGCCAATCTCAATTTGATCTAACTCTTCCATCTTTTGGTCGAGCTCGCGCTGCGCTTCCTCGCGATCCTGTTCAAGTTCCTTCGCTCTTTGTTCCAAACGCTTAGAATAGCGTTGGATAGTTTCCATCTCTTCTTCGTATTCGTTGAGCGTGCTGATGAGCTTGTTTTGGTCCTCGACGCAATCATCTAGGCTGCGCTCCAGTCTCTGTTTGTCAAGCAGTAAATCATCGCGCTCGGACAGCACGGAGAGGAAATACCAGCCAAAGAATCCTAGGACTGCAATCAGCGCCCCGATTCCAGCGTATTTGAACACCGCTTTCTTTGATAGACCTAGCATCATACCTCCACGTCAAAGAGCGAGTATTTGTAAACATCCATCAAACGACGGGACCACCCTAAGCCAAAGGAACCAAATGTGTCCAGCTGACCATAGAAGTGCATACGTCGCGCAGCGTATTCTTGAACGAGTTGAGCCGGGCTCTGAGATACAACTCCAGACATGGTTTTAGGACCAAAAGAGCCATCGACGGTTTCTCCTATTGCACGTTGTAGAATTCGAACGGCGCCGCCAACACCATGATTCACTGCGGCGTCGAATAGCATGAGATCTAGACCTTTTGGGACCTCATCGCATCTTGCGGGTTTCCAATAATCCTCGTAGTAGATCTCTCTTGCATCTTCTTCTGTGAGGTTTTCAATGTCTAGATCCGGGTATGCGTTTGCTGAAATGCCGTAGTTTGTTTCTTTACCCGGATCGTCTGGGTGGTCTATGTAGCCACCCTCATGTTTCAGTATCAGTCCTATCACATCTTGGAATCGTTTGCTGCCCATGTCTTCTTAATTCCCGTTGTAGCTCGTGTCTTAGTTCGGAAGCCCGATGGTCAATCTCCTGGTACCGCTGTCTTGTTTCTTCATCTATGTCTTCACTTGCTATGATTTCTTCGCGGTATTTTCTGTCGCCATATTGCGCATCAATCAAATCAAGCTCTTTTAGGAGAATCTCATACGACTGCGCCGGCGCGGAATTGATATGAATGTGTGTTGATTTTGGCCTCTCTGTGTATTTATTCCACAATTCGCCCAGCACTCTTGGACCCAAATAGGAACCGGCAGCAACGAGAGCGGGAGCCATTAAGCCTCCTTCTGTAATGATTTCCCTTTTTGTGAAGTATTCAACTAGACCACCTAAAACAATGCCCATGCCCATGGCAATGGGTAATTCGGCAAACATGATGAATGTTGTTATTCTTCCGTGCTCTGTTAGGCTTTTATGGAATTGGTAGACTACGCGACCAACCCACGCCCACAATATGAATCCAAAGAAACCAATAAAGGTAGAGATGAATTGTTGGAGCTCGGCAATAAGTTCTTTGAGCATGTCATGTATGCTTTCTTCTGGTGGTGTACATTAAAAAGGGCCGTCCCTCTTGCAAAGGACGGCCCTGACCAAAAAGAGGCAGGAGGCGGACCTCTCCTTGGCAATACTATTTAGTGTCTCCTGATTTTGACGTTTCTTTGATGTCCCAGGTAAAGTCATCGTTTGTCGGGGGCGAGCGCAAACGCGCTAAAGAGAAGAAGAAGTCGCTAAGGCGGTTGAGATAGGGCAACAGGAAAAGCTCAACGGAAAATGCCGTGTGGCGATCCGTCGTGTTTTCCAACCAACGGCACACCGTTCTCTCTGCTCTACGGATGTCTACACGCGCTTGATGCTCGTCAATCGCATCCTTGGGTAGTACGAAGTCTGTTAAGGGCGGGAGAGGTTCTGTTAGAACTTGTGCTGATGTGTTTATTTTGACCAGCGCCTCTCCCATTTTATCGTTCAGCTTAGTCAAGTCTCCGCCGCAAAAATAGGCACCAGCGTAGAAGAGATCGTTTTGGATCCAGTCTAGTTCTCCTTTTCTGTTGCAGCGACCAACGGAAACATTAACCTCATCCAAAACACCAATCACTTCTACAATGAGGTCGCCCTTTCCTGTGCGGTCTTGTCCCCCAATGCTTGTTGTACCGTTGTCACCCGTTCCGGTTGCAATGCGGTTAAGCCTGCTTCCCATAGTAAACCTCCAAGTCATCATAACCGCCAACATGAACGCCATTATGCCAAATCTGAGGCACTGTCTTGAAGTCTTGTGATTTCAGGCGCTGTGCTTCTTCTGGGTATTCAGAGATGTCAATATATTCGTACTCTTCCCGATTTTGGATCAGAAAGAGACGAGCATAGTCGCAAAACGGACAATCCGGTTTGCCGTAGACTGTGTACATTGTGTGAGAGTCTCCTATTTGATGAAAAAAGAATGAACTGGTCGTGGTGGTCTTGTGTGCCGCCTCTGCCTTTGTATGAGCTGTGTTCTACCTCTATTTACAACGATCCAAGTGTCAATACACACTTCTTTACACCATTGTAACAGACTAGGAGTATCTTGTCAACGTGAACCTTACTGGAGGTTCTTGACAAGGGTGCCCGTTGACATATATAATAATGTTAAACCCAATTTGAGGAACTAACATGAAAGAATTACGAGACTTACTAAACAAACAAGGGTTCATGAAACCTAAACTGGTGCCACAAGCCAAGAAACTTTTCGGCGACGAATTGTCAGCTAAACATCCTCATGCAACCTTCAAAGAGGCTGTTTACCTAGAAATTCATGATCTTGAGCACCCGGTATGTGAAAATCCGCGGTGTAACAACCATACATCTTTGAACACGTTTACCACTGGGTTTTCTCGTTTTTGTTCTGTGAAATGCCGCAATCAATCTCCTGATGGGATCGCTGGTGCTCGAAAACCAAAAAGCGGTGAAGCCACTAAGAAACGCGAACAAACATGTCTCGAGCGTTATGGTGTTCGCCACATTTCACAGACACAACAGAAAAAAGAAAAGCAAAAAGAAACCTCTCTCAAACGTTATGGCGTTGACCATTTCATGAAAGATCCCCTGCGTGCATCTCAAGTATCAAAAAAACGAGTAGAGAACTGGCTTCCAAGCAGAATCGAAAAAATTGAAGGTTTAACCTTGCTGTCGGAAACTTACGTCAACTGCTTTGAAGACTTAGAATGGCAGTGTAATGAGTGTGATACCCAATTTTGGAGGAATTTAAGAGACGGCAGAATTCCTGAATGCCCAAATTGTAATCGGGCTCGGTCTTTTCCAGAAGACGAGATTAACACTTTCCTGAGAGAGTTGGGGTTTACAACAAAAAAGAACGACCGAACTATTATCGCTCCATTAGAAATTGATATTCTAATTCCTGATGCTCGTATCGGCATTGAGTTCGACGGTTTGTGGCACCACCGTAACATGCCTGCCTCTTATCACTTGAACAAGACTGAGCAAATGGAAAAACAAGGCTTCCAATTGATACACATCTTTGAAGATGAATGGAAGTATCAGAAAGAGATCGTGCAATCTAAACTTAAACATCTTCTAGGTTTGTCAAATCGACGCATTTATGCCCGAAATACTGAATTGAAAGAGGTCCCTTTGTGCGACCGGCGAGACTTTTTCGAACGAACCCATTTGCAAGGAGACACAGGAGCAACGTTCTGTTATGGTCTCTATTTTGGTGAAGAACTTGTGATGGCTGCATCATTTAAGAAAACAAGATTCCAACAAAGGGATTGCTATGAACTTATTCGTTTAGCTACAGAATTGAATACAAATGTAATTGGAGGCGCCTCAAAACTGATCAAGATCGCTAGACATAATCATGGACCACTAATTTCATACGCGGATAGGAGGTGGTCTACAGGGAATGTTTACTCAAATTGGAGCCATACTCACAACACCTCACCTGGGTATTTTTGGTGTAAAGGGAAAGTTCGAGTTCCGCGTTACAGGGCTATGAGAAGCAGATTAAAGTCTCTACCGAACTATTCAGACAATAAATCTCAACGAGAAATCATGGAAGAAGCAGGTTGGTGGAGAGTTTTTGATTGCGGTCATATGGTCTTCGAGTACAAATGAAAAGCCCAGCTCTTGGCTGGGCTTTCTTCGTTGACGTCCGGGTTAGCAATCATTCCATACCGTTCCGCGGAATGAAGTCATCCGGTGTTGTCAAGTGTCGGCGTTCCATTCCCACAATTTATGTCCAGCAGTGTATATGATACGATACCCATTCCGGAACAGGTTTTCGTCTTTTGTTAGAGAGGGATCGTATTCGGACAAGAAACTTGGGAGATTCTGCTTCTTGGTCTTTGTCCAGGGAAGAATCTCGGTTAAATCGGTAAACTGTCCATATACACGACTTTCCCGTACCATTGTAAACCCATTATCTTGGGATATTTTTCCGGCGGTGTAAGCATTGTTGGTGTATGTTGACACTTTCTCCGCTTTTGTTTCGGCAACTGCATACTTGAACAGTTTGCTGAACCCGCCGACAACAAGAGTGCCTCTCTTGTTGCAAAACCGGGACAAATTGAAGACACCTTCTCCTTGTCGCTTAAAAGACATCAGTGCTACTAATTCATCATTCTCACGAAGCCCAAAATGCTTCATTGCATGGAAGTCGCCTGGTCCTTCCAGGTGGTTCTTAATGAGGAATGTTTTTGCCTCTTCCCTGTCGACTTCAACAATGTGACATTTTCTGGCATACACTTTCCTATCAATGACACCCAAACGACTACGAATCATTGATTTAACAAGTTCTGGATTGTTCAGCCATTCCAGTTCGTTGATCATCAACAACCTTATACCATTTTCATGACATGATGTTGCTTTTCTGTAGTGTTTGAACTTATCCTTTTTGTCTGGAGTATAAGGAAAGGAATGCCAATAGATGCCATTCAACTCAACAGCGAAATTCTGAGAAGCGATATATATGTCAAGTTCTTGTCGCCCATCCAAAAGCCCAACAACGTCTTCCTGGATCTCGAATCCCAATGATTCAATGAACTGGGCAATCTCTTTTTGCATACCAGAAGATGAGTGCCTACTGCGCATTTCGCAACCATGAACTTCGCGCAGATAGCGGTTGACAGTGGTTAAATCGACATCTAGTTCTTCTGCCAGCGATTGAGGCGAACGTCCCTTATCTCGGTATTCAACGACAAGAAACTCCTTGTCGTTGAGTTTTTCTAGCTGCTCACTTGTTAGATATCTTTGGGTTGTTTTCTTTGAAAGGCTTTCCTTGATCTCCGGGCGTTGGCTGTTGGTTGTGTATCCATACCTTTCCAGCGATGTCTGTTTGCGTTTTTTCTCTTTTGCTGTTTCATCGCGTTTTTTCATCCACTCCCTTTTGAGCGGAGAGCGCAAGGAACAATCCTGTGAACAATAGTCAGAAAGGGATCGATTTATGAATACCACGGGGTTGCCGCATGTTAGACATTTTGGGCGTTCTTGAATGCCCAAAACAAATACATGAGCGCGCTCGTGTAGAGTGAAGTCTTCGAATTCTTTGGTGTATTCAAGGAAATACTGCCAGTGGTCAGGATAACCTTTTCGCTCAAACGCCTGTTTTGACACGCCACGAGAATTGACGCGACCTTTACTGTTGGTTAGGAGTTCTTTGGTTTTCTCGTACATAACACCATTGTAACAGACTAGGAGCATCTTGTCAACCCTTTGCTCATAAAAAAGCCCCGCCGAAGCAGGGCTTTTTGTTGGTGTTGCAAGTCTCCAGTATTACTGGAGGTTCTTGACCCGTGTGCGACGGAAGTACGGGTTGCTGTTTGCTGCCAGCGTGCCGCCTTCGTTGACGTCCGGGTTAGCAATCATTCCATACCGTGTCTTGAAGCCGATCCGCGGAATGAAGTCATCCGGGCTGACCGCACGGTGCATTTGCAGCGGGATGTAGGGGCAGTAGAACAGCCCTGCATCGTACGGGTTGCTGCCCTTGTAGCCTGCAACGTAGAAGTGGTTGTTGCTGACGTTTGCACTGTACGGGTCAACGTAGACCTGGTAACGACCAAGCAGCGTACCTGCGTAGGTGTTGCCAGTGTCGTCAACGCTCAGCTGGCTCTGTGCCTGCAGCGCCGGAGCATAGTCCAGGACGCCTGCCATTGTGAGCGCGGAAGCAACGTCTGCGGAAACAACCAGGCGGTTCGCCTTACCGCGACGTGTCTGCTGACCAACTGCGTTTGCGTCACGCTCGATTTGGTAAAGCAGACCCTTGAACTTCTCGACCATCCAGCGACCGTCGCTGTCTGCGTCTAGGTCGTATGTGCCAGAAGTCGTTGTGTCCGTCTGAGCACCCGGCTTCGCTGTGACGTAGATGCTACGTAGGACGTGGCGGTTGATCTCAGCAAGGATCTCGGCAGACAGGATGTTAGCAAGCTCAGTCTCTGCGTCAAGACCGTGAATTGCCTTCAAGTCCTGTGCCATCTCAATGCTGTATTCCGCCTTCAGCGCGCGGCCCTTAGCAACAACGCTGACCTGCTCGATGGTGAAGCCCATCTCGTTCCATGCGTTGTCACCGTCGTAGCCCAGCTTCTCCATGTCCTCTGTGGACATGCCTTCAACGTAGTCGTAATCACCAGCCGGATCCTCGTTTAGGACCGCCGGGTTGTCACCCTGCTGCTCCTGCTGGTTACCTTCGTAGGAAGCGGAGAAGCCAGTATCGACCTCGTCGAACAGGCTCTGATCGCCCTGCTGGTCGTCCTTGCGTGCCTTCATTGCGAAGACAAGACCGTTCGGGCCCTGCATTGGCTGAACACCAGTCAGCTCATATGCAATGAGGTTCGGCATCGCCTGACGGATCAGGGAGATGAGGACCGGGTCCCAGTTATCAATACCTGCAGTCTGGTTGCTAGGACCAGCCTCTTTCAGGTAACGCTGCTCGTTCTCTAGGAGAATGGCAGTAGTGTTGCGCTTCCAGTTGTCTTGGATTGGGGTCAGGCTTTCGTTGTTCAGCACCGGACTCCAACGCTCGTTCAACTGTTCGACATTGTAGCCTTGCATTTTTTGGTATCCTCTACAAGTTGCTGTTTCTATTATTTATAGTTGGCGAGATTTAGAACCGCCGATTTCCGAACATCTTTGTGATCTGTTCGTTGAGTGCAGAAACCTGCGGGTCACTGCTAGTGGTGCCTTCTTGGCTCTGGCTTTCCTCAAGACTCTGCGGCTCTTCCTCCCGACCGGTGCCAGCGACGTCGGTGTCCTGACCTCCAGCTCGGAAGTAACTCTCTTTCAGTCCCTTGACCTGAGAACGGAACTTCTCGTCCGACTCAAATCTAAGACCTTCAGCAAGCTCTTCCAGCTTGGCTGCTTCATTCACAGTCAGCTCTCGCGATGCTTCCTGTAGAATGTTCTTGCGGCGCTCCTCCTTCAGGCTCTCGTTGAGCTCCTTGGAACGCTGAATCTCCTCGTTTAGCTCACTGCGTAGGCGCTGCAATTCGGATTCCTGTTCCTCAACAACATCACGCTTCGCTTCCGGAACGGTGACATTGTGCTCCTCGAACAGGTCCTTGAGGCCAGTGAGCAGACTTTCTGCGATCTCTACACGGGCATTACCAACGACCTGCTCCTCGTTCTCGCGGATGTACTCCTCGGCAACGTAGGAAAGATAGTCGTCGATGGCAGGAAGAACGTGCTCGTTGATGTAGCTCTCGCTGATCGCCTCGTACTTCTCTTCCAACTGAGTTTCCACTGCGCGAGCACGAGCATTGAATGCGCTTTCCATGATTGCCTGGGTCTTGTCCAGGAACTCTGCGGAAAAGCCCTGCTCTTCAATCACGCGACGGAAGTCGGAAGATGCTGCGGTATCAAGAGTTTCAAGCAGACGATCCAAGGACTCTTGAAGCTGACTCTCATCAACTTCCTCTTCGTCCTCGTCATGATCGTCGTCCTCGTCGCCGACGTAATCGTCGTCTTCTTCGCGAATCTGAGTGGTTTCGACGTCGTCGTTGTTGGCAGTGCTGGCTTTGGCCTTGCGTCCAGTGTTAGCTTCCTTCTTGTAGCCCTTCTTGCTCTCAGTTAGAAGATCAGAGGTCTCAATGCCGAGACTCTCCAGGATCTGTGCGAGCTCAGAGCCCTCTTTTTCAGAAGCATGTTCTACTAGGCGTTGCAGTAGAATGGTATTCAGTGTCATTTCTGAGACCTCTTTGATGTGTCGTTTCAATTATTTAGTGTTTACTTGAATTTGTCCATGAAACGCTTGAAGATTTCAGCGTATGCCTCTTCCTTCATGCGTTGCTTCTTGCGCGCAGCCTTTTCAATCTTCTTTCGCTGCTCTTTAAGCTCTTGCTCGCTTTTAATGATGCCGTTTTCAATGAAATACTCCTGATTCTCCATGATTCCCTGGACATAGGAATTAGGAGCAGAAGGACCATGAACTGCATCAATAGCAATGAGCTTGAAGTCTTTTTGGACTTCTTTGTACCCGTTGGATTCCTTCAAACTACCCAGGGCACGGGTGGAAACACCAATTTGCAAGCCATCATCAATGAACGTCTGAATCAATTTACCCATTGGAGAATTCAAGACGCGAGCCTTGCCAATGTACTGGTAGTTTTCACTCAGCGTCAGCTCCTCGATTTTGATTGCGATCTTGTCAAGGTTGACTTCTGGCTTTGCAGGGTGATCGCATTCGCCAACAGCACGGTTCTGTGCAATGTCCTCGCGAATGAAACGATCAACTTCATTTGAGACGTTTTCATACGGGTAATAGCGCCCGTTGCCGTTCACGACGTTACACTCCATGAACGGACCCTTTAGGTAGTAAGCAGAAGGAGCGGTCTGAGCAACATTGCCCTGAGTGTCCTGAGCGCGCTCCTCAAGAATTTCTTTTCCAGATGCAATAGTCTGGAAGTTAGAGTCTACGAAAAACCTCATGTCGATTTATCCTTTTACAACGAACTTTTTATAGCATCCCGCGCTGATTCTTTCAGCTGCTAGTAGTCCGCNGAACTATGAACTCGGGACGGNTNCTCCGCTCCTTTTGTNCCCTGCTTCTGATACTGCGTACCTGGGAGCAAGTCGTATTCACGGACTGTTGCGACAACCGCGTTGGCAATTTCCTGGCGGCTCTTAGCATCGTCGGAGNCAGTCACTTCTGCAATCTCGCCGTTGACAATGTCCATGAACTTCTCGTCCTCGACATTCTCAACGCCCTGCTCTTGTGCCTTGCGTGCAACGATTGCAGCGAGGTTTTGGAGCTTATCTGTGCTCGGGTGGTCGTAGCGGTCTCCAACGATTGCGCCCGGAGTTTCTTCGTAATGTGGGCTCTCGTTCAGCTTATGCGCTTCCTCAATTTGGCGCATCTCTTTACGGAACTCGATCTTATCTCTGATCGCTTCCTGAATTGCGTTGCGAGCAGCGCCATAGTCTTCGCTGCGAATCGCGTCAAAGATTTTGCGTGCATTCATGGTTGATAACCTCAATCTAGGTGTTTGGTTTCTTTTGTTATTTAGTCCCTTTCAATTTTGACAAGCAATTAGAACGGACTGTCATCCTCTGTCTCGTAGAAGCCGTCTTGCTTCTCCTTTTCGATGAGCTTGCGCTGCTCTTCAATCTCTTCGTCTCCCATGCGCAAGATGTTTCTCATCACCCAGTCATGAGATACGTATTTGCCAATATAGTCCTGAATGTCGCGCATCATGCCGAAACGCTTGTTGAATGTTTCAAGCTCTTTCTGTTCTGCGTATGGGTTGTCTTTCCGGAAATCAAACTTGATATCACGGTAGATGCTTTCCCAGTCCTCTGAACTGATGACTTGCTTGAGGATGAGCTGGGTGCGCAGTAGGTCCAGGAAGAGCTGTGAGAACTTTTGGCGCATCTTTGCAATGCTCTTCTGGAACTTGACTTCCTCTCGGCTGATCTCGTCTTGGCGTCCTGCAAAGACGAGAGACGCTTCATTCTCTAGGCGAGAAAGTGGTACCCCGAGAGCACGAAAGAGCTTTTTCTGGAACCAGTCAAGTTCATCTGTTGCGTCGAATCCCTGACCGCCTTGTAAAGTATCAATCTCTGTTCCCTTCCCGTCCTCGGGTCTAGGGAGCCAGAAGTCCTCTGTATAGGCTTGATAATGGCGATCACTTTGAATCTCTCCTGTTTTGGCATCATACACCACTTTGTTGCGGTGCATCTGCATCACGTCACGGACATGCTGCAATGCCTTCTTGCTGTTCATTGTGCCAGTGCCAATGTAGAAAACACGCCGTTCCGGCGCACGAGAGACACGGTGAATGACAACAGCGTCCTCAATACTCTTGAGGTGGTTAAGTGGACGAATGGCTTTATGTAAGTAGCCAATCATCCGCTGGTCCTCGTCAAACTTACCGGAACCAATGTACGCAACGCTATCCTTCCGTATCTTCAACATCTGACGGTTGAAGTTTCTACGAAATGCGTTGCGCGCAGACTGATTTGTTGCTCCGCTTTGCTGGTTTGGCTCAGAGCTTGCACCGTCACTGTAGACGTAGTATTCTTGGATGCCTTTGACGGTCTCTGCTCCGGTCTCTGTGCTACGGTCGCGCTCTACTTCGCGAATCTTCTTCAAACGCAGCGGATCCAGCTGTACGAGCTTCTGAATGCCCTTCTTTGGATTCTTGTTGTCAATAACCTTGTGGAACGCAATACGCGCATCCACGTACCAGTCACGGAAGTATTCCTCACCGCCCTCTTCAAACTTAAGAAGGTGCATGATATTGGAGAATTCCTCATGAATCGCCTCTTTTGTTTTGTCTGGCAGTTCAACGTCGTCGAGATTCACCTCAACAGCATCGCCTTCTTGAACATCAACAATCGACTCATTGACAATTTCGCTGATTGCCCAGTCCACTTCCGGGTGATTAGACATTTCGCGATATTTTCGAATGAGCTCATTTTCACCGTGATAAGCATGGTCCAGCTGAAGTGCATTAACTTGGTGCAGGCTCTCGTTGACATTTGAAATGTCAACTTCTAGTGCGCCATCTCTATCATGGGGAGGCTCGATCATCCGCAGATTGGATTGATCCTTCTGCTCCTCCTTCTCTTCCTTTTTAGATAGCGTCCATCCAAATACTTCAATTGCCATATTATGAGACCCCTGTAGGTGTATGTCTTCCTATCATTATTTACACGCGCAAAAAGAAAGGGCGCCGCGAGGGCGCCCTAATAGTGGTGGGATTGTTTTTCTGGTTAGCTCGTCGTGTTGCTATCCCAATAGATATAGCGCATTGAAACATCAAATGTTTCAATGGTTCCCTGCTCTTCCTGGCTTAGCTCGATTTGTCCAATTTGCTGTGGCCAACCACCAACGAAGTTGTAGGTTTTTAGCACGTTGTCGTTCCGATCGAGCTGTTGAGCTGTGAAGTCAATCATGTACTCGGCCGGATTGATGATGCCGTTTGGAGTGGAGTGCTCTGCAACAGCATTTGACCAACGCTCGAACGCATCACGCAGTGCAAAATCAGTGTCGTTAAGGACGGTGATTTCCCATGCTTCGAATGTACGATCACCAGCAATCGGAATCTGACGTCCGCGGAAGAAAACCTCTGACTCTTCCACTGTAGAAGCCGGCAGGTTAGCAGTTCGAATTAGAAATTCCAACTGCTCTGTCTCAGTGCCAGTACCAATAGCAAAGCCAGGGAAAGGAATAGTCACCTTGAACTGGTTGCTACGGGCACCGCCGCCGGACATCTGACTTAGAAAGTCTGAAATGTTAGGCATTTTCCTCTCCCTTTACGCTTGCTCAAGAACTTCATCAAAGTCAACACCTTCTGGCGTTGCAATGAAGTCAAGTCGCATGAATCTGATTGAACGGTTCGGTCGGACAGCGATTTGGGCAACAAAACGGTTCTGGTTAATAACCGCCGGAGTGTTGTTGTCCTCGTCTGCCTTGACGCGGAATCCAGTAATACCGCGACGGCTCTGGATATCGCGTAGGAATGCCCGGACCTGGTTACGGAAGATGGATCGCGTAACCTCGTCGTTGAACTCAAAGAGCTTGTATTTTGCGCTGTCCGCAACACTCTTGCGCAGGACGATGAACAGGCGACGGACGCCAATCTCGCCAAATGCGCTTGGGCGTGCAAGCATTGTCTGGTCACCAAAGAGCACTGTGCCCTCGCCTGCCTCGGTCATAACCGGGTTGACGCGAGCCTTGAAGAGCGCGTTGCGCTCTGACTTCTTCGGGTTCCAGGACAGCTTGTTGACGTTCTTGATTTGACCGCGGTTGTAGCCAGCCGGGCTGTACCATGCCTCGGTCTGTGATTCGGACTGTGCGCAAAGACCCGCAATGTCGCCGTTCAGCGGGACCCAGCGGTTGGCGTCGTTCCATGGGTCGTACTGATACTTCCAGCCGCTGTCCATGACGCCGTAAGAGCTTGCTGGACGGTCATCTGCCCATTCAACAACGTCCGCGACTGCGTCAACGTTCTTGACGGCTGCTTCCATTGGCGGGCTGAAGAATCCAATACAGTCCTCTCGCTCCTCGCAGAAGTTCTGCAGGATGAAGTCTTGCAATGTGGTAGACGCATCGCCTGTCGGAATGAGGCTGACGTCGTATTGCTCTTGGTCCAAGAGGATCTCGAAGCCTGGCTGCTTGAGGGAAGAATCCTCTTTGCTGCCGTCCTCGTTGTTGCCATCAACACCACCAGAAAGCTGAACGCTGTAGACATCAACGTCGGACAAGCTGCCGTTTTCAACCGTATCGTCGTCAATTAGGTCATCAAAGGAACCGGAAGTCCAAACGTATTGGCTCTGGTCATTCAGGACCTTGACCCAATATGCACTGGTGCCGTCCGCTTTCTTGGAGCCTTCCGTTGGGAGTAGGTATTCGTAGAGCTCGAGAATCTCGCCCTCGCTCTCGAACCATCCCTTTGTGTCCTCGATGGCAATGTGAATCTCGTCGTCTTGCGGTGCGCCATCAAACAGGTCCTGGACAGCCTCGTCCAAGTCTTCCCATGTGTTCTCTGTTACGAACCAGACCTTGAGATCATTACCATGAACGCCTGGATATTTGGCGTAGAAGGTAGCAACGGTATCTGTGCGGTCCTCAAAGTCCTCATCGTTCTTGATGAGAATTGCATCGCCGTCGGATGCTGCGTTCTTTGCTTCTTCGTCGTCTACAACGCGGACGATCTTCATGGAACTACTATATGACAGGTAGTTGTGTGCCATGAAGAAGTCGATGTATAGGTCACTTGCCGGCTGACCAAACCGATCCACGAGATCGCCGCGGCTAGTGACAAGCGTCGGACTATTGACAGGACCCCATTTGAAGGTTCCTACGTAGGCGCCCGGCGCAGTCGCAGCTTCGGCAATGAAAGACGTGAAGTCACGCTCTCGTGTTCTTACTGCTGGAGAAACTGGCCAACTCATTTATTGTTCCTCATTTTGGGTTACAAAGTATTTCACTTATTTAGCTTTCGCTGTTCCTCGCCTCGTTACCACCAGAGCTCCTCTTCCTCCTCGTCTTGTATGAATCCAGGGAATGTGTCATCACCGGATCTTTCTACGGCAGGATTGTCATAGATGAATGACATTGGGGCTGGTGTCAGTTCTTGCTGTTCTTTTTCTCTGTGCTTCGCCATCATGCTGCGAACATTTTCCCTTGACAGCTGACTGAAGAAGTCTTGCGTGCTAGCCCATGCAAATACCACAAGGCTCATTACCAGGTCGTCATGATGACCACCATCGCCCTCGTAGCTATTACCAACGGCAACGAAGTTCATGAGCTCGTCTATTGTTTCGGCATCATAAACAGCAAGTTGCTCATTCTCAATGAGTCCTTTGAGGTTGATGACGCCTTTCTTCTTGGTTGCGACTGTTGTTTTGACGCCTGGTTGCAGGCGCTTGCCACCAATACCAGCCGTCAGGACCTGTCCTTTTCGTCCTTGGCTTGCTGTCCACAGGACATTATCATATTCAAGTTCGTAGACTAGGTCATTTGCAACCTCTGCGCCCGGACCATTCAGCTCAATGAGAACGTAGGCATCATTGTACATCTTTGCCACACTGTAAACGCTCTCTGGAAAGACGGGCGGGATGATTGTATTGTTTTGGAAAACAGCGACTTGCCTGAATGGTTTGCGTGTTACGTCAACCACGGACATGGCAGAATAGTCGCCGCCAACGCCCTCACCACAATCAACTCCAATCATGTAGGTGTGGTGCTCCTGTGGGTATTCGTAGATTCTCAACCCATCGCTCTTTTGCCACACAGGATCAAATGAGACCATATTCTCCAGAACATGGCTGTCAATGAGCGTGTTACTGTTGCCTAGGAACTCCGTGCCAAACTCCTGGTTAAATGCCCGCTCACTGCCCAGCTGGTTGATCATTTTCTCTTTCCACTTCTCATCACGACCTGGCAATTCCCACCAGTCAGCAGTTATCCGAACATATTCGTTTTTCCCAGCGCGGCTGTCCTGCCACAAGCGGTAGAACGCCTCAAAGCCCTTAGGCGTTGTGGTAATGACGACTTTAGTATTATGACCAGAAGTAACAGTAGGATAAACAGAAGTCATGAACTCCTGCTGCATACGGCGGTGGACAATAGCGAACTCGTCCAAATACAACAGTGAGATGGATTCACCACGACCGGCATCTGGACTTGTTGCAGCGGCTTGGATCCAAGATCCGTTGGCAAACTCCACGGAACCCTTGTTCCATTCAACCACCGGCGTCTTAAGCCATTTTGGCAGATGCTCATACATGATCTGAATTCGACGGAGGATGTTTCTAGCACCATCCGCCTTGTGCGCCAATAACATGATACTCTTATCACTGAAAAAGAGTGCATACCAGAGGATGATGGTAGCAACGATGGTTGTCTTCCCTGACTGCCGTGCTAGCTTGCCCAAGACAAATCTGTTGTTGATAATGGCATCCGCCATTTTGAGCTGATACTCATATGGCTTAAAATATAGCTTACCATGATCAGGGTGAACAATGATACACTTCCGAGCAAAGTATTCAAAGTCGTCGCGACAGCGTCTGATCTCTTCAATTTGCTCGGCAGTGTATTCAAATTGCTCTTTGTAGTTGGTTAGCTTTACATTACCGTGAACGCCTTGAATGCCTCCATCAGCCACGACTTATCACCGAATGGTCTTGAGAGCGTCAAAGAATTGAACGAACTTCTCTAATTCGTCTGCTCTGATTTTTGCTTGACTTGCTGCTTCTTTAACGGCTTGTTTCGCCTTCTGCTTGCGGAACGGTCCGACATTGACAGCATTATGCTGTTCAATCTGCATCATGTCATCCACTGTATCCGCAGCAATAACCCATGTGGTACCATCACCAACATCAGTTACAAGGGAGAAGCGATAGCGGACAGCACCGGAACCAATAACAGTGCGATCCAAAGAAACTTCTAGGGCACGTCCGCGATCCGCGTGCTGGACTGTCAAGCCACCAACAGAACGTGCGGCTTTGTCGAAACCACGCTCATCATAACCGCGCATTTCTTGCAAAACGTCTAGGCTATCATTGATGAGTTGGCGATTTAGGGAATGGTAGTAACTCATTTGTCGGAACTCTCTTTGTTGTTATCTGATTCATTTTCTTCCAGGGCTCTAAGAACGTCAGACGCATTACCCTGAAATACATAGGTGTTGTTTTGTGTGTATTTATTGTTGTTGTCTTGTTGATTATCTTGTGGTTTCGGATAGCGTTTCTTCTCGGCAATATCAATTAGCGCCTTGTTCGCGTCAACCATGCTGCGCATCATTGTTGACATGACCTCGTATGCGCGCGGATGCTCACTCATCTGTGAGATGCGGCGCATCTCTTCTAAGGCGCCCTCACCGTGTTCCATGATGCTTTTGAGGTTCTTGCGTGCATCCTCAACATCACTGTTGAATTCTTTGTCCTCCTGGGAGAGTTCAGGGAGTGGATTCTCTTGGTGTTCCTGCATCTCGCCCCCTCTCTCATCATCTCGCTCTACAAGCGTCTGCCCTGGTGCCATGTCCATTTCTGGCTCATCAACGTCTTGCTGTTCAATTTCTTGCGGGTCCAGCTTGTCAACCTCAAACTCTTCGCTCAACCCATCCCATGTTTTCTTAGCCATAGCTTATTCTCCTTCAGGGATGTCAAACTGTTCAACCAATTGGTAGACTCCGTCGTCTGTTTCCTTTTCCAGATCGATTTGAGTTTGTGTAATGATCTTGCTTCTGCGCTCTGGACCCCATAGGTAAATGAGAGCATCAAAGTTCAACGTCCATTCAATTCTNCGACTGGGTTCATCCATCATGCCCTCAAACTCGTGCATCAGGTTTGTCCCAGACAGTGTGAACGGAATGTCAATGCTGCCGCCCGTTGGTTCGTAGACGCTTACCGTGTATTCGGGACGAAAGAACGGGAGAATCTGCTCTTGAATCTGCCACATATCATCCTCATACTTTGTGATGATACTAGCTTCAATGGGCAGTGTGAATGGAGCAGGCGTGTAGAAGAAAGTCCGCTCGTCGCTTCCTGTTTGCGGAGCCCTGACCTTACCTAATTGGTTGCGATTGCGGTCTGGTTGATACTGTGGAGCATCGGGAATCCAGTAGCTCATGCGAGGCACGTTCTGCCAGAAGTCTGGCTGCGTCCGTGCTTCGTCCTTTCTACGTCCCTCGCCTCTGTCCTGAGAAATGTAGCGAAGAGGGACTTCAATTTGCCGTTCGTCGCGTTTGAATTTCAAGTCTTTGAAAATACTACCAAACGCAACAATGGCACTGTAGATTGAACGGTGTCTCCACGGTTCATGTCCAAGCATTATTTGTCTCCTGCCAAGATGTTAGGGTCACTGAAATCAACATTGTTGTCCACTTCCTCGCCCAGCTCTTTGTTCTGTGCAAACGGATCTTCGCCGGAGTCAGGAACAGTGTAATCGTGATCCACTTCAACAGAAAGGTTCTCGTAAGAGAACGTGAATCGTTGCAGTTTCAGGTTGAATACGTACAAGTTACCCAGCTGGAAGAATGGGTCCTCGTTGTCCGTGTATGTAATTTCAAAGAAACCCCCGACCATTGGAATGTAGACGATGTCTTTCTCTGCTGGTTTTTCCTCGTCGACAAGTTCAACTTCAGGATCCTGCTTCACTGCTTCTACGATTTCTTCCCAATGCTCTTTGTGGAAAGTCAGCATCAACTCATCGCGTGCCTCAAAACCAAACTTGGAGAAGAAGTCGCCCTCGCCCTCAAAACCAGAGAAACTGTCCATGTACATGACAGTTGGGAACTTCTCGATATACTCCGGGAATCTGTCCTCTAGCAGGATATCATCATAACCTCCAATCTGACGAGGAATGTAGCGGACGTCGATGCCGTTGATTTCGTTTGATTCTCTCATGAAACTGCTAATGAGATCCTGTTCAGAGGAGGACCCCATTGTAAACTTGCCTTTGAAGTATTTGTTTCTGCGGGATTCAATAGACATTTACATGCACCTTCAGCCGATGAGCATTGGAGCAGGCGCGCTCCACTTGTTACGCAGCTCTTCCTTCAGCTCTGCAATCTCGTCTTTGGCTTCATCGTAGATTTGCTGACCGTTCATTGTGACGCCACCCGGGAGTTGCACACCGTCATACTTCTTCACGTTCGCGCCCCATTGCAGTTTCACCATGGCAGTAGCAAAACGCTTGAGCCAGATGTTGTCGTACAGGCGCTCATACTCATCATCCACAATCTTGTAACCCTCAAACACAATCCATTCACCCTCACGGGAATGAGACTTCCAACGCCCGTCAAAATAGACTCGGTTCATCACGCGGGAGAAACGGAATTGGGATGAGTTCAACTGATGGTCAATCTCTGCCAGGTGCTGACGCAGCATCTTATAGTCGTGCATTTGGAACCCGCTGCGGAGGATTGTATCGCTGGTGATCATGTACTGGGCACTGAACAAACCGGCGCTCTCAAAAATACCACCGCTGTGCATATCATGAATGGAATACACGCTGTCTGGGACTTCTACGTATCCCCTGTCAATGTCCTCTTTTGTGAGCTGTTTGCTGATATATGCTCGATATGTGCCCTCTTCCGCCTCTTCAAAGAACCATTGCATCGCATCTTCAATGCGGTCGGAAAGTTGCTCCTCCGCAACATTCACTTCAATGACTGGCTTGCCTAGACTGCGCAGGCAATATTCGCCGAGGGTTTCTCTGTCTACGGGTCTCATGCGACGCTCCCCATTAGTTGAACTAGGCGGTTGAAGTACATTAAGGCATCAGAATAGCTCATGCCCGCTTGCTGTAGTTTCTTCACGAACTGCGCTTGCTTGTCAGCGGCATTAGCAGCGGTGATGCCAAGCGTTTCAACTGCCTTTTTGATCTGTCGTTCGTATTTCTTTGAGACATGGTCTGCAATGTCTCTCATCCAACCCTCTTCAACCACTTCATCCTCTTCGTCGTCTCGTCTACGACGCCCGCGCATTTTAGGGTTGTCAGTTGCCACTGGCGCGCCTGTTACATTGCTTGGCGCTGCCTCTTCTTCTATGAACTCTTTGAATGTCTTCATGTTACTTTCTCTCGATTTGATAGAACACTGTTTGTCTGGTATCTGTCACTTCAACTTTGAATTCGTCCGGGAGTTTTCGCTTCACAATTCGTTCATACGCACTAGCTCTATCAATGTTGCCCCTGTTTGGGAGTTTTCGCTTCACAATTCGTTCATACGCACTAGCTCTATCAATGTTGCCCCTGTTTGCGTTAAATAGTAACTTTTCTAGCTTCTCCGGCGGATCCTCTAAGAAGTTGAGGATAATGTCCAAAACAGTGGACAATACCTTCAAAGCCTCATGCTTGCCCGTTGTATCGCTTGGGCGACCGGTTTCTGTACTGAAAGAAACTTCCCAATATTCAGGAATGACAGCATTGAAACGGACACGATATGAATCCTGTTCCGTGTCAAATGCTGCCATCATGAAATCATCTTGTTGTTTGATCCATTTCCAACGCTCCGGTCGGTCTAATGATTCGTTGATATACTGTTTAAGTGTTTTCATTGGTACTTAAACTCTTTCCATGCCTCGATGTCGGGGTCTGTGTTTGGCATCTCCTCCAACGTCATATACGCCAGGACAAGAAGTGCTGATTTCACAACTGGCCAGTCATCCTCTTGCGTCTTGCAAAATAGGATGACTGACGTGAGCTTAGGACCAAAGATGTTGTTCAATATCACAATGTGATTCAAAAACAGCCTAGGGTTGAAATCGTCACGCATTTGCGTCTACGCCCTAAGAGCTTTCTAATATAGCCGATCCTAGCCCAGTCTTCATAGAATTGTTTCAGCGTCTTGCCCTCGTTGTACTTTTGAGCAGCAAGAAACTGAATTTCCTCTTCACTGATATTGCGAATTACCTCCTCGGTCAAAAACATAATCAGTTACGATCCTTTCGCACTTCTTTTGCCTTTTGTCGTGTCACGCGCTTGAGCTTACCTTTCATGCGCTTCACGCGCTTCTCTGCCTTTTTCTTCTCAGCAGCGGACATTTCTGACTTCTTCTTGCCTCCAGCTGCCTTTGCTTTCAGCTGATTGCGTGCGCGTGCAGATGCGCGTTTTGTGACACGATCTTTGGTGAGAGGCTTCTTTTTCTTGCGTGCGCGGGCAAGTTTCTTGGCTTGCCGCTTCATCTTCCGAGAGCGCTTCTTGCGTTGCGCGTGCGAAATCTCGCCGCTGTCCTCAATGAGATCGTCTTCATCGTTCACAACAGCATCTTCTGCGAGGAATTCATCAAGGGGTGCATTAACTGCCCATTCCCAGCCCTCGAGGAAAGCGTCAATGACCATTTCACATTCCTCGGGTCTGTTTTCATCCCAAATAGCCTCGACGATTGCCATGTCCTCTTCGGACCAGCCCTCGTCCAGGTTTTCATTGTTGTAGCGTTTCCACGCCGTGGCATAGAGGATCTCAAGTCCTTTTTCCTCGCCATACTGATCAATGAATCGTTGCTTGTTCGCCTTGATCCAGCGTTCAATTTCTGGATCCGGCGGTGCTTTTTCTTCAAGCATCGAGAAACTCCGTTGTCTGTAACCACGCTTCAAGTATTTACACAATAAAAAAGGGCCCTTGCGGGCCCTTTTAGTGTTACTTCACGGGATCGTATGTTTCTCTGAATATATCCGGTTTACATGGGTAGTGTTCCCCTTGAACCCCTTCAATGATGAAATCGCCTCTTACGGCATCTAATTCTCCTTCCTTAGTGCGAATCTTGATAATTGCCCTGCCATTTGGGTGTCGTTCCAAGACAGACTTGACAAAGTCCTCGCCCAAGAACTCCTTGCACTCCTCCAGGTTATCTCCTGTCCATTGCACTGCTCGAATGTCAACTGGCTTCTTGCGGTATATTCTAACCATCTAAGCCTCCTTTCTGGTTTCCTCCTAGTGTGGTTGTAAGGGGTAGTCGCCCACGAGCTTTTGTATCATTGCACCGCATAGTTCCTCAATGTCCACTTCATCGTATTCTTCGTCATCCAGAGGACATTCAATGAGTGAAAAGGACAGAAACTTGTCGTTGTGCGGAGCAATGAGGAACTCTGTGCCCGAGAACTCGCCGTCAAGAACCTTTAGGTAGACCTGTGTTTCTCCCTCATGTTGCAAACTGCGAGCGGAAAAGGAAGGAACGCCGTCTCCTGTAGATTCCTCTAGGTATTGATTAGCCATATTTGCTATCTCCGTGTTCGTACACTTCAATGGCGCTGGAAAGGATGGCTAGCGCAGCGTGTTCAACGTATTCGCGCAGGCTATCCATGTCAAAACTGTCGTCCTTTACACCCTCACCTCGCCTTGCAACATGCCAATCAATGATGATGCTGTCCTGCTCCTCATCAAAGTCCATGGCGGTCCAGGTGACCGCCCAGCCCTGCCATGGACAGTTGATGAACTCAATCAGCACCTCTCCTGAATCATTTACAGTTGCCTTGAATGTGTCAGTAGGTGTCGTTGTCATCAGTTTCTTCTTCCTCNCCGTCTTCCTCAATGTGGATGGCTTCAACTTCAGCCTTGTTGTAGGCGTCTAGTGCCTCCTCCTTGTTCGTTTGCAACGAGAGGTCCGAGAGTAGGAGCTTGTTCTGAATGAACTGGTCAAACTCCGGATTCTCCAGTAGCGGGGTCCAGAAGTCCGCGTCGTTCATGTCCTTCTTCCGGTACTTCTTTTCGCCATAGCCCTCAACTTGGTAGAAGCCTTTGGTTGGCATAGTAATGAAGCCACCCTCGCTAGCCATCTCAAACAAGCCGGACCACGGAAGAACGCCCTCCTTAAAGGACACTGAGATGGGTAGCTTGGACCCTTCCTTTAGACTGCGGCTCTTCTCAATCTTGAGGTTGAACTGGTTGCCGATCTTCTCGCTGCCATCCTTCATCTGCGCCTTGGTGACGAAGATAACAGTGTCGGAAGCGTACATTGGACCGCCACCGCCGCCCATTTCCTGCTTTGGAATGAATCCAATGCTGTTATAGGTGTGGTTGATGCCAAAGAACGGGATCTTCTTCAGGTTGATTGTGGGCGTGATCATGCGGAAGTAGGAGCGCAGTTGCTTTGCTCGCGTCATGTCCGCAGTCGTATTGCCCTCCTCTGCGTCTGTCACCTCTTTCAACGACGCAGTGTTCCCGATGCTGTCAACCAGAACGAAGACGTTGTCCTCCTTGTTCAGTTGCTTGAGCTGCTGGACAGTCTCCTGCTTCAACTCCTCAAGGTTTGTGAATGGGATATGTGCAACGCGCTCAATATCAATACCCACGTTCTGTAGCATCTGACGGCGACTGCCGAACTCGCAGTCCAAAAACAGCACAATGCCATCCTCGTGTTTATCAAGGAATGCCTTTGCTGCAATTAATGCCATTGATGTCTTGAATGTTTTGGACTCGCCTGCAATCATTGTGATGCCAGGCTCAAAGCCACCAAACAAGCTACCCGAGAACGCAGCGTTGAGGATGGGAATCTGCGTCGGGATTATATAATTGCCAGTCAAGTAATCAGCATCAGACAGGCGGGTTGCCTCTTTACTGTTGCTGTTCTTGATGATGCGTTCCATTAGTGATGCCATATTGTATTTGCCTCCTGTGTGTCATCCGAAGAAATCTTCAAGGGATTGCTGCCCGTCAATTTGCCAGCCAACGTGCTTGACAATGTTTTCAATGGGCTTCTTAAATGCACCCTCGAATTGTGCGTGGTAGTCAACGCTGTCATGGAGTCCGAATTCGGGCGGGAGTACACTGTTGAACCCAATGACTGATTCGCGTAGTGGATTGGGGAGTGAAAGCTGGACGAACTTGATTCTGTCGCCGTTCTGTATCCACTGGTATTTATGTGCTAGACCATGCTTTTCAAGCAGGTNGTTATACAGGATTGCAGACTTCGCATGAATCGGCGAGCCCTTCTTGTACAGGTTGCCCGTACCTGAGTGTTCCATGAACTTGTCCACGTCACTAACGCTGCGAGGATATGAGATATCCTCAACGGGCAACTGCATGAACTCCTTTTCCACCGCATCAATGAAGTTCATGAGCTTTGTGTGGTCCTGATCCAGGATCAGCTTAACCGCAGACACGATCTTGTCTCTGCAAAACTCTGGCGTAGAGCTGCGTACTGCCTCAATCCCCATGATCTTCATTTTCGGGTCATCAATGACCACCATGCCCTCGTCGTCAATTACGCGAGCAAGATACCGCTTCTTTGTGATCCATAGGCTGGAGTCTGCAATGATCTCGCGCTCCATGACAATGTCGTTCTGCGGGTTGTTTGCGCGTTTTGCTAACCCATCAAACGCCTCTGCTAGCACGGGCGAGATCTTTTTCTCGCAGAACGCATCAACTTTCTTGCGCTTGGTCTCAATGGGTGCATCGCCCAGCTTCATCTTCTCAATGAAGTCGTTGACTTGGACATAGATACTGTCCGTATCACAGTAGATAACGTCGTCCTCTAGTCCACTACTTTTGAGGAATTCGCGCACCGTGTTCTCGGCGAACATGGTAATGTTCCGACCCGTTGCAGTAATGCCAGAGGCAATAGGATAAGCGTAGTACCTGAAGTGGACATTGCCGCACGCGCCATACAGCGAGTTGAGCGTGACCTTGTACGCCATTTGCAGCGTGTCGTGTAGCTTGGCAGTATCCGGGTCACCGTTCTCTTTGGCTTCCTTGGCTGCCTTCTTTTCCTGCTTACGCAGTGCGAACAGTTTGCGCGTCAACTTGGGCAGGATGCCCTCTTGCGTTGTGCTGAAGCAGGAGTTGTTTGCTGCCATGGTGAAGTTTTCGCCCTCAAGTGTAGCTTCTCCGTTCTTGATGCGCTCAAAGTTCACGTCCTGCGCGGAAGGCGGAGTATAAGGGATGATGGTCTCTGGGCTCATGTTGTAGCCCATAATGACGCTTGGATACAGGGATGCAACGTCAAAGCTAGCAACCCAGCCCTTAAACCCCGGTTCTGGCGTTTTAACGTATGCGCCTTCTAGTTCATCCTTCTCGTGTGATTGCTGTAGTGGTGCCACCATCCCGTTCTGGTGCAGGTACTTGAAGATCGTTTGATCCCATAGTTTCACTGGACCAAGAGCTTCCTCATAGTTCACGCGAGCCATGTATGCAAGCGTCTGAACCAGGTGCAACAGACCCAGCTTCTCGTCCAGTTGACGCACAAGGTCCGTGTCAACAATGTTGTATTCGACAAAGAGCTGTTGTTGATCGCCAAGATACGTCTCGCGGAATGTATCTCCTTCCAGCTCTAGCTTGCGGCTGAACAGCTCAATCCGTGCAATGTTGTCCAGCTTATAGTTGTCGCGCTGTTTGAACGTATATTTGCGATACAAGTCCAAGTAGTCCAGCTGCGAAACGCCCTGAATCTCAACCTTGCGTTGTTGCTTGCCCATGATGTTGACTTCACGCAAGCGCACCTTGCCCACTGGACTGAGCTTTTTGTATGCGCTCTCGCCAAAGAGTTGCCAGACGCGGGCAACAAGGTATGGCATGTCAAAGAGCTTCGTGTTCCATCCCGTGAGGATGTCGGGTACGTTAGCCTTCCAGTAGGAGAGAAAGCTCGTGAGAAGTTCTGTCTCGCTGGTGCATGAATGCCATACGATCTTGTCCTTCAGCGCCTTTGCTTCGTCAGATTGCAGTGCATCCGCGCTTGCATCAAGCGTGGTCCATACGTGGTATTCGTCAGCGTAGGAGTCATAGATGCTGATGACGTTGAATTCCTCTTGTGGATCAAAGACATCAGGGAATCCTTGCTCTGCTGTCGTCTCGGCGTCTAGGAAAAAGATGCGTAGGTGATTGTTGTCCGGAGTAATTTCCTCGTCTCCGAACAAGTCATTGATAAACTGGGAAGTGAACGGTACGTCGCTGTTGTACAGCTCAAAGCCAGGAATACCCTCGTGGCTCTTAATGAACTGGCGCGTCTCGGTGATTGAGCGCGGCTCTAGTGCCTTAACTGGCTCGCCATAGATGGTGTGGCGCTCTGCTGTGTCCGTCTCGTCTGCTGGTACATATAGCTTGGGACGATACGGAAAATGGCGTGCCTTGCGCTCGCCATTCTTAACGTAACGGAGGTAGATGTGGTCTCCGTCAATGCTTGCGTTAGTGTAGAATACATGGTCGTTCGCCATACATGCTCCCATTGCTGTCCTCGCACAATATAACAAAAATGGGGAGAGCTGTCAACTCTCCCCTAATGTCTGCTATCAGTTCTCCATCATTTCTTCTATTTCATCAATGGAATACCCTTGCTCGATCATTTCATGCTTCAAACGGTAGTCCAAATACTCTGAGAAAAAGAGGACTACAGTAATAGCTAAAAGCATGAAAACAATCAACGCGATGATTTTCACAGTAAAGTCCATGTAATACTTTTCTTCACTGACCATTTCTCACCTTCGTCACTAGCTCTTCGAATTCCTCGTCGTCCCCAATTTCAGTCTCAATGTTGCCCTTGTGAAATGCGCGGATCATGCGGTTGGCGACCTTCTTACTAGAGATGTCATGCTCTTCAACCATCTTTTGTTTGATTTCTTTGAGCAGGTCCATCTCTGCTTGCTTGCGCGTCATTGCCTTGTCTGCTTCTGCCAGTAGTTCTTTCAAAGTAGCCATTATTCGTTCTCCTTCAGTAGTTTAGGATGATGTCGTACATCTTGTGACCGCAGAAATACTTTTCAAAGGTCGCAAGTATTTCTCGATTGATGCATTGTTGCGTGTCGGGTTTGAACATAGCAGCCATTCCCATTTCATCAACAAGATTGACGGTTTTTGGATCGTACCTATCACTGTACATTTCGCAGTAACTGAGCCGGTCAGGTACCACAGGAATTGCACCCATCAGCACTGCTTCGAATGTGCCAATGCCCAGCGTCTCCTGCTTATTGGCGGAAACAACAGCCGAAGACTCCTTCAATACCTCGTGATATTGGTCCTTTGTAAGATTCTCCTCCTGCGGAAATCTCAATTCGACCGAATGTTGTGACCAAATATCCACCCTACAGTCTCTCAGATACTGGTAGTTCTTTTCCTCACTCAGGCGGTGCGGGAAAACAACCATCGGTTTCTTTTGATCCTCAAAAGGACGCTCGCCTCGTTTGAGCTGCCGGATGGCTGTTGCAAACGGCTCCATCAAACGATAGTATTCCATCGGGAAACCGACAACAGCGAGATTATGGATGGGTCCAAACGCACGTTCGATGAGATTCTTATGGAAAACCGTAGCCACGAAGTTCACATCAAACAACCGAAACAGCGCCCGCTCCTCATCACGAGCCCACGAGGTCCGGTTATTCTCCTCAAACGTCCGAGCGATGATATCTGATTCATCGTACGAACCAGCATGCCAGATGCCAAACATCTTAACCGGCGTATTTGTGAGGAGAGACATATAGCGGATCATATGAGCGCACGGGTTCCATGCGTCAGTGACTAGGAAGATGTCGCCCGGTTGGACATCACCGTTGTTGAATAGCTCGGCAATTCTAGCAATCTGCGTGGCTTTGTAGTTCGTAGTGCTCACGAAATTGAGGAACGCAGCGCCCGTATCGGAGGACAGTTCTTCTCCGTCAATGTTTTGCACGTAAAGGTGTTCCCCATTCGTGTAAGCGTATGCTTCAATCTGCTCTGGCAGGTATTTGTACCAGTGTCCAGTGTAGCGTGTTTCCAGCGGTTCAATGTTGACAATATAAACTTGTCTTTCCATTTCACTCCTCCCGTGTCACAGTGACAACAGCGCCATTTTCATCGTCCTCGTGGACAGATACTGTTGCTCTGGGAAGTTCGTACTTCTGAGCGAGTTTGAAGGCTATGTTTTCTGCGATCATTTCGCAGGAATCAGAACCAAACTCCATACCAAGAGTCGAACTATCATAGACGTTGTACAAGAGCCTGATGATATTGTCTTGAACCAAAAAGAACTCTTGCTCTCGATTCATGTCATTCACGGGCATACGCGCGCGAATAATGAACTTGTGTCGATGTCGTTCCTCGAGGAAGCTGACATCGTTGTTGTGGTTGACTGAAGCTTGCGGGTAACAGTGAAAGCCGGGAACTTCGACTTTCACGTCAATTTCAGACGTAGTNTTGTACTTCATGCGAAAAAGTCCTCCAGGTTGGTTGCATCACCATCGCGTTTGACTGCGCTGCTCTTTAGCTTGCGACCGTACATATCGCGCCACTCGCAGTATTCTTTCCAATCGCTGATGTCTTTGAGCAGACGGAGGGGTTGAGTCTTCTTGTCCAAGTAAGAGTCTAACACAGATGCATCGCGAACGCAAGCATCAATTTCACCTGTGAACTCCAAACATGATCCAAACAGGAAGGAGGATATTGCACGGAACCGCCTGTACGTCTCACCGTGTTTGCCGTATTTGGCTTCCCAGTTCTGAGGGATCACGACAGCGTCGTAGACGTCTTGTTCCGTTAGTTCATCATCCCACAAGCCCATGCTCTTAATGGAGTTGAACACGCGGTAGAACTTCTCGTTGAACGTCTGACCAATATGAACAAGCCCGCCGTTCTTGTGGTAGAACGCCATGCTCAAGCCGCTGGTGTGCGTGGTGCTGTCGTAGCTGACTTCCAAGTCATCGCGCACCATGTGCGGGTTGTGATGCAAATAAAGGAATGGAAGCATACGCTTCACGGCACCAACACCCAGAATATGCAACTGATTTTGCAGGCATTTTGGAGTGTCGAGGTTCGAGTAAATCATGAACCTATCAACGTCTTGCAGTGTCCCTGTCCCTAGTGCAGCCGCACCGAGCGAGATGCCACCAATACGTTCATGCCATGAGCTAGGCACTTGTTCCAAAACAAGATTCAGCCAGGTCTGATACGTCTCAAAGTCATTACCGTGGCAGATAACGAGTGGCTTACAACTGGAGCCTTCTTCTTCAAAGACTTCCAACTGCCGACGTAGATTCTTGCCACTTTGGACAGCAGCATCGCGGAAACGATCAGGATCGAACACGCGGTTGTTGACGTCGTTTCTCGTTGAACGATCGCTGAGTAGCTTTACCGGGATCTCGTCAAAGCTCATAGCAATGTCACTCAGGCGCGCTTGCGTGCGATACACCTCTTCCTTTAGTTCAGGAGTGATGGACATGCCGCGTGTGACGATCTGCAAGCCGCCTGAATCAGAATGGATCTCAAACAGGTCATCATTGTACTGCTCAAACAGACGAGCGCCCATTGCTGCTTCAGTCCATCCGTTGAATAGAAAGGAATACTTGTGTCCATTGCGCCCGTCTAGGCTACGGATAACTGATTTGAGCTTCTGTAATGTTTCGTCGTCCTTTCTGATTTCGTTGGTTGTGAATCGGGTATGGTTAATACCCGACAAGACGAAGTTTAGCTGCATATCTATTTCACCGTATTGAAGAATTCCTGCTTCAGGGATGGATTAGAGCGGAACTCGCCGCCCATGTAGCTGGTAGCAGTAGTGGAGCACGGCTCTTCAACACCGCGCATCTTCATGCAGAAGTGCTCGGCATCAATATACACTGCCACAGTCGGTGTGTCAAGAACATATTGCAGCGCGTATGCAATCTGCAACGTGAGACGCTCTTGCACCTGAGGGCGGCGGGAGAAGAAGTCCGCGACACGCGCTAACTTACTGAGACCAATGACTTTGTTGCTGGGCAAATATGCAATATGTGCATAACCAGCAATGGGCTGCCAGTGGTGTTCGCATAGGCTCTTGATTTCAATATCCTTCACACAAATGAGCTCATCATAACCAAACTTGTTCTCGACTTCCATACAGTTTGGAAACTCATTGTAATCAAGACCCTTTGCGATCTCTTGATGCCACATCTTTGCGATGCGGTGCGGGGTCTCGGCTAGCGAATCGTCAGTTAAATCAAGCCCTAAATTGTTCATCATCCCGGCAACATGAGATTGCGTGCTATCAATGTTGTCGGGGTTTGTAATTGCTGCATTATTGAAATCGAAAAAGGCAGGCGTTTCTACTCCCTTTTCGACCAGGTGTTTATGTACTTGCCATCCTAGTTTATTGTTTACTTTTGCCATGCGATCTCCTAAAAGAACTGTTCGAGGGTGTCTTCACAATGTCTCCTTACGTTGCCCAGCCATTCCCGAACAAGTTGATTTGCAGGCGAGGACTGTAGTAGAAGCCAGTGTCCAGGCAGCGATTCGCAAGCCACGTCTGGTTCTCGTAGTAGAGCTTGTCAGTACCACCGACGGGCATGAGATACACAGGGAAGTGATAGCCCGTCTCGCTGCGCAACTTCTCTGCCGTGAGGTCCGCTTCTGCAAGATCCTCCTCGCTGCCAACCACGAACTTGAGAATCACACGACCAACACCAGCATATTGTACCAGGACGTCTGGCTGCAGGCGTTTGTCCTCGGGCTCTCCCGTGTTGGACAGCTTCACGGCAACAGCGAACAGCGTATCGTGTCCGTATAGCACGTCTGCAAGTTCAGGGGTAAGTGGCTGAGAGCCATTTGTTTCAATGGTCAGCATGTCCGGGACATAATCTTCGTGCTCTGTCAACAGTTCAGTCCAGAACCGCTGTGCCTTCTTGAGGAGGGGTTCGCCGCCAGTGAAAATCAGCTGGTGATCATTGACTTGCAGTTTCTCACTTTCGGATCTGACGTATTCAGCGATTTCAGCAGTCGTGTACTTCTCGGAAAAGTCCTTAAAGCGGGGATCCCAGGAAGCATAACTGTCGCAGCCGACATCAGGAATGGGTAGTTCGTTGAAATCGCTGTAGTTTTCGGGATTGATCTGGAAACGATCCAGTGCATCCTTGGGCGGCGTGCCGCGTCCCCAACCATCGCAGGTGAAGTTGCAACCAAACGCGCGGAGGAAGATGCTGGGCATTCCAATCCGCTCGCCCTCGCATTGGAGGGAGGTGAATCGCTCAGAGAATAGTAGGCTTTGCGTCATAATAAGACACCTCTCGTGTTAGGGTTGTGTTATACAGTGTAGCAGATTACAGGCGGGTTGTCAAGCGTCAATGTCTGCGCCAGAGGACAATTCGAGGTTGAAGTTCTCCGTTTCAATGGTCATTGCTAGCTCTTCCAAAGAGCTGACCGTTGTGGCGTCCTCGCATCTGCTGGTTATGTAGTCGCGCAGTTCGACAAACATCAAGTAGACCTTGGTATTGATGTATTCGTCAAACTCGTACTTATAGCCAAACGCCTCGACCTTTTGCTCGAATGGTGATTCTTTGCTAAAGACATGGCGCAGTAAGTCAGCATCCCTGAAAAGAATCTTCCAGGGATGCTGAGCATTGTCAGCGGGAATTATTGACAAGTGGAATAGTTGATGTGGGTGTTCTAGCTCCTCTGCAATGTTCTCATCATACCACGTCGCCAATCCGTCGGGATGATCTCGATATACTGCTAAAGGATTCATGACGCCTTCTGGTTGTGCTTTTTGCCGATCTGATACTTGGGTTGCAGGACCCAATCCTCGGCTTCGGAGAAACTGAGAACCTTGACTTGAGGCACCTTGCCATTTTCCATGGTAGCATCCATCTTTTCTGGCAATTCCACGAGACCCCATTCGTCAAGTAGGTTTGCAATCCTGTTTCTGCGAGCAATGTCCTCTTCCGAAATATCGGACCAGCGTCCGTCCATCTTGAAGAGCTCTTTGAAGTGCATGATTGCAAACTCGCCACGCTTGTGGAGAATGTGGCAGCTCTGATAGAGCGTCTTGTTGCGATGGTTTGCTACACCGATTCGCTCTAGCGTCTCTGCCACGATTAGGAAAGATTCCTTAGTTGGGAGTTGAATTCTCACACCCAGACCACGGAAAACATCTTCTTGGGTTGCATTCAGTTCAGTCATTGCATTATACTCCATTCTATCTGTGTTGTTGTCAAACTATTTACTCTTCCGCTTCTTGCCTCCACCAGCGCGCCCGCCCTCGTAGTAAAGGGCTTCGATCTCTTGAATTTGATCAGGTGTCAGAATCTTGAGATACTGCTCTGCGCGCTGTGCATTGACGCGGTAGTGAGATTGGATCAATTCCACATGGTCCTCGTTTGTCTTTTTCCTCCACTTGCCAAAGCGTTTTGGGTTCTTGGGCACACCGTGGAAATAGAAATCATACTGCTGGTCCTTGTCGAGGTGTGCCCGCTGGTTCATTTCATTTGCGAAAAGAACTGTTTGCTGGTGGTTTGCCATTGCCTTGTTGACAATGAAGGGCGTATATGCTTTGTTGAACCCTTCACTGTCACGCACGTCGTTCTTGGCATTAACCGCCTTCACAATGTCAAATGGGCTCTTGACTTCGCTCATTTGAAACTCACATTTGCCATAACTTCTGTGAAAAACGCCACTGTATGCACCTCAGGATCCGCAACAAAGGCGCGACGGTATTGCGCGTCAGCAATAAGCAACACAAGGTCTGGGAGGCTCTTCGACTCCACGTGGTTGTGGGCTTGATCATAGAGCGCCCGCGTCAGCGTTGTGAAGTCTACGTCGCTATTTTCTGCAACCCAGGTGCGCATCTCGCTCCACTCCTTGTTCTTGAGGAGTTTCACAACTTCCTCAATCTTCCCGTCAGCGGATTGCGCCAAGATACCGTTATCAATCTCGCCGCCCACGCTATACGTTTGCAGTTCTGAGATGAGACGGCGGAAGTCCGGGAAATAACGCTTCACGAGCTGTTGCAGGACCTTCTTGTCGTAGCCAATGCCTTCTGCTTCAAGGATGCCCTGTGCCCTTTTGTAAATTTCACCTGCAATCTGCGCACGTTCCTCCTTGGGAATGTTGAAGTTGATGTACTTGAGGCGGGAATGGAGCGCCTCAATCAGCTTGTTCTGAAAATTCACCGTCATAATGAAGTGGGCATTAGTCTCGAACTGCTCAATGTAGCCACGCAACGCGCCCTGGGATGCAGGCGTCAGTCCATCAGCCTCGTCCAGGATCACCAGCTTCGGGCTCTCCTCAAGGGACACTGTTGACGCGAACTGCTTGATGCGCGTGCGCATTGTGTCAATGCTGCTTTCTGAGGAGGCGTTGATGAACAGTACATCAGCGCCAATCTCATTGGCAATAGCGTAGGCGAGTGTCGTTTTGCCCGTTCCTGGGCTACCCGCAAACATCATGTTCGGAATTTGCCCATCTTTGACGATCTGCTTTGCCAGTGCTTTTGTGTGCTTGGGTAGCACACATGATTCAATATCACGAGGGCGATATTTTTGCTCCCATACGAAACTGTTTTCACTCATTTTCTACTCCTCTCATGTTTTCTCAATCGCGCATCAAGCTGACGTAGTAGCTAGCAGTGTCACCGTCAAAGTAGGAGATCCGCTTGGTCGAGACGTTTACAGTGTAGTCGTCCGGGATGAGTTGCAGGCTGTCCACCTTCCAGACCAGTTCTACCTCCTCGTCCAGTTCGTTGCTGTTGAGGTCAACCTCAAGATCGAAACTGTTGCTAGTATCGCTCTTGCTGTCTGTCATAACAATCTGCGCAACTTCCTCGCCCGGCTTTGCATGTAGCACCATGTCCGGTGCGCCAATCGCCGCGCTTGCCTTCATCAGTTGCTGGAGATCAGCCTTGGTCAGCGTGAACGAGACGTCCCAATCAGGGGCATTAACGTCCTTTTCGGGATAGAAAAGGGCGGTCTTTGCAGCGGACCAATACTTGATGCGCCCGTTGTCGCCCTTGATGGTAACGCTCTTGCCGTCATCACTGAACTTGAGATCGCAGGAGTTGAAAAGCCCAAGGACACCAATGAACTCGGAGAGGTCATACACGCCAAACTCAACAGGGAAGGATTCAGCGACCTCGGCTTCAGCGATCACGTTCTTGCTGACTGCCATTGTGCGGAGCTTGTTGCCTTTGGGAATGAGTAGGTTGGGGTTGATCTGAGCAAAGTTCTTCAGAACCGTGATGGTTTCTTGCGAAATGCGCATAGGGTGTTGCCTCCATGTCGATAGGTTGTGATTGTTGATTATTTACTTTAGCACAGTCTAGTTCGGCGTGTCAAGCCCTGTGTGAATTGGAACGACCAGTTAAATCCATTATTTACTCCTTCAAAAGCCAAGATTACTTTTTGACGTAAAAATTCTCGGGATTACCATTCAAAGTAACTCCGTCTCGGGCTGTGAGTCCGATACAACTATCATTGTTCAAGCAGATAATGAGGTACTCGCCTTTTTTGTCTTTTTGGACTTGATAAGCATCATTAGCCCACCGGATATCGTATCCGGCGTCGACGGCACGGCGAATCCCGTCAGCGGTCATGGGCGCAAGACCCATGACTTCCATATCGAAGAAGTTATTATCCATTGTTGGGAACTTATCGGAATCCGGCATTTCCATCATTTCTCCATTGATGTTCTGGTTATTAGGATTGGGCATTACAACCAGTTCTTCCCGAGTCATGTCTTCATACTGCATTGCTGTCTCTCCTCTACTATACCTATAGCATAGCAAGGCTCATGGTGGATGTCAACCACTTTCCTCGACGAACATTTCATCAATCGACGAGAGAAGCGTGTACGCTAATACTAAATACTAGCACAACAGCACGTCCATGTCAAAACGAAATCTTTGCTTGACATGCCTTCTCAGACGTGCTATGCTACGCGAACACTTGACCAACACTGGACGGAGTAGCTTGAACAGACTGTGTGCCGTCAGTCGTACTCCGAAACATGCTACGGTGTCACCACGCTCAAGGTGCGAGTGACTTAAAAACGACGTGGGTTCCAGTGCCACTATACAATGAGAACCGAAGGAGATGCTCTGTTTGGCACAACATCTCAGTCCCTATAGCGTAAGCCAGCGATAGTTATAGGGATCGCGTTGGAGGACTAACGTCCGAAGCCCGCTGCGGAAAGGTGGATCGCCCAACCCGTCCTGACCTGTTTGACAGGTTGCAGCCGCTGGATGGCATGACGTCAGCGAGGGACTCATGGAAATAACCCCTTCTGATTCGCTTGTGGTTTCGCCTGTTCAGCAGGCGAAGCCATGAGCAATCAGAACAGACTTAGGATCTTTGGAAATTCGTGTTCATTCAATGGTTCATTATCTTCTTCAGGTGCTGTAGAGTAGTGGCTCTTGACAACCCGCTCCTCTTGGCTATATACTTGACAGGACAATTAAGGAGTCAACACGCCATGTCGCAATTTACTGCTCAAGACGTCATTAACGAGATTCAGGAGTTCATCAACGACTACTATGGAGCCGTCATTTCTAGTCCAGATCTCCTCATGCTGCTGTCCAACCGTCTGGATGAATGCCAGTTTTATGTTGATGAGCAAAATGACCCATGGGATGATATGACGCAAGAAGAGTGAATACAGAGCTTCCTTGACAGCGATGAAAGCGGGTTCTGGTTCGAAATCTTTGAACATGAGGGGTTGACGCGCACGCAAGGACGCGCTATACTGTAGATGAACAGTTAGGGAGGAATAGTTATGATGAACCAAAAACAGATGAACATCTACCAACTGAACGGCTTTGCTGACCGCGATGCGTACCTCGAGTACCTGTGCGAGGAGTATGAACGCCAGGCAGTGTACATGCTTGCCGAGGTTCTGGGCCCGAACGAAGACTTTGACGGTCTCGTGATCTCGCTCGAGGATGGACTGGGAGAGTGGTGATGGCGGATAATATCCCGGAAGAAATAAGGAGATTGCCATCGCAGTGGCGTCAGCTTGAAAGTGGACACGGTGTATATGCCGTAGCCGCGAGAAAGGTGGCCAATCATTGTGCCGATGAACTTGAACGCGCCATCGCTCGCGCATACGGTAAGTCAATTCATGGAGGCAAGTAACAATGCGAAAGGTTCTTAGTACAGTAGTTTTCAGTCTTCCCTTCGCTGCAATGGCGTGGGAAACGGGCACGGTGAGCGATGAATTCGTGGGCGACTCATACGATATCGCCTCGGTACACGACCACCGCAGCAATACCTCGCTCTATGTGGGTTGTGCGCACGAGGAGGGTGAGTCCAACTTGTTCGTGGCGCTTGACTGGATGGACGACCCCGCATACCACATGGGGCAGTTCGAAGAGGTACTGTATCACATCGACGGCGGCGATATTGAAAGCGCAACCTGGCTCCAGATGAACGAGTATGTCCTGTTCACCATGGAGGACGCGGGCTTTGAAGTAGATGTGGAAATGGACGCCCTGATCCAGAATATCCGCCAAGGCAGCGAAATGATGTTCCGCACGGGTGTATGGAATATTGACCACCGTTTCAACATTCGCGGCGGCGAGGAAGAGATCGACTGGGTCCTGGAACAGTGTAGTAGATCATGACGACATTCTTCATCTCGGATACCCACTTCTTCCACAAAAACATCATCCGGTTCTGCAATCGACCATTCTCTGATTTTGAAGAAATGAACGAGAGTATGGTTGAATCGTGGAACCGGGTGGTGTCACCCGGCGACACTGTGTACCACTTGGGTGATGTGTCTTGGCGTGGCGACTACCGTGCAGCGGAGCTAATCTCGCGTCTGAATGGCAAGAAGCATTTGATCCTGGGTAACCATGACAAGAAACTGAAACACGAGTTCTTGGATCAATGGGAGGAGATTCACAACTATTTGCGCATCGACCATCTAGGTCAAACTGTAGTTTTGTTCCATTATCCTATTTTCAGCTGGGATAAACACTACCACGGTTCATTCCATTTGTTTGGTCATATGCATGGTCATCTGGATAGTGTGATCACAGGGCGCTGCATGGACGTTGGCGTAGATAGTGTTGCGGCTACATATGGTGACTATCGCCCTATTTCATGGGACGAAGTCAAACAAGCCCTTGAACAAGAAGACCCGAAGCGCGATCTGTTCCAAGAATGGAACAAGTGGATCGACAGTGTCGTCGGGTTTGACAAAGACGTGGAGGATTAAACATGCGAACTCTAGATAAGCAATGCCGATGGGAGATTTGACAATGCGAGATATTTGTGCTATAGTGTGGGACTCACTCAAAAGAACAGCGGAAGCCCTACTCATCCTAGCATTTCTGGTGGCAGGGGTTTATTTGCTGTTAGCCGCCATCAACTACTTCATTTAGGAGAACCACCGTATGCTGATTCAGAAACAATTCAAGTTCGAGGGCGCTCACGTTGTTCATGACGCTTACTCCCGTCGCTGCTCATACAGTGTGCATGGTCACTCGTATCGTGCAGATATTGGCTTGCACGCGCCTGCAAATGCTCTTGGTCCAGGGCAAATGGTCATGGATTTTGGTCTCATGAAGGGCACTGTTCCTATGGGTCTGTTTTGGGATATGCTCGACCACACCACGCTGATCAGCGATTGGGCGCCCCAGGAATATCAGGATGACATGAAGAAATACTCCGAGCGTTGGGTCATTATGCCTGCAAACGCAAGCGCAGAAATGATCGCGCTGTGGGGTTATGTCTGGTTGCGTGCAATGTTGGAGAATGTCAGAGATGCAAACCCAGACCAGGGTTGGCTGGATGATGTTAGCCTGTCCTATGTCCGTGTCCATGAAACGCGCACAGGGTTTGCCGAAGCAGACGAAATGGACGCTGTGGAGTATGGCGACGACAGAAGCCTCATCACTGACACTTATATTTCGAACGATCTAGCAGCGGAGAACCCGTGGTTCGAAAGTGTCAAGGGCATTGAGGAAGGTTCCCGAAAGGTGTCCGCCGAGGATATTTGGCTGTTGCCCGCTGGAAACATCTGATCTGGGCTAAATAACGTGGGAGGCTCTAACACACGGAAAGGGGTTCCTACGACATGGCATTACAATTCAACACACCACAACGCCTCGTTGCAGTCACTAACACACCAAAGTGGATGCAACGAGGTCAGTACGACGAAGAAGTTGAACTAACACTCAACGGATGGCGCTTCAAGCCGACAGGAGAACTGTTGGTTGCGCAGCGTCGTTACCAAGAAGAAGTTGACTACTACGATGCTGCCACCACAGATGTCCCACAGGGCACACTAACTGTTGAACTCGATGATACAACAGAAGACAGCGTAGAATTCAAGCTCAACTACGACAACTTTGGCGTAGATGCAGTAGAGTTTGAATTCAGAATGGGACAAACTGAGGACGCAGCAATCGCCCGTCGATTCATGGATGACGAAGAACACTTCCATCAAATTGGTGGGCTAGAGGAGGGATCATACGAGGAAGGTGATGTGCAATATCGTATGGTCAATCAGTCTGGTCCTACAGACTGGGTAGACG
>SL_8KL_010_SEDDRAFT_10000196_pt1 | contig 51614 bp, 66 predicted proteins | sample SodLakKL_010_SED_4_FD_11160 | JGI IMG/M metagenome (IMG submission 11160)
CATAGATAAACTTTTCGGCCTTTCTTAGAGATTCTATTGATTTTATACCCATTGCTCTACAGATATTCTTTGAGGCGGACTTCAGTTCTTTACTGGGATTTTCACCTCTTCTTACTTCTTCTACAGATCTGTTTATTTTTTTCGATGCTTTATGGAGTTCCTTAGAACAACCTTCGCATTTTTTCTCCACCCCCCTCTTTTTCATGGATGCTTCTTCTGCTGTTTTTCTTGTTACTTCAATGTCCTCTTCGTCCTCTCTTGGCCTCCATCTGTTTAGATCCTCAACAGATTTTTCTTTATCTATATGTTTTTCTGCAGTTGATTCGAAATCCTTTAAGAAATTACATATCTCATTCCAGGTGCCTTCGGCCTTTACACCCGAGTTCGTGTTGCTTAACTGTCGTGTTTTCATAGTTTGCGTTTCAATCCTCCATTTCTGTATTGGAAACGGATTATACGCCTACTACTTGCGCACAATACAATCGACCACTTAAAAGGTTTTCTCTGGTTTGGAGTATATGTTTATTGGATTAATCTATTAAACCTGAGGTATAGATAAGATAACTATGGATAGTGAGATATCAGGTTTCTATAAGTTGGAACCCGAGAAGAGGATGCAAATTCTGGCGAGGAGAACAGGTCTCGATGATGGAGATATAGATAAGCTAAAACAGTTCGGGGCCTTGGACAAAGAGAGCGCAGATGATATGGTAGAGAACGTTGTCTCTAACTACCAGCTTCCCCTTGGAATTGCAACCAACTTGAAGGTAAACGGTGAAGACTATCTTGTGCCTATGGCCGTAGAAGAGACCTCTGTCGTAGCGGCTTGTTCTTACGCGGCAAAACTTGCCCGGAGGAACGGCGGTGTCGAGGCCAAAGCAACGGAACCTGAGATGATAGGCCAGATCCAGGTCAACGGCGTCGAGAACTTAGAAGAGTTTCAGAAAACTATAAAGAAAAAAGAGGGGCGTCTTATAGAAGAGGCAAACTCTGCTGACGAAACATTGGTTAAATTTGGTGGCGGGGCTAGAGAAATCCAGGTGAGAGACATAGACAAAGAAAACACGGCTGTAGTTCATCTTGTTGTAGACGTCAGGGATGCCATGGGAGCTAATACTGTAAATACGATGTGTGAGACCGTAGCTCCGATAATAGAAAAACTTACGGATACCGAGACCAACCTGAGAATAGTTTCCAACCTTTCAGATAGACGTCTTGTAAGGGCCGAAGTGGAGTTTGCCTTTGAAACTTTGAAAAAAGAGAAGATAACAGGAAAAGAAGTTGCAGATGGTATCGTGGATGCATACGAATTTGCAGAGGCAGATCCATATAGGACCGCAACCCACAACAAAGGAGTGATGAACGGGATGGATGCTGTGTGTATAGCCACGGGTAACGACTTCCGTGCTCTGGAGGCAGGTGTACATTCATATGCAGCCAAAGACGGCTACAACCCGGTTACGACGTGGTGGATAGATGAAGGAAAACTAAAGGGAAGTATAGAGGTGCCTGTTGCCGTAGGAACCGTAGGGGGTATAACTTCGGTTCACCCCCTCGTCGAGATTTCACTCAAGATCCTGGATGTTGATTCGGCACAGGAATTATCGGAGGTTATGGCTTCGGTAGGTCTTCTGCAGAACTTTGCAGCACTCCGTGCCCTTGTAACAGAAGGAATACAGAAGGGTCACATGAAGCTCCATGCAAAGAACATAGCCAAACAGGCCGGAGCAAAAGACGAAGAGGTTGATATAGTTGCAGAAAGGATGACTGAGGAAGGAGAAGTCTCACAGGACAGAGCCGAAGAGATTCTAGATGATCAATAGTTCAAACAAAGAATATTGCCATTGCGATCAAGAATGTCAGAAATCCGGACACTATGTTTAGAACAAAGCTATAGAGAACAGCGATCTTAATCCACTGGTTTCTTTCTTCCTTCTTTCTTTTGTCGCTGAAATATCTCCAAATACCCAGGAATATTCCAACAGAGTAGAGTATTGTAAAGGGAAGTAGAAAGATTGCGGAGTCAAGTAGGGAAATTTCTTCTACGAGGCCTGAGATTCTGATTAAGCTTATAATGAGACCGTGTATTAATCCAACTAGAACAACAAACAAAAGGAAAGCTACTTTTTCATTTATCCCTGTTTTCCCTGGTAAATTTCCTACGGTTTCCTTGGCCTGTTCGTATTTTTTGAGTAAAGTAAGTGATATAAGTCCTGCCAGAAGACCTCCCACCAAGCTTGCTATTATTTCTATGGAGAAAAATACAACATTGAACATACCTGTTAATTCTTTTCAATGATTATAAATCAACTGTCTAGTTTTTGAAATAAGTAAAAGTATAAAAATGATCGTGCACGTAATGTTGTGCATGCCGCCGTAGCTCAGTTCGGCCGGAGCGGCTGACTTGTACGCTGATTTATTGACGCGTTCTTCGCGGATGAAAGGCATAGAAATCAGCAGGCCGTGGGTTCAAATCCCACCGGCGGCTCCATAATGTTTTTAGAATAAGAGATCTGTTGGGATTTAAGCCTTGTTCTTTTGGGATAAAGGTTTAAACTGAAGATGTTATTTAGATACCATGGAAAGAGGACATAGTTTTAGGATTATTTTAGTAGCTCTGGTTATTGTTCTTTTTGTTCTTTCAAGTAGGTACCATAGAACTACGGATTCCCTTTCTTTGTGTGAAGAGGAACTGGCTGAGTTTGAAGATGAGATTAGTGATCTTTCCAGGTATCTACAAAGAATAGAAGACGAGTACGATGATATTCAGGACGACATGGAGGATCTGGAGAGTAACTACAGTTATCTTGAGAGTAGATACAGCAGTCTTTTGGAGCGAAATATTGCAACGCATGTAACCTATGAAGAAGTTCAACAGTTCATTGAAGAAGACAACACAAGCCAAGGTACAGAGAGTGAATTTGACTATATATGCAAGGACTTCTCTGATGATATGATAAATAGCGCCTACAACGAAGGTATTTTTGCCTGTGAGGTTGGTCTTTGGGTACAGGAAGATGGCCAGGGAGATCCCGTGCCCGGTGAGGTGAAGGGCCACTCGCTTGTTGCCTTCAATACAAGCGACAAGGGTGTTGTTTTTGTTGAACCACAGAAAGATATCTTTATACATGAACTCTCAAAGGGCGATGACTACTGCGAACTTGTAGGGTGGAACTGCCAGTGGCGCATAGAATATATCAAACACTGTTTCTTATGAGATTTAGATCACCTGGTAGAGTCGCTGAAGATATATAAGTTTTTTTGTACAACTTTGTTTTATGATCACAGTAGAGTTTATGGGGATGCCGAAAACAGGTAAGACAACGCAGATCAGTCTCGTAGAAGATATTCTTGAAGACAACAATGGATATAAGGTGGGTTCCGTCGCAGAAAGTGCAATGAAGTCACCTCTTGATAAGGACGATCATTTCAAATATAATGCATGGTGCTTCCACGAAACAGCCAATAAGATTATGGAACAGCATCTAAGGGACGATCTCGACTATCTCTTTGTTGATAGAGGTATATACGATCGTATAGCATTCGACGATGTTCTCTACAGAAAGGGTAAGATATCCAAGGAAAAGAGAGATATACACAAAGAATATGTGAAGCAGTTTACTAATCTGGAGGATAATGTAGTTGCCTTTATGGTAGAACCTCAAACATCAATGAAAAGGGAATATTGTGACGGTGGAAGAGTTATGAACGGAGACTTTCTCCATATGCTTTATGAATCATACCAGGATATACTTCCTGATATAGAAGATGCAGATCTTAAGGTTGTTGATGCTTCCATGGAGATATGAGGCATGTGAGGGATGAGATATACAGGTTTCTTGAGTCGGATGAAATAGATTCTTACGGAGAAGGTTTAATAGAAACCGTCTGTTGATATATTTTACAGAACCCACTTCTTTAAATCATTTGGTCTGACAGTTAGTTCTATGGAAAGTGGAGAAATAGTTAGAGTAGGAGAAGATGTAGATCTTCCCTTGACCGGTGCGCTGACCTTTGGTATAGTTGATAGAGGTACAAATCTCCTGCAGATAAGACCTGTTTCCGGTTGCAATCTGTCCTGTCCTTTCTGTTCTGTGGACGAAGGTCCTGTTGGAAATAAACAAGCAAGGTACGAGGTTTCCCTTGACTATTTGGTAGAGTATGCAGGAGCAATGGTGGCGAGAAAAAACTGCGACGATATAGAGATGCACATAGACGGCTGTGGAGAACCATTGCTCTATCCAAGGATGGTTGAACTTGTGGAAAGACTTTCGTCTATGGAAGGAGTAGAAACAGTTTCCATGCAGACCAACGGACTGCTTCTGGACAGGGATATGATAGGGGACCTAGAAGAAGCAGGACTGAGTAGAATAAACCTCACTATAAACACAATGGACAGTGATAAGGCGAAGTTTATGGCCGGTACCGATATGTACGATCTCAGTAGGGTTCTGGAAAATGCAAAAAGGATAGCAGATAGTAAGATAGATCTTCTGATTGCGCCTGTTTGGATCGATGGATTTAACGACAAAGGGATAGAAGATATTGTAGAGTACGTGATTGATATAGGCGTCGGTGAAAAATGGCCGGCCCTTGGTATACAGAAATACAGAGAGCATAAAAACGGAAGGAAGGTCGATGATTATGGAGAGATACCCTGGAGAAGATTTTACTCTAAACTGGAGGATATCGAAGAAAAGTACAACATAAATCTGAAACTGGGTCCGGAGGATTTTGGTATATATAAGGTGGGGTTTTCACTTCCGAGGGTATTCAGAAGAAGGGAGAAGACAGGAGTCAAGGTAATGGCCCCTGGCTGGAATCCTGGACAGAAGCTTGGAGTTGCAAACCACAGAACCATAACTATTTTAAATGGAAAGGATATACCTGTTGGAGAGAAGGTTACTGTAGAAATACTTAAGAGCAAACACAACTTGTATCTTGCAAGGGCGGTTTAGTTCTACTGGGTATATACTACTCAACAGTAATAAATAAACTAAACCTTTAAATAGTAGGAATGGTAATTACTACTTGGTGATAAAATGTATGAAAACACATGCGAAGATTACGAAAACGAAATAAAGATAGTTTCATTGAACCGACCAGAAATGGAAGTTTCAGAAAACGGAGACCACAGTACTATTCCTTCTTACACATCAAAAAGAAAGATTTCTGTCAGAGAGGCAGATATAGGATACAGAAGTCTCTGACATGTACACATGTTTTCTTGTTTATACAAGAGACAGCTCTTCTTCTATGGCTTTCTTTATGTCCTCTGCGTATTCTCTGTGTTCTTCTGGTATCCTAGACTTCGGTTTGTATATACACAGTCTCCTGTTCCCATCCTCCGGATTGCCTCCATCCGTTATATGGGGTCCTTTACTGTGTTCCAGTATATATTTGAGCGGTTTCTGTAGATTCTTGTTGCCGTAGAACTCATCGAATTCATCGTTCAGTGTGTATGTACTTTCTTCAACTCTTTGTATTTCTTCGATGTCTACATCTTCCATGTATTCGAATATCTGACCATCTGTTTTTTCCTGTAGAATCTTACCAATTCTGTAGTAGTCTACTATAGGAACCTCGCAACAATCGAATCCTTCCTGCTCCATGATACCGAAGAAGGCCTCCATGTCATCTATCATCCTTTTGGAGATACTTTTATCCATATTAAGTTAAACGACATGGATCCTTTATAATGTTAATTCAGGGTCCGTATTTTCATAATATTTAAATTTTTAATTCCAAGTAACCTTATGGTTGAATATAAGACGATATCATCAGACTATTTAGGAAAGGAAGGATGTTTTAGAGGTATACTCAGGTACGACGACCAAGAGGAAAAGTTCTATCTTAACAGCGACGAAATGACCTCGGCTGAGTTGCCAGATCTCAATGAGTTTGAGGTAGAAGATCTAAACAGTTTGTTTGAAAAGGATATAAGAGAAGGTGTCGATGTACTGATCGATGGTGAACTATCGCAGTACAAGGACAACGATACAAGAAGGTTCTTTTTCAAAAATATAGGGGATATTTACTCTCTTGAGTAGAGGCGTTGGTATATGTCATTTTTTTACGCTTCCCAACTAGGTTATCTGGAAGATATCAAGGAAGGCAGGTATCCCGAGGAAGATATACTTTATGTTTTAAATGGAAGTGCTTCCAGAAGAAAAAACGAGGAAAGGGAGGATGAGGACTGGATTCCAGATGCCGATAAACTGGTTCCCAATAAGTATGAGAAGTGTGCTGCACATGAATTCATAAAGTATCTCTACGAGGTATCTCCTTATGTGGCTCTTGTGAGCTCCAACGAAGAGGAGTTTACCAATGAATGCTGCAGTTTAGCCGAAGATATACTTTCTTATAGTTCCAGCAGACACGGGAGTATTCTTGGTGATAGGAAAAATATTCGGGGACATATGATAGGATTCTACCTAGAAGAACATGGTAGAAGGGCCTCCGGGAAGATTCTTGAAGAGAATTATGTGAAATCTCTTCTTGAAGTGGAAGGCCCTGATGCTGCCGAGGATTTTTCCGTTGAGGTGCCAGGGATTGAAACCGAAAAGAGACTTTCCGATGGAAACCTTGTGGGCAAGTCCGATGTTTTTCTAGAGGGTGCGAATACAGTTCTCAGAGAGATAAAGGTAGTCGATGAACTTAGGAGAGACCATGTTCTACAGACCATGGGAAATGCCTATCTTGTCGATAGATTTTATCCTGAAAAGGATGTCGAATGTAAAATAATCAACTTCGGTTTGAAAAGAGATCAGGAGATTGAGGTAGATCTTACAGAAGATGACAGGTTATATCTCGAAGAGCTTTTTGACTACGGCCGAAGGCTTTTCAGGGATGTGGGGTGTTTTGTTTGAAGAGAGATGGATCTGCTATCAAAGAGGAGAGCGTCAAAAATCTTGCAGAACATATAATACCGGTTGTAGAGATTACAGAGAACGATGGATTTGAAGGTATGCCGCTCAGAATGCTCCGCGGTAGCTTCAACAAGATAAGCTCGAGGATGCTAAGACAGGCTATAGTCCACAATCTGGAAGGCAAGGGAAAAAAGAAACTTTACAGAACAAGGGTTGAAACCGAAAGAGGTCTCGAGGCCGCTGTAACAACAAAAGAGCCGAATGAAAAAATCAAACATGCCATAGAAAATATGGGAGAGAAATACTACGGAGATGATTGGGACAGACTTTACAGATTTAGATCAAAGGAAAGGATAACTGCCCCGGATACCAAATACGACTATGATGTTTTCTCTGGTCTTCCTGGGTTACTTATGAAGCATGCGGATAGACACGACGAAGACCTGGAGGAATGGAACGAAGATAGGATAAGAAAAGAGGAGAAGGGTGTTTTTTTCTGGTCGTTAAAGGGAGTTGATCCTGAATCAAAAAGAGATGAAAGGGACATACTCTATAGAATATACAGAAAAAATGGAGAGATAGGACTGGAAACGGAGCTTGTTCTGAAAAAGAGAAACAACTGTGTATGGTCGGTCGATCCATTTGAAGCCGATAAATACATGAAGGCAGTTCTTGGATCTGAGGACGACCCCAGGAGAAGGGTTCTCTTTGATAGGGCCAGGAAGGGCGAGGAGCTAGCGGAGTATGCCGCTGATCTTATACGTAATGATGATGTAGAATACGACGAGTCTATATGGAAGGATCACTTTGAAGTTTATACCAGTTATTTCAATCTCGATGAAGTTCCAGACTTTGAGTTCGGAAAGAAAAAGAACAGCAAAAAGGAACCTATAACTACAGATCCCTGGTTGAAAGAACTTGATTCCTACGTGGATCAGATGAAGGGAGGTCTCGAGACAGGAAGCAGTGTATCTAAAACAAAAAGAGAGTTCTCCAAAGATACAAAGACCTCAAGATTAAACTACAGGGAGCCTATACAGGAGTTTCTGGAGTACGTGAAAGATGCTGTCTATGGTAGACTCAAGGGAGGGTATCCCAAGGAATAGATTTTTATTTGCTCGTGGTAAAGTCTTCTGTATGATTGGACCCAAGGGTTTCTTCGCACTTGCGATACCACTGACACTTTCAGTTTATTCGCTGCTGTTGAATATATTTGTACCTGACTTCCAATTAGTTTCGATATGGATATCAGCCTCACTAACAGCGGTTTTTTGTATAGTTTCTGCCTTGGTACTTCTACGGTTAAGTGAAAACGAAGAGGAGAAGTTGGTTTCCGATCATATGAATATGGAAGAATAGATCATTGGTGCAGAGCACCCACGTTGCCACCGCTCATTACTTCCCTCATCCTCTTTTCTATGAGTCTCTCTACTTCATCGGCGTTTGCAACACCTTTTATTATAAAGAAGTCTCTGCCTGCATCGACTCTGACATCGCCTATTCCCATGATCTTTTCCATAAAGGGTCTGTGAATCCCACATCTTTGTAGCTTCATGAAGGGGAGATTTGTATGCCGGTCGGTGAAAATTCCTATGTCCTCGTAGACTGCATTGTCGGTTATTATATAGTGCTCTACAGCTCTTCTTGCTTCTGCGTAGATGAAAAATATGAAAGATGCAGAGAAGAAAAAGGCAGATACAAGTAGATCGGGGCGCGGCAGCTGTCCCTGTAGTGGTATTGCCCAACCGCTGTATAGAACAAAGACACTCACTAAAACCCAAATAAAGGCAGCAACATACTGTTTCGTAAATCGCCTTCTGGCGGGCTTCATATTCATGAGTACTTCTTCATCCAGTTTTTCTAAATCCATATGACTGTGTATAGTTAGATGCCATGGTTTAAATTTTTTAGATATTCCAGCCCGATGAAACATATTCAACCTATTTAAATCTTTATCAAAGAATAGTAATTTATGAAAATAGCAGAAAATATACTACTGCTCAACGGAGCCGGAATGGACTCAAACGTCTATTGCGTTGACAACGAGGTTCTCGTCGATACAGGTACAGGTTCCTTTGTTGAGCAAACACTTGAACAGATGGAAAGATTTGACGTCGACAAAAAAGGTATAGAAAAGATAGTTCTTACCCATGAGCACTTTGACCATACAGGTGCCACAAACGAGTTCAAAAAGAAGCTCGGTGCCGAGGTGCTTGCACACAGCGAGGCTGAGATAACAGAAAAGACAAGCATCTCCGAGGCCTTTGAGGGCGACTTTGTGAGTCCTGATATCGACGAAAGACTCGAAGAAAATGATAAGATAAAAACATCCAACTACACATTTGAGGTTTTGCATACACCAGGTCATTCACCCGGTTCCATAGTTCTCTGGGATAGTGAAAAGGGTGTACTTCTGTCGGGTGATCTTATATTTACAGATGGTTTTGGAAGAACCGATATACCAGGTGGAGATGAAAAGAAGATAAAAGAGTCTCTCAGAAGAATAAAGGAGTTTGGTGATATTTCGGTACTGCTTCCAGGACACGGGACACCTGCTTCCAAGGAAAACATCTACGATGATGGAGCTATAGAAAATATAATTTCACAGATACAGTAAGTGGAAAAATGTCTGATGGAAAGAGCGATTCCTATAGAGGAAAACTGTATTCCAACGGAACCTTACAGTCGACCCTCGACTTCTATGGGGATATCTTTGCGGAATATGAGGACAGACATAAAGAAGAGTAATCATTGGTTGTTTTCTGCTTTACCGATATAACTTCCGGATCTGTCTAAAAAGTATATACTACTGCCTTCTTCCTTGTACATTGCTTGTGAGCATACAGGATTTTCTTCGACATCCCAGTCAACTACTCTATAGCCTTCAGGTATTTCTTCTTTGAGGTCTTTCAGACCCTTTCTTTCCATAGGTAAAAGAGGAACAAAGCCCTCTTCGTTGAGTTTATCCTTGAGATTTTTACCTATTTTCTCCTCTTCTATGCAACTTTCTATATCCATTGTAACCACACTTCAAAGCACTGTATTGTATTTGTGCGTAAATTTTTTATATTTGATACTATTCAGTTCCCTTGCCAGGAATCATCCATTTTTCATACCTTATGTTTTCCTCTGGGATTTTTTCCTCCATTAGTATCTTCTCCAATGAATCTATCATAGGCGGAGGACCACATATATACCACAGTTTTTTTCCGAGATGTTCTACATACTTTTTTAACATATCTCCGTCTATAAGACCTGTTTCTTCATCCCAGTCTTCGGGCCAGGAATCGGTAAGTGTGTTGATTACATCCATGTTTTCTTTTCTGTCTATCCCCTTCAGTTCTTCCCTGTATATTATATCTTTTTTAGTCCTGTTACTGAAAATCAACGTCATTGTATTCGAAAGGTCTTTGTCTATGGCGTACCTTATTGCAGAAATAAAGGGTGTTATGCCAGAACCTCCTGCAAGAAAAACGACATCCTTATCGACGCTTTCATCGAAGTTGAGTGAATTTCCCCTTGGCCCATCCAGAATTAGCCTGTCGCCTTTTTTGAGATTATGTAGAGCCTCTGTAAAATCACCCATTCTTTTTATTGTAAGTTCGACGTGGTCTCTCGTAGGTGGGCTGGCAAAGGTAAATGGTTTTCTCCCTTTCGATCCATCGTCTACATCCATGGATACAAGACAGTACTGTCCCGGCACAAAGTCTATTTTTCTTTCTGGTACAAGTTCAAGAGTCTTTACATCATGTGTTTCTTTCCGTGTTGACTGTATTTCTGCCTCTATCTTCAAAGGCCCATCGCCTCTCTGGCTTCTATTTCTTCGATCTCTTCATATGCTTCCTCGGAACCACATGTAGGACATATCCCAGGACCCATCTCTCCGTAGTGTACGTCTCCACAGACTTCACATTCAAAAAATCTTTTTGACATGGTACAATACTTTTCTTTTCTATCCTCAAAACTTTAACGGAAAGAAGATTATCACTGGTTTTGGAAGTTCGGTGGGATTATTTTAAACAAAGAAAGATAAACTAATTTTGATGTCCTGGCATAGCGAGTCAGAGGTAGATGTTCTGACAAAGCTAGAAGCAAACAGAAACGGTCTCAGTAGCGATGAGGCTACAAGAAGACAGGAAAAATACGGTAGGAATGTAATACAGGAGGAGGATTCTGTATCTTCTTTCCATATACTGATTAGTCAGTTCAACGACAACCTGATATTTCTTTTGATGTTTGCTCTTATACTTTCTCTGGCCGTGGGTATTCTCCCTGGTCATCAACCAGAATACATGGAATCAGGTCTTATACTGCTTATACTTGTTGCAAATGGTCTTTTTGGCTTTGTTCAGGACTACCGTGCAGAAAAGTCGATCGCATCTCTCAAGAAAATGTCTACGCCAGAGGCAACCGTAAAGAGAGACGGAGTTAAAAAGGAAATTGATAGAAGGGGTATTGTTCCAGGTGATATTATCTACCTTGAACAGGGTGATATTGTCCCTGCAGATGCCCGTCTCATAGAATCAGACTCCCTCGATACAGATGAGTCAATGCTTACGGGAGAAAGCAACAATATATCAAAGAGTACAGAACCTGTGGAAGAAGATGTAACAGTTGCCGACAAAAAGAACATGGTTTTCATGAATACACATATTGTAAAGGGTAGAGGTGTTGCTGTTGCCACGGATACAGGAATGAACACAGAGGTTGGAAGTATAGCAGAAGAACTTCAGGGAATCGAAGAGGATGAAACTCCATTCCAAAGGGAAGTAGATGAGATGGGAAAGAAGATAGGTTATCTTGTTGTAGGTATAGTTGTTTTTGTAAGTATTGTACAGTTCAGTTTGACAGGAGCAGGGTGGCTATCAGTACTGTTGTTGGCTACTGGTCTCTTTGTGGCTGCTATACCCGAATCTCTGCCTGCGATTGTAACCTTTACACTGGCACTTGGTTCAAGAAAGCTTCTCAAAAAGAATGCCCTGGTTCGTCGTCTCCCTGTTGTTGAGACACTTGGATCGGTCAACTATATAGTTACAGACAAGACGGGTACCCTTACAGAGGGTACGATGACCGTTGAAAGGCTGTATTTTCAGGGTGAGGAGTTCGAGGTCACAGGTAAAGGAACAGACACAGTGGGTAAGTTTCTGAAAGACGGTCACATGACAGATAAAAAATACCTCGAGCCTCTTCTCGAGTGTGGTGTGTACTGTAACAACTCCGAGCCAATAGAAGATAGTTCTGATGGAGATTTCAGAGGGCAACCGACGGAGATTGCTCTTCTCGTATCCGGTATGAAGGCAGACATAGAACAGGATAAGGAGCGCATTAAAACAATTCCCTTCACATCGACTAGAAAGAGAATGACCACGGTGATGTCCGATTCGAAGGCCTATATGAAAGGAGCCCCTGAGATAGTGGTTCCCCGGTGTGACCGTGTTCTTCTCAACGGAGAGGTAAAGGAGTTAACGGAACAGCGAAGAGAAGAGATAATAGAAGAGACCCATAGACTTGCCAGGAGTGCCTTCAGGGTTCTGGCCTTTGCCCGTAAAGACGTTTCCGATCCGGACGCGGAAGATGATGATATTGAAAATGGAATGGTTTTTCTGGGATTGCAAGGTATGATGGATCCACCCCGAACCGAGGTCAATGGTGCCATAAAGGACTGTAGAACTGCAGGTATAGGTGTGGTTATGGCAACAGGTGATAACATGGAAACTGCCAGGGCCATAGGCCAGGAGCTCGGATTTGCCTCAGAAGAAGTTGTTGAAGGCAGGGAACTCGAAAACATGGATCAGATAGATCTGGAAAAGAAGGTCGAGGATGTAGAGATATTTGCAAGGGTTTCACCTGAACACAAGGTAAGAATACTAGAGGCTCTTCAGAACAAGGGTTACAGTGTGGCTATGACAGGCGACGGTGTTAACGATGCACCGGCACTAAAGGATTCTGATGTCGGTATATCAATGGGACAGAGAGGTACTGATGTTGCAAAGAACAGCAGTGATATGGTTCTTCTGGACGACAACTTTGTAACCATAAGAGATGCCGTAGCCGAAGGAAGGGCTATATTTGATAATATAAGAAAGGTGACGAACCAACTGCTTTCTACAAATTCGGCAGAGGTCATGTTTGTATTTCTTGGTACATTGATAGGAGGATTGTTTTTTGCTGATCATTTTACAGGAACAAATGCAGTTGTTTTGACAGCTTCAATGATTCTCTGGGTCAATTTTGCAAGCGATGGACCACCTGCCATAGCATTGTCCGAGGACCCGAAGGTGAAAGGAATAATGAAGAGGGATGCAAGGGATATCGATGAACCCATAATAGACAGAAGAATTTTGGCCATGGTTGCGGTTACAGGACCCCTGGCTGCACTTACAATGCTCCCTATATTTTTCATTTTTATAGAAAACTTTGTACTTGCCCAAACCATGCTTTTCATGTCCCTTGCCTTTTTTGAAATATTCATGTTCCCTATAATAAGAAAGGACTACGGACTCGGTATCTTTGACAATGGATATTTGATAGCTGCAATACTCTTTGCTGTATTTTCGCATCTTGTGATCATCTATACATCTGTTGGGGAGGTATTTGGTGTGGTGCCTTTGTCTCTTAAGCACTGGGGAATAATAGGGCTTTCTCTGGCCTTTTTTGTGGTGATTGAGATGTTCTACAGCAGTCTTTTGGTTGGGAAATATGGAACCAGAAACTAAACTTATTTAGGCTTCCGTTTGTTTGGGAATATATTTCCGTGTTTCTACGTCTATGATGATGCTTTGTCGATGGTAAACCAGCTGTATAGAAAGATATAGGCTACAGAAAGCCTACTTCTCGAGATCCGACTTCTTTGGAACAACTATCCAGAATATAATGTATGCAAGAAGACCCCCGCCGAATGCCAGCGTAAAGGCGACCCATAGAAGCCGTACAAGTGTAGGATCTACATCAAAGTATTCGGCCAGACCTCCACATACACCACCGAGTACCTTGTTTTTCTCCGTTCTGTATAGTTTTTTATTGTGGGCCATTGCCTAACACTTGGTTTCTCTGTTTATAATTATTTATGCTGGTGAAAGAGTCGAGACTTAAATATTTTGATGTTGAACTACGAACTGTGATACTATGTGTATAGGAGGCTACATGGATACAGAGATGTTAGGTAGTGACGCTGAAGATTTTGAAGAATACCAGGATGAAACCAAGCATCTTGGTGACAGAATAGAAAAAGAGCTCAAAGAATCTTACAGAAGATGCAAAGACATCTCAGAGAGGCTGTAAAAGGCCAATTTTCTTCTTTTTTTTAAAAGACACTTCTTTTTTGTGATCCGAAGTGTTATCTCCGTTTTTCTGAGCAGAACCCAGACCAGAACTATAGACGCACCTGGGAAGTAGGATATGATCATTGCAAACTCGGGGCGTATGAATCTCGTAGCCAGTTTGGCAAAGAAGGCCTAGAAAACCAGCTAAACAGGGCAACAAGTGCGAATACAAATGGTGTTTTCATCCCCCACCCAAAAAACTCTTTTCAATAACTTTCAGTTCATGATATATATAGAGTAGTTGAGTACCATTGCTATGGTTACCCATACTATATACGGGTACAGTAGGTAAGATGCCCTCCTGGAAATACTGTGGAACTTGTATATTGTAGCGGCTATAGCTATCCATAGGGCCACTATTCCCATGAGACCGTATAGTGGCGACATGAGCCCAAAGAAAAGATAGGACCATATAGCATTGAGGAAAAGTTGGATACCGAATATAACCAGGGCCACCTGCACCTTTCTTTCCGAAAGATCCTTTGTTATTATGGAGTAAAGGGATATGCCTATCAGGATGTATAGCACGGTCCATATAACACTTATAACGTAGCCAGGTGGTGCAAACCACGGAAGTTGAAGTCCCGTATACCATGTATCTACCGTCTGTGAGGTAAATACGGATCCTATAAATCCGGCACTGAGACTAACAAGTATTGAAAGTACAAATTTTATCTGGTTTATGTATTCCATCTGATTAAATTTAACACAGATACTTAAAATATCTAACCTAGGTAGGTTTTCCGTAGATTATACCGAACTTCTTGCAATAGGTTTTTAAATCTTGGAAATAATTTAGAATGCTTCATGAAAAAGAAATACAGCAATAATCAGAACAGAACACTCAGGTCGGAGGAACTAGCCAAGGCCATGGAATACAAGATTAAGAATTCTGAAAAGGGTTACAAGGTCGATGATTCTGTGGATTTCAAGAAAACCGCAGACACAGTTCTTGGATTTTTTGGCATAAATGACCGTATAATCGACAACATTCTGGAGCGAAAGGAGAGAAGTATATTTTACATGCTCGAAGACGTAGATCTACTTAGAACGGATTCCGAGGAGGTCAAGCTATATGATGGTAAAACGTGGAGGATAAGCTACTGGGAAATCAACAGAGATAGTATATACGGTGTGCTTGATAAAATAGATTCCGAGAAGGAAAAAGAAGAAGAAAGCATATACGAAGATCTTGATGAAGGTATCTTCAATGCCTATATGGAAGAAGTTTAGTAGTCGTGTTTCGGCGTAGTCTTATAAATTTTTGCCTCTAACTATTGTTAAAGAGGTTTGTGTTATGGGCCATTTTCAGAGAATAAGCGATCCATGTTCTATAGTGGTATCAAGGGAGTTTGGTTATGCAGTGCTTGGTACGCTTTTCGGAGTTCTTTCTTCGTTTATAGACTTCGGGTTTGGTATCGTATGCACCGTGATGTGTCCATATGGAGCCTTTCGGGGGGTATGGGCCTTGTGTTTTCATTTCTTGCACTTTTTGTAGCATCAGACTACATAAGAGAAAGAGATTTCAAAGGGAAGGCTCTTATATTTTGTTCTGCGGGCATTTTTGTATCTCTATGTATATTTGGAAGACCTGGTTTCTTTTCTATGACACAGCACGGTACTCTGGTTAGAACGATAACAATCATCCCACTTTTATCAGCCCTGTTTCTGTTGGTTTCCGGTGGCAAGTTTTTGAGAAGGATATGATCTTGATATAATAACTTTTTCTACTTAAGGTCTATACCTTTGCCGTTTCCTTTGTCTACAAAACTCAGATTGTCTTCTCTTGCAAGCCATCCTATTGCCATATTTACCTTTGATCTGCTTCCTTCGACGTTTTTTGTAATTTCACTGAGGCTGGACTCGCCGTTTTCTCTGAGAAACCTATAAACTTTTCCAGCAATTTCACCGATTTTGTTTTTCATAGAATATTCTTTGTTTGTCCTGTTAAAAATCTTTCCGGTTGTTTTCTCTTGAGATTTAAATGCTTTGGATATATGGTGTAAATATGTCCGAGTCCTTTGTTCCCGGCTACGAAGAAGATTTAGATGAAAAGATACAGGACTGGAAGGACTGTATAGATAGTTTTTTGGGTGGTGGTTACACTGGAGGAAGACTGGTTTTGAGGTTTAATGAAGACAGCCATGGGGTTTCATACACCGAGATGAATACGTCAATCGTTCCAGATGAAGGATCTCCAATACGTAAAGGTGATCCAAGTAGACTGGTGGACCTTATAAAATATGCAGAAGCAGTGAACCTACACGGAAGAAGCCTTGGGCTTAAAGAAGCGGTAGATGATGGTTACAGAGTGGAGGTAGATGGTTCTGTTGTGGATATTGATCTGGATAGTTTAGCAAGAAAAATCTATCGTGGGCTGAGAAAGGAGGGGGCATATGATCAAAAGTGGAACGAGTTTTCCCTTGAATACCCTATCTGAATGGATTAAACACCTGTTTAAATAGTTGCGCTGTGTCTGATATATTATGAAAGGCATTTTACTGGATAGAATCAGTAAGACACAGGGTCTTAAGCCAACGTCCTCTGATGATATAGAAGAGTGGAAGAAAAACAGTGGCTTTTTGGAATCAAAGTACGTAGACGGAGACCTGATGATAAACTACAGATCAGAACAGTCATTTTCCAGTTCTCTGCATTTTATTGGGAGGTCACAGAAAGATTCGGTTTACATTGAGGACGGTTTAAAAATAGGGATTTACAGGGACATGGACTCATTTAGGGACGGTGTGATGAGTAGTAAAATAGAGAAAGGTCAGCCAAAGAGCTTTGTAAAACTGCTTAAAAGTGCAAAGCATATAACCTTCGATGGGAAGGAAGTGGTTGTCGATGAGGTCGATGGTGAACTGGATAGGTTACGTGTCTTGGATTCTGATGAGAAGTCAGACATATATGAGTTTGCAAACGGTTTCTATAAGGAAGACCTGAAAAGACAGAAGGCGTACGACGAAAACTGGGACGAGTTTTGGCTGGATTTATCTATCTATAGGATGTGAAGGAGGACCTTTTGTTTATTTCTGTTGTGTGAGAAAACTATTGATTACCTTCTTTACACTTTTTTCTTTGTCCTTTATCTCGAGGATGAGATCGAAGTCGTAGTTTTTTATTTTCTCGAAGAACAATCCGAAGCCATCCATATCTATAGTATCTGCATGCCTACCGGGCCTTTTATCCTGGAGCTGTGAACTGTAGTGGATCACAGGTGGTCCATCCTCCTTGTTCCAAGTCCTGGATATTTTTTCTATTGCCTCTTCGATGGTGTCTCCTGATCCGTTTATTTTATGGTGCAGATTATCGAAGGTTACAGGTATACCTGTCGTTTTTGATATATCCAAACAGTCCTTGATGTTGTATGATTTTTCGTCGTTTTCAACGACAAGCCTTTTCTTTATTTTTCCAGGAAGATTCCTGTATCTCTCTATGAATCTTTCCTTACTTTTTTCCTTGTTTCCGTATACTCCTCCCACATGTATGTTTACCTTGGCAGTTCTGTCAAGGTTCATAAGATCCAGGACATCTGTGTGGTATTCCAGATCTTTTAACGATCTTCTATAAACATCTTCTTTTTCAGAGTTTAGAACTGTGTACTGTCCGGGATGCATGGTTACCCTGAATCTATTTTCCCTTAGCCTTTTTCCTATCTCCTTGAATCTGGATGAGAAATGGTCCCTCCAGTTGAAATCACATATTTCATGGGAGGCAAATGGTATAAGATCCGAAGTTATCCTCAGGAAAAGCATATCGTTTTCTATATTGTAGTCTATTATCTTTTCAAGACAGTCGAGGTTACCTTCAATAGTTCTTTTCATCCTTTTCTCTGAGTAAGAATCAAGCCTGAATGTACGGCTTGCTCTGCAGTCGAGGGAAAGATTTATACATGGATAGCCTATTCTCATTGGGAAATGTATGTTCCTGTTGCTTAAAAATCTATAGAAAATAAAAGGGGAGTTTTCCGCCCTTAAACAGGCGGAACTTCTCCAGTGTTTTCTTCTCTGTTCTCTGTTTCATCGTTCTGACCGTTGTTTACTTCTTCTGTCACGTTTTCCTGTCCTTCTCTTCCGTTTCTGTCTTCGGGGCCACCTGGAATTTCTCCATCGGGACCTCTTTCCGTTATGTTCACTGGTGGATTGATGTGATCAGGACCTCTTTCCTTCCTTACGTTTTCCAGTGCTCTCTCAAGACCTTCTCTTGCCTGTTCAGGCGTGTTTTCAATGACCTCTTCTAATGTGCTTTCAGCCACACCTCTTGCTCTTTCTGGGTCGGTTCTGTTGATTCCTTCGATGGCTCTTTCTCTTGCATGAGCACTGTTCTCCATAGCCCTCTGTATTCCTTCTCTTGCCTGCTCAGGAACTCTTTCACTGGCGTTTAAAAGATGAACCATGTGGTTACTGGTCTGCCTTGCTCTTTCTTCGTTCATGTTGGCATCGTCACCTGCTCTCTGTTCAGCTCTTTCCATGGCTCTGTTGTAATGTTCTTCGGCCCTTTGGAGGGCTTCGACGTTGTTTTTCTCTGCCATGGCTATCATCTCTGCAGCTTTTCTATCGGCTACCCTTTCAGGTTGTCTGAACCTGTCCATGAATGTTTCTACAAAGTAGAAGGGACTGTCTGGTGTTATTCCTGGATTGGGTAGAGGTCGCTGTGCCGATGCTAGCGGAGTGAATAGGACAAGCGATGCTACTACGAAGGCAAAAATTTGGATCAGTTTTTTCATATTTAACACCTCCTTTTTCCTAATAATAGTTCTGTTACCCCTTGAAGCTTACCCGAAACAGATTGCAACAAGATGCAACAAACAGAATTTAATCTTCTTCAACGACGAGCCTTACCTTATTTGATGTCCCATGAGGTATCTTTTCAATAATATTTCTCTCCTCCATTTTACGGAGTGTGCGGCTTAGCTTGGACTTGGTGAAACCGGTCCTATGTTGTAGCTGGTTCTGCCATAATGTATTCTCATCCGCCTTCGCCAGTTCTTCCACGACCACCTTTTCCTTTTCCAGGAGATGTGGAAAACGTTTCTTAACTGCTTCTATTTTTTTCTTTCTGCTGTATAAGAAAAATCCTGTCAATGCAACTAAACCAATCAAAGGTAGGAGATAGATCCAGTTGAAACTATCTTCCTGGTATGAAACAAAGATAGAAAAAACGTCATCTGGTTGCATATCTTCCTCTTCCCATCCAAAGACCATTCTTCTTCCTGTTGTGGTGACCTCATCTGGATATGGGTTTACAGGCGGTGTCAGAGAGTCCAGTGGACGTGGTAGAACAGCCTTTTCAGGAAGTATAAGTCTTATAGTTACTTTTTCAGTTGGTTCTTTGACCCTGAATCCATGGACAAAGTAGGATGTTCTGCCTTGGTCAACAAGTTCAGATGTTTTGTATTCCAGTTCTATGTCCGTTGTGTTGTCCGTGTCTACTGTAATAACTCTCCGGTTGTTCTGCCTATCGATTGTAAAGGAAGTAGACGTACCATCGGACCATGTTCTGATATCATATAAATCATCGGGTACGAAAAAGGAAGCTTCTCCCCCCTTGGATACAATACTTTCCCTTACCAATACGTTTCCATTTTCCACGGAATACTCTACCTCATGGCTCTCTACAGCCAGAACTCCAGGTAGTGTTATAAGATATACCACAGTGAACAGCACAAAAAGACGTTTCATATATACTATTTGTATCTGGATTTATTTAATCTTAAAGAAAAGAAGGGGAAGGAGGGTTAGCCTATGGAAAGCTTACCCTCATCCTCCATTTTTTCAAACTCCATTTCTATCTCAAGTTCGTTTTTGTCCTTTTCTATCTCTACTTCTATGTTGTCTCTGAACTTGAATGGCAGTACCCAGTCGTCACTCTTTATCTCCAGTTCATTTCCCTTCTCTATTTCGTCTGCCAGTTTTCTCAGGAACTCACTTAGTTCCTTTTTGTTCATGTGGAATTCTTTGCTGAAGTTGCCTTCTACAGTCTTTCTTCCTTCTGGTCTGTCTGTTGTAATTTCCATCTTATCACCGTTCATCTGTTCATAAAAAAGATATATAAATATTTTTAGTAATTATATACATATATGTTGGAACTCATCGGTTCGAGAAAGAGACTGGAGATTCTGAAACATCTTACCAGTGGTGATAAGTACGTCTCTCAGATCATGGACCTGACAAAGATGGATGGCAAGAGAGTGAAGCATCATCTCGATAGGCTTGAAGGCGATGGCTTGGTTGACAGTTACAGAAGCGGGAGAAGAAGGTACTATAGGCTTATCAAAGACTTGAAGCTTGAAATAAAGAAGCCTCCAGAGGGAAAGTTTCTGGTCTATGCAACAGAAGAATGATAAAAAAGAAGGATGATTCCTCTCTTTAGCCTAAAAGAGGAATCCTAGCCAGTCTATCAACATACCAATTATACTTCTACTTTCTCCTGGATTGAATTCAACTACGTCGACCTTTTCTCCGTCATGTAGGATTATTACCTTGTCTGGTTCATCGTCTTCCAGAATGATTTCGTAGGTTATTGATCCCACACACTGGACACATATTCCTTCCTGGGGCTCTGCTACAAGGTCTATGGTATAGGTATCTTCGTTTTGTTGAACTGTTGAGACGTTGATTGTATGACATGGGTTCGGCGTCTGGAATACGCCTTCAATTCTTGTACCGTTTTCGATCTTTTCCGTCCTTTGAACTCCTTCTTCTCTTGTTGACATGCAGTCACTGCTTAGTGTGTCTATTTCCATCGGGATACCTTCTGTTGTTTGGGGTGTCTCTGCATTTACAAAACTCAAAAGGACTGCTGAAACCAGTAAAAATGCAAGTAATCCTGCTGTTTTTTGTAATTCCATTGTATCAATTCATTTTTGTTTTATCTGTTTTATAACAGTTGTGATTTTGTTCGCCGATGACCGAACGTTCTGAAAATATTTATAAGAATAGAAATATCTCTTGTTTTTATGCCAAATAAACTTGAGATGGACGGTAATACAATAGAGGTTGTATCATCTGAAACAAGGAAGGAAATATTAAAGTATCTGAATAGAAGAAACATGACAGTTACAGAGCTCTCCAGAGAGCTTGATCTTTCTAAATCCACCGTTCATGAACACCTCAAGAAGCTCAAGAATGCTGGATTTATCAATAAGCTTGATAGGGAAGGTAGAAAATGGGTGTACTATGAACTAACAAAGAAGGGTAAGAACCTTGTTGGGAACAGGGTTCAAAAGATACTTCTCTTTGCTACTTCAGGTATTACCGGAGTTCTTGGTATTCACCAGCTCTTGGAATATCTCAGAACACCGGAGATTCCACAGGAAGATCAAATCATGGGTGCAGAAGCCACAGAGGTTGTGGTGGAGTCTTCTGGGGGCGGAATACATTTAATTGCTGCGTCCGTCTTTTTTATCCTAGCAATAGTAGCTTTTGTCTACTACTGGATCAGGGTCAGGTAGGGTGTTGGATAAAGTTTAAATTCTTTCAGTTTAATGTATATACACACAAAACCAAAATATTTTTGAGAGGTGATATTATGCCCATGAAAGATCCATTTGATGAACTTGAGGACATGCAAGAAAGAATGAACAAACTGATGAAAAACTTCTGGCAGAGAGGACCAAGGGCCGCTGGTGCACTCAGAGGCTTTCCGGTGGATATAAGAGAGGACAACGGCAACTTGATCGTCGAAGCTGATTTGCCAGGAGTAGACAAGGACAATGTCGTTGTCAAGGTCAGGGATAATCAGATTATGATTTCCTGTCAGGAAGAAGATAAAAAAGAAGAATCCGGTGAAAACTACTACAGACAGGAAAGAAGCAAAACAGGGATGAAGAGAAAGATTACACTTCCTGAAAAAGTTAAGTCAGACGATGCCAGTGCAAAGATGGAGGAGGGTGTTTTGAAGGTCATTATACCAAAGAAGGCAGGAAAAAAGAAGAAGGAAAGAGACATAGAGGTCAAATGACCACCCAACTTTTTATTTATTCTTTACCTATTTATTAGAGATAAAATGTATTCCTGGAAAAGAAAACTACCCTTCTGTAGCGGTAGGCTCCAGAAAATATCTGAAAATATCTACGAAACCGGAATATGTAACATAAGCAAGAACCTCAACTGGAATGAGATAGCAATAAACGAAGAAAGACTAAAAAAGTTCGATCTGGATCCTCCTGTTCATGCAGTTTATATACCAAGAAATGGAAAACCGAAGCCTTCCTTTGATAAGACTGTTCAAAGGACTATAGTCGATCCGAAGAATAAGGTAAATGAGGACTTTGAAAGGTATACAGGTGGATATGCAGTAGTATCAGAGTACGACAACTATATCAGAGAGATGTTGAAGGAGAGTAACGTGGTGTTTAATACGACACCAGATATCTTCCAAAGAGACGTTTATTCCTTGTGAGACTTTATAGTGTAGCCATCTGTTTCAAAGGAAACATCCAGAAACTTCTCTACGATGGCTTGATTTGTTTTCGAATGTTCTGTTCTTTTCGAAATCTCTATTTTTCCGCCTACAAGACCAAGGAAGGGTATCAACTGGTCGCCTGCATATTTATCGACTGCTCCCTTTGGATCATTTATAAGATCCTCTGCAGCTTTTCTTCCAACTTTCTCAGAGGGAGTTCCTCTTTCACCCAGAGCATTCCCTCCTATCACAGAGTTTGTGGTTTTAAGCCAGAGCTGGATGCCTGAACCAGGGGACATGGATTCGCAGTACTCTGTCTTTATATCAGATTCCAACCCCAACTTTTCTCGAAGAACCTTTCTTGCAGCTTTGGCCTGTCTGTGGGCAACCCTCGCACCTTGAAGATGGTTGGATGCGTAGGATATGCCACATACTTTCTCCGTATCACCTCTTCCAACCAGATCGAACTCCTTTAAATCCATCTCCTTTAGGTGAAGTACAACCTTCCCTCCGCCTTTTGGATAGAACCCACGCTTTTCTACATCCAGGTAGGCAACAAAGCCATGGTCTCGCAGTATAGGTAACAGAACGTATTTCAGATAGTCTGCAGGTGGACTCCACTTTACATCCGTCCCTCCCTTTACCGTTATATCCAGTTCCTTAATGCATCTTACCAGTGGTGGCATGAGCGACTGAAGAAGAAGAGTTACAGAACCCGCGGTACCTATATCGATCTCCATGTCCCTGTGTTTTATTTTACCGGGACGAAAGACTAAACTGCTTTTACCTACTTCGACTCCGCTTGATTCTGCATCACATAGATCGGCCAGTGCCTCGACACCTTTTACATGCTGTGGCCTTAATCCTGGTTTGGAGCGGTTGGCGCGTATATTTCTAATCCGAACAGGTTTTCCGGTATAGGCAGAAAGAGACGTAGCTGTCCTGACTATCTGTCCGCCTCCTTCACCGTAGCTGCCGTCTATTTCTATCATGAATTAACTGTGGTGGAAATAGAATAAAACTTTTTATTGTTCAGAGACAATGTTCTTTGGGTACATATGAAAAGAAAGAATGTTGAAGACCTGGAAGAAGGCGATGATGTTAGAAGTACCTACTCTGTTAAATACAAAAAACCTGTCCGTTCCTATAGAAATGGATTTATGTTTACACTTGGACTAGCAGATGCGACCGGTGAGGTTGAGGCCAAGTACTGGGGCGGAAGAGACGAGAAAAAGGTCAAAAAAGTCCAGGAAAAGATAAAGCCAGGTGACGTCCTCGAAGTGAAGGGAAGCGCCTCCGAGTTCAAAGGAAATATGCAGCTGAATGTTGAAGGAAGTGGTCTTAGAAAGGTGGAGGACTACAATATAGAGGACTTTATAGAGAAGACGGATAGGGATATCGAAGAAATGTTTTCAAGTCTCCAGACGAAATTAGGTAGCATCGAGGATCCTGATATCAGTCGTCTTATGGATTCCTTTTTCGAGGACGATAGTTTTGTAGAAGAGTTCAAAAAGTCCCCTGCAGCAATGTTCTACCACCATAACTACATAGGAGGCCTCATGGAACATGTTCTTCATATGATAGAACTGGCTGAAAAGATATCGGATCAGCACGGAAGTCTTGATTTAGATCTTCTGAAGGTGGGTTGCTTTCTACATGATATAGGTAAGATGAAAGAGTTCGAGGTCACGACCAATATAAAGCAGTCCAGGTCGGGACTTCTTACCGGGCATATAACACTTGGCCAGGAAATACTACTTGAAAAACTGAGGGACATTGAAAAGTTCCCGGATAATCTCAAAAACAAGCTTTTGCACATAATAGTTTCACACCACGGAAAGGCTGAGTACGGCGCAGTCAAAGAACCCATGTTTCCTGAAGCACTCGTGGTCCACTATCTTGATCAGTTGGACTCACAGGCTGTTCAAATTATAGATCTCAAGGAAAATGCTAAAACCGAAGATTTCCATAAATGGACGGGTAAAAACAGGTTTGGTCAGATCTATCTGGAATAGTTATCTTCTTTATTCTATGGTACATCGAAGAACAAAATTAGCACAGTCCGGGAGCATGGAAAATACTTCACCATCGACGAGTTCTTTGAAGTCGGAATCGTATGTAACTATCATAGGTTTTTCATATTTTTCTTTTGCAACCTCTATTATGGTTTTATCTTCTGCCATGGTTTTGAAATCTTTTTCAAAGCTTTTTTTGAGTGATTTTGGTATATCAAGAGGCTCTCCTATGTCTTCAAGGAGGTTGATTGTCTCTATTTGCCTGTAGATACCATTTCCACCTGTTCTAGAAGCATGCAGCGTTGCCTTTTCTTTGAGGTCATCTGGGTAGCAAAGGTCTATGTAGACATCCCCCCTTTTTCTCCATGTAAGTATGTTGTCCATTAATTCAAGAGGTTTGTACCATTGAACACTTGTTGTTTTGCTAATTGATTCCTTAACATCTTCTGCCAAACCATATGGGTCAACAGATCTCAGGCTTTCTCCCCTTTCTTCAATTTCATCCAAAACTCTCTTAAGAGGCTCGACCTTTTTGTCCAACATGTTATCCAGCTTTATGGTACTGGATCTTTCCATGATACTATATACTACACTGTGGTCCAGTACTACTCCATCTACTCCGTCGAATTCGCTGAGTTCAAGTTCGTCCTGGTATGAAAAAGGTAGAACAAGATGTCTTCCGTCGTTTTTTTTCCGAAGACTTACAGAGTAGATGTTGTTTATTTCTTCGTTTTCGAATTTTTCTTCGAAATATTTTTCAGGGTAGATTTTGTAAAGACGGGATTCTATTTTTCTGGCCTTTTCTTCGGGATCTCCACTGGGTAGTATATTCATATGGTAAAATTCCTTTACCTTACTCCATGTATCTTCATTGTAACCGCGTTTTTCCAGTTCCTTTCTTATCTCTTCTTCCTTGCCTTGGGGGAGCTCCATAAAATAGGAATCGTAGAGCATTGCTTCGGATGTTTCCATGTTCTAAGATTAAATAAATAAAATATAAATAACTTGAATCAGTTCTGGGTGTGGTCGATGAATATATCTTTACTTCTCAAGTAGTTCACAAGTTTTTCCTCGTCCCTATCTCTGAGTTTACGGAAAACATCTTCAAAGAAATCGTCATCGACGTGGATTTCAGATACAATTTCTATATTTTCTATGTTCTCTCCTATCTCAAAGTCACCAAACTTCACCGAGTAGGTTATTTCCGAGTTTTTCGCATTCAAAGACGAAAGTCTGTCTTCAATGTCAGGTATATGGGCATTATTTCCGTTTTCCTGTGTGAGATATTTTCTCAGTTTATTGACACCTTCCAAGGCATTTACCAGTAGGTCGTCCCTGAACATACACTTGTACTCGTAAACATCGATTCTGTTGGTCTCTTCGTCTATGCCTATAAGGTCTATGTCTGTTATCTGTTCTTTTCTTGTTTTACCGTAACAAGGAATCTTGGCACCTATGAATGTATATATACTGTCGGTATAGTCAAGGAGATCTCTGTATACCAGTTCGTCGTGTGGATGCTTTTCTATTAGATTATGTGGATTTCTAATTTCAATTCCGCTGTATCTGGACCTTAAGACATCGATATCCTCGATATGCATCACCTCCTCCCTTCTACCAACGGGTCTATATATTGGGGGCCCATATTGCCCATCTCGGAGCTTCGTTCATTATATCTTCAATAACTTTGTAGTTTACTTCAGGTTCTTCGTAGTCTTCATCCACAATCTCTATTTCCTTTTTTCCAATGCCATTAACATAGACGTAGGGGTTTATTTCCCATCCACTGTATCTATTGTTGTGAGTAAGATTTTCTACTTCGTTTTTGGCTCTTTCTATTGCAGATTGACATAGGCTTTCTTTAGCGTAGACTGCAACGTTACAAAGTGCAATCTTTTCGTTGTCTATATCCTCTGCAAACACAGAAACTACACCCCTCTGACTACCGTCTTCTCTGTAAAACCTTTTGTTTTCAGTTATTGTGTTGAAGCTTCCATTGTTTTCGAAGTACCTGACCATTTCTTTCCTGAGGTCCGCTTCGTTCATTGCAACGACCTCCTTGAGTGGTTTATCGCCTAGTTTCATGCAGGTTATGATTTCTTTGTCGGGATATACATTTGAAAAATAAACCTCGTCTTTCCATAGTTGGTAGTAGGCTTGTTTTATGTGACCGGGTTTGTCGTGTGGTTTGACTTCAACTGCTATGGCTCTATCCCTTTCTTCGTCGAAGCCCATGAAATCAATTTCACCACGCATTGTGCCGTTCGGAAAGTAATATGGCTGTTCCATCACAAAGTCGTGGATGTCACCAGAAAAATTTTCAGTGCTATATCCTTCTTCAACGAAACTTTCCTTCATGTCGTAAAGTATTTCATGGTGAAGTCTATTTCTGATTTAAATCATCCTCCCTGTTGAAAGAAATCCGAAGACAAAGGCTATAGTAGAAAATATCGTTCTGTTGATCGCATAGTTCACTTCGGTCTTAATCTAACCACACTCCACAACTACTAAAGTATACTATTGACCCAAAAGTTATTAATATTTTGCCACAGTCAGAAACTTACTGTGTCTCCCTTTTCAGGAGCTATCGCCTTCTGCCCTCTTTTTTCAAGGTCCTCGATAAACTCTTCTGCTTTTTCACCATGCATCGCAATAACCATTTCTGGATCTATTTTTTCAACGTAGTCAAATAGTTCCTTTCTTCCACAATGTGCTGAAAAGTCAAATATTTCGTAATAACATTTTACATCCAGACCCTGTTTTTCTGGTTCGTATATTCCTGTGTCCAGAAGCTTTCTACCTGCGGTTCCTTCGACCTGGTAACCCGTCATAAGTATAGAGCAGTTTTCCTCGTCGTATATTTCTTTTATGTAGTATGCAAAGGGACCGCCTCCGAGCATTCCAGCCGTTGTGACTATAACACTTGGTCCTTCGAGAGCCTTCTTTCTCTCGTTGTCGTTGTATGGAGTCTTGGCATTATGGTAGGCCTTCTTCAGTTCATCAGGATACCTCAAGAATTCAGGATATCTGAGAATTTTCTTTGTCGCTTCAACAGACATGCCGTCCAGATATACTGGAGCCTTTATTCCATGTTTTCTCAGTATAAGTAATATTTCCTGGCTTCTGCCTATGGCAAACGATGGTATAATTACAACTCCATCCTTTGCAAGTCTTTCTTTGATTTTCTTAACAAATTTTTCCTCGAGTTTCTTTCTCGGGCTGTGATCTATGTCAGAGTAGGTAGTTTCCATCACAAGTACATCTATATCGGGGTAGTTGGGATCGGCTCCATTCATAAGTCTTGTGTCGTTTGTGTTTATATCTCCGGTGTACATGACTGTCTTCTCGCCGGTGTCTACTATAAAGGAAGAGCTTCCTGGAACATGTCCTGCTCCGTATATAGAAACATCGGAGTTTACAATCGGGAACGTCTGGCCTACTGTAACTCTCCTTTGATTTCTCTGGATTTTTTTGATATCGGATTCTACAAAATCTTGTTGCCTTCCCTCCATGCTTGCTATCTTTATGGAATCCTCCCAGAGTGTTTTTGCAAGATCAAAGGTTGTAGCAGTTGCGTATACACTTCCCTTGTATCCTCTGTTATACAGATTTGGTATGAAGCCCGAGTGGTCCAGATGGCAGTGTGTAAGAAGCACGCCGTCTATATTTAGATTTACCTTTTCCGGTCGGCCTATACCATCTTCGCTTTCGGAATCACTGAGTTTTATACCATAGTCCATTAGTATTTTTTCTGAACCAGTGTCCAGTAGAACAGCAGATCTACCCACCTCTCTGCAGCCGCCTAAAAATTTTAAAGATGACATAATAGCTCCTATGTTATTCTACCTTTCTATTCTCCTGAATCCCGAAAGCTCAAATATCTCTAAGTCGAACTTATCCTGTATTTTATCCAACAGGAGATTTATACCGAGTGAGTCAGATGGCATATGCCCTGCTGAAATTATGTTTATGTTTTTTTCCTTTGCCTTTTCTATCTGTTTTTTTGGTGCATGCATAACGACCAGTGTGTCTATACCCGACTCGACCATCTTGTCTATAAGATCATCCTTTAGGGATGTGCCTCCTGTAAAGCCCAGTACCTCTATATTTCCGGTCCTGTTTTCCTTACTTCCTGTAAATATCTCAGGTCCTATATCATAGTCGAGTGACCATTCGTATTCCGGTATCTCCAGTATGGAGTCGACGACGTCTCCAAGTGTCTCAGGGTTTTCTTCTTCAAGATATTTTTTCATGAACTGGTACGCGTGGTTGTCACATACTGTGTGCAGGGTCATGAAGGGAATGTCCAGAACCTCTGCTGTTCTTGGAGCTCGTGGGTGGTTGGAGGCATGTACTCCCTTCTTTACTTCATCTGCCCTGGGCCTAACAATTCCTTCGGCCTGGGAAACAGGTATTCCAGCCTGTTCAAGTGTATCAATCTGCAGTCCCATGACCCTATGTAGATTTGCCAGGGCCCTACCTTCCGGGTGGTGCCCGAAGGCAGAATCTATTTCCTCACCCTTTTCATTGAGCCTATCTATAAGTATAAGATCCTGTGTCTCGATATCTATACCCACGGCCAGTTTTTCTACCTCTTTGTCTCCTCCATATATTACTTTGGAATCGTCGAAGGGGTTTTCCAGGCGGTCCTTATCGTAATGTTCCTTTTCCTTTCCTTCCATCTCTTCGTAGTTCTCCTTTCTCTTCTCGAGGTTTTCCTTTATCTTTTCTTCGTCTCTGGGATCCTCCTTTATACCTTCCTCCACAGAAAACTTGTGAATATCATCAAGCGTAACCATCTTCTCACCTTTAGGTGTTTATCCTTTCTATTTAAATAACTTTTTACAAAAAAGTAATATCATTCCTTATGTAACACTTTTCCAGAACTGTCCATCGAAAAAGGAGTAAGATTCCTTTTTTCTCTGTATTGATTAACCCGTTCTAGATACTCCTCTCTTTCCCCTTCAAGCTTTTCAGGAAACTCATCGTATAGTTCAGGAACAAAGCTGTAGTCCTCATTTATCAAGCCCTCCTGAAAATATGCCCTGATAAAAAGACCATCCCTTTCCTCGATGCCAAAGTATTCCGGCCTGTCGTCAAAGAGATGATCCCCGGCCCAGACCTCAAGATTTTCAACCGTTATTCTAACTTCATCCTGCAGTCCAGCAGGCTTTAAACCTATCTCTGAGACAAATTCATCGTCCTGAAGTTCGTCCAAGATCTTCTCCATGGGTTCCCTTATTTTATTCAGTCCAGAGTACATCAGATTCACATCCGCTCCTTTACCACAGTCAAAACTGAACTGTGAAACTTAAGTATCTTGTATACAGGGAAAAATACATATTTCTTTGTCTACATTATAATTAATGGATAACATGAGCCTCGACGTTTTCAAGGAAACGCCGTATTTCTACGAGAAGTATGGATACGATGCCTCATTCAGAGATCTGACCGACAGTTCCATCGGGTTCCTCGAAGATCTGGAGGATAAGCTCAAGAGAAGTTATCACAGTGTAATAGGATCCGATGAAATGAGAAGAGAAAGAAAAAAACTAGGTGTCAAGTCCAATAAAAAGAACAAATGGAGATGTGATCCGAATACAGCAGTGTTTGCGTCGAAGACACTGCCATACTTTCCAAAAAGGCTCGGTAAACTACTAAGAGACGGATCGGGTGGTTTCTACGACTACATAGACGAAGAACTTGAAAAATATATGAACGAGCACTGGGATATCCATGGCGGATCTGGAACATCCAGAAAGAAGAGGATCGAAAGCATAAACAACGGAACCGGAAGAGGAGGAGATAAAAGCGAGGGATACCTTCTTTTTCCATGGGAGAAGGTTCCAGACTACTTCAGTCCTCAGCTCATAAAGGATGTTGGAAGAGAAGATTTTCTAGGTGGTAAGATTGAGATCGATGCCCTGGAAAAGATGTGCAAGGACAGAAACCATATTATAGAGTACTACCCAAGTTTTTCATCCTTCTACTTCCACAAAAAATATGCGGTAAGCAACATCGATAAGTTTGTTCCTGTCGGTAAAATAGATGTCCCAGAAAGATGGGAGCTCTACCTATAAACGTCTTGACCTTTAAAAATTACAACCACCAATCTTTAACTATGTTAGATGTAGAGCTTCTGCGGGAAAATCCTGAGAAGGTCAAGGAGTCGCAGAGAAGAAGAGGGAGATCCGAGGACATCGTCGATAGAGTTCTTGAAAAAGACAAAAAATGGAGAGAAAAGCTCCAGAGGATGGAGGATCTACGGCATAAGAGAAATAAGAAGACAGAGAAGATTTCCGAACTGAAACAGGAGGGAAAGGACGCCGAGGAAGAGATAAGCGAGATGCAGGAGGTCAAGAAGGAGCTTGAGGAACTGGAAGAAAGTGTAGAGGAACTGAAGGAGGAAAGAGACGTCCTTCTCAGAAAGATACCGAATATACTCGACGAAGAGGTTCCGGAGGGCGAGGATGAAGAGGACAACGTCGAGATAAGAAAATGGGGCAAGGAACCGGAGTTCGGCTTTGAACCCAGAGTTCACACGGAAATACTGGAGGAGAAAGACCTTCTGGACGTGGAAAGAGGCTCCAAGGTAGCCGGATCCGACTTCTACTTTCTAAAAGGAGAACTTGTCGAGCTTGATCTGGCAATACAGCGGTTTGCCCTAGACTTTCTGAAGAAGAAGGGCTATATGATAGTTGAACCACCTTATATGGTGAAAACGGACGTATACGAGGGCATACTTGGATCCACTGATAAAAGTGGAGAAGAGTCCTACAGGATCAAGGACAAGGACCTGTGGCTCATACCTACATCCGAATATCCTATCGGAGGAATGTTCAAGGACGAGACCTTTCTCGAGGAAGAGCTTCCTGTTAAAATATGTGCTGTTTCCCCATGCTTCAGAAGGGAAGGTGGTGGCCATGGAAAGTATTCCCGCGGTTTGTATCGTATGCACCAGTTCAACAAGGTCGAGCAGTTTGTTTTCTGCAAGCCTGGTGATTCATGGGACTACTTTGAAGAGTTGCAGGAAAATGCAGAGGAACTGTACAGGAAGCTGGGACTGTACTACAGGGTGGTAAATGCCTGCACAGGCGATATAAGCAACAAGGCTAGCAAGCTTTACGATGTGGAATGCTGGATGGCCGATGGGAACTTCCACGAGACAGGTTCGAACTCAAACTGTTTGGACTATCAGGCCAGGAACCTTGGGATAAAGTACAGGGAAGGTGAAGGCAAGCCACCCGAGGGATATGTTCATACACTGAACAACACGGCTCTGGCAACCAGCAGAACAATGATAGCAATAATAGAGCAGAATCAAAGAGAGGATGGAAGCATCAAAGTACCGAAGGTCCTAAGACCATACATGAACGGAAAGAAGTACATAGGATAGTAGACCGATCCTAATTAATTATGGAAAAGAATTACCTATGTCAACTAAATGGATAATTCTGGTTAGTTCCGGGGTTTTTCAAGATATATAAAATTTAACTGGTAATATCGATGTATGAAAGGAAAGGAAACAACCGACGATGTTGATGGGTGTAACTGTCCGAAGTTTGGGTTTAAGATGAATGACCCACTATATAAGGAGTTCTTCAATGCAGTCGAAAGCCTTGTCATGAATTCAAGTAGAACAAAACTGGATCTTCCGGGTCTCAAGGTGAGATACGAGAGGTTGGGTAACCACTATCTTTCCGACTGTTCGCTTGAGATACGTGATGAAGACAAGGAACTTGAAGATGGAGAATCCTATCATCTCGGACTTTTCATTGAGAAAGATTCATTCAAGGACTATGATATAGAAGAAATATATGTTGAATCTGCCGACAGGGAAAGCATAGAAAAGAAGATGAAAGGGGTAATAGACAACTACAGTGATATAGAGGAGGAGTACAGATCAGGTTTCTCGCCAACAGAATATCCCGAGTTTTAAACCATGTTCTTTATCCGGTAAACTTCTTTAAACTCCAGGTTCGAATCTATGGGTATGGAAAATATCAAGGAAGGAGACGTTGAGATAGAAGTCCACGAAGGAAGATCCTATGATAAGGAGGTCTTCTACAATCCAAAGATGGAGTTTGATAGGAATTTATCCGTGGTCGTTGTTTCTGTTTTTGGTCCTCGGAAAGTATGTGATGCTCTTTCTGCCTCGGGTATTAGGGGTATAAGATACAAAAAGGAGGCCGATGCTTCGGAGGTCTGGTTGAACGATGCAAACTTGAAGGCAAGTAGACTTATACATGACAATATGAGAAAAAACAGCCTCTGTGGAGAGATAAGAAACAAAGATGCAGCAGTTCTTCTGCGTGAAGAGGACTTTGACTTTATAGATCTGGATCCCTTTGGATCACCTGCCGAGTTCTTGGATTCAGCTGCAGGTTCAATCAGGAGCGGGGGTCTCATCGGAGTAACTGCCACCGATACATCCTCCTTTTTCGGTACATACCCCCGTGTTTCCAGACGGAGATACGGTAGAAAAAGTATGAAAACAGGTTACAACAAGGAACTTGGTCTCCGTATTTTGGTCTCGGCTGTGATAGAAAGTCTGGGTCGCTACAAGAAGACATTCTACCCGAAGATATGCTACTTCAGAGAACACTATGCGCGTATTTTTGGTAAGGTTGCAAAGGGTGGAAAAGAAGTACAGGAAAACTTCAGAAACTTTGGATATATATCCCACTGCTTTAGCTGTGGTTGGAGAGACAGTGGTTTCTACAAAAACTGCAAGTATTGTGGAAATCAGACAGAGGTTGTCAATGTTTACATGGGAAAACTCAACAATCAGAACTTTTGTAGGGCCGTGGCCGAAGAATGTGGAAAGAGAGGATTTGACGAAGAGTCCGAGATGGTGAACAATTTAACCGAAGATATGGAAGTTCCTTACCACCACGATATCCACTACATAGCAAAAAAGCATACTATTCCTGTGAAGAAAACTGAAAGTATAATAGAGAGGCTTTGTGAGTGTGGATACAAAACAAAAAAATCAGTTTACTCACCCACTGCAGTTAAGACAGAGGCCCCCTTCGATAAAGTAGTTGAAATGATAAAATAGCTACCATGCTTCAACTGCAGTTTCTTCATTCGGCTCATCGTTTAGGGCCTTTGCTATAGGACATTCTCCCCTTCTCTTCCAGAAACATCTGTTGTCGAAACACTCCTTCATGCCCTCGTACATGAAACACTCTTCCACAGTGTCCCCTTCTCTAACAACAGTTGGCTTCTTGACTTTAACGGCTTCCTTTAGATTTTTCATATTGGACACCCCCACGTTTTAATTGATTTTTTTAAGGACCTAGTTCTTGTTGTCGTCTTCCTTGACCTTTTTCTCTACTTCGTCCTCAATACCTAGTGTTTCTACTATCTCCTTGTACCTGTTTCTGATGGTTACTTCTGTTGCATCTACTACATCTGCCACTTCTCTCTGTGTCTTTTTCTGACCTGTAAGAACTGCAGCTATGTAAAGTGCTGCTGCAGCCACCCCAACGGGTCCCTTACCCGATGTTATCTCATGGCTCTTTGCCTTTTCCAGTATATCGAGAGCTCTGGCCTGTGCCTTGTCCGAAAGACCAAGCATTGTCGAAAACCTTGGTATGTAGTCCTCTGGCTGCGACGGAAGGATTCTTATTCCAAGTTCTCTGCAGACATACCTGTATGTCCTTCCTATCTCCCTCCTATCGACACCCGATGCCTCTGTTATCTCGTCCAAAGTTCTTGGCGTCTTGTGTTGTCTTGCTACTGCATATATCAGTGCAGCAACCACGGCCTCCATCGAACGTCCCCTCACAAGGCCCTTGTCTACGGCCTTTTCGTATAGTATTGCTACCTCCGTGTGTACCGAGTTAGGAAGTCCGAGATATGAAACCAGTCTTTTGAGCTCCGAAAGCGCAAATGAAAGGTTCCTGTTCTTGGATTCTACTATTCTCGATTGCCATTTCTTAAGTCTTGAATACTGGGCCCTTTTACTTGGGTTTACTTTGAAAAGTTCTCCTGGACCCTTACCTATCTTGGTTGTTACGCCTTTATCGTGTTTTGTTGGTGTTAGAGGAGCACCTGTCCTGGCCCTGTTCGATCTCTGTTCCTGGTCGAATGCGCGCCATTCCTGTGTCATGTCGATCATGGACTCTTCTATAACCTCTCCGCACTCGGAACAGACAAGTTCACCTCTTGATTCATTCTCTCCAAAACTTGTTGAACCACATTCTGGACAGATCTTCTGTGTCTTTGCGGTTTTTTCACGTCCTGACATAATATCAAAATTTTCTTTACATTTTTTTACTGTTTGGTAGTAATCAACAATAACTTCGTTTTTCTACTATTTAAAAGTTTGGGTTGATGTATTTACTTTCAAGGAGTAATTCGTAGGTTATATAAAAAAATTTGTATACTCGAACATATCTGATTATAAATATGTTCTTTTGGTGGTATTTAAAGCTTTGTTTTTTTCGTTGATTGTCGTTTATAGAAAAAAGTTAGTTTTTTATTGATAAAACTAGAAATAAACCATGATACTATGAAAAAAGTTCTTAACAGTATTCTCGATGAAATAAAACCAGAACTCGGTGAGGTAAAGGATCTCAAAAAGACTTGTGAAGAACTTCATGATGCAGGAGAAAGGTACAGGGAAGAGTACGACTATAAGCCTCTTTTCTGTGGATCTATTGCAAAGGATACGTGGCTTAAGAGCAAGAAGGATATAGATCTTTTTCTTATGTTCGATAAGGAACTGGATATGGAGGAGCTCAAGAGCAGGGGCATGGAAGCTGGAAAAAAGATAGTTGAGTCCATGGGTGGTGAGTGGGATGTGGCATATGCAGAGCATCCGTATATTCAAGGGGTTTTAAACGGATACAAGGTTGATATTGTACCGGCCTATGACACGGATCCAAAAAATATAAAGAGCAGCGTCGACAGGACGCCATGGCATGTCCAGTGGGTTGAAAAGAAGCTAGATGAAGACCAGAGGGATGAGGTAAGGCTTCTGAAAAAGTTTACAAAGGAGCATGATCTCTATGGAAGCGATCTTAAAACAAAGGGATTTTCCGGGTATCTCTGTGAAGTACTTATAGGAAACTACGGCAGCTTCGAAGAAGTAGTTAAAAAGGCCTCGGAATGGCATCCGGGTGAAGTAGTTGATCCCGAGGGACATTTCAAATCAGAGGACTATCTGAAAAGGAAGAAGTTCAAGGACGACGGCCTTATAGTTGTTGATCCTGTGGACAAAGACAGGAACGTGGCCTCGGTCCTATCAAATGAGAACTTCTTTTTGTTTAAAAAAATATCAAAGAGGTTTGTTGAAAATCCAGGAAAGAAGAACTTCTTCAGAGAAGATATACATCCTCTTTCCCTCCAGGAGCTACAGTCAAAGATAGATAGAAGAGGGACGGACTTTATGCTTGTGAGGTTTGGAGCTCCTGATGTCCATGACGATGTTCTTTATCCTCAGATGTGGAAGATGGGTAGGAGAATAGAAAAAATACTTGATAAGGAGGGTTTTGTTGTTCTCAGAAAGGATGTGTGGAGCAATGGAGATATATGTGTGATTATACTTGAGCTTGAGGTGGACGAGCTTGCAAGGGTAGACAAAAGAGAAGGACCCTCTATATTTGATAGAAGAAACTCAAAGAAGTTCATAGAGAGATATAGCGGTGAACATAACCTTCTTGTGGAGGACGGAAAGTGGTATGCAGAGTATTTTAGGGAGTGGACAAATGCCCTTGACTTCGTGAGAAACATCCTGGATGATAGCGCAGATGCACTCAAAAAGGAAGGTATACCAGGACACCTTGCAGATAAGATCAGCGAAGGGCTTACGATATCTACCTCAGACCATTCGATACATATATTCGATCAAGAAGAGGGACTTAGAAAGAAGATGGCAGAGTACTTTGAAAAGGATCTGGTATAGATAAAATGAGGGAAATAGAGGAAAAAATACAGAAGCAACTGGAGTCTGTTCTCGACGGCGTTGTCAGGGTAGAGGTCCCCGAATCACTTGATCATGGAGACTATTCAACTAATGCATGTCTCAGAGAGGCAAGCCAGCGTGATGTAGAGCCATATAGACTTGCAGAGGAAACAGTTGGTAAAATAAACAAAGAAAGTCTAGAAGTGATCGAGGAAATAGAGGCAGCAGGCCATGGGTTCATAAACTTCTTTTTGGACAGAAGTCTCTATACAGAAATGATTGTTGAGAGAATAATGGAAGACGGGGAGAAATACGGTAGCTACGACTTTGGTAGGGAAAAAACCGTAGTACTTGACTACTCTTCTCCTAACGTCGGAAAACCAATGCATATAGGCCATCTGCGATCTACTATAATAGGAGATTCGATTAAAAGGATACTTGAGTTTGTTGGGTATAGATGTATAGGAATAAACCACCTGGGCGATATGGGTACACAGTTCGGAAAGCTTATCTACGCCTACAAAAACTGGGGAGAAGAATCTAAGCTGAAGGAGGATCCTGTTGGTTACCTCCTTGATCTTTACGTGAGGTTCCACGACGAGGCAGAGAAAAATACTGAGATCGAGGATATGGCAAGGATGTGGAGTAAAAGGTTGGAGGATGGTGACGACGAGGCCGAGGAACTTTGGAAGAAGTTTACCGACTATACAAAAAAAGGACTCATGGATACATACTCGAGACTCAACATAGATTTTGATTCGTGGAGAGGCGAAAGGTTCTACGGGGATATGACAGACGAAGTTATACACGAAGCAGTTGACATGGGAGTAGCAAAGGAAGACGTCGATGGATCAATTATAATTGAGTTTGACGGAGACGAAACTCCATATCTTATACAGAGAAGCGATGGGGGTACTCTCTACAGTACAAGGGATCTAGCTGCAATAAAACATCGCAAGCAGGAGTACAGCTTTCACAGGGCTCTCTATGTGGTAGGAAATCCCCAAGAAAGACATTTCAAAAGTCTTTTCAAGGCTGCGGATAAACTTGGATATGCAGACATAGAAGAACTTGTTCATATAAAGTTTGGAATGATGTCTGTACCTGAAGGTAGTCTTTCTACACGTAGCGGAAATATAATATTGCTTAAGGATGCCCTCGATAGGGCACGGGACAAGGCCATCGAAGCAATCAGGGAGAAAAATCCTGACCTTGAAAACAAAGAGGATGTTGGAGAGAAGATAGGTACAGGAGCTCTGAAATACTTCGATCTTTCAAAGAAGAGAACAACAAACATAAAGTTTTCATGGGACGAAGCACTGAACTTCGAGGGTTCATCCGGTCCTTACCTACAGTACTCCTACAGCAGGGCATGTGGGATACTTGATAAGATTGATAGGTCAGATACTGCTGACTACGATGACCTGGAAGAAGTTGAGTTCAGACTTGCCAGAAAGATGGGGAGATTCCACAGTTCTGTTCTGCAGGCTGCTGAAAAATACGAGCCACATAGGATAGCTACATATCTAAACGAACTGTGTGAAATTTTCAACGAGTTCTACCATAAATGCAGAGTAGAGGGTTCAGAGTATGAGACAAGACGGGCTAATATTGTACATGCATTTCTCCAGGTTCTTTCAAATGGTCTTTCACTTCTCAATATTCCCGAGCTAGAAGAGATGTAGAGGATATTCATGATGGTTTTGATTCTTGTTGGTGGGTTCCATCCGGAGATGCCCTACGAAGAGATTAAGGCTTTAGGTGTTGATATAGAAGAAAGGGATGGAAGGGTTGTGGTTGGTGAAGTTGAAGATGTCGAAAAGTTAGAGAGACTTGGTTTTTCACATTTGGTTCTCAAGTGCCTTGGAAGCTTCGGTGTCGATGAAAAACTGCCGTTTGATCCTGAAAAATACATAGAAGGAAAGTTTGCCGCGCGTTTTAAAAATCTTGGTTTTTCAGGTAGCAGAGAAGAAAAGAAGGAAGAAATCCTAGAGGAGTTAAACCCAAATATAGAATCCGTAGATCTGGATAACCCCGATACTACGTTCTATTTTTTGATGAAAGGGGAAAAAATATATGTAGGTAAACTAATACACAGGTTTGATCCGACCGAGTTCACGGAGAGGAAGTCAGGCATGAAGCCATACTCGAGACCGGTTTCACTTAAGCCAAGAGAGGCAAGATGCTGGATAAATCTTTCAGGTGCCAGAGGGGACCTCTTAGATCCGTTTTGTGGAACGGGAACTATACTAGTGGAGGCGGGTCTTGCTGGATACAACGTCTACGGATCTGATTCAGAGGACGATATGGTTTCGGGAAGCATTACGAATATGAAGCACTATGGAGTTGAAGGCGAGGTTAGAAAGTCCAGAGTTCAAAACTTGAGTAAAATATGGAACAGGACCTTTGATGTTGTTGTAACCGATCCCCCATACGGTAGATCTGCAAAGGTATGTAGCGTTGGGATAAAAAATCTATACAGATCTTCATTGAAAGAAATAGAAAGTATATTGAAAAACAACGGGAGATGCGTCATAGGTTGTCCCAGTAACATGGGTTTTGAGAAAATACTGAATGAAACCGGTAGTGTGTTCGAAGTTTTGAACAAATTTACAGAAAAGATACATGGCGATCTCATCAGGGAGATATTTGTTCTGGGCAAGACAAACAAAAAATTTAAATAGATACAGTAATAAAGTATATTATATGGTAAGAAATATTACTAAGTGGGAACTTTTATTTCCATACCTCTCCGACTACAGGAGAAGTCTTATACTTGCCGATTTTGAAAGGGAGATGGAAAAACCACATCAGACTCTCAAAAAATACGTGGATAGGCTTGTCGATGAAAACATTCTAAAGGTGGAGGGTAGGGGTAAGCACAAAAAATACAGACTCAACGAGGAATGTTATCTTGCTTTCCATTATCTTTCTATATCCGAAAAACTAATGACCGATAGATTTCTCGAAAGGGAAACGCTTCTCAAAAGACTCTATGAGATGTTGACTCCCTTTATGTCCGACGTCAGGGTTCTTGTATTTGGATCTTATGCAAACAACAGAGAAGGAGAGGATATAGATTTGCTAGTTGTAGGTGACAAAGACGATGATATGGACAAAACCCTGAGGAAATTCGGTGAGACCTATAAGCATGTTCATACCGTCTGCGTGTCAGATAAAAATAATCTCGACAGAAGATTTATCAAGGAGATACACAAGAAACATATTATCTTCAGTGGAACTGACTACTTTGTGAGAATTTTTGGTGATATGTATGGCGAATTTGGAATGGTGTAAAAGACAGAAAGACGGTCTTGAGATGGCAGAAGCAAGCGAAAATATAGCCGAAGACTATCTCAAAAACGCAGAAGAAAGTCTGAGAGTACTTCAAAAGATAGTTGACAACGGTTCAAGAATATGGATTGCAACAATGAAGTACTATATAGAGTATTTCTGCATTTCTGCAGTTCTCTATAGGATAGGGATAAGATCAAAGATACATGACTGCGCAATAGAGGCTGTCGAATTCCTCCAGAACGAGGGACTGTTTCAAGAGGACGTTGCAGGTAGATTAAGAAGAAGTAAGGAGTTGAGAATAGAGAACCAGTACAATCTCAAGAACATGCCTGTCGATATAGATATTCAGGATCTCAGAAATTTTATACTTAAGATGAAAAAGACAAAGGACGAACTTACAGAGAAAAAGGTAAACCAGCTAAGAAGCAAGCTTTTCAACTAGATTTGATATATTCTTCGGCTACTTCTCCTACTTCATCTCTTTTTTCCGGGGCAGCGTAGATAGATAAAAGACTTCCCACGGGATCCTTTTTCTTCAAAGATTTCACCGTTGTTGAAATCTCTTCTAGGGGGGAAATTCTACCATCCGGAAACGATATTCTTATATCAAACTTTCGTAGTCTTGGCTCGAATTCAGAGATAAGATCTTTCCGTTTATTGACAATTACAGTATCGGGATTCAGATCACAGAGCTCTGTGATTTCCCTTTCTATATCCTTCTCGTCTTTTTCTGAGATACATCTATATCTTTTTAACTCCTCTTCATTGGTGTTATTTATGTTGTACACCTGTTTGTATAGATTTCTCATCTTGATTCTTTCTACCATGGATTTTGAAAAGGCATTGGATCCGGAAAGTGTATTCATAAGTTCGCCATCTGTCATCCAGAATATATTTTTATCCATATTATCCTGAGTTTCCAGATATCTTTCTACTGCTCTCAGAAGCATCTTTTCGGCTATTGATGATGTCTTATGGGAGTAGACGCTGGAGTACATATGGTCCCTTGCAATTATACAGTCTTCGAGGGCATCGATTCCCTTTTCTCTATAGGTAAGCCTTCCGCCGTCTATTCCCATTACGTTTATTATCCAGTCGGTTTCTATCGATCCGTACGAAACTCCTGTATGGTGTGCATCCCTGGCCAGATAGTCCAGCTGATCGGCATCCATCTGTGAATCGATAATATCACCGAGATACTTGTTACCTCGGAAGCTTCCTGTTACAAGATCGGCTACATCACGGGGATCCAGATCATAGCTTCTAAGAACTTCTGGTATATTACCCGAGTTTGGATCACCGATGTTTTCCTTACCAAGTATGAGGTTTTTTGTTGCTTCTACGTGGTTTTTTTCCATTATCTCTTCTATAGTGTGGCTAAAGGGTGGATGCCCTATGTCGTGGAGCATTCCTGCTGCTTCCAGTAGCTTTTTCTCCTGAACATCGATTTCAAGGTTCTTGGCTATTCTACTGCAAAGATATGATGTTCCTATACAGTGTTCCAATCTTGTGTGGTGGCCACCTGGATATACAAGAAGACCAAGTCCCAGTTGTTTGATCCATGTCATTCTCTGTACTTCAGGCTGTGAGAGAAGTTCAACCTGCATCCTGTTGAGATCCATAAAGCCGTGTACAGGATCCTTGATTATCTTTCCTTTTTTGTTCAAAGCCATACCAAACCCTCTTTCTTGAATTTATCGTGGAATAAACTTAAAACCCACGGACATATTAAAACAGATGTCGAACGTAATATTTAAAAATTGTCTAATGTACATTTTACCTAGTAGGTTAAGGAGGTGATTCCATGGAAGGAAAATTCGAGATTGAAACGTTGAGCCGGAAGGTAGGAACAAAAAAGAAGTTTGAAGAAAATAGTTCTTCGGGAAAACTTTGCAAGGAAAACCAAGACGACATAGACGGGGAGAAGTTACAAGAGTACTGTGCAAACCACGACTACACCGATACATTCAAAAACGATCCGATTGCTGTGGGTCCGTGTTCCAACTACAGAGACGAAGAATGTATCAACGATGAACCATGTTTCTACGCCCTTGAGTATGCACAGAAGTAGTTAAACCATAGGTTCCACAACCCCCCTTCTTTCATCTTTATTTTTATGTACAAAAGTCAGTCAGAATGACCCGGTTGGATTAAACACCCACAACTAAGAAAGATCTGTGATTATACTCAGACAGAACCATCTAACTTTCAAAAATCTTTCTAAAGCGACCATATATTTTCTTGAGACCTATGTTGTTCCCTGTCTCTACATATACAGGGGATCTTCCTGGGTCTTCGTTGTAGTAGTCTGGCCAGTTCTCGATGGAGTTCTCGTACTCCTTGGTACTGTCTTTATCAGATACTTTGGGGATGTTCTCACCATGTATAAATTGTTCACGTTGACTTAAAAGTTTTTAGAATAAAACAAGGCTATATAAAACATAATAGAATTTCTAAAAACCTCTCTGAACTTTATACAACACCAAGGGTCCGTTTGAACCTTCATTCATTCCAAGGAGAATATAGAAAGATAATCAAAGAAGACGAAGTAGACTGAGACATTTTTAGGAAGTTATTGGCATACCGAGGAAGGAAAGTTAATAGGTAGGTGGTGATTCAAAGAACAGAACAGTTTTTTGTAAAGTATAAAAACCTCCTTGACTTAATCTCAATGTTATGAAGCCACTCGAAGTCGTTGTCCTGGGATCTGGAAGTATAATCCCCACAAAGAACAGACACCACGCTTCCATATGGGTCAGAAGAGAAGGTGATGTATTTCTCTGGGACTGTGGTGAAGGAACACAGGGACAGATACAGAAGGCAGGGCTTTCCTTTATGAAGGTGGATAAGATATTCATAACACACTGGCATGCCGATCACTTTGCAGGACTTCTTGGTCTTATAGAGACGTTCAATCTCGAAGGAAGAAAGGAAGAACTAAATATATATGGCCCGGAGGCATCACGTTTCGTTTCCTTGCTTTCGGATATGTCGTGGTATGACTTTGGTTTTCAGGTCAAGGCTGTGGATGTTGATTTTGAAGGAAAAGAAGAAAGTATCCTTGTCGAGGAAGATGAATACACAATAAGGTCTGTTCCTGTCGATCATTCGGTTCCTGCCGTTGCATACTGTCTTGAAGAAAAGGATAGCCTCAATATAAATGAGGAGAAGGCTGCTGAATACGATCTCTATCCTGGTCCAAAGATGGGGGAACTAAAAAGAAATGGCAGCATAGAGCACAGAGGCCAAAAAATAAAACTTGAAGATGTTTCCGATGTCACCGAGGGAAGGAAAATTGTATACTCAGGCGATACGCTTCCTGTAGATACAGTAAAAAAGCTTTCGGAAAACGCAGATCTTCTTATTCACGATGCAACCTTTGCAGAGGAAACAAGCCATAAACATTCATCCGCAAGAGATGCAGGAAGGGTCGCTAAAGAAGCAAATGTTAAGAAACTTCTTCTTACACATTATTCCAGAAGGTACAAGGATCTAGATCCACTCAAAAAAGCTGCTGAAGAGTATCATAAAGACGTAGAGATCTCCAAGGATCTTATGAAGATAGAACTGTAGATAGGATCTCAAAGATCGTTCTGCTACCAAGATTTAAATATCCATCTCTTAAAAACAACCACGTACGATAGGTGATAGGATTCCACAGGAACTGGTAGACGACGATACGTTAAAAGAACAGAGCAATAGGGTAGACAAACCTATGACAAAGCTCATGAACTACTGCAAGCCACATAAGAAAAGGCTTGTCTTTGGTTCTCTCTCGGTGGTTGTTGCATCCGTTTTTGGACTTATGCCACCCTATCTTATAAGAATAGCCATAGATGAAGCAATAGTCCCGGGAAACATAGAATTATTGATGATGGTTGTCGGTGCAACAGCAGGTGCCTATCTTGGAAAGGCTGTTTTTGAATATTCCCAGAACTTCTTTCTGTTTACCTTTGCCCAGGAGGCCATATACCATCTCCGCATGGATACATACAAACATCTACAGGAGCTCTCACTGTCCTTTCACAGCAACCAACCCACTGGAAAGATGATGTCCAAGCTATCAAACGACATAAACAGACTTCAGAGATTTCTTTCATCGACCATACGTGAGATCATAAGGAATATTACAATAGGACTTCTCATAGGTATAATTCTCTTTTGGATGAACTGGAAACTTGCCTTCTTCACACTTGTTCCCATACCTATCATAGGTTTCATGACATATCATTTTGTCGGGAAGATAAGACCCAAATGGGACGCAGTCAGAAAGGCCGTTGGAAATGTTAACAGCAGGCTCCACAACAACATAGCAGGTATAGAAACCATAAAGAGTTTTGTGAGAGAGGACTATGAACTTGGAAGAATAGAAAGCGTGAGCAACGAATACAGAGAAACAAACGTCGAGTCTATAAAACTTTGGTCAAAGTTCTTTCCGGCAGTTGGTTTCGCCGTTTCAGTCGGTGCCGTTATAGTTATAGGGTACGGTGGCTATCTTGCCATGGAGGAAGTTATCACAATAGGTACCCTTATAGCCTTCAATGGATATATTTGGCAGTTCTATCAACCAATGCGTATGTTGGGGTGGGTCACAAACTCACACCAGAGAGCCGCTGCATCCGCCTCCAGGGTTTTTGGTATACTGGAAGAACCTGTAGGAATAACCAACAGGCAAGGAGCAGAAAATATCGATTCAATAGAAGGGGACCTCGAGTTTGAAAACGTTACATTCCACTACGGGGACCCAGACAAAGAAGAGGAGAGGGCTTTACACGATGTTTCGTTCCATGTCAAGGCAGGTGAAACTATAGCACTGGTGGGACCAAGTGGATCCGGTAAAACCACGCTTGTGAACCTTATCCTTAGGTTCTACGACCCCGACGACGGATCGGTTAAGATAGATGGAAGAGACATAAGAGATTTTGATGTGAAGAGTCTACGGAATAAAATAGGAATAGTTTCCCAGGACGCATTTCTTTTTGATGAAGATATAATGACAAATATATCGTATGGTAATCCAGAGGCCTCCGGAGAAGAAATAAAGAAAGCTGCCGAAAATGCAGCTGCCCATGGGTTCATAGAAAGTTTTGATGATGGCTATAGAACACAGGTAGGCGAGGACGGAGTAAAACTAAGTGGTGGACAGAAACAGAGGATATCGATAGCAAGGACTATACTAAACGATCCAGAAATACTCATACTCGACGAAGCAACAAGCGACGTAGACACTATAACAGAAGTCAAGATTCAGAAAGCAATAAAAGATCTTATAAAAGACAGAACAACGATAATGATTGCCCACGATCTTAGTACAGCAAGATTGGCAGACAAGATACTCTGCCTGGAGAACGGAAGAATTGTACAGAAAGGGACCCACGAAGAACTTATAGAAGAAGAAGGTCTTTACAGTAAACTATGGGAGATGCAGTCGTCGTTGAACAAACCATAACCTAGGCCTTCAAAGGCAATTCCCTAGAATATTTTTCAAATTCCATGTCCTTCAGACCTTTGACTATATCTACAAAACCACCTACCTTCTTACATCTTCCTGTCTCATAGATATCACTTCTATCACCGTAGACCATTTTACTGCATTTGTTTCTTACATGATAGGCTTTTTTATCAAGACCTTCGTCAAGAAAGGTCTTTATCTGGTGCGGGTTGTCTTCTATCAGTATATCACAGTCTTTCCACTTGTCGTATTCAATTCTGACCTCGTCGTAGTTGTCTATTCCCATAGATTCAAGGGACTTCTCTAGTTCATTCTGATCTATGCCCTTCCTTGAAGTAGATATTATTATCTTAACTTCCTTACCTTCCCTTTCTTCCAGAAAATTTCTTATATCCTCCATCTTTTGGGAGATATTGTCCTCTCTGGGAACAAGTAGATCCCTTCTGTTCTTGTATGCGAGGTTTGTGACTTCACATACTTCCTCTGCAAGATCCTGCCCTTCTTTGTCAGTATACTTTTCCATGTCTCCGTCTATACAGTTCATAAAGATTTTTTCTATCTTGGTAATTACTCCATCTACGTCGAACTTCACGATCAGTTCTCCTGTGGGGGTGTCCGAATACATGTGAGAAACACATGGGTACGCCAATTTATAAACATTGCATTCGACATTTGATATACAACGCACGCAGGATCGAAAGCTTTTAATCTTTGTTTTGAAACCATAGTCTATGCTCACAGAGGACAAAATTAAGGAACTAGAAGAAAGACAGTACCGTTTTGTCGGTAACCATTCTGCAGTCCGAACCTGCAACTGGCTTAAAGAATCGCTTCGCTGCGATGATGTTTGCTACAAGCAGAAGTTCTACAGCATCGAAAGTCACCGCTGTCTGCAGATGACTCCCGCACTGCTATGCAACCAGAGGTGCAGACACTGCTGGCGAGACACGTCCTTCTTTTCCACGGAATGGGAAGGTTCGGTGGACGATCCGGTGGATATCATAGATGGATGTATAGAGGCACAAAGGGAGCTTATCTCTGGCTTCGGAGGCAACGAATATGTTCCCGAACAGAAACTGGAGGAGGCAAAAAAACCAAATCAGGCCGCGATATCGCTGACAGGCGAACCCATGTTCTACCCCAGGATATCGGAACTTATAGAAGAGTTACACAGGCGAGACTTCACGACCTTCCTGGTCACCAACGGTACTTTCCCAGAAAGGATAAAAGAACTAAAGGAGCTTCCTACGAATCTATATATATCCGTTGAAGCACCAAATGAAGAGCTATACAGAAAACACTGTGGTCCTGTTGAAGAGGACAACTGGGATAAACTACAGGAAACGTTGGGTCTAATCGACCAGCTTAATACAACCACGGTTCTCAGAATAACCTGCATAGAAGGAACGAACATGCACCTTACAGAGGAGTTCGCCGAACTAGCACAGGAAGCAGGATTTGACTATATCGAGGCAAAGGCCTACATGCATGTTGGCTATTCACAGGAAAGGATGGATAGAAGTGCAATGCCCAGCCACAGATCAGTCAAAAGATTCGCAGAGAGGATTGAAGAGAACTCGAATTACGGAGTCTCGGATGAACAGGAAAGATCGCGTGTGGTTCTTCTGGAACGAAAAAGGTAGAATTCTCGGATATTCCACCAAAAGACTTATATTTGTTACTATAAAATAGTGAAATGGTGTTAGAATGGCAAACTGGGATGAAAAAATGGAAGCTGCCGAAAAAATCAGGGAAGTAATAGACGAAGAAAGCAATCCCATGGAGATTTATTGTAATTTAAAGAGAATCATAGAGATTGAACAAGGTCTTGGAATGTTCCACGGATCGGTGAACAAAGAGGATACACTTGAAGATCATTATAACATTGATGATGTGGAGGTAAATGTATCGAAAGGTTCCAAGGCAAATGAGAAGATAGATAGATATTTAGACGAGCTTTTGGAAACCATAGAGAAGGTAGGAGACCGTTATGTAGATGTAATGGAAGATTGGATAGAATGTGTTAAAAGTGAGGAATACATACAGAATGAAAAAGAAAAGATATATGAACTGATCGAAGACAAAAAAAATAGGGAGCTTGCTGTGGGTGAAGAAATGAAAAAATACAAGAGAAAGCTTCCAAAAATGTGGGCGATCTACAAGCTGATCAAAGAGGATAGGGATGGGGATGCAGATGGTGAAGATATGCATAGACTCGATGAATATTTAAGTGAAATGATGAACACTATCAATGAGAGGTACGATTACGACAGCTTCTTCAGATAGTCTACCGTAAAGTATATTAACCCGACCAAAACGAAGTAGTCTATGGTTAAAAGGGAGAGCTGGGCCACACGCCTTGGATTTATTCTCGCTGCCGTTGGAAGTGCGGTGGGACTTGGAAACGTATGGCGGTTCCCATTTCAGGTGGGCCAAGAAGGAGGAGCTGCATTTCTACTTATATACCTCTTCTTTGTTTTTCTGATAGGTTTCCCAGCAATGCTCGTTGAGTTTGTCATCGGTAGAGGTTCAAAGAGAAATCCTATAGGAGCCTTTAAGGAGATAGGATACGAAAAATGGAAGTTTGCTGGTGCAATAGGCGTTTTTGCAGGATTTGTAATTATGGCCTTCTACAGCGTCGTAGGAGGATGGGTCTTTAGATACGCTGGCGCAAGTATAACGGGGGCGTACTTTGCCGAACCTGCTGCATACTTCAGTTCGATATCAATGGGTTACGGAGCTCTGTTATTCCATGCTGTTTTCATGTTTTTCGTAGGTGGAATCGTTTATTTTGGAATTAGAAGAGGGATAGAACTCGCAGTTAAGTTCATGGTACCATCGATAGTAGCCTTACTTGCACTTTTAGGAATATATGCATCGACACTACCCGGAGCTTTTGAAGGTTATGCTTGGTATCTATCGCCTGATTTCTCCGTGTTGGCTCAAAACTGGACCTCTATACTTCCAGCAGCGGCCGGACAGGCCTTTTTCACACTTTCCCTTGGAATGGGAGCCCTGATAACATATTCTTCCTATATGAACAAGAACGATAATCTTACCGTGGATGGAGCATCGATAGTCGGAGCAGATACATTTATAGCTGTTTTGGTCGGGTTTGTTGTCTTTCCTATAATATTTACAATGGGAGCAGTTCCGGGCCAAGGAGGACCTGGAGAGCTTTTCGTCGGACTTGGTGGGGCTATAGCCGAGCTTCCCTTCGGTGCAAATGCATTTGGACTATTGTTTTTCTTAGCCGTTTTCATTGCCGCTGTATCAAGCTCCATAAGCATACTTGAAACCATAGTCTCTTGGCTTATAGACAACTTCAACATAGATAGAAGGATAGCTTCAGTCGGTATATCGTCCCTTATATTCCTAGCGGGAATTCCCGTGGCACTTGATATGAACTGGCTGACTATATTCGACGACTTCGCAGCACTGATACTTCTACCGCTCGGTATGTTCTTTCTTGTTCTGTTCGTTGGTTGGTTCTATAAGGAAGCCACGGAAGAGTTATCGAAAGGGATGAAGAACAGTAGGATTGTAAAGATATGGCTCTGGCATGTAAGAATACCAATATTGATAATAATAGGAATGGTCCTTGTAATCAACTTCAACTCCTATATAGCAGAATACACAGGTCTGAACTTTATAGGATACGTTTTGAGTATATTTTAACTGGTTATTTGGCAGATTGTCTTAAGATATAAAAGCTTTTGTTACAAACTTTTCAGTATGTTCAATCAAAAAATAAGAGGCAATGTTGCTCCATTGAGAGCAGAAAAAATCTGTGAAAAACTAATTCCACGTTTTGAAAAAGAGTATAACATTTCTATCGAAAAACCAAACTTTTCATCAACTAAGGAAGGGTATGTAAAGCCATGGGTATCAATGGGATATCGTAATGGAATTATAGAAGTAAGAGATGATTTCGACTGGCCTGAGAAGGATCTAATACTCGACGTGTGTGAGCAGATAGGATACGCGGCCTTTGATCAGAACTCAAATAAAGATGAGTTATCTGAAAGAAATGATGTAGACGAGTTAAATCTCATGGTCATTTCAAAGGGTGTAGGTGAAAACTTCAGAAAGAAAGGCCTGGGCTATCTATTCGATGAAACAGTTAGAATGGAAGTAGACGGTATAAGATCCTATCTAAAGAGAGTCTCTGAAAAAATAGGAGGTACAATGGACAGCGAAGTCAGAAAGAAGGGTAGGGCTCTTCTTGGCGATAGGGATCCCGAATATATCTCATACGTTATGAGCAACCTGGAGGAATTCTACGAAGAAAATTTCCACGATAACTTTTCATCCGACCTATGAGAAGGGGTTTGGTCGTAGAGCTCACTTATCTTCCTTTACATCTTTACCAGTCTTTTTAGGAACCACCTCTATACTACCGTCATCGAAACTCAACTTCACTTCCTTGTCCTCGTGGAGTCTATCAAGGAAAACTGCCAGAGCTGCGACCTCCGAGTGTGGCTGATTTGTTACAGCAATCTGTGTATCTATGTAGTTGTATATGTCCCCTGGAACCTTTTCTCCTCCAACCACCACACATAGGTTCCTATCGTAGTCTTTGACGTCGTCAATACAGCTCTCAACTGGTAAACCATACATCGATAGGTATATCCGCTTGCCCTCGAAGTTCTTTAAGAAGCTCTCCCAGTTTTTTCTGTGTTCTACTTTGAAGCAACCGCCCCACCTCTCGACTACACTTTCAATATTTTCTTCCATTTTGCTATCGTGGTCACCTGTGTATACCATACGATCGGCTCCGAGAGCACGGGCTGCTAAAGCGCAGTGCGTGGTCATACGTTTGTCCCTGCCAACTCTGTGTTCAAGTCTTAGAACTGTGATCATACCCCATACTAATAGGAGTAAATATAAAAAAACCATTCAGTCCCGTTCCCGATGTAAAGACAACTCTAGGTAAAAACCTGTGGTTAACTCCTGTATTTACTACATGCTTTACTTAAAACAAAGTCTACAACTAACAATAAAATAATTACTAGTCTTCTTTCCAAAGCTCCATCTCCACGTGCGCCCTTATGCAACCCCTAATAAACTCAGACCTGTCGGAATAAAGTCCCTGGTTGATTATTCGATCCATCTCTTTCAGCAGTTTTTCCGGGAGTCTGATGTGAACAGATTTCATAACTACTACTATAGTTTTTCTTGGATATAACATTTACCCCGTGAAGCCGTGTGGACGCATTTTATCCACTTCAGGGATACATGAAGGGCATAAAAAGGTACACAAAAAAAGGACACCGGTATAAATATAATTTCGACTAATATGGTAAATCCGAAGAATAGGGTAGTTCTGCAGTTTTCTTTGTCTTCGATTAAATAGCCGAGGTTTCGGCATCTTACGTGGGGGTAAAAAACATGAACAGAATTTCAAGATTGTTGGGTATTTCAAAAAATAGTTCAGAAATAGGTAGCTCGAACCTATTCAGAGGAGTTTCTCTTATATTAATTGCTTTCCTGTTTGGTGCATTTAGCCTTGGCTATGCAGCATCGGCTGGACTAGTTGGAGGATCAGAAACAGAGCTGCAGTCTGATATAGGTATAATGGTCCATGAAGCCAGTGTGGACTTCGAACCACAGTGGTCACCGGCAGATACCAATGTAGACTATACAGCAGAGTTTTGTGTTGATGGAGGTTCTGACCCGGTTGATGAAGTAAGGTTATACAGACATATGAATGATAAGAGTACCTACACGGACTTCGTATGTGAAGAGAAAACAGGCTGGAGTATAACTTCTCTTGGTGATCCAAAAGAAAGTTGCTTGTATATAGCACAGAATTCAAGCTATTATATAGAAGCTGGCGAATGTGAGATTTTCGAGTTCTCGGCAACCACACCGGAGTTAACTCCTGGATTATGTGATCTCGAATGGCGCTTTGAAACAAGAGACACAGTCGATCAGTGGAAACAACACTTTGTATATACAAGCGTCGACGACACTCCACCTGAAGTTGAGAAGACTATATTAGGAGATTATCATGGAGACTGTCCACCCGGCGACGAAGAAGAGTGTTGGATAAGACAGTATCCAAACTCAAACATAAGCGTACATGTAGAAGAAAAGGGCATAGTTGAATGTGCAGTAAGTGGTCTTGATTTCTGTGAGATAACTTACAGAGTGGACGATGGACCTGTCCAAGAGGAGGTGTATATAGATCTAAAGGGTGCAGAAGTCTGGAACTACGAGTTCGGCTTCGAGCAGGACTCCAGACACGAGCTCAACATTACCTGTAGGGACGTGGCCGGAAACGTTATGACGGACATCCAGAACTACAGGGTAGACAACACACCACCTGAGACC
>SL_8KL_010_SEDDRAFT_10000197_pt1 | contig 51202 bp, 43 predicted proteins | sample SodLakKL_010_SED_4_FD_11160 | JGI IMG/M metagenome (IMG submission 11160)
TGCTGTGCCACAACCAGCCAGCAGCACTGCCAGCGTTGCTGCGATCATCGTTGCTCTTGTCATTAATCCTGCCCGTATCATTGTCGATTACAGCAAAAGAGCGGACCCAAAGGCCCGCTCTTTCAGTATCGCAATCTGATCTAAATCAGAACGAGAAGCCCATACCGAAGTCAGCAACAGTGCGGCTCGAGACATCAGCGTCGAAGCTGGTTCTAACAACACCACCTTGAAGGCGTGCGCCACCACCAAGATCGTAGCTTGCGCCAATACCGAAGTGCTCGTTTTTACCAAAGTCACGACGAGCATAGGCGTTTACTGTTGTGGCATCGAACGAACCACTCACCGACACACCATACTGATCGTTTGATGCGAATACGCCTCGCAGATCGTTCATTGCGCGACCATATGTTGCGCGCAGAGTAACCATTTCGAACGAACCCTCAAGGCCGATGGCACCGTGACCAGCAGTGAAGCTACCAATCTTTGCGCGCTCATAACCAGCACCTACTGCGAAGCCGTCGAACTCGTAACGTGCGCCGATACCAGCCATTTCGACGCGGTTTGTTGTCGTTGTCGATGGGAATTCAGCATCGATTGCGTCCTCAAAATCTGCCAGATCGTCGAGGTCATCTGCGTCGATAATCCCAGCGTCAAACAGGTCAAGAGCAACATCGCCCAAAATGCTCAGCAGTGCAGCAGTGCCGGGGCGCACGCCGCCTGTAGTGGTGGTATCTGTTGCGTTCAGCTGACCAATCGACGCATGAACAGTGAACCCATCGATGCTGTATGTATACAGCGCATTGGTGCCGCCGCTGTTGAATGCGCCGCCGTTGAAGTCACGCTGGAAGAATACGTTCTCGTTGTTGAAGCCAAGACCTGTCAAGCCAACACCGTGAAGGTCGCCAACTGCGCCTTGAACAGCACCAGCAACGTCACCCATCGACAAGCGACCCCACTCGCCAGCGATGAACACTTGCGAAGCTGCTGTGCCCATGTTGCCNGANGCNGCGTTACCAGCACCGTCAATGCGGAAGTTACCGCCAAATGCCAAACCGGAATCAGTTTCGCCCGAGAACGAAACGCGTGCGCGCATCCGGCTGTCAAAGCGGAATTCGTTAGTGGCGCTGTCGTCCCAAGCGATGCCCATGCGTGCGTCGCCCGACAGCCCTACGTCTGCTGCTGCTACGCCTGCGCTCAGTGTCAGAGCTGTGGTAGCAAGAAGAAGCTTTTTCATCTTTTTTCCCTCGTTATCTAAGGTGTTTCCTCGCCTCACCAGTTTCGGCGAGGTCTGAGCCTGTTTCATCTTTTCAGCGGAAGTTTTCAAGACAAAGCGAATCCACCCCGTTGCAACAGCCGGGATATGGTGCAGAATTGTCACGCCATGCTGCCAGCCCCCACTCTGAACGCCCCTCAAATGCGCGAAACTCTGGCCCCTGCACCGATGATTACAGCAATGCATGCTACACTCTTGTCGGAAAGCAGTGAACAAGTTAGAGGTAATACCGCGTCTATAAGGGATGGTAGCAATGAATTACAAAAGTGCTGCGCGCATAAGCACCGTTTTGGGCCTGACATTTGTTCTTGCGGGCTGCGGCGGCGGCGGGTTTGGCAACTTCTTCCAAGGTGGCGAGCGGTCGCGCGAAGCTGCGGCGGATATCCACGCGCAAGAGCGTGTCAGAGAAGGCACCACCCGCCAGTCAACGGTGTGGGATCTGTTCTCGAACGCGCAGCCCCCCGGCGTGACTGTGGAGGTGAACAAGTATTTGTGGAATGCCTCGCTTGAGATTCTGGACTTTTTGCCGATCCAGTCGGTTGATCCTTTCTCTGGTGTGGTTGTCACAGGCTTTGGCACACCACCGGGCGGCGGGCGCGCGTATCGTGCCGCGATCCTGATCAATGACCCCGCGCTGGACGCACGGTCGCTGAATGTGGCGCTGATGACCTCTAGCGGGCCTGCCGACCGCGAGACGATTCGTGCGGTAGAGGATGCGATCCTGACCCGCGCGCGGCAACTCAGGATACGTGACCGCGGCCTGTGATCTGGACCTTGGTCTGACAGAACGCTAAAGATGCCGGGCCGGTCGCGCCCGGCCTTTTTAATTGCCCAGCCACAGGAAACACCATGTCCAGCCAGAATGACGCGCGCTACACCCCGCAAGCCATTGAAGAGAAATGGCAAAAGGCGTGGGATCAGGCAAGTGCCTTTACCGCGCGCCGCGATCCCGCGCGCGAGAAGTATTATGTGTTGGAAATGTTCCCCTACCCCTCGGGGCGGATACATATGGGGCATGTGCGCAATTACACGATGGGCGATGTGGTGGCGCGCTATAAATCGGCGGCAGGGTTTTCGGTGCTGCACCCGATGGGCTGGGACGCCTTTGGGATGCCCGCCGAGAATGCCGCGATGGAACAGGGCGGCCACCCCAAGGACTGGACCTATGGCAATATTGCCATCATGCGCGACCAGATGAAGCCTTTGGGGCTGTCGATTGACTGGACCCGCGAATTTGCCACCTGCGACCCCGAATATTACGGCCAGCAACAGGCCATGTTTATCGACTTGCTGGAAGCGGGGCTGGTGTACCGCAAGAATGCGGTCGTGAACTGGGACCCTGTCGATATGACTGTGCTGGCCAATGAGCAGGTGATTGACGGCAAGGGCTGGCGGTCGGGCGCAGAAGTGGAGCGGCGCGAGCTGACGCAATGGTTCTTCAAGATTTCCGATTATAGCGAGGAGTTGTTGAGCGCGCTGGACGGGTTGGAGCATTGGCCTGAGAAAGTGCGCCTGATGCAACGCAACTGGATCGGCCAGTCGCGGGGGCTGCAATTTGCCTTCGGGGCGGTGGATGCGCCTGAGGGGTTTGACCGGATCGACGTCTATACTACGCGGCCCGACACGCTGCTGGGCGCGTCGTTCGTGGGCATCTCGCCCGATCACCCGCTTGCGCGCCATCTGGAGCGCCATGACGGGGCGGTGGCGGCGTTTGTGGCCGAGTGCCGCAAGATCGGCACCACCGAAGAGGCGTTGGAAAAGGCCGAGAAGCGCGGCTATGACACCGGCATTCGTGTGCGCCATCCGTTTGATAACGATTGGGAATTGCCGGTTTATATCGCCAATTTTATCCTGATGGATTACGGCACCGGTGCGATTTTCGGCTGCCCCGCCCATGACCAGCGCGATCTGGATTTCGCGCGCAAATATGGCTTGCCGCACCCCGATGTGTTTGTCGCCCTCGAAGATGAGGCGCCGGTAGATACGGTCGCCTTTGTGCCCCCCAAGACAGAGGTCGTGCGCTATATTCGTGGCTTTGCGGGCGACGACGTGCAGACCGGCGCGGATGCAGTGGACGCCGCGATTGCCTTTTGCGAATCGCGCGGTGTGGGGCAGGGGGTGACGAATTACCGCCTGCGCGACTGGGGCCTGTCGCGCCAGCGCTACTGGGGCTGCCCGATTCCGGTGGTCCATTGCGATGCGTGCGGCGTGGTGCCGGAGAAGAAAGCGAACCTGCCTGTCGCATTGCCCTATGACGAAGATGGCACCCCGATTGATTTCAGCGTCCCCGGCAACCCGCTGGGCCGCCACCCAAGCTGGCGCGACTGCGCCTGCCCCAAATGCGGTGCACCTGCCCGGCGCGAAACCGACACGATGGACACCTTTGTGGATTCGTCATGGTATTACGCGCGCTTCACCTCGCCCCATGCGGACACGCCGACCAATGCCGAAGATGCCGCCTATTGGATGAATGTGGACCAGTATATCGGCGGCATTGAACACGCGATCCTGCACTTGCTCTATTCGCGCTTCTTTGCGCGCGCGATGGTCAAGACGGGGCACCTGCCTGAGAGCGCGTCCGAGCCGTTCAATGCGCTGTTCACCCAAGGCATGGTCACGCATGAGATTTACCAGACCCAAGACGCCAAGGGCCGCGCGGTCTATCATCTGCCCGAAGATGTCGAGGATGGAAAGCTGAAGACCACGGGCGAGGTGGTGCGCATCATCCCTTCGGCCAAAATGTCGAAATCCAAGAAAAACGTGGTCGATCCGGTCAATATCATCCAAGCCTTCGGGGCCGACACGGCGCGGTGGTTCGTGCTGTCCGACAGCCCGCCCGAACGCGATGTGGAATGGACCAGCGCGGGGGCCGAAGCGGCCTTCAAGCACCTGTCGCGTGTCTGGCAACTGTCGGACCGAATCGCCGCGATGGAAGATGGCAGCGCCACCGAAGCCGACACCGATCTGCTGCGCGCCATGCACCGCGCCATTGCCGATGTGACCAAGGCAATCGAGAATTTCGCCTTTAACAAGGCGATTGCGGAACTTTACGCTTTCACCAACACGCTGAGCAAATCGAAGGCCAGCGCTGCGGCACAGCACACCGCGATGCGCACGCTGGCGCAACTGATGTCGCCAATGGTGCCGCATCTGGCCGAAGATATCTGGGCGCGCCAAGGCGGCAAAGGTCTGGTTGCGCAAGCGCCCTGGCCACAGGCCGACCCGGCCATGCTGGTGCGCGACACTGTGATCCTGCCGATCCAGATCAATGGCAAGCGCCGCTCCGAGATCGAGGTTCCAGCAGATATCAGCAAGGAAGAGGTTGAAAAACTGGCGCTGGCGGATGATGCTGTAATCAAGGCTTTGGCAGGTGGTGTGCCACGAAAGCTGATCGTTGTGCCGGGACGCATTGTGAATGTCGTTGTCTGATCGCAGAACCCTGCTTTTGTCCTTTGCGGCAGTGCCTTTCGCGCTGGGATGTGGCTTTAGCCCGGCCTATGCGCCCGGCGGGTCGGGGCAGGCCTTGCGCGGTCAGGTGCGTGTCGCAGACCCGGTGCGCCCGCGCGATTTCGATTTCGTGGCGCAGATGGAGGCGCGACTGGGCCGGCCAACTGCGCCGCGCTTCGATCTAAGCTACAGAATTTCCACATCCGAGCGCGGGGCCGCGCGGGTCGCAGGCTTGGGCGAGACGCGGGTCACCTTGTTTGGCACCGTGAGCTATGAGCTGACCGACAGAGCTACAGATACGCAGGTGACCGAAGGCAGCCTGCGCAATTTCACCAATTTCTCGACCACGGACACCCAGTTGGCCACCCGCCGCGCGGAAGAAAATGCCGAAGCGCGGCTGATGCGTATTCTGGCCGATCAGGTCGTTGCGCGGCTGATCGCGGCACTGGCGGAATGAAATTCAACGCCCGCGATCTGGCCCGGCTGATTGCCAAGCCCGACCCCCAGCTTGCCGCAGTTCTGATTTATGGGCAGGACGCGATGCGTGTGGCCCTGAAACGTCAGGAACTGGTCGCCGCCATGATCGGCCCGCAAGGCGAGACGGAAATGCGGCTGGACCGCATGCCTGCGTCCGATCTGCGCCGGGGCGGGGCTGCCTTGCTGGATGCGGTCAAGGCGCAGGGGTTTTTTCCCGGCCCGCGCGTTGTGCTGATCGAAGATGCCACCGATATTGCACATGACGCCGTGGCAGGCGCTGTGAAAGGCTGGCGCGCGGGCGATGCGCAGCTTGTCGTGACCGCTGGCGCGTTGAAAGCGACATCAAAGCTTCGCAAATTGTTCGAGGGGGCAAAGCAGGCAGGTGCAGTGGCCCTCTATGATGACCCCCCCTCGCGTGAAGAGATTGAGGCCGCTTTGCACAAGGCCGGGCTGACACAGATCGACACGGATGCGATGCGCGACCTTGTTGCACTGTCGCGCGCGCTTGATCCGGGCGATTTCCGCCAGACGCTGGAAAAGATCGCGCTCTATAAATATGGCGACCCAACCCCGCTAAACCCCGAAGATATTGCAGCCGTGGCCCCTTCCAGCACCGAGGCTGTGGTCGATGACCTGCTGCACGCGGTGGCCGAAGGGCAATCTGCCCTGATCGGCCCGCTTCTGGTGCGGTTGCAGGCGCAAGGCGTGCAGGCGGTGACGCTTGCGATCATGGCGATGCGCCATTTTCGCAGCCTGCATGCGATGAGTTGCCATCCCGGTGGCCCCTCCGCGGGGATTCAACGCCTGCGCCCGCCCATTTTCGGCCCCCGCCGCGACCGGTTGCTGGGGCAGGCGCAGAGTTGGGGGCTGCCACGGCTGGAACGCGCCCTGACCGAATTGATCGAGGCCGATCTGACCTTGCGCTCGGCTTCGAACGCGCCCAGCATGGCCGTGATGGAACGCGCGCTGATCCGGCTGGCAATGTTGGTGCGGCGCTAAAATACCGGAGGGGTCATGTATACCGTCATCGGCCGTGCCAATTCGCGTGCGACGCGTGTGCTCTGGATGCTTGAAGAACTGGGCGCGCAATACGAGCATGTTCCAGCCGCCCCGCAATCCGAAGGGGTGGTCAGCTTTAACCCGGCCGGAAAAGTGCCTGTGCTGATCGAGAACGGCACGCCGATCACCGATTCGACGGCCATCATCCAGTATCTGGCCGATAAACATGGCAGCCTGACATTCGCTGCCGGAACACTGGACCGGGCCCGTCAGGACAGCCTGACGCAATTCCTGCTGGATGAATTTGACGCAGCCCTCTGGATGGCGGCGCGGCACAGTTTTCTTCTGCCCGAGGCAATGCGCCAATCGGCTATCAAAGATTCGCTGATCTGGGAATTCACCAACAGCCAGAAAACCCTTGTTCACCGCATGGGCGAGGGGCCTTATCTTATGGGCCAGCAGATGACCGTGCCGGATATCATCCTGACACATTGTGGCATCTGGGCAGGTGTCGCGAAATTCCCGATCCATGAACCCCGCCTCTCGGCCTATCTGGCGCGGATGCGCGAGCGGCCCGCCTTGGCCAAAGTTCTGGCCATGATGGGCTGATCCGCATTTTCTTGGCCAAAATACTCGCAGGGTTTCTCAAGGGGGGCGCGCCCCCCTTGAGGCGGGTGGTTTGGAGGGCGGCAGCCCTCCAAGTCTGGTCAACTTCCCTTATTTTCGCGCTGGGTCAGCGGGATAGGTGCCAAGTATGCGCAAATAGGATGTGAAATACCGCAATTCGTCTAGCGCGCGGGCGACATTGTCATCTTCCGGGTGGCCCTCGATCTCGGCAAAGAATTGTGTCGCGGTGAAAGAGCCGTCCACCATGTAGCTTTCCAGCTTCACCATGTTCACGCCGTTGGTGGCAAAACCGCCCATCGCCTTATAGAGCGCAGCGGGAATGTTGCGCACGCGGAACAAAAAGCTGGTCATCATCCCGTGATCGCCCCGCCTGCTCTCATCAGGTTTGCGCCCCATNACCAGAAACCGGGTGGTGTTGGTGCCCTCATCCTCGATATGGCGCGCCAGCACGTCCAGCCCATAAATCTCGCCCGCCAGTTCCGAGGCCAGCGCGGCCAAAGTCGGCTCGCCCCGCTGGGCGACTTCGCGGGCCGATCCTGCGGTGTCTGCCCCGGTGACGCGGTGAATTCCGTGCTCTTTCAGAAAGGCGCGGCACTGGCCCAGCAACATGGTGTGGCTCATGGCATGGCTGATTTCTGACAGTTTGACACCCGGCAGGGCCAGCAGGTTGATATGCACCCGCACAAAGGCTTCGTCCAGAATATGCAGCCCGCTATCGGGCAGCAGATGGTGAATATCGGCAACCCGTCCGAAGGTCGAGTTTTCTATCGGCAGCATGGCCAGATCGGCCTGATGCGCGCGAACCTGATCGAAGACATCCTCAAACGTGCGGCAAGGCACAGCCTCCATGTTGGGGTGCTTCAGGCGGCAGGCCTCGTGTGAATACGCGCCCGGTTCACCTTGAAATGCAATCTTGCCAGTCATGTTTCCGCTCACAAATCAGAAATTCGCCCAATTGGGCATTTCGTCGCGGTAACTATCGCTTGAAACCTGTAAGGGGAAGCGGATACATACATCGAAACGCGCTGAATTACGGGATTGCGATATGTTTGACACGATGGTCCTCACCAAAGCGGTCGCCGCATTTTGTGGTGCATTGCTGATTTTCCTTCTCGGCAACTGGGCGGCCTCGGGGCTGTATGTGCCAGGCAACGCAGGCGCGGAGCAGGCCTTCATCATCGACACCGGCGCAGATGATGCCGATGACGCAGAACCGGTGGCCGAACTGAGCTTTGAAGAAGCTTACGAGATTGCAGATGCGTCTGCAGGTTCGCGCCTGTGGTCGCAATGCCGCGCATGTCATGCGCTGGAAGAAGGGCGCAACGGCGTTGGCCCCTATCTGCACGGTGTGGTGAACAGAGAGATTGCCGCTGTTGACGGGTTCAACTATTCCGGCGCCCTATCGCAGGCAGGCGATGTCTGGACACCGGAAGTGCTGTCCGAGTTCCTGCTGAACCCCAACGCTTTGACGCCCGGCACATCAATGAGCTATCGCGGTATGCCCAGTGCCGAGGATCGCGCAAACCTGATTGCCTATATCGAAAGCGAAAGCTGATCTTTTCAGAATCGCTGTTTTTTGCAGGCCGCCCGCGTAACGGGCGGCCTGTTTTCTTTTCATCATGCGCAATCAAATTACCTTGTCCCACGTGCGAAACACTTGCGCATGTATCGACAGCGCCGCACAAACACGAAATAAAGAGATAAAGGCCCAAGCCACTTCGGGTCATAACAGGAGGAGTTGCCAATGCCCCGCGAGTCCATAGCAAGACCCGTGACTTTCCCTGTCAGTCATCTGCGTATGCCACTGGCTGCTGCAGGTCTGTTGATTGCAGCGTTGATCGCCAGCCCCGTTTTCAGTGAAACGGAAGACGATCTGATCCGCGCGCATGGGTACTCTTTCTATGGTGATCTCAGTTATCCAGAGGGGTTCGAGCATTTCTCCTATGTGAACCCCGATGCGCCCAAGGGCGGGTCCATTTCGATCTCGGCGCAGGGCACGTTTGATTCCATGAACCCGTTTACGCGGCGTGGGCGGGCAGGGCTGCTGTCCTCCGCGATTTATGAAAGCCTGCTGGAGTCGTCCGAGCCGATGGGCGGTGGCCTTGTGCCCGCCGATGTTTATGGCGAAGCCTATGGGCTGTTGGCGCATACGGTCGAGTATCCTGAAACCAAGGAATGGGTCATCTTTCACATGCGCCCAGAGGCGCGCTTTTCGGATGGCACGCCCCTGACCGCGCATGATGTGGTGTTTTCGCATAATCTGTTTCTAGAGCAGGGACTGCCGTCCTATGCGCAGGGTGTTGGCGCGCGGGTGCTGGATGCCGAGGCGCTGGACGATCACACGGTGAAATTCACCTTTGCCGATGGCATCTCGCGCCGCTCGCTGATTGATCAGGTCGGCGGCACACCGGTGTTTTCGCAAGCGTGGTATGAGGAAACCGGTGCGCGGCTGGACGAATCGCGTATGGAAATCTCGCCCGGTTCCGGCCCTTACATGCTGCACGGATACGAGGTGAACCGCCGCATCACCTATCGCCGCAACCCCGATTACTGGGCCAATGATCTGCCGCAAAACCGTGGCCGCCATAACTTCGATGAAATCCGTATCGAGTATTTTGCCGATGGTGCCGCCGCGTTTGAGGCTTTCAAAACCGGCGAATACACCTTCCGCGCCGAGAATAATTCGCGCCAATGGGCCACCGGCTATGATTTCCCCGCCCTCAATCGCGGCCACGTGGTGCGCGATGAATTGCCCACCGGTTTTCCCCCCACCCCCACCGGTTTCGTGTTCAATCTGGGCCGCGATTTCCTACAGGATAAGCGCGTGCGCGAGGCCATCTCACTGGCGTTCAACTTTGAATGGACGAATGACACGCTGCAGTATGGCCTGTTCCAGCAACGCGCTTCTTACTCGCAGGGTACACGATTTCAGGCCGATGGCCCACCCGAGGGGCTGGAGTTGGAATTGTTGCAATCCTTGGGTGATCTGGTTCCCGAAGAAGTCCTGACCGAACCTGCACGCTCGCCCCATGCCTCTGACCCCGCGCGCCTGACTGACCGGCGCAATATTCGTGCTGCCGGGGCGTTGTTGGCAGAAGCTGGATGGGAAGTTGACGATTCCGGTCTGTTGCGCAACGCGGCGGGCGAGCGGATGACTATTGAAATTCCCGTTTCCTCGGCTGGATCTGCCACAATGGACTCGATCATCGAGACATTCACCCAGAACCTGCAAGGGCTGGGCATTGATGCGCGTTTCCAGCGCATTGACCCCGCGCAGCACACTGACCGTCGCCGCAACCGCGACTATGACATGATCTTCGATCAGTACACGGCATTCATGGATACAGGCACCGGTCTGCACCAGCGTTTTGGGTCAGATGCGGCAGACGATGTGTTCAACCCCGCCGGATTGCGCAGCGAGTTGGTGGACAAGGTGATTGACTTGTCGCTGGATGCCCCCGACCCCGAAACGCGCGACGCCGCATTGATGGCATTGGACCGCGTTTTGCGGTATGAGCATTTCATGATCCCCGGTTGGTACAATGACACAGTCTGGATCGCGCATTGGGATATTTTCCAGCGTCCCGAAGAAACCCCGCCCTTCTCGACCGGAGAGATGGATTTTTGGTGGTTTGATGCAGAACGTGCGGCAGAATTGCGCGCTGCCGGCGCGCTGAGGTAAATCATGGGCGCTTATATCGCGCGACGTCTGGCCCTGATCATCCCCACATTGCTGGGGGTGATGGTCATCAATTTCTTTCTGGTACAATTCGTGCCCGGTGGCCCGATTGAACAGGTGATTGCCCAGATGGAAGGGCAAGGCAATGTTTTCGGAGCCTTTGACGGGGGCGCGGCTGATGTGAATGTCGGCGCGGTCGAGAATGAGCGCTATCAGGGCGCGCGGGGCTTGCCGCCTGAATTCATTGCGCAGTTGGAACGGGAATTCGGCTTTGACAAGCCGCCGGTGGAGCGCTTTTTGCATATGATGTGGAATTATATGCGCCTCGACTTTGGCGACAGCTATTTCCGCTCGATCTCGGTGATTGATCTGGTGATCGAGAAACTGCCTGTGTCGATCACGCTGGGCCTGTGGTCCACGCTGATCGCCTATGCTGTCTCGATCCCGCTTGGCATTCGCAAGGCGGTGCGCGACGGATCGCGCTTTGACACCTTTACCTCTGGCCTGATTATTGTGGCCTATGCAATTCCTGGGTTTTTGTTCGCAATCCTGCTGCTTGTGCTGTTCGCGGGCGGGTCATATTGGCAGATATTCCCGGCACGCGGTCTGACATCCCCGCAAGAGGTGTGGGACCAGCTTAGCCCCATCGGCAAGGTGCTGGATTATCTATGGCACATCACGCTGCCGGTGATCGCGTCGACCATTTCGGCCTTTGCGACGCTGACCTTGCTGACCAAGAACAGCTTTCTGGATGAAATTCGCAAGCAATATGTGATTACCGCGCGCGCCAAGGGGCTGGCCGAGAAAAAGGTTCTCTATGGCCATGTGTTCCGCAATGCGATGCTGATTGTGATCGCGGGTTTTCCGGCGGTGTTTGTGGGCGTGTTCTTTGGTGGGTCGTTGATTATCGAGACGATCTTCTCGCTGGATGGTCTGGGCCGACTGGCGTTCGAGGCGACAGTGGCGCGCGATTATCCGGTGATGTTCGGCACGCTGTTTGTGTTCGGGATCATCGGGCTTGTGGTGGGGCTGATTTCAGACCTGATGTATGTCTGGATCGACCCGCGTATCGACTTCGAGACGCGGGAGACCTGAGCCATGGATCAACGCGTCGACACATTCGTCACCCCGCCCCGCCCAGAGCAGGTGCCGGACGGGATTGAAACGCCTACGATGCCGGAGCCGAAAAAGCGTTTCGGGATCACCATTTCTGCGCTGAACCGCCGCCGCTGGAAAAACTTCAGGGCGAACCGGCGGGCCTTTTGGTCGCTGATTATTCTGGGGCTGCTATACGGCCTGTCGCTCTTTGCGGAATATATCGCCAATGACCGGCCCGTGGTGATCAATTTCCGTGGTGAATTGTATTTCCCGATCCATAACTTCTATGCCGAGACGACCTTTGGCGGCGATTTCAGGACCGAGGCGTCGTACCGTGACCCCGAAGTGCGCTGCCTGATCCGCACCGGTGGCGCGGAGCTGTGCCTTGATGACCCGACTGAAGCGATGTTGCAGGCGGAAACCGGCATCGTCGATGGCGCGGAGATAGAGGCGGGCTGGGTGGTGTGGCCGCTAATTCCCTACAGTTACAACACGATCAACGATATTGGCCGTGCGGCCCCGTCGCCCCCCGATGACAGGCATCTGCTTGGCACGGATGACACCGCGCGCGATGTTCTGGCGCGTATTATCTACGGGTTTCGATTGTCGATCACCTTTGCGCTGATTGTCACGGCGCTGACGTCGGTGATCGGGATTGCTGCGGGCGCGGTGCAGGGGTTCTTTGGGGGTGTGCTGGACCTGTTGTTCCAGCGCGTGATCGAGTTGTGGAATTCGGTGCCGTCGCTGTATGTTATCATTATTCTGTCGTCGATGTTCGTGATGAATTTCTGGCTGCTGGTGTTTCTGATGACGTTATTCGGCTGGACAGGGCTTGTGGGTGTGGTGCGCGCCGAATTCTTGCGCGCGCGCAATTTTGAATATGTGCGCGCAGCGCGGGCGCTGGGTGTCTCAAACGCCAAGATCATGTTCCGCCATGTGCTTCCCAATGCGATGGTGGCCACGCTGACATTCCTGCCCTTCATCATCACAGGGGTCATCGGCTCGCTTGCTGCGCTGGATTTCCTTGGCTTCGGGCTGCCCTCCTCTGCGCCGTCGCTTGGGGAAATGACGCTACAGGCCAAGAACAACCTGCAAGCGCCGTGGCTGGGCTTTTCGGCGTTTTTTACCTTTGCGATCATGCTGTCGCTGCTGGTGTTCATCTTTGAGGGTGTGCGCGACGCGTTCGACCCCAGAAAGACCTTCTCATGAGCCGCGTTCTGGATGTGAAAGACCTGTCCGTCACCTTCCTTCAGGAAGGGCGCGAGGTGCGCGCTGTGCGGGGCGTGTCCTTCCATGTCGATAAAGGTGAAACTGTCGCACTGGTGGGCGAATCCGGGTCTGGCAAATCGGTCAGCGCGCTGTCCACTGTCGGGCTGTTGCCGGATTCGGCGCAGGTGGCGGGCTCGGTCCAGTTCAAAGGGCAAGAGCTAATCGGGGCCACGGATAAGACCCTGCGCGAAGTGCGCGGCAATGACATCAGCTTCATCTTTCAAGAGCCGATGACCTCGCTCAACCCGCTGCATACAATCGAAAAGCAGATCACCGAAAGCCTTGCCTTGCATCAGGGGCTTGGCGGGGCAAGTGCGCGCAAGCGGGTGCTGGAACTGATGGACAAGGTGGGCATTCGTGACGCTGAAACCCGGATGAACGCCTATCCGCATCAGTTGTCGGGCGGGCAGCGTCAGCGGATCATGATCGCAATGGCACTGGCAAACGGGCCGGAATTGCTGGTGGCGGATGAACCGACCACAGCGCTGGATGTGACCATTCAGGCGCAGATTCTGGAATTGCTGGTCGATCTGAAACGCGACGAGGGGATGAGCCTGTTGTTCATCACCCATGATCTGCACATCGTGCGCCGCCTTGCGGACCGTGTCTGCGTTATGCAGGGCGGCGAGATTGTCGAGCAAGGACCAACGAACGAAATCTTCGACGCGCCCCAGCACCCATACACGCAAAAGCTGCTGGCAGCGGAATCGACCGGCCAGCCGGACCCTGTGCCTTCGGGTGCGCAGGAAATCTTGCGCACGGACGCGTTGCGCATCTGGTTTCCAATACAGCGCGGGTTCCTGCGCCGCACCGTGGGCCATGTGAAAGCGGTGAACGCGGCAAGCCTGACGTTGCGCGCAGGTGAAACGGTGGGAATTGTGGGCGAGTCGGGGTCTGGTAAAACAACGCTGGCGCTTGCGATTTTGCGGCTGATTTCCAGCAATGGGCCGATCTGGTTTGACGGGGCGGATATTCAGGGCCGCAAGTCGCGCGATCTGCGCAACCTGCGTCGGCATTTGCAGATTGTGTTTCAAGACCCGTTCGGCAGCCTGTCACCGCGCATGACGGTGGAACAGATCATTGCCGAGGGGCTGGGCGTGCATGGTGTGCCTGTGGGCAAATCCCAGCGCGAATTGGTGGCCGAGATCATGGTCGAGGTTGGTCTGGACCCGATGACGATGGAACGCTACCCGCATGAATTCTCGGGCGGGCAGCGCCAGCGTATCGCCATCGCGCGCGCCATGATCCTGCGCCCGAAACTGGTTGTTCTGGACGAGCCGACATCGGCGCTGGACATGACAGTGCAGGTGCAGATCGTTGAATTGCTGCGCACGCTTCAGCGCCGCCACGGGTTGGCCTATCTGTTCATCAGCCATGACCTACGCGTGGTACGCGCCTTGTCGCATAAGGTGATTGTCATGAAACAGGGCGATGTGGTCGAGGCGGGTGACAGCGATCAGGTGTTTCAGGCCCCGAAAAGCGACTATACGCGCCAACTGCTGGCCGCCGCATTCGATATTACGGCCATCGGGGCCGCCTGACGCCACGAGAGGGGCAGTTCTTGAATATACTTTTCATTCATCAGAACTTTCCCGGCCAGTTCAAGCATCTTGCCCCTGCGTTGCAGGCGCGCGGGCACAAGGTGGCGGCCCTCACCTCTGAGAAGAACCAGCAGAAAACGCCGATCCAGACCTATCGCTACCCCATGCCAGTGGCGGAACCCGACCCAAGGCAGGCGCGGCTGGGCACGACGTTCACCGCCATGACCGACCGCGCCCACCGTGTGGCGCTTGCCGCGGCCCAGATGCGCGACACGCTGGGCTATGTGCCCGATGTCATTTTTGGCCATTGCGGCTGGGGCGAGACGCTGTTCCTGCGCGAGGTCTGGCCACAGGCCCGTCTGTTGGTCTATGCGGAATTTTTCTATGCGACCGAAGGGCTGGATGTGGGGTTTGACCCTGAATTCAGCAAGCTGACCCTGCCAGTGCGCATGTCGGTCACAGCGCGTCAGGCGCATCTGGCCCTGTCGATGGTGCAGGCGGATGCGGCGCTTTCGCCCACAGAATGGCAGGCCGACAGCTTTCCGCCGGAGTTTCGCAGCAAGATCACCATTACCCATGACGGCATAGACACAGACGCGCTTTGCCCCGATCCCCACGCGCAGTACCGTTTGCCCGATGGTCGCATGTTGCGTGCGGGTGATGAGGTGCTGACCTATGTGGCCCGCAACATAGAACCCTATCGCGGCTCGCATATCTTTATGCGGGCCTTGCCGGATGTGCTTGTTGCGCGGCCAGAGGCGCAGGTTGTCATCCTCGGCAGTGATGGTGCCAGCTATTCCAGTGGCCCCGAACAGGGCAGTTGGCGCGATGTGTTCGTGAATGAAGTGCGCGACCGGCTGGATATGTCGCGGGTGCATTTTCTGGGCCGCGTGCCGTATCGAGATTTTGTAACGCTCATGCAGATCAGCAGGGCACATGCCTATCTGACAGTGCCCTTCGTGTTGTCATGGTCGATGCTCGAAGCGATGAGCCTTGGCGCTTTGGTGGTGGCCTCGCGCACCGGGCCAGTGGAAGAGGTAATCACCGATGGCGAGAATGGCTGTCTGGTTGATTTCTTCGATGTCGAGGGGTGGTCGGATGCGCTGATATACGCATTAGAGCGGCCCGAGCGGTTTAAACCGCTGCGCGCGCGCGCACGCCGCACCATCATCGACAATCACGACCTGCACCGGATTTGTCTGCCTCGCCAGATTCGCTTTGTGGAACAGGCGGGGTAGAGTGGCGCGGCGCGTTAGACGGCAGAGCTGTGGCCTGCCTTGTCCATCGCGTATTCATCAAACAATGTGGCAATCATCCGGGTCAGGGGGCGGCCCTCAAGGGTGATTTCCAGCCCGTCCGCGCTGCGCTTCACGAATTGACCAAAGCGCAGCATCGTCTGATCCAGCAGCGTGTCAAGTGTGGCGGCATCTGCGCCATAGCTGTCGATCAGTTCCGAGCGTGACAGCCGGAAATCGCACATCAACGCCTCAATCGCGCGCCCGCGCCAGATATCGTCATGGCTGAAGGCATGGCCGCGGGTGGTCGCAAATTCGCCGGCTTCGATGCATTTTTTCCATGCGGCTGTTGCGGGGGCGTTTTGGGCGAACCCTTGCGGAAAGCGCGAGATGGAAGAAGCGCCCAGCCCGACCAGAACTGGCGATGTATCATCGGTGTAGCCTTGAAAATTGCGCCGCAGCTTGCCTTCGCTGGCTGCTTTGGACAGGCCATCATGCGGGCGGGCGAAATGGTCGATGCCGATTTCGTCATATCCGTCCCATAGCAGCAGGCGGCGGGCCGTCTCGAACAGGTCCAGCCGTTCTTCGGGGCGCGGCAATGTGTCAGACGGAATCATCTGTTGCCGCCGGGCCATCCAAGGCACATGCGCATAGCCATAAAGTGCAATACGGTCCGGGTTCAGCGACATCAGCTTTTGCACAGAATCNGACATGCGCCGCTGCGTCTGATTGGGCAGTCCATACAGGATGTCTGCGTTCAGGCTTTTGATCCCGCGCGCGCGTATTGCATCGGCGGTGGATTTGGTGATCTCGAAGCTCTGGTCGCGGCCGATGATGCCCTGAATTTCGGGGTCGAAATCTTGCACACCAATAGAGGCGCGCGTCAGCCCCGCTTCGGCCAGCGCATCAAGGCGTGCCTCATCTATTTCATTCGGGTCAATCTCGACCGAGAATTCGCCCCCTTCGGCAAGGGGCGCAATGTCAAACACCTGTGCGGCCAGCGCGCGCATGGCGTCGGGCGGCAACATCGTGGGCGTCCCACCCCCCCAATGCAGCCGCGACAGGCGCACACCTTCGGGCAAAAGCTTGCGAAACAGCTCCAACTCTGTTTTGAGAGACTGGGCATAGGCCAGAACGGGCGCATCCGTACTTGTACCTTGTGTCCGGCAGGCGCAAAACCAGCACAGCCTGCGGCAGAAGGGCACATGCAGGTAGAGCGATATTGCGCTTCCGGGCTGTATTTGTTGAACCCAGTGTGCGAAAGTTCCCGCTGACAGGTCAGAGGAGAACTGAGGAGCGGTCGGATAGCTTGTGTACCGCGGCACACGAGCGTCAAACAAACCTAACTCTGAAAGTTGCTTTAGATGCGACATGAGGTTAAGTTTAGATCCGGATATCTAGAAACACTTTGATGCAGATCAAATAAAATGACTCGAACNAGCCAAAAAGTTCAACCCTTTTCACAGGAATGCAATGATTGCCCGATTCGTCATCGTGCCGTCTGTGCAAGATGTGAGGCTGATGAACTGAGTCTGCTGGAGCAGATCAAGTACTACCGCAGCTTCGAGGCGGGTCAGACCGTTGTCTGGGCGGGGGATAAGATGGATTTTGTGGCCTCGGTCGTGACCGGGATCGCAACACTCAGCCAGACAATGGAAGACGGACGCCGCCAGATGGTTGGCTTGTTGCTGCCGTCTGATTTTGCAGGGCGTCCGGGGCGCGAGACATCTGCCTATGATGTGACCGCTGCGACGGATCTGGTCATGTGTTGTTTTCGCAAGAAACCGTTTGAAGAGCTGATGTTGCGCACACCGCATGTTGGCCAGCGCCTGCTGGAAATGACGCTGGACGAACTGGATGCCGCGCGCGAATGGATGCTGCTTCTGGGCCGCAAGACAGCGCGCGAAAAGATTGCCAGCCTGATCTGCATTATCGCGCGGCGAGATGCGTCTTTGCAGTTGAACGCAGCCGATGGTGAATTGCGCTTTGACCTGCCGCTGACCCGCGAGGCGATGTCCGAATATCTGGGCCTGACGCTGGAAACCGTCAGCCGTCAGGTGTCGGCGCTGCGCAAGGAAGGTCTGATAAAGACCGAAGGCAAGCGCCAGATCGTCATTCCGGATTTTGACCGCCTGCTGGAAGAAACTGGCGACGACTCGGATGGTGGGTTTTTGGTCTGACGCCCGGCGCGCCGACAGGTGCGTTTCGTCGTGCATTGCACCGCGCCCCCGAATGGTCATGTTTTTGGCCAGATATTGTCCTTTCCCCATTGGAGTATGACCTGACGGTGTGCCGCGCTTTTTCGTGCCGCATGCCGCCATGTTTAACCCAAAGGAAGCGGGCATGCGTATTCAGTTCATCCATAGGACACCGGTTTGTCCGACCATAAAGGCGTGTTGTGCCACCCCGCAAACTGGTGATCATAAACAGGTTATCTGTCCCNCCCGCAGTGGGAAGGGGTACCTGTGACAAAGCATTCTCGAAAACACACAGGCGCGCANGTCCGATCCCAGACATTTCCGGTAATCTCGTCGTCCAAGCAGTTTGATTGGGACGCNGATTATAGTGATCTGATTGCGAATAGTGACCGGCAGACACCTGCGGCCCCCGCCCCAGAACCCGCGACACAAAGCAAGGCCGCCTTCGTCCTTCATGGTGCGCGGCGCTATGTTGCGCCATTGGGTTTTTGCGGGCTGTTTCTTGCGGCGGTCGCGTTTGAGAAATTCGATACAGAGCGCCTTTTCTCGGATGTCGCCTCGGATCTGCGCATGGGGACAGCCGTGATGGCTGTACCTTGGGCCGAGATGCTGCCGCCGGAACTGCAAGTGTACGACCAGCACCAGTTTCGCCGCTTCAGCCAAGGGTTGCAGCGAATGACCACACCCGATTTGCTAAGCTACAAGGCAAGTTTACGGCGCGACCTTCGGGCCGCACCGTCTTTCATGGCACCTCTCCACGGGGACGCGCTGTTCTTGCTCAAGGCAGAAATCGCGCGACGTGGTCAGTAGTCAGCAGCTCAGCGTGCAAGAAACACAGGAAGGGTGGTTTCCTCCAGCAGGTTGCGGGTGGTTCCGCCCAATATCGCCTGACGCAGCCGCGAGTGGCTGTATGCCCCGATAACCAACAGATCAGCGGCCTGGTCGGTCGCATGTCGGCGCAGCACATCACTGATGCGCGGCAATGTCTTGGCAATGACCGAGACTTCAAGCTGAACGTCATGACGCGCCAGCATTTGCGTCAACAGCCCGCCCGGATCAGAGCGTTCGATCCCATGCATAGGCGGGTCGATGATGACGACATTCACCAGGTCGGCATTTTGCAGCAATGGCAGCGCCGCACGCGCTGCGTGCAGGGATTCATCGCTTTGGTTCCATGCCAGAACGATCTTGTTGAACTCTGGCAGCTCTTTCCCCAGTTGCGGCAAGATCAGCACGGGGGCATCGCCATCGAACAGGGCGGCTTCGGCGATGATTTCATCTTGGGGACCGCGCGTTTCACCATAAGGGCGCGGCAAGAGCACCAGATCGCAGAAACGCGATTTCAGGCCGACATAGGAATTGATCCCGCCAAGGGTCAGCACCGCCGTATCGACGCCCCACCGGATACTTGCCCCGCTCAGATGGGCTTTTGCTTTTTCGGCCAAGGCATTGGCGCTGGCCTGCGCGTTGTCGAGTGCGTCCTGATAAATGATCGCAGGGGCGCCAGCGTAGAAGCCGACACTTTGCGTCGTATCAATGCCAAGGCAACTCACGTCCAGATGCGCGTCCAGCCGTGCGGCAAGGCTTGCCGCCGAATCAAGCTGCGCCACAGCATCCGTGTCAGAGGCAAGGAAGGTGCAGATGGATTTGTAAGCCATGCGTCTTTCTCCTGTTTTGGTATTGCATTGACGGTATGATATATCAGCATCGCGCCTGCGATGATCTGGCGCAACCTTTAGGCAGTCAGATATTGACATGAATCAAAGTGATGTTGCCGGACCCGTGACAAAAGGCACCATGCACAACTGTGTCTGCGAAGGATATGTTCCGTTAGCAGCGCGATAAATGAGGGACGCAGACTATGTGGGATTACGTAAAGCTTGCTGTGCTGGGGCTGATTGTGGTTGTTGCCGCAGTCGCAGCCAGCCTGGCACGCGATTTGCCATATTTGGTCCACATGCTGGTGATTATGCTGGCTTCAGCCATCACCTTCTTCTGGATCATTCGCCGGGTTGGGGAACCTGCCCCGGTTGTTAACCCAAATGAATATATGGACGGACCAATTCGCTATGGCGTGATTGCCACTGCTTTTTGGGGTGTCGTCGGGTTTCTGGTGGGCGTTGTCATCGCCTTTCAGCTGGCATGGCCGGAATTGAATTTTGTATGGGCCGAAGGGTATCTGAACTTTGGCCGTCTGCGTCCTCTGCACACGTCGGCAGTAATCTTTGCCTTTGGTGGCAACGCGCTCATCGCCTCGGCCTTTTATGTGGTGCAGCGCACCTCGGCTGCGCGGCTTTGGGGTGGCGGGCTGTCATGGTTCGTGTTCTGGGGCTATCAGATTTTCATCGTCATGGCCGCAACGGGCTATGTGCTGGGCTCTACACAGGGCAATGAATACGCTGAGCCCGAATGGTTGACCGATTTGTGGCTGACTGTTGTTTGGGTGGCGTTCCTGCTGGTGTTCATGGGCACGATCATCAAGCGCCGGGAGCCGCATATCTATGTGGCCAACTGGTTCTACATGGCGTTCATCATTACGGTTGCCATGCTGCATATCGTGAACAATCTGGCAATTCCGGTGTCCGCTTTCGGGTCGCGCTCGGTGCCGGTGTGGTCTGGCGTGCAATCTGCCATGATCCAGTGGTGGTATGGTCATAACGCGGTGGGCTTTTTCCTGACAGCCGGTTTCCTTGGGATGATGTATTACTTCATTCCCAAGCAGGCCGAACGTCCGGTCTATAGCTACAAGCTGTCGATCATGCACTTCTGGGCACTGATCTTCCTGTATATCTGGGCGGGTCCGCACCACCTGCACTACACCGCATTGCCTGACTGGGCGCAGACACTTGGCATGACCTTCTCGATTATGCTGTGGATGCCAAGCTGGGGCGGCATGATCAACGGCCTGATGACATTGTCAGGCGCGTGGGACAAGCTGCGCACGGACCCTGTCATCCGCATGATGGTGGTCGCAGTGGGCTTTTACGGCATGGCCACATTTGAAGGGCCGATGATGTCGATCAAGGCCGTCAACTCGCTGTCGCATTACACCGACTGGACCATTGGCCACGTGCATTCGGCAGCTTTGGGCTGGAACGGCATGATTACCTTCGGGATGCTGTACTATCTGGTGCCGAAACTGTGGCAGCGCGAAGGGCTATATAGCCTGCGGCTGGTCAGTTGGCACTTCTGGTTGGCCACGATCGGGATCGTGCTTTACGCCGCTTCGATGTGGGTGACAGGCATCATGGAAGGTCTGATGTGGCGCGAAGTCGATGCGCAGGGTTTCCTTGCAAACTCTTTCGCTGACACTGTGGCTGCGAAATTCCCGATGTATGTGGTGCGCGGCCTTGGGGGGACCATGTTCCTCGTGGGTGCGATCATCATGTGCTATAACTTGTGGAAAACTGTGACCAGCACGGCAGAGCGTTCGCCTGCCCGTGCCGGTTCCGCAGTGCCCGCTGAATAACGGAGGGCAAGATGGGACTTCTTGATCACCACAAAAAAATCGAAACACATGCCACACTCTTGCTGGTGCTGTCGTTTCTGGTCGTGACCATCGGGGGGATCGTGCAGATCGTGCCGCTGTTCTACCTCGACAACACCATTGAAAAGGTCGAGGGGATGCGCCCTTACGCCCCGCTGGAACTGGCTGGTCGTGAGATCTATGTGCGCGAAGGGTGCTACACCTGTCACAGCCAGATGATCCGCCCCATGCGCGACGAGGTGGAGCGCTACGGCCATTACTCATTGGCGGCGGAATCGATGTATGACCATCCGTTCCAGTGGGGGTCCAAGCGGACAGGGCCGGATCTGGCCCGTCTGGGCGGGCGCTACTCGGATGATTGGCACGTGCAGCACATGATCAACCCGCGCGCTGTGGTGCCGGAATCGATCATGCCTTCCTACGGGTTCCTGATGAACCGGGAACTGACACGCGACGATGCCGAGCATGTGCGTGACATCATGGCCGTCTACCGTGTGCTGGGCCATCCCTACACGGATGAGATGATGGACAATGCCGTGGATGATTTCTTTGCGCAGGTGGACGAGTTTGGCGACCCTGTCGCCGACCGTTACCCCGGCGCACAGCAGCGCAACTTTGATGGTCAGCCCCAACTGACCGAGATGGATGCGATCATCGCCTATATGCAGATGCTTGGTACATTGGTCGATTTCGAGACCTTCGTGCCCGATCCCAGCCGCTAAGGGGGAACAGATATGGAAACCTATACCTGGCTACGTGCTTTTGCTGACAGCTGGCACCTATTGTTCATGTTTCTCTTCTTCATCGGGGTGTTCATCTACATTCTGCGCCCCGGCGCAAGCAAGGTGCATGATGAAACTGCGAACATGATTTTCCGCAATGATGACAAGCCCGAGGGTGACGAATCCGGCACCGACAAAGCGCGTCAATCTGAACCGAAAGAGGCCCGCTGATGGTCGACCCAAAAGATAAAACACCGGAGAACAAGGTCAGGCCTCCCTCGCGGCAGTATCCCGACCCGGCCGCCAAACTCAAACAAGACCCGCCCACCACAGGCCATAGCTGGGACGGGATCGAGGAGTATGACAACCCGATGCCACGCTGGTGGGTGTGGATTTTCATCATCACCATCATCTGGTCCGTGGGCTACTGGATTGCCATGCCCGCATGGCCGGGCATCCAGTCGGCCACACAGGGTGTGCTGGGCTATTCGTCGCGCGCCAATGTCGCCACCGAGATCACCGAATTCGAGGCCCGCAACGAAAGGTTCTTTGTCCAGCTTCTGGACACCGATCTGGATGAAATCCGCGAGGATGACGAATTGCACCGTTTTGCGATCAACGCGGGTGCATCCGTGTTTCGCGCGCAGTGTTCGCAGTGTCACGGCACGGGCGGAGCTGGTGTTCAAGCGGCGGGCTATCCGAACCTGTTGAATGATGAATGGCTGTGGGGTGGCACGATGGAGGATATTCACACCACCATCACATGGGGCATTCGCAACGAAGATTTCGCAGATGCACGCTGGTCTGAAATGCCTGCATTCGGCGTTGACGGGTTGCTGGATGATGACGAAATCGATCAGGTCGTGAATTACGTCCTGTCGCTGTCCGGGTCAGACCATGACGCGCAACTGGCCGCTGCCGGTCAGGAGCATTTTGAAATCAACTGTGCATCCTGCCATATGGATGATGGAAGCGGCGATTACTTTATCGGTGCGCCGTCGCTGAATACACAGGTCTGGCTGTATGGCGGCACCCCCGAGGCCATTCGCGAGTCGATCTATTATTCGCGCTTTGGTGTGATGCCCGGCTTCGAGAATCGTCTGCGCGACGCTGAAATCCGGGCTGTTGCGGCTTATGTCCATCAGCTTGGTGGTGGTCAGTAAGGTTTTGACCGGCCCGCATGAGAAACGCTCAGGCCCCCAATGGGGGCCTGCACCTTTTTCAGCAGCAGGCGCATTGCGACATACTGTCATATGTAAATAGATGTGCAGAAGGACTTGATCTGTATCAATGAAACATATCTCTCCGCACGGCACATCGGCATTACGCCCTGCACGTCAGGGCCGCACCGGTCTTTGTTTCCTGTTCGCGCGTGTTGTCAAAGACCGGTGCATCACTTTCTCTCCACAGCGCTGCGGCATCTTGTCCAAAGGTGTATTTTCAACCTCACTTTTGATACAGGTCAAGGTTCTGGTCTGTGCGCTGTGGGATCAACAGGCTGACCGGATTGCAGGAGTCGCAAGGTGAGTGCTCAAGACCAAACCCCGCCCCCCCTTTATGCCAAGCGCGAGCCGATCTTTCCGCGCCGGATAAAGGGCAGCTTTCGCACCATGAAATGGTGGCTGCTGGCCATGATGCTGGGCATCTATTATGTCTTTCCTTGGATACGCTGGGACCGTGGCCCCGAAATGCCCAATCAGGCGGTTTTGCTGGATCTAGGGAATCGGCGCTTCTTTTTCTTTATGATCGAAATCTGGCCACATGAATTCTATTTCGTGGCGGGCCTGCTTATCATGGCGGGGATCGGGCTGTTCCTGTTCACCTCGGCGCTTGGGCGTGTGTGGTGTGGCTATGCCTGTCCGCAAACCGTCTGGACCGACCTGTTTATTCAGGTTGAACGCTGGGTTGAGGGCGACCGCAATGCCCGCCTGCGCCTGCACCGCCAGAGCTGGAACGCCGAGAAAATCCGCAAATATGCAGTCAAATGGAGCGCTTGGTTCCTGATCGCCATGGCGACAGGCGGGGCGTGGGTGTTCTACTTTGCCGATGCGCCAACGCTGTTTGTCGATCTGTTCACCGGACAGGCGCACCCCATCGCTTATATGACCGTGCTGATCCTGACGATGACGACCTTTTTGTTCGGCGGGTTCTTCCGTGAACAGGTCTGCATCTATGCCTGCCCATGGCCGCGCATTCAGGCCGCGATGATGGATGAGGACACGATCACCATTGACTACCGCGACTGGCGCGGAGAACCGCGTGGCAAGTTGAAAAAGGGCCAGATGGACCCCAATCAGGGGGACTGCATTGATTGCATGGCCTGCGTCAATGTCTGCCCGATGGGGATTGATATTCGGGACGGTCAGCAGATGGAATGCATCACCTGTGGCCTGTGCATTGATGCCTGTGACGAGGTGATGGACCGGATCGGCAAACCGCGCGGGCTGGTGGCCTATATGGCCTTGTCAGACGAGATTGCCGAACGCGAAGGCAAGCCGCCAAAGTCGATCTGGAAGCATGTTTTCCGCCCGCGCACTGTCTTGTACACCACAATCTGGACCGTGATCGGCATCGGTCTGGTCGTGCTGTTGTTCATCCGCAGCGATCTGGACATGAGTGTCGCCCCTGTGCGCAACCCTACGCATATCGTTTTGTCGGATGGTACAGTGCGCAACATCTATGACATCCGCTTGCGCAACATGCATAATGAACCGCGTGATTTCGTCTTGTCGCTGACTGAAAACCCCGATCTGAGCCTGTCAATCGAGGGCGAGCCTGCGAGGTTGGTAACAGTAGGGCCAGATGAACAGGCGCTGTTGCGCGTGTATCTGACAGCCCCTCCGGGCACGCCGTCGAATATGGCAGACAGCAGCCCGGTGCGCATATGGGCCACGATCTCAGGCAGCAACGAGCGCGTCTATTCTGATACAGTCTTCAACGGGAGGAACCAATGACACAAGATTCCGGCGGCAAATTCAGAATGACGGGCCGCAAGGTTTTGATCATCGCGGTGTCGTCCTTTGGCGTCATTCTGGCCGCAAATCTGACATTGGCCTACAACGCGGTCAGCACCTTTCCGGGGCTGGAGGTCGATAACTCTTTCGTGGCCAGCCAGAATTTCAATCAGGAACTGGCCGAGCAGCTTGCCCTTGGGTGGGATGTGAAAGCCAGCCACGAAGATGGCATGTTGAAACTTTCGATCACCGATGCGGTCGGGCCGGTCGAAGTGGCGCATATGGACGCCGTTCTGGGGGCTGCCACGCATGTGCGCGCCGATCAGGTCCCGGAATTCGAGTTCATAGATGGTGCGTATCGCGCGCCGCTTGAATTGGGCACAGGCAACTGGAACATCCGCCTGCACGCAGTTGCGGCGAATGGTACCGAGTTTCGCCAGCGTGTGGTTCTGCATGTCCGCTAAGAGGGTCTGATGCACAGCGCAACAGCTCGTCCGTCGGCGTGTCCGGCCTGTGATGCGGCCCCCGCGGCCGAAGCGCTGGCGGCCAAGGCCGCGCTGCCTGATGCGCGTATCCTGCTCTCTGTGCCGGATGCGCATTGCGCGGCCTGTATTGGTACGATCGAGCGTGGCATGGCGCAGATGGACGGGGTGCGCTCTGTGCGCCTGAACCTGACGCTCAAGCGCCTGAGTGTGGACGCCAAAGCCGGGGTCGAGGCCAGCGCTGTCATCGCGCAGCTGGACCGGCTGGGCTATGAGGCGCATGAGTTGGACCCCGGCACCCTGTCCATGACCGAAACCGAGAAGCAGGGGCGCGAGTTGTTGATGCGGCTTGGCGTTTCGGGCTTTGCGATGATGAACATCATGCTTTTGTCGGTGGCCGTCTGGGCGGGCGCGGACGGGGCCACGCGGGACATGTTTCACCTGATTTCCGCATTGATCGCTGTGCCGACAGTGGCCTTTGCGGGCCAGCCCTTTTTTCGCAATGCATGGAAAGCGCTGCGTGCGGGCCGCATGGACATGGACGCGCCGATATCCGTGGCGCTGATCCTGACGCTGTTCATTTCCATCTACGAGACGCTGCAATCGGGCGAACATGCCTATTTTGAAGCAGTCGTCATGCTGATTTTCTTCCTTTTGGCAGGGCGCTATCTGGATTTTCGGGCGCGGGCTGTGGCGCGTTCTGCCGCGCAGGAACTGGCCGCGCTGGAAGTGCCGCGCGCGACGCGGCTGGTGGGCGGGGTCGAAACCGTCGTGCCGGTAGCCAATCTGGTTGTAGGCGATGTGGTGCTGGTGCGCCCCGGCGGGCGGATGCCCGTGGATGGCGAAGTCATCGCGGGCAAGTCCGAGATTGACCGCTCGCTTCTGACGGGCGAGACATTACCGGTGTTTGCGGGGCAAGGCGTGATCGTCAGCGCGGGCGAGGTCAATCTGACCGGCCCGTTGCAGGTTCGTGTCACGGCTGCGGGCAAGGACAGTTCCTTGCACCGCATGGCCGATCTGGTTGCCAATGCGGAATCGGCGCGCACGCGCTACACCACTGCCGCCGAACGCGCTGCCAGCGCCTATGCGCCGACCATCCCGATCCTGTCTTTCGGGGCATTTCTGGTCTGGATGTATCTGTCTGGGGGCGATTTGCGCCTGTCGATGAATATTGCTGTGGCCAGTCTGATTATCACCTGCCCTTGTGCGCTGGGCCTTGCGGTACCTGCGGTTGTGACCTCGGCCAGTGGCAAGATGTTTCGCAAAGGTCTGCTCATCAAGGATGGCACTGCATTGGAGCGGCTGGCCGAAGTGGACACGGTCGTCTTTGACAAAACCGGCACATTGACGATGGGAACACCTGTGCCCACCAATCTGGACCAGCATGGCCAGGATGTGGCGCGTGTTGCGATGGCGCTGGCAGATGCGTCTAGCCACCCGTTGGCGCAGGCTTTGGCACATGCGCTGCGTGAACGTGGCGTGACCCCTGCACCACTGGACGCACTGAGCGAGCAGCCGGGCTATGGCATGGAAGCACAGTGGCAGGGGCAGCGCGTGCGGCTGGGCCGTGCCGCATGGGTGGGGGCGCAAGCGCGCACCACCACTGCGGCCTATCTGTCCCTTGGGGGCGAAACCCATGCCTTCACTTTCGCGGATCAGTTGCGCCCCGGTGCCGCCGATGTGGTTGCGGGCTTGCAGGCGCAGGGCAAGAGCGTCTGGCTGATCTCTGGCGATGTGGAGGGCGCGGTTCAGGACATGGCCGCGCGCCTGAATATCACCGATTGGCTGGCTGGTGCCTTGCCGCAGGACAAGGCCGACAAGATCTCCACATTGCAAGCGGCGGGTCACAAGGTGCTGATGGTGGGCGACGGGCTGAACGACACGGTGGCGTTGTCAGCGGCGCATGTCTCGATCTCGCCCGCCTCGGCGCTGGACGCCGCGCGCGCGGCGTCGGATATGGTGCTGCTGGGGCGCGATATCACGCCTGTGGCCGATGCCGTACGCATGTCCAAAACCGCAATGAAGCGCATCCGCGAGAATTTCTGGCAATCGGGCATATATAATGTCATCTTCGTGCCGGTCGCGCTGTTTGGGTATGCGACACCGCTTTGGGCGGCGGCAATCATGTCGATCTCGTCCATATCGGTGACGCTGAACGCGCTAAGACTGAAATAAGGGGCGTCATGGAAGTTCTGGCAATTCTGATACCAGTGTCGCTGTTTCTGGGCCTGCTGGGTCTGGGCGCATTCGTATGGACGTTGCGCAAAGGCATGTACGATGACCCCGACGGGGACAGCCAGCGCATTCTGGACACGCGCTATGACGACAAGCCCAAACCCGTGTCGCCCAAGCCAGAGGCGTCCGAGTCTGCGTCCGGGGACAAGTAAGTCAGGTATTCGTGGGGCGCTTGTTCTTTTTCCAGCGTTTATGCGACCACATCCACTGATCCATGTGCGTGCGCACCAGCGCTTCGACTGACGCATTCAGCGCGCGGGTCATCGTGGCGGGGTCGCTATGGGGGACAGGCGGCTCGACGCGCACGCGAAAGCTGATCCCGTCAGGCTGTCTGATCCCATAGACCGGCACCAGCAACGCGCCTTGTTTCAAGGCAATCTCTGCCGATGACAGCGCCGTGCGCGCAGGCTGGCCCATGAAATCCATCAATTCGCCATGGTCCATGTAGTGATCGGCGACCAGCCCAATCATGCCGCCCCGCCGCAGGAATTTCAGCAACCCCGCCAGCCCTGTGCGATTGCGCGGGAAAACCGGGGTACCAATACGCGACATGGCGGCCACATAGCGCGCGTTGAACGCCTCGTTGCGCATGGGCATGTAGATGCCTGCAATCTTGCAGCCGCGTTCCTGCAAGACGATGCGCGCGGCCTCGTAATTGCCCAGATGCGCTGTGACCAGAACCACAGGCTGGCCTGTGTCGCGTGCTTGTTCCAGCGCGGCCAGACCGCCCCCCTCGATGGGGCTGTCCTTGACATGGTCAATGAAATCCTGCCCCGCAAAGGTTTCTGCCAGTGCGCGGGCCATATTGCCGGGAACACTGCGGCACAAGCGGCGGATGTCGTGTTCGGGCAGGTCTGGGGCGATCAGGGCCAGATTTGCCCGGATGCGTGGCCGCAACCCTGCGATCGGGCCGATGATATTGGCGCCAACCCATCCCAGCACAGCAATGCGCTGTCGGTAGGGCAACACGCGTGCCGCCCCCAGAAGCACCGCGCTAAGCCGGTCTTCTGCCCAGTGCTTCCAGCGCTGCGGGCTTGTGCCTGCTTTTGCCGGGGTGGGGGGGCTGGAATGCGTCATGGGTGTTGATTGCACCCTGCCTGTCACCTAGTCAAGCAGGGCTGCAAAACGTGTCAGTAGCTGTAATCTGCATAAATCCGCGTCAGATCGCCCTGCCAGTCACCATGATAGCGGGCCAGCAGTTCATCTGCGGGGATCTGGCCCGTCTCGACGCTTTCTTTAAGCGCGTTCAGGAAATGCGACTCGTCGGGCAGCATACCGCCTGCACCGGGGCAGGCGCGAGCTTTCAGGCCAGCTTCGGCAATGCTTACCACTTCGCGCGCCAGATCATGCAGCTTGACGCCGCCTGCTTGCCCCTGCAACCCGTCGACCGAAGCCGCGATGCGCAACGCGTCGCGGGTTTCTGCGTCCAGCGACTTGGCCAGATCCCACGCGGCATCCAGCGCGGATTGGTCATAGGTCAGCCCGACCCAGAAGGCGGGCAGCGCGCAAAGGCGTCGCCAAGGTCCGCCATCGGCCCCGCGCATCTCAATGAATTTCTTGATACGCGCTTCGGGGAAGATGGTTGTCAGATGGTCAGCCCAGTCCGAAAACGTCGGAACCTCGCCGGGCAGGGCGGGCAGTTTCCCTTGCAGGAAATCACGGAAACTTTGGCCCAATGCGTCGATATACTTGCCGTCACGATAGACAAAATACATCGGCACATCGAGGGCATATTGCACCCATGCTTCAAACCCGAAGCCGTCCTCGAACACGAAAGGCAACATGCCGGTGCGGGCAGCGTCCAGATCGCGCCAGACGCGCGCGCGCCAGCTTTTGTGGCCGTTGGGTTTGCCGTCAAGGAACGGAGAGTTGGCAAACAGCGCCGTCGCCACAGGTTGCAAGGCCAGCGCCACGCGCAGTTTCTGCACCATGTCCGCCTCGGACGAGAAGTCGAGATTCACTTGCACAGTGCAGGTGCGATACATCATCGTTTTGCCCATGGTGCCGACGCGGTCCATGTAATCGGTCATCAGCTTGTAGCGGCCCTTGGGCATGACCGGCATTTGCTCATGGCTCCAGATCGGGGCGGCACCCAGCCCGATGAACCCCACGCCAATCTCATCAGCCACGCTGCGCACTTCGCGCAGGTGTTGGTTCACCTCGTCACAGGTCTGGTGGATGGTTTCCAGTGGCGCGCCAGACAGTTCCAACTGCCCGCCCGGTTCCAGCGAAACATTCGCGCCGTCTTTTTCCAGCCCGATAATTTTGTCCCCTTCCAGCACCGGCGCCCAACCAAAGCGGTCGCGCAGCCCTTCCAGCATGGCCTTGATGGAGCGGGGGCCGTCATAGGGCAGGGGGTTCAGCGTGTCGTGGCAATAGCCGAATTTCTCGTGCTCGGTGCCGATGCGCCAATCCTGCTTGGGCTTGCAGCCCTCGGCCAAGTATTCGGCCAGTTGAGAAATGTCTTCAATCGGACCGCCGCCGGTCTGGGGAATGGACATGAGCGCTCCGATCTGCTGGTTCTTGCCTAGTGGGCAGACTTGGAGTCTGCGCGCCGCCAAGTCAAGCCTCAGTGCAGCCGTAAATGACGCAACCGGCGCGACGGGTGCATCCAGATCGCGCGCGCAAGCGGTGGTTCGGGGGCGTTCAGGGCGTCGAGCAAGGCTTGCATGCGCAGCTCTGGCAAGGTGGCGAACGCGTCAAACAACGCCTCGCTGCCCGCTGCTGCAACCGGAATTTCCAGCCGTGTGTCATCTTGTGCCACCATCAGCCAAGTCTGTGCTGCATCAATCAGGTGCAATTCGACCAAATCGTTCAGGGCGATGAAGCCGCCTTCTTCTGGCCCGAAATAAGAGATTTGGCCCTCAACAACCTGCACAACGCCCGGTCCTGCCTCGGCGCGGCGGAAGCGCAACCTGCGCCATCCGATTATGGCGATGCCAAGACCGGTCAAAATGACAAGCACGGCGAGAAACTGGAAAAAACTGTCACGTGCCTGCAACGCCCATAGGCCAAACAGGGCCACGCCCAAGCCTGTCAGAACTTCGGACCAGCGCTTTGTCAGGGCAATCAGTTCGGGGCGGATCAGGGACATGGGACGCTCTCCAACCAATTGCGAATGCCGATGCGCGCATAATACCCAAGATGGTGATCCAGCTTGCCCAACAAGAACATGCCCTGCCGGTAGCCGGTCGTGAAATCCATGAAACCTGCGGGCGGGTCGGGGTGGTCAAGTTCAGGGTTTTCCATCACGGCTGCGCGCAACTCGGCGCATAGCCCGCGATCCAGTGCGATGTTGGGGGTATCGCGCAGCCGCTTGAATGTCAGGTCGCATAGCAGTCGCGCGGTATCTTGCGATACTGGGCCGATAGACTCGCCTTGCACATCGAATACCGTTAGCCGTGCTGTCTGCATGTCCCAGAAAATGTTTTGCGACGAAAAATCGCTGTGAATCGGACCGCGCGGCACGGGCCCACCGCGCAAACCGGGGGCGAGTTTGCGCAGATGTGCGACAATCGCATTCAGAAGCGTTGCATCCGACGCGGATAAGTCAGCGCCCGCGATTTCGCGGCGCAGGGATTTGATCCAGAAATCGGGGCTAAAGCTGCCGCAACTGCGCTGCCCCTCCATGCTGCGCGCCAACCAGACGGTGCAGGCCGTTGCGATTTCAAGCCGGGTTTGCGGTTCTGCGCCGCAGATCACCTCGTCAATGCGAATGCCGGGGGCGAAGGGCAGAATCACCAGCCCCTGTGCTGCGGATGTTGCCAGATATGCCGCAAAATGCAGGTTGTGGTGGGGAAATACCCCGCGCAGGCGGTCGTGTTCTTGCTCCAGCGCGCGGAGTGTGGCGACAGGGTCATCAGCGGCGATCTGTTTGACGATGACAGCGTTGTTGCGCCAGCGCGCTTCGGCGACACGGCCCTTTGCATCGCTCTTTATCAGGCGGGTCAGAACGGGTGGGTCATCTGGAAAACCCGCCTTTACGGCGTCTGCGAGTGCCTGAAACTGCCTGCGCGTGTTCAGAAAGTTTTGAACCGGCGCGATCATCCCCAATCCCCTTGGGCGTTTTGCCACAGTGTCAGCGCGGCAACGGCAGCCGTATCGGCGCGCAATATGCGCGGGCCAAGGGCAATGGGGTGCACTTGCGCCATGCCGCGCAGACGCGCGCGCTCTGCCTGAGAAAAGCCGCCTTCGGGGCCGATCAGAATTGCGGCGGGGGCAGCGGGCAGGGGGGTGGCGCTGGCTGTGTCGGCAAGCGCTTCATCCGCCCAGATCAGCGCGCGCCCCTCGGGCCAGTCCTGCAACAGGCGCGACATGGGCTGTAAATCGGCCACCTCTGGCACGTATGTGCCGCCGCATTGCTCGGCGGCCTCGACCGCATGGGCTTGCAGGCGGTCTTGGCGGATACGCTCGGAATTCGTGAACTCCGTCTGAACAGGCACAATGCGCGCCGCCCCCAGTTCAGCTGCTTTTTCTACAATGAAATCAGTGCGTGCCTTTTTGATGGGCGCAAAGACAAGCCACAGGTCCGGCGGCATCCGCTGGGGGGCGGATTGGCCAAGGCACACAGCCTGCGCGCTCCGCCGCCCGACCTCGGTCAGTTTGGCCAGCCATTCGCCATCGCGGTTGTTGAACAGGGCGATTTGCGCGCCTGTTCCCTTGCGCAAGACATTGCCAAGATAATGGGCATGGGCCTGCGACAGGGCAATCTCTTGCCCCTGACCCAAAGCCTGCTCTACAAAGAGGCGAATTTTCGCGCGGATGATGTTGCTGTCCATGAGGCCAAGACTATGACCGGAAACGACCAAAGGCCAGAGGGTGCGACCCCTGATGACAGCGTGGCTGACGCCTATAACGCCAATTGGGTGGATCGTTATGCACCGCCCGACCTGAAACCCTATCTGCGCCTGTCGCGCGCCGACCGGCCCATTGGAACATGGTTGCTGCTGCTTCCGTGCTGGTGGGGGGTTTTTCTGGGCGCGGCGGCGTTCCCCGAGACAGCGGGCTGGCTGACAGTGTGGATATTTGTAGGGTGCGGGATTGGTGCCTTTCTGATGCGGGGGGCGGGGTGCACGTGGAATGACATCACCGACCGCGACATTGACGACAAGGTGGCGCGGACCCGGTCGCGGCCGATCCCGTCGGGCCAAGTCTCGGTCAAGGAGGCTGGGATCTGGATGGGGGTGCAGGCCGGTGTTGCGGCACTGATCCTGTTCACCTTCAACTGGGCGGCAGTGGGCCTTGGGGTGTTGTCGCTTGGCCTTGTTGCGATTTATCCCTTTGCCAAGCGGTTCACATGGTGGCCACAGGTGTTTTTGGGGCTGGCCTTTAACTGGGGCGCACTGCTGGCATGGACGGCGCAGACTGGCGCATTGGGCCTGCCTGCGGTGTTTCTGTATCTGGCAGGCATAAGCTGGACGCTGTTTTATGACACGATCTATGCCCATATGGACCGCGAAGATGATGAGTTGATCGGCGTGAAATCCACCGCGCGCCTGTTTGCCGAGAATACGGAAACATGGCTGCGGGGGTTCTTGATTGCGACTGTCGTGCTGATGTCGCTGTCGGTGATCTATGCGCTGGCCCCGCTGGCGGACCCGTTGAAGATGTCATTGGGCCTTGCGGGGGCATGGGCGATGGGCTGGCATATGAACTGGCAACTTAGCAAACTTGACATTGATGACACGCAAATGTGCTTGCGACTGTTCCGGTCAAACCGGGACGCGGGCTTGTTGGCTGCGCTGTTTCTTGCCATCACCTTATTCGTGTGATTGCGCCCACTGCACCAAGGCGCTAGGGGACCGGCATGAAACAACGACTGATAAATGTCGCGCATAATCTGCGTGGGTTGGGTGTTGCGAAAATCGGATCATACAAAGCGTATGTTCTGATGGGTGGCATTTTTGCACTGGCTATTTTGCTGGCAATCGGTGCCGCCACATTTGCGGTTCGCGGGATCGAACACGTGGTCGCGCGCGATGCGCATGCTGTCCTTGCCGAAAGCGAAATCGACTGGGCCGAAGTGCAGACGGACGGGCTGTTGCTGACGCTGCGCGGCGAAGCTGAAAGCGAAGCCGCGCGCTTTCGCGCGCTCAGCGCTGTTTCGACTGTTGTCGCCGCAGAACGTGTGATTGATGACATTCAGGTCGCCCCGTCGATGGAAATTGCCGCGCCGCGCTTTTTGCTGGAAATCTTGCGCAATGGGCTGGATGTGTCGGTGATCGGGCTGGTCCCAACAAGCCTTGATACAGACGGTATAATCGCCCGGATCGAAGCAATTGATCCCGAAATCTCTGTCGTCAACATGTTGGAGACGGCCAGTCATCCGGTGCCCTTCGGCTGGGACAGGGCTGTCGGTTTCGGGCTGGAAGCACTGGCGTCGATCCCCGCCAGCAAGATTTCAATATCCGCCGATCAGGTCGAAGTGACAGGGCTGGCCGACAGCGCCCGGCAACGCGATGAAATGCGCGACAAGCTGATGCGCCAGCGCCCGCGCGGCCTGATTGCCAGTATCAACATCTCAGCGCCGCGCCCTGTGCTGACGCCCTTCACACTGCGTTTCGTCATAGAGGAGTCGGGCGCGCGGTTCGATGCCTGTTCGGCAGACACATCCGAGGCGCGCACCGCCATTTTGCGCAGCGGCAGGGCTGCGGGCGCGCAAGGGATTATTGATTGCACCATCGGATTGGGCAGCCCCTCGCCGCGCTGGCAAGTGGCCGCAACAGAGTCGATTGACGCGCTGGGCGCGCTGGGCGCTGGCAGCGTCACCATCGCGGACACCGATGTGTCGCTTGTGGTGCCAAATTCAGTCTCGGCAGAGCAGTTTGACCGCGCCGCCGCAGAGTTGGAGCGCCAGTTGCCAGACGTGTTCTCGTTGGATGCACAGCGCTTGTCCCCCGCCGACGGCGAAGGTCTGGACCGTGATGAGGACGCAATCGAGTTTGTCGCCAGCCGCGATTCAGATGGCATTGTGTTGTTGCGCGGGCAGTTGACGGATGAGCGGTTGCGCGATGCGGTCTATTCTATGGCGCGGACAGAATTCGGGCTGAATGCGGTGCGTATCAATGCCCGGCTTGATCCAGACTTGCCCGGCGGCTGGCCCGTGCGCGCAATGCTTGCGATAGATACGCTGGCACAACTGGAACATGGTCAGGTGCGCGTGCGGGCCGACCGGTTCGATATCAGCGGCGTGTCGGGCGACGCGTCTGCCTCTGACACGATTTCGCGCGCTGTTGCCGAACAGCTTGGGCGCGGTGCGGTTTTCAACCTGAATATCCGCTATGATGAGAGGTTTGATCCCGTCGCCATGCGGCCCACACCTGCGCGCTGCGAGGCTTGGATCACCGAGGTGCTGGAAGAACAGCAGATCACATTCGATCCCGGCTCTGCGTCTATTGTGTCGGGGGCCGGTCGGGTGATTGACAAGATAGCCGAAATCCTGCGTGATTGCGGGCGGCTTGAGATGGAAGTCGCAGGGCACACCGACAGTCAGGGCCGTCTAGAGACGAATATGCGCCTTAGTCAGCAGCGCGCCGAGGCGGTTGTCGCGGCGCTGTCCGCGCGTGGTATCCTGGTGTCGGAATTTGTTGCCGAGGGTTACGGCCCAGAGTTCCCCGTCGCCGATAATTCCACGGCATCGGGGCGCGAAGCGAACCGGCGCATCGAGTTCAGGTTGGTGGGCGAATCGGCGGCAGAAGCGACACAAGAACGCACGGGTGATGCGCCCGATACCGAGCAGGACACTGCTGAAACGCGTGACGAAGCAGATCTGGAAATCGTCGTGACCACCGGCGCGGGGGAGCAGCCCCGCCCGCCCGAACGGCCGGAAAGATGAGCACTGCAACATGATCGACAGTTGCGTAATGCGGCCAAGCAGGATTAAAACCTGTTGTGAGGGAAACAGATGAACCGGACTGAATTTGTCATTATCACTGCGATTATCCTGTTTGTCGCCTTTGCATTGGGGTGGGCTGCGAATTGGCTTTTGCATCGCTTCACCCGCGTTCGCCAGTCTGATCTGGGCGAACTTGACCGCATGGCCCAAGCGCTGAACGAAGCCGAGTTGATCCGGGATCAGGCGATAGAATATGTCGAGACACGTGAACGTGATCTGACAACGAAGCTTTCGCAATGCGAGGCTGAACTCTCTGCGGCGATGGACGGATTGCGTGAAGCGCGTGCTGAGGCAGAGTATTATCGTTCTCAGTTGCAGGGCATTGACCGATAAACCCCGTGCAGTTTTCCGCCTTCGCCGCGGCCCGTGCATTTTAGCCCTTGGCATTGCGGCGCACAGGGGCTAATGAACCGCCCGTCTAGGTTGCAGATGCGAGTCTGTCGCCTTGGATGATTCGTCCGAGACGGTGGGTGATGGCGTTCATCATAAATCCTGCCTGAGACGGGAGTGGAACAATTCGATTTCCGGGGATTTCCTCGGGCGATATTGGGAAGGCCCGTTCGGACCTAATGTCAGACGCAAGTCTGGCGAAACGAGCCGGAGGGGAAACCCTCCGATAATTGGAGAGACCCTGTGGATAGAGCCCAAAAAGAGAAAGTGGTCGAGGAACTCGGCCAAATCTTCGAAAGCTCTGGCGTGGTTGTGGTAGCACAATACGTTGGCCTCACGGTTGCTGAGATGCAGGTCCTGCGTGCGCAAATGCGTGACTCGGGTGGGGCTGTACGCGTCGCCAAGAACAAGCTCGCCAAAATCGCCCTTGAAGGAAAGCCCTGTGCAAGTATCGGTGGCCTACTGACAGGTATGACTGTTCTCGCCTATTCCGAAGACCCTGTTGCTGCGGCAAAAGTGGTCGAGGATTACGCCAAGAAGAATCCGAAGCTTGTGGTTCTTGGTGGTGCAATGGGCGAGACGGCACTTGACGCGGCTGGTGTAAAAGCTGTGGCAGCTATGCCCTCACGCGAAGAGCTTATCTCTTCGATCGTGGGTTGCATCGGTGCCCCTGCCTCGAACATTGCCGGTGCGATTGGCGCCCCTGCTTCAAATATTGCGAGTATCCTCACGACACTCGAGGAACGCGAAGCGGCATAAGCAACCTATGGCCCGTGTGGCGCATCTGCGCCCGCGTCGGACACTCAAACCTGAACAGAATGGAACGATACAATGGCTGATCTTAAAGCACTTGCAGAGCAAATCGTGAACCTCACGCTGCTCGAAGCTCAGGAACTGAAAACAATCCTGAAAGACGAATATGGCATCGAGCCCGCTGCTGGCGGCGCTGTCATGATGGCAGGCCCTGCTGGCGATGCAGGCGAAGCTGCTGAAGAAAAGACAGAATTCGACGTCATCCTGCTTGAAGCTGGCGCAAACAAAATTGCTGTCATCAAAGAAGTTCGCGGCATCACCGGTCTTGGTCTGAAAGAAGCCAAGGATCTGGTCGAAGCTGGTGGCAAGGCTGTCAAGGAAGCTGCTCCTAAAGAGGAAGCAGAAGAGATCAAGAAGAAGCTTGAAGACGCTGGCGCTAAGGTTGAACTCAAGTAATCGGGCGAGATGCGCTGCATCTCAACCCTTTGAAAATAGAACTGGGACCGGATTTCTCCGGTCCCAGTTTGTCACTGTTTCTGGACAGGGCTTTACAAAAGCTTAGTGCTAAAGCCTTGTCCAGGGAAAGTGATCGGCTCGGGAGCAAACCTGTGGGAGGGTTTGCAGGAATAGAGCCACACCCCATTTCGCAAGCGGCCGGCGGCTGATGCCCAACAGCCTGCCCGCCCGCGAAGACCAGGAAAGGTGATGACGCGCATGGCTCAGAACTATGTAGGCCAGAAACGTATCCGCAAGATGTTCGGTAAGATCCGGGAAGTTCTGGAAATGCCGAATCTGATTGAGATTCAAAGATCTTCTTATGATTTGTTCCTCCGCTCTGGCGAAGCAGACACGCCGCTTGACGGCGAAGGCATCAAGGGTGTTTTCCAGTCGGTTTTCCCGATCAAGGATTTTAACGAAACCGCGACGCTGGAATTCGTGAAATACGATCTGGAAAAGCCGAAATACGATATTGACGAATGCATGCAGCGCGACATGACCTACGCCGCACCTCTGAAGGTGACGCTGCGTCTGATCGTGTTTGATGTCGACGAAGACACTGGTGCGAAGTCGGTCAAGGATATCAAGGAGCAAGACGTGTTCATGGGGGATATGCCCCTGATGACACCCAATGGCACATTTGTGGTCAATGGCACCGAGCGCGTGGTGGTCAGCCAGATGCACCGCTCACCCGGTGTGTTCTTTGACCACGATCAGGGCAAGACACATTCCTCGGGCAAGCTGTTGTTCCAGTGCCGCATCATTCCCTATCGCGGGTCTTGGCTGGATTTCGAGTTTGACGCAAAAGACAATGTCTTTGCGCGTATCGACCGTCGCCGCAAACTGCCTGTCACCACATTGCTCTATGCCTTGGGCATGGATCAGAACCAGATCATGGCCGCCTATTACGACACGGTTTCCTATTCGTTGAAGAAGAACAAGGGCTGGGTCACAAAGTTCTTTCCCGAACGTGTGCGTGGCACCCGTCCAACGATGGACGTGGTCGATGCTGCAACCGGCGAAGTGATCTGCAAGGCTGGCGACAAGATGACGCCGCGCGCCGTCAAGCAACTGATTGACGAGGGCAAGGTCAAGAACCTGCTGGTCCCGTTTGAAGGTATCCTTGGGCGCTATGTTGCACGGGACATCATCAACGAGCAGACCGGCGAGATTTATGTCGAAGCCGGTGACGAGCTGACATGGGAACTGGACAAGGATGGCGAAGTCAAAGGCGGCACACTGAAAGTGCTTCTGGACAATGACATCACCGAGATTGACGTGCTCGATATCGACGGTGTCAATGTTGGCCCCTATATCCGCAACACCATGGCTGCCGACAAAAACTGGAGCCGTGACAACGCGCTGATGGATATCTACCGCGTCATGCGTCCGGGCGAGCCGCCGACCGTTGACACTGCCTCGGCGCTGTTTGACCAGATGTTCTTCGATTCCGAACGCTACGATCTGTCGGCTGTCGGTCGCGTCAAGATGAACATGCGCCTGCAACTGGATGCGCCGGATACCCTGCGCACCCTGCGCCATGAAGATATCGTGGCCTGTATCCGTGGGCTGACAGAGCTGCGTGACGGCAAGGGCGAGGTTGATGATATTGACCACCTCGGCAACCGCCGCGTCCGGTCTGTTGGCGAATTGATGGAAAACCAGTACCGTGTCGGCCTGCTGCGCATGGAGCGCGCAATCCGCGAGCGCATGTCCTCGGTCGAGATTGACACTGTCATGCCGCAGGATCTGATCAACGCCAAGCCCGCAGCGGCGGCGGTGCGTGAATTCTTCGGCTCCAGCCAGTTGTCGCAATTCATGGACCAAACCAACCCGCTGTCGGAAGTCACCCATAAGCGCCGCCTCTCGGCGCTTGGGCCAGGTGGTCTGACACGTGAACGTGCAGGCTTTGAGGTCCGCGACGTGCACCCAACCCATTACGGTCGCGTCTGCCCGATTGAAACGCCGGAAGGTCAGAACATCGGTCTGATCAACTCTTTGGCCACGTTCGCGCGGGTCAACAAATACGGCTTCATCGAAACACCTTATCGCAAGGTGAATAACGGTCAGGTCACAGATGAAGTGGTCTATCTTTCGGCAACGGAAGAACAGCGCCACACGGTTGCGCAGGCCAATGCGACGCTTGATGAAAACATGCGTTTCGTCAACGATCTGGTCAGCACGCGCAAGGGTGGGGATTTCATGCTCAACCCGTCCGACTCTGTCGATCTGATCGACGTGTCGCCGAAACAGCTTGTCTCGGTCGCGGCCTCGCTTATTCCGTTTCTGGAAAACGATGACGCCAACCGCGCGCTGATGGGCTCGAACATGATGCGGCAGGCGGTGCCATTGCTACAGGCGGATGCTCCGCTTGTGGGGACGGGCATTGAGGGCATTGTCGCACGCGATTCCGGCGCTGCCTTTATGGCGCGTCGTGCGGGTGTCATCGATCAGGTCGATGCACAGCGTATCGTCGTGCGCGCAACCGAGATGCTGGAACCGGGCGAACCGGGTGTCGACATCTACCGTATGCGCAAGTTCAAACGCTCGAACCAGTCAAGCTGCATCAACCAGCGTCCGCTGGTAAAGGTGGGCGATCACGTGACCCGCGGTGAAATCATTGCCGATGGTCCATGTACTGACATGGGCGAACTGGCTGTGGGCCGTAACGTGGTCGTGGCCTTCATGCCGTGGAATGGCTATAACTACGAGGACTCGATCCTGATTTCCGAGCGCATCCTGAAGGATGATGTCTTCACCTCGATTCATATCGACGAATATGAAGTCGCGGCGCGTGACACCAAGCTTGGGCCGGAAGAGATTACGCGCGACATCCCGAATGTGGGCGAAGAAGCCCTGCGCAATCTGGATGAAGCCGGCATCGTCTATGTGGGTGCCGAAGTGCAGGCAGGCGACATTCTGGTGGGCAAGGTTACGCCCAAGGGCGAAAGCCCGATGACACCGGAAGAAAAGCTGCTGCGCGCGATCTTTGGTGAAAAGGCGTCCGATGTGCGCGACACATCGCTGCGCTTGCCGCCGGGTGCGTATGGCACGATCGTGGAAGTGCGCGTCTTTAACCGCCACGGTGTGGAGAAAGACGAGCGCGCCCTTCAGATCGAGCGGGAAGAGATTGAACGCCTGTCACGCGACCGCGATGACGAGCTGGAAATCCTGGAGCGCAACATCTACGGGCGTCTGCGCCAGTTGATCCTTGGCAAGGTGGCTGTAAAAGGCCCCAAAGGCGTCAAGCCCAATGCTGAAATCAACGCAGACCTGCTGGAAACGCTGAGCCGTGGTCAGTGGTGGCAGCTTGCGCTGGCTGATGAAGCCGAAGCGCAGGAAGTCGAGGCGCTGAATGCGCTTTATGACCAGCAAAAGCGCCAGTTGCAGGCTCGGTTCGACGACAAGGTCGAAAAGGTCCGTCGCGGCGATGATCTGCCACCGGGTGTGATGAAGATGGTCAAAGTTTTTGTCGCCGTGAAGCGCAAGCTTCAGGCGGGTGACAAGATGGCGGGCCGTCACGGCAACAAGGGCGTCATCTCGAAGGTTGTGCCGGAAGAGGACATGCCGTTCCTTGCCGATGGCACAACGGTCGATCTGGTGCTGAACCCGCTGGGTGTGCCGTCGCGCATGAATGTGGGTCAGATTCTGGAAACCCATATGGGTTGGGCGCTGCGTGGCCTTGGCCTGAGCATCGACGAGTCGCTCAAGGAGTATCGCCGCTCTGGTGATATGACGCCTGTGCGCGAAGCGATGCGCATCGGCTATGGCGACGATTTCTATGCCGAAGTGTTCGAGGGCATGGACGAAGAGCACCTGATCGAGTCGGCTTCTACTGTCACGCGCGGGGTGCCGATTGGCACGCCTGTCTTTGACGGCGCCAAAGAGGCAGACGTCAATGACGCCCTGACACGGGCCGGATTTGACACTTCGGGCCAGTCGGTGGTGTTCGATGGTCGCACGGGCGAGCAATTTGCGCGCAACGTCACCGTGGGTGTGAAATACATGCTCAAGCTGCACCACCTTGTCGATGACAAGCTGCACGCGCGCTCGACCGGGCCTTACAGCCTTGTCACGCAGCAGCCGCTGGGGGTAAAGCGCAGTTCGGTGGCCAGCGTCTTGGGGAAATGGAGGTCTGGGCCTTGGAGGCTTATGGGGCCGCCTATACCCTTCAGGAAATGCTGACCGTCAAGTCGGACGATGTGGCAGGCCGGACCAAGGTCTATGAATCGATCGTCAAGGGCGAGGACAATTACGAAGCGGGCGTGCCTGAATCCTTCAATGTGTTGGTTAAGGAAGTTCGCGGCCTCGGCCTGAATATGGAACTCCTGGATTCGGAGGAGGAGGGCTGACTCTGCGCGCGCCAACGCACCCTGCCCAATTCCGGTAGGGTGCGTGGTTTTCACGCATCCAAAGCCGCCCCCAATCCGAGCCTTTCAAGGAAAAGATCATGAACCAGGAACTGACCACAAACCCGTTCAACCCAATGGCTCAAACCAAGACGTTTGACCAAATCCGCGTCTCGTTGGCTTCGCCCGAGCGCATTTTGTCTTGGTCCTATGGCGAGATCAAGAAGCCCGAAACGATCAACTACCGCACGTTCAAGCCAGAACGCGACGGGCTGTTCTGCGCGCGCATCTTTGGTCCGATCAAGGACTATGAATGCCTGTGCGGCAAATATAAGCGCATGAAATATCGCGGCGTTGTCTGCGAGAAATGCGGTGTCGAAGTCACGCTGCAAAAAGTGCGCCGTGAGCGCATGGGCCATATCGAACTGGCCGCCCCAGTTGCGCATATCTGGTTTCTGAAGTCGCTTCCGTCACGGATCGGCCTGATGCTGGACATGACACTGCGCGATCTGGAACGCATTCTGTATTTCGAAAACTACGTCGTGATTGAGCCGGGCCTTACAGACCTGACTTACGGCCAGTTGATGAATGAAGAAGAGTTCATGGATGCGCAGGACCAGTATGGCGCAGATGCGTTCACCGCCAATATCGGTGCCGAAGCGATCCGCGAAATGCTGTCCAATATCGACCTTGAGGATGAAGCGACCCGCCTGCGTGAGGAGCTGAAAGAAGCCAAAGGCGAATTGAAGCCCAAGAAAATCATCAAGCGGCTGAAAGTGGTCGAGCATTTCATCGAATCCGGCAACCGCCCGGAATGGATGGTGCTGACTGTGCTGCCGGTCATTCCGCCAGAACTGCGCCCGCTGGTGCCGCTGGATGGTGGCCGTTTTGCGACGTCGGATCTGAATGACCTGTATCGCCGCGTCATCAACCGCAACAACCGCCTGAAGCGCCTGATCGAATTGCGCGCGCCCGATATCATCGTGCGCAACGAGAAGCGTATGTTGCAGGAATCCGTTGATGCGTTGTTTGACAATGGCCGTCGTGGCCGCGTCATTACTGGCAACAACAAGCGCCCGCTGAAATCGCTGTCCGACATGCTGAAAGGCAAGCAGGGCCGTTTCCGTCAGAACTTGCTCGGCAAGCGGGTCGACTTCTCGGGCCGTTCGGTCATCGTGACCGGGCCGGAACTGAAGCTGCATCAATGTGGCTTGCCCAAGAAGATGGCGTTGGAGCTGTTCAAGCCGTTTATCTATTCGCGGCTTGAAGCGAAGGGTCTGTCCTCGACCGTCAAGCAAGCCAAGAAGCTGGTCGAAAAGGAACGCCCCGAAGTCTGGGATATTCTGGACGAGGTTATCCGCGAGCATCCGGTTCTGCTGAACCGTGCGCCCACGCTGCACCGTCTGGGCATTCAGGCGTTCGAGCCGATCCTGATTGAAGGAAAGGCAATCCAGCTTCACCCGCTGGTCTGTTCTGCCTTTAACGCCGACTTTGACGGTGACCAGATGGCTGTTCACGTCCCCCTCTCGCTGGAAGCCCAGCTTGAGGCGCGTGTGCTGATGATGTCGACAAACAACGTTCTGTCGCCTGCAAACGGCGCGCCGATCATTGTTCCGTCGCAGGATATGGTTCTGGGTCTGTACTACGTCTCGATGCTGCGCGAAGGCATGAAGGGCGAAGGCATGATCTTCTCCTCGATCGAAGAGGTCGAGCATGCCATGGCGGCAGATGAAGTGCATCTGCATGCCAGCATCCAGTGCCGCGTCAAACAGATTGACGAAGATGGCAATGAAGTGCTGCGCCGATTCCAGACGACACCGGGCCGTTTGCGTCTTGGTGCATTGCTGCCCATGAACGCGAAAGCGCCGTTTGATCTGGTCAACCGGTTGCTGCGCAAGAAAGACGTGCAGACAGTCATCGACAATGTCTACCGCTATTGCGGCCAGAAAGAGTCGGTCATCTTCTGCGACCAGATCATGAGCCTTGGGTTCCGCGAAGCGTTCCGCGCCGGTATTTCCTTCGGCAAGGACGACATGCTGATCCCGGATTCAAAATGGGTGCTGGTTGGCGAAACCCGCGATCAGGTCAAGGAATTCGAACAGCAATATCTTGATGGTCTGATCACGCAGGGCGAGAAGTACAACAAGGTCGTCGACGCTTGGTCGAAATGTTCGGACGCTGTGGCAAACGCCATGATGGGCGAGATTTCGGCCGTGCGCCGCGACGCCGAAGGCCGCGAACTGGAACCGAACTCGGTCTATATGATGTCGCATTCCGGTGCGCGTGGTTCGCCCGCTCAGATGAAGCAGTTGGGCGGGATGCGTGGTCTGATGGCCAAGCCGAATGGCGAGATCATCGAGACGCCGATCATCTCGAACTTTAAGGAAGGTCTGACCGTTCTTGAATACTTCAACTCGACCCATGGTGCGCGTAAAGGTCTGGCTGATACGGCGCTGAAGACAGCCAACTCCGGCTATCTGACGCGGCGTCTGGTGGACGTGGCGCAGGATTGCATCGTGCGTTCGGATGATTGCGGAACCGATCTGTTCATCACAGCGCAAGCTGCGGTGAATGACGGCGAAGTGGTCGCCTCGCTCGCAGAGCGCGTTTTGGGCCGTGTTGCGGCCGAAGATGTGACCGATCCCGCAACTGGTGAAATCCTTGTGGCGCGCAATACGCTGATCGAGGAACGCGAAGCCGACATGATCGAAATGGCGGGGATTGCGACAGTCAAGATACGCTCGCCGCTGACATGTGAAGCCGAAGAAGGTGTGTGTACCAAGTGCTACGGGCGCGACCTTGCACGCGGCACATTGGTCAATAAGGGCGAGGCCGTGGGCATTATTGCGGCACAGTCGATTGGCGAGCCGGGCACACAGCTGACAATGCGGACGTTCCACATTGGCGGTATCGCGCAGGGTGGCAGCCAATCCTTCCAGGAAGCGAATGCTCCGGGCCGGATCGAAATGCGCAAGGCACAGACCATCGAGAATGCTGCGGGCGAGTTGATCGTCTCTGGCCGCTCGATGCAGGTTGTGATTATCGACGACAACAATGTCGAGCGTGCAACCTTCAAGCCTGGCTACGGCTCCAAGCTGTTCGTCAAGGATGGTGCACAGGTCGAGCGTGGCGCGAAGCTGTTTGAATGGGACCCTTACACCCTGCCAATCATCGCAGAAACCACAGGCCGCGTGCGCTTTGTCGATCTTATTCCCGGTCTGTCTGTCCGCGATGAAACCGATGATGCAACCGGCATGACCCAGAAGATCGTGACCGATTGGCGGTCCGTGCCCAAAGGTGGTGACCTCAAGCCAGAGGTCATTCTGATGGACGCGGAAAGCGGCGAACCTGTGCGCAACGAGCAAGGCAACCCGATCACCTATCAGATGTCGGTTGACGCGGTTCTGTCTGTCGAAGACGGGCAGGATGTTCTGGCCGGTGACGTGGTTGCGCGTATTCCGCGCGAAGGTGCCAAGACCAAGGACATCACCGGTGGTCTGCCGCGTGTGGCCGAATTGTTTGAAGCACGTCGTCCCAAGGACCACGCCATCATCTGTGAAATTGACGGCTATGTCCGCTTCGAGAAGGACTACAAGAACAAGCGCCGCATCAAGATCCAGCCTGCCGATGACAGCATGGAGCCTTCGGAATATCTGGTGCCAAAGGGCAAGCACATTCCTGTTCAGGAAGGTGACTTCGTTCAGCGCGGCGACTACATCATGGATGGCAACCCCGCCCCCCATGACATTCTGCGCATCCTCGGCATCGAAGCGCTTGCAAACTACCTGATCGACGAAGTGCAGGACGTCTACCGCCTGCAAGGCGTGAAGATCAACGACAAGCATATCGAGGTGATCGTGCGGCAAATGCTGCAGAAGTGGGAGATCCTTGATAGTGGTGAAACCACGCTGCTGAAAGGCGAGCATGTCGACAAGGCCGAGTTCGACGAGATGAACGAAAAGGCTGTGGCAAATAAGCTGGCACCTGCACGGGGCGAGCCGATCCTTCTGGGGATCACCAAGGCATCGTTGCAGACCCGCAGCTTCATCTCGGCGGCCTCGTTCCAGGAAACAACGCGCGTGCTGACCGAAGCTTCGGTACAGGGCAAGCGGGACCATCTGGTTGGCCTGAAGGAAAACGTCATCGTCGGCCGGTTGATCCCGGCTGGTACAGGCGGTGTCGTCACCAAGGTGCGTCAGGTTGCAGCAGATCGGGATCGCAAGGTTCTGGATGCACGCCGCGCCGAGGCAGAAGCCGCCGCCGCACTGGCCGCGCCAGAGCCTGTCGAGATGTCGGAAGCGGACAAGGTCTTTGGCAAAAAGCCGGACTAAGCACTGCTTGATTGAAAACTGAATGGCCCCCGCAGCAAAAATGCTGTGGGGGCTTTTCATTTGGTGGGCGCTGGGGCAATGCTGGGCGACTTTCAGATAGATGTTAGGTGCACCTAGTCATGCGCGCGCAGGTCATTGTCGTTATCCGGTTTTCCTATGTCGCCGACGCTGGGTTCAAGATCAGCACGCAGGGATTGGGCGCAATCCGTGACACGCTGTATGACCCTGACCGGCTGGCGCGCAGGTTTCAATTGTTCGAGGCGCTGACCCTGCCATCGCTGCTGGCGCAGACGGATCATGATTTCACGCTTGCCGTGCTGATCGGTGACGATTTTCCATCGGATGCGCGCGCGCGGCTGTCGCGTCTGGTTGCCCCTTTGCGCGACGCACGGCTGATCGCATTGCCGCCGCATAACAATTACAAATCCACCAAACTTGCAATGGATGCCTGCCTGAATCCCGACGCCACGCATGTAATCTCGGTGCGGCTGGACGATGATGATGCGCTTGGCCGCGACTGTATCGCCGCGCAAAAACATGTCGCGCCTCAGGTGGCCGCCCTTGGCCCCGCCAACAGCCCTGCGGTGATCTGTTTCAATAATGGCCTGTTTCTGGAGCTGTCGGACCAAGGCAACCGCCTGTTCGGTGTGATCGAGAAATTGCCGCTTGGCATCGGCATGGGGATGATTGCGCCAGTGGGCGCGCGCCCGACCATTTTTTCAACCGACCACCGCCGCGTGCATACCCGTTGGAATTGCTACACAGAAGCGCTGACCCCGCGGTTCATCCGCACAGTGCACCGCGACAATGATTCGGATGCGCTGGTATCGGGTGAGAAGCCGAAATATTCCGACCATGATCTGGACCGGATTCTGGCGACGCATTTTCCCTTCACACGCGCTGAACTTATGGCATTGAAGCCATAAGATGCCCTCATGAAAGACGATAACTTTCGCGCCGCCCTGTTCATGATGCTGGGCACCGGTGCCTATACAATCAATGATGTCTTTCTAAAGCTGCTGGGCGCTGAATTGCCCATGTTTCAGATACTATTTTTGCGCGGTGTGACCGTGACGGTTTTCTTCGGGCTGATGCTGTGGCGTGTGCGCGCGCAATTGGCGGGGCTGGTGCGGCGCGATTTCGGGCTGGTAGCGCTGCGCTCATTGTCCGAGGCGGCGGCTGCCTTCTTTTTCCTGACCGCCCTGTTCAACATGCCGATTGCGAACCTGACGGCAATTCTGCAGGTCATCCCGCTGACAGTTGCGCTGGCAGCCTTTCTGTTCTTGCGCGAACCCTTGGGATGGCGGCGCATGTCCGCGATTCTGATCGGGTTTTGCGGTGTGTTGGTGATTGTCCGACCGGGGGCCGAGGGGTTTACGCTTTATTCTGTCTCGGCGCTGATGGCTGTGGCGATGATCACCGTGCGTGATCTGACCACGCGCATGCTGGGGCGGTCCATGCCCTCGGTTTTGGTGGCCTTTGCGGCGTCATGCGGTGTCACAGTGTTTGGCGGGCTTGGCAGCGTGACCGAGATATGGGTGATGCCCAGTGCGCTTGGCTGGGTCTGGCTGATGGGGGCGACGGGATTCATAATTGCGGGCTATATTCTGGTCATCCTTGCAATGCGGGTGGGCGAGCTGACATTTGCCGCGCCATTTCGGTATGCGGCGTTGCTGTTTGCGCTGGTCGCGGGGTGGCTGGTTTTCGACGAATGGCCCGACACGCTGACCTTTGTGGGCAGTGCGGTTATCGTTGCCACAGGGGTTTATACACTGTACCGCGAACACCGGATGCAGCGTGCTTTGCACCACCATGCGCGACCGGATTAGCAGCTGTTGACAACCCCTGCGACTCCCCCTATACGGCACGCTACCTGACCAAGTGGCATTGCGCTGCGCGGCTTCAGGGCTCAGATTTGTAGTGGTCATGATCCGGGTTGAAACGCCCCGATCCTCTGAAATTCCACCGCGGCGTCCCTTCCTTGGGACGCAAGCGGTTTCATGCGTTCTGCCATAACGGCCTGAACGCGCACGAGAGAGGCGCGAAAGCGCCGTGTAACACGGGTTGAAACGGGAAGAACCGGAATGCCAACGATCCAACAGCTGATCCGCAAGCCGCGGCAGCCGAAAATCAAGCGCTCCAAGTCGCAGCATCTGGAGCAGTGCCCCCAGAAACGCGGCGTTTGCACGCGCGTCTATACAACAACACCAAAGAAGCCGAACTCGGCCATGCGGAAAGTCGCCAAAGTGCGCCTGACCAACGGGTATGAGGTCATCAGCTATATCCCCGGTGAAAAGCATAACTTGCAAGAGCACTCGGTCGTGCTGATCCGCGGCGGTCGCGTAAAAGACCTTCCGGGTGTCCGCTATCACATCCTGCGTGGTGTTCTGGATACCCAGGGCGTCAAGGATCGTAAGCAGCGCCGTTCGAAATATGGCGCGAAGCGTCCGAAGTAAGGAGAGAATCAGATGTCTCGTCGTCACGCCGCTGAAAAGCGCGAAATCCTGCCTGACGCCAAGTTTGGTGACATGGTTCTGTCCAAGTTCATGAACAACCTGATGATCGACGGTAAAAAGTCGGTCGCAGAATCAATCGTGTATAACGCGATGGACCGGGTTGAGAGCAAGCTTAAGCGCGCTCCGATCGAAGTGTTCCACGAGGCGCTTGAGAACATCAAGCCATCGGTTGAAGTTCGTTCGCGTCGCGTTGGCGGTGCCACCTATCAGGTGCCTGTCGAAGTGCGCCCGTCGCGCCGCGAAGCTCTGGCAATCCGTTGGCTGATCAAAGCCGCACGGACCCGCAACGAGAACACCATGGAAGAACGTCTGGCCAGTGAACTGGTCGATGCCGTGAACTCGCGCGGTTCTGCCGTCAAGAAGCGTGAAGATACGCACAAGATGGCCGATGCCAACAAGGCGTTCAGCCACTACCGCTGGTAACTTCCCGCCAACCTGCAAGCCTGAGGACAATTATCATGGCACGCGAATACCCCCTTGATCGCTACCGTAATTTCGGGATCATGGCGCATATCGACGCTGGTAAAACCACGACGACCGAGCGCATCCTGTTTTACACCGGCAAATCGCACAAGATCGGCGAAGTTCATGATGGCGCTGCCACCATGGACTGGATGGAGCAAGAGCAAGAGCGTGGCATCACGATCACCTCGGCTGCGACAACGACCTTCTGGGAAAAGACGATGGATGGCGCCACCCCTATGGGTGAGAAGCATCGCTTCAACATCATCGACACCCCCGGACACGTGGATTTCACCATCGAAGTCGAGCGTTCGCTCGCCGTTCTCGATGGCGCCATCTGCTTGCTGGACGGCAATGCCGGCGTAGAGCCGCAGACCGAAACTGTCTGGCGTCAGGCCGACCGTTACAAGGTTCCGCGGATTGTGTTCGTCAACAAGATGGACAAAATCGGCGCTGATTTCTTCAACTGCGTGAAGATGATCAAGGACCGCACCGGCGCGACCCCTCTGCCTGTTCAGCTGCCAATTGGTGCAGAAGATCAGTTGGAAGGCATCATCGATCTGATCGAGATGGAAGAATGGACATGGAAAGGCGAGGATCTTGGCGCAAGCTGGACTCGTCAGCCAATCCGTGACGACCTGAAAGATTTGGCCGACGAATGGCGCGCCTCGATGATCGAAATCATCGTGGACCAAGACGACACTGTCATGGAAGCCTATCTTGAAGGCGAAGAGCCTGATCAGGCAACCCTGCGTCGTCTGATCCGCAAGGGCACGCTGGCGCTTGATTTTGTGCCCGTTTGCACAGGCTCCGCGTTCAAGAACAAGGGTGTTCAGCCGCTGTTGAACGCTGTGATCGACTATCTGCCCAGCCCGCTGGACGTCGCCGCCTATATGGGTTTCGACCCCAGCGACGAGACAGAGACTCGCAACATCCCGCGTTCGGCAAAAGACGACGATCCCTTTGCAGGGCTGGCGTTCAAGATCATGAACGACCCCTTCGTGGGCACTCTGACCTTTACACGTGTCTATTCGGGTGTGATCGCCAAAGGCGACCAGATTCTGAACGCGACCAAAGGCAAAAAAGAGCGTGTTGGTCGCATGATGATGATGCACTCCAATGCACGCGAGGAAATCGATTGGGCAGCGGCTGGCGACATTATTGCGCTTGCTGGTCTGAAAGAAACAACCACCGGTGACACGCTGTGTAACGCGCAAAGCCCGGTTGTTCTGGAAACCATGACTTTCCCCGAGCCGGTGATCGAAATCGCGGTTGAGCCAAAGACCAAGAATGACCAGGAAAAGATGAGCCAGGGTCTGGCACGTCTTGCAGCAGAAGATCCCTCTTTCCGGGTGGAAACCGATATTGAATCGGGCCAGACCATCATGAAAGGCATGGGCGAACTGCACCTCGACATTCTGATCGATCGCCTGAAGCGCGAATTCAAGGTCGAGGCGAATATCGGCGCACCACAAGTGGCGTATCGCGAAACGATCAGCCACAAGATCGAGCATACCTATACCCACAAGAAGCAGTCGGGTGGGTCTGGTCAGTTCGCCGAAGTGAAGCTGCAAATCGCGCCCACAGAGCCGGGCGAGGGCTATAGCTTCGAGTCCAAGATTGTTGGTGGTACAGTTCCCAAGGAATATGTGCCGGGCGTCGAAAAGGGCATAAAGTCGGTTATGGATAGCGGCCCGCTGGCTGGTTTTCCGGTGATCGACTTCAAGGTCGCTCTGCTTGACGGCAAGTATCATGACGTTGACTCGTCGGTGCTGGCGTTTGAAATCGCAGCACGGATGGCAATGCGCGAAGGCCTCAGAAAAGCTGGCGCGAAATTGCTTGAGCCGATGATGAAAGTCGAAGTGGTTTCCCCGGAAGAATATACCGGGTCGATCATTGGCGATCTTACATCACGTCGTGGTCAGGTGACCGGGCAGGAACAACGCGGCAATGCGATTGCGATCAATTCGTTCGTACCGCTGGCCAACATGTTCGGCTACATCAACACATTGCGCTCAATGTCCTCGGGTCGTGCGAACTTCACCATGCAGTTCGACCATTACGAGCCTGTGCCGCAAAACGTCTCGGACGAGATCCAGAAGAAATTCGCCTGATCGGTGCGGCGGGGGCAAGCCCCGCCCTACCACAACCTGTAGGGTGGCCTGCGCCACCGCACCCAACAAGACTGAGGAGTAGCCAAGATGGCAAAGCAGAAGTTTGAACGCAATAAACCGCACGTGAATATCGGGACGATTGGTCACGTGGACCACGGCAAGACAACGCTGA
>SL_8KL_010_SEDDRAFT_10000198_pt1 | contig 51123 bp, 58 predicted proteins | sample SodLakKL_010_SED_4_FD_11160 | JGI IMG/M metagenome (IMG submission 11160)
CTTTTCCTCAGGTGAGAGTTTGCAATCAGCTCCATTATACGATAGCTGCGCCTTTCCTCCGGAATCACCACGGCACACTCCACATTCCTTGTTTTCGCAGGATAGGCCTCGGTCGCGCCGTGCATTTCCCTGTTCTCTTCAAAGCCCTCGATCCACAGACCCTCGTGCCAGTTTATGTCCCTGTGTTTTTTCCTGTTTTCGTCGTCCAGCTTAAGGTTAAGGGTCCCCAGGCGTGGATCTATCCTGAGCTTGTTTCTGAACTGGTCTCGGTAGCCGTTCTTTGAGAGATACCTTGCACTCCTTCCAAGACCTCCTGCAACCCTTCCGCGCACGTATATATAGGGTAGACTGTAGGTCATACTTCATCCCCATCAAAGTCTTGTTTTATTTTCAAATAATTTATTTATACAGGAGGATTGTTTAAGCATGGCTCTGAAGGAGAAACTAGTGCTCTTCCTAAAGGGAGTTGTAATGGGACTTGCGCAGATAGTTCCCGGCGTCTCGGCGGGAGCCATGGCAATAGTGACCAATATATATGAGAGATTTATAGAGGCCGTGCACTCGCTAAGCCCGTTCACAGAAGAAAAAACGGAAGTGGGTTTTCTGGTTACCTTGGGCCTCGGGATGGTGCTATCGTTCTTTTCCATGGCACTGGTAATTCCGACTATACTGAAAAACTATGAAAGCATCATATTTGCATTCTTCTTTGGTCTGATAGCAGCTGCCGCCGTTTCGACGTACTGGAAGACGACGAGGGTCGACGAGAAGACCGTCTTACTGGCCTCGGTCGGCTTCATCCTTGCTTTCTTATTTTCAGGTATAGAACCACTGGGGACCTACCACGCCCTGCCATTGCTTTTCGTTGCAGGTTTTCTGGCCGTGTGCGCCATGCTGTTGCCTGGGATATCGGGCTCTTTCGTGATGCTTCTCCTCGGACAGTACGAGTACATGCTCAATGCGCTGAGCCAGTTCTGGATCTACTGGATCGATATTACAGTTGTACTCGGTGGGATGTTCACGGCCCTTTTCACATTCCCCGGAGTCATAGACAGGCTCCTCAAGTGGGATAAAGCCGCAACACTGTCCTTCCTTATAGGTCTCATGCTGGGCGCACTTCGTCTCCCTGTTAGAAGAATGGATATAGGTCCGGGCGTAGTTGCAAACATACCTCTCCTGGCTGCGGGTGGAATAGGACTGTTCTCGGTACTTTACCTGGAGCTTCTAAACAGATAGTTTGTGCAGGAAAAGTCTGAAAACGTGGCGGGTGTATGTGCAGTACTGTCTGAAACCCAGGGAGCTTGAACCTGTTTCACGGTCCTTAAACGTATATGGAACCTCTTTCACGGTTGAGTAATCACCCTTCACAAGAACCTCAAGGAGTATCTTGTAGCCCAGTGGGTTGAATTTTACGTTCTCAACCACCTCTCTGTTCACACCGAAAAATCCGGATAATATATCATTCACGTCCTTAACGTCACTGAGGAACAGACGCGCCAGGGCCTCGGCACCCACGGAAACTAGCTTCCTGTACCAGGGCCAGTTCTCCACCTCGCCGCCCTCGACCTTCCGCGACCCGACGACTATGTCATTACCCTCCAAAGCTTCAACGATCTCCGTTAGTTTTTCAGGTGGGTGCTGCAGGTCCGCATCCATCACAACTATTTTTTCACCGTCCGATTCATCAAAACCACGAACAACGGACTTCGCAAGACCCCTGTTCTTCTTTCTTCTTATCACGAAGAGGTTTTTATAACGACCAGAGAGGTCCTGGGCAACCTTCCAGGTTTCGTCTGGAGAATCATCATCGACAACAAAGACCTCCTTGTCTTCCTTGAGGGTGTCGTAGATCCTTTCGACAACCTCCTCTATATTATCCTTCTCGTTGTAGGTAGGAAGTATAACTGAGATCATACAGTTTAAGGATTAACGGAGAGAAATAAAAAAGTGGTTATGGGCGTTAACCCTTCAGCTTCATAACGGCCATTGCAAGGTCTCCTTCCTCTTCCAGAGCCTTCCTTGCCTCTTCCTCGGAGGCACCCGTCTTCTCTACGACGGTCTCCACGTCCTCGTCTGTGAACTCAACCTTCTTCTTTTCCTTCTTCTCTTTTTTCTCCGTCTCCACAAACTCACCTTCAACCTGGAGCATCTCCTTGCCTTTCATATTGATCTTCATGACAGACGGGTTTTTGACCAGAAGCTTTCCTTCCTTGGTTTTTATCTCCACTTCCACGGCGTCTATCTCCTCTGTTTCCATTCCCATCTTCTTCATCATCTGCTGGATCTTCGAGGGATCTAGATTCGGCATCATGGTTTATCTCTTTTGTATCGAGGATATTAAAAGTTTAAATAAATCGGAAACCAACTTATCTAGGGTCGTGTGTGAAGAAAAACCTGATATCTATAAACGACCTGGACCGTTCTGATATAGAATCCTTTCTCTCAACAGCATCTGAAGTCGAGGAACTAACGGAGAGACAGGCAGCCGATGTTCTTCCTGGATACGTTCTCTCCACAGTATTTTTGGAGCCCTCGACCAGGACCAGGCTTTCTTTCGAGACTGCAATCCAGAGGTTAGGAGGAGACACGATAAACCTGGCGGAGGAGGTCAGCTCAATAGAGAAGGGAGAAAATATAACGGATACAGGAAAGGTCGTGGCAGGTTATTCTGATGTCTGTGTTGTCCGGAGTCCGTACGAAGGGACCGCCAGGATGTTGGCGGAGAGAACGGACGTCCCTGTTATTAACGGCGGAGACGGCGCAAACCAACATCCGACGCAGACTTTACTGGATCTCTACACCATAAGAAAGGAGTTCGGAAAGATAGACGAACTGAAGATAGGGATGCTGGGAGATCTGAAGTACGGAAGAACTGTTCACTCCTTGGCCGAGGCGCTGGATCACTACGACGTAGATATAAGGTTGATATCTCCGGAGGAAACAAGGATGCCAAGAAGTATCGTCGAGGAAGTGGGTATAGAGGACGAAACAAACAAAATGAAGATAGACGATCTGGATGTGCTTTACGCAACGAGGATTCAGAAGGAGAGGTTTCCGGACAAACAGGAGTATGAAAGGGTTAAGGATGCGTTCATACTGGACAGAGAAAGGGTGAAGAAGATGAAGGATGACAGCATACTCATGCATCCTCTTCCAAGGGTGGGAGAGATAAAACCTGAGGTAGACAAGCTACCACAGGCCCGTTATTTTGAGCAGGCCAGCAACGGTGTTCCGGCGCGCATGGGAATAATAATTAAACTCCTTGGGGTAGATATAGATGCCTGATCTGAAGGTAAGTAAAATTCCGAATGGAAGTGTGATAGATCATATACCTGCAGGTAGAGGTCTTAAGATACTGAATCTTCTTAGGATGAACGGTGACTTCGATAAAACAGCATCTCTCCTTATGAATGTAGAGAGCTCAAAAATGGATAAAAAGGATATACTGAAGGTCGAAGACAGGGAGCTAGAGGAAGGAGAGGTTAAGTCCGTCTCCGTTCTGGCACCCGGAGCTACATTAAATATCATAGATGACTACAAAGTCGTGGAAAAGAAGCGCCTGGATCTACCAGAGAAGATAGAGAGTGTACTCGAATGTCCAAATCCCCACTGTGTGACAAACACAGACGAGCCTCTCCACGCCTCCTTCGAAGTTACGGAAAGAAAACCAGTTGCTCTTCAGTGTAAATACTGTGAGAGAAAGTTTACGAGCTCAGATCTTGATATATAACCCGTGATATGTAGTGCCTAAAACAGGGGCCATATTAAAACAATAACTTGAAAAACCTGTAGTGCCTAAAAGTATACATGGCCTTTATACGTGAAAAGAATATAAACGGAAACAAATACCTCTACCTCGTAAAAAGTGTAAGAGATGGGAAAAAGGTGAGACAGGAGGTATTGAAATATATCGGTCCGAAATCAAAGATCTCGGAAGAAGATAAAAACAAATTTTAGGCACTACATTTAAAAACAATAAACGAAACAGACCTTACACCTTAGTTTCCTGTGGAAAGTAAAATCGACGGGTATGTGCACATTTTTCCTATGTTATAACGTTGTTATATCCTTTAATAGATACATACATACAGGGATTTTTCCACCCGAAATAATGGTGTGTGAGCCCCAAGAGCGTGAAAAATCTTCATTTTCATTCATTTTTACCTCCACGTGAAATAAGGGGGTGTAATTTCGAGCCACGTTTAAGAGAATATCCCGTTTTTACCGAAAACAGGGTTTCCACCCGAAATAAGGGGGTATTTGATATTCATGTTAACCACCCCTTCGTTTCACGTGCAAATAACTTTTTATACAAACTTAATCAACTTTTTACCACAAAAGTCGCTCCCGGTTTGGGGTGTTTGGGAGTGCAGTGGGGGTATTATCAAATGCAGCAGCAGTCGTTGGACAGTATTTTCGACGAATATATGAAGAAGGAAAGTATCTTTGAGGACAAAGACAAACTATCTACGGGATACAATCCAAAAAATCTTCCACACAGAGACGAAGAAATAAGATCTATTGCTTCCTTACTTGCACCCTCTCTCAAGGGTAACAAACCATCTAATCTGTTCGTGTACGGTAAGACCGGGACAGGAAAGAGTGCAGTTATAAAACGGGTTACTGAAAAACTCAGACAAAAAGGTGAGGAGAACGGCACGGAGGTAAAGATAGTCTATCTGAACTGTAAGCTTAGAAAGGTCGCCGACACCGAGTACAGGCTTGTAGCTGAACTGGCGAGAAAGTTCGGTAAGGATGTTCCTTCAACGGGCCTACCGACGGACGATGTATATGAGAGGTTCTTCGACGCCCTTGATGAGAAAAAGAGAATACTTATTCTTATACTTGATGAGATAGATTCACTTGTCGAAAAGACAGGCGATGAGTTCCTATATAACCTTACAAGGGTCAATGAGGAGCTGAAAAAATCAAAGCTAAGCCTCGTTGGAATATCCAACGACCTTTCCTTTACAAATGAACTCGATCCGAGGGTGAAGTCAAGCCTCTCGGAGGAAGAGATCCTTTTCAGTCCCTACAACGCCTCCCAGCTTAAGGACATACTTCAGACGAGAGCCGACGAGGCGTTCCACGAAGATGTTATAGAACAGGGCGTTGTACAGAAGTGTGCCGCACTTGCTGCACAGGAACATGGAGATGCAAGGAGAGCCATAGATCTGATAAGAGTTTCAGGAGAACTTGCCGAGCGCTCTGATGCAACACAGGTTCGAAACGAACACGTGGACAGGGCTGAAAACGAGATAGATAGGAACAAGGTTCTCGAGGTAGTGGAAAGCCAGCCAAGACAGTCCCAGGCGGTTCTTTGGTCTATAATAAGTCTATACGAGGACAGAGAGGAGATGATACAGACAGGTGATGTACACTCCCTTTACGAACAGGTCTGTGAAACCTCTGGTCTTGATCCTCTGACACAGAGACGCGTATCCGATCTAATTTCGGAGTTGGATATGCTGGGGATAATACAGGCCAAGGTAACATCAAAGGGAAGGTACGGAAGAACGAGGTTGATAAAACCCGCCGTTTCTACAAACGTCAAAAACCAGGTAAAAAACCTTCTGAAAGAAAAGTACTATTTTGGTTGATTTTATGAAAAAAATGGTCCTAAAGGAATGGGAAGACCGTGGTATTTCCAAGGTCAAAGTGTCTTTTATGAAAGAAGACGAAGGAATGAAGGAAGCCATAATTCCCAAGAAAAAATTAGGAAAATTTATAACAGAAAATGAATGGTTCTGATGAAGCTCGTAGAGGAGTTCCTCGAGAGGGGAAAGCTGTTAAGTCCAGGGATTGTTGAAGAACTCAAACAAATGGAAGAAGGCGAACTTGAAACTCTTTTCGACGACGAGGATCTTGTTATAGGCGAGGACAGTTTGAAAAAACTGAGGGTTCCAAAACCCGATATAGTACGGTTCGAAGAGAGGGAGGGCGACGAGATACACGTTTCTGATTTTACAGAGTTCTATCTCAACAGGTTTGAGTTTCTGAAAGAGGAGGTTAAAAAAAGACTTGATGGGGAGGATATATCTTCTATAAACAACCTTTCGTCAGGTACTTCGTCGATTATAGGTATGGTTAGAAAGGTTGAAGACGGAGAGATTATAGTTGAGGACAAGACAGGCGAACTGAAGCTCAAGACAGACGAACGTTTTTTGGAGGACGAAGTAGTGGGTGTCAAGGGCAACGTCATAAAAAACAAGGAGGCTGCAATGGACCCCAGAAAGATAATATATCCCGACGTGCCTCTCGGAAAGGAGGTGAGGACCCTGGAGGAGGACCTTGTAGCGCTCTTCGTTTCGGATATCAACGACGATGTGAAAAAATTTATAGAGGACAGAAAACCTGACTATGTTTTCTGTGCATCGGAGCTCGACGGAGAAACAGACAGGGCTGTTCACATATCTTCTGAACCCGGAGAGCTCTCCGACGTAGACCCCGTTAGGTGCAGGCTGGGTGATATAATGGTTCTGGTGCACAACGGCAGATCCGTGGACAAGGCAGAGGATAAGCTGGATGTTGACAGGAAGGACGCCATGGTCTCACTTCTGAAAAAGAGACATCTTGACCCGGTAGAGATGCACTCGTTAAGGGACCGGTATTTCCTCAGAGAGGTTCCAGATATAGTTCACGTTTCAGGGAAGGAGAAGGTCGCCACAAACTACAAGGGCGTTACCCTGCTTTCAACAACAGAAGATGAAGCATTTACTGTAAACCTGAGGACAAGGGAATTTAAAGAAGTCAAACCATGACCCCAAAGTATTTACAGAAGAACATCTGTTTTCGTATATTAATTTCAGTCAAGAAATGTATTTTATTGTGGAAGAAGAATTGTTGATAACATGAAGGTTCAAATCCTCGACGTGGACTATAAGATGGTCAACGACCACCCGGTTATACGTATATTTGGTAAGAACGAGAAGGGGGAAAACGTCTGTGTCCTCGAGGATGATTTCAGACCTTACTTCTACTGTCTCCCAGAAGACAGAGATGGTTCAAAGGACGAGATCGTCGATCTAATAGAGGAGGAGTTCTCCGGGGCCGTTGAAAAGATCGAGGAGGTAGAGAGATACCTTCCTCTTTCCTACGATCCCGAAAAGAAAAAACTTCTGAAGATAGTTCTCAGAAGTCCGCCGACCGTTCGCAAGATGAGAGAGTATCTAAGGGGCAGAGGTCCTGTGAAAAATCTATACGAAACCGACATACTCTTCAAGTACAGGTACATGATAGACAACGACATAGGAGGCATGCGCTGGATAGAGGTCGACGGTAACTACGTAGACACGGATGTGGTTGATAGCAAGGCCATACAGGCAGAGAACGTGAAGCCGCTGGATATGAAGAAGAACGTGGATCTGCGGTACCTCTCCTTCGATATAGAGTGTATAGCACAGGAGGAAGGTAGGATGGTAGAAGCCGAGAAGGATCCCATAGTCCTTATCTCTTGCTCCTTCAAACCCGATTACAAGGATCAGAAAAACCTTGTTCTTGTTGCAAAGCCCGGGAACACCACAGGTAAGCATTTTTCAGACGAGAAGGAGATGCTGGAGGAGTTTCTTGATATAGTCGAGGACTTCGACCCCGATGTGATAACAGGATACAACGTTGAGGACTTCGACCTCTCGTACCTTCTTACCCGGCTCGACAAACATGACTTGAAAAAGAACTTTGGGAGGTGCAACAAGAACGTTTACTCCAACAAGTACGGAAACAGCACCGACGTGAAGATGGTGGGAAGGGTCGTTGCGGACCCGTATACGATACTTAAAAAAGACGTATATCACCGGATGATGCGCTACGATCTTGACAGCGTTGCCGAGGAGCTTCTTGGTGAAGGCAAGGAGGACGTGAAGTACGAAGAGATGAAGGAACTGTGGAACTCCTCGGGAAAAAAGCTACAGGAGTTCGTCGACTACTGTGAAAAGGACGCGGAGCTGGCGCTACGGCTTCTCCTGGAGCAAAACCTTCTGGACAAGTTCTTCGAGCTTGCCAAGACCTCCAGACTCGTGCTTGGAGACTGCTTCGGTGGTCAGACTCTGAGGGTCAGCAACATGCTACTCTACGAGTTCAAACAGAGGGACTTTGTCTTCCCCGAGAAACCGACCGACAGTGAGATGGAAAGAAGAAACAAAAAGAGAAAGGAAGAAGCACTGAAGGGAGGACTGGTTCTGGAACCCGACAAGGGACTCCACACCGACTCCTGTATAGCAGTTCTCGACTTCAAGTCCCTATATCCGTCGATAATGAGTACCTATAATATATGTCCGTCCACGCTACTTGAGGGTGAACCCGAGGAGCACGATCTCGACGAAGAAGACGTACATGAGGCACCCTCGGGAGGATACTTCGTCAAAAGAGACATAAGAAAAGGAATACTTGCGAAGACGGTCGAGGATCTGATAGACGCCAGATCCGAGGTAAAGAAGGAGATGAACGAGGTCAAGGACGACGAGGAAGAGTACAACAGGCTTGATGCAAAACAGCTCGCTGTTAAGATAATGACAAACAGCTTCTACGGTTACACCGGTTACTACAGGACGAGGCTGTACAGGCTGGAGATAGCCAACGCGATAACCGCCTGGGGCAGAGAGACTATCGAAAAAACCAGGGACATGATAGAGGACAAGTACGGATACAGGACGGTCTACGGCGACACGGACTCGGTGATGATAGACTCTGAAACAAAGAACCTCGACGAGGCACACGAGATCTCCGAGGAGCTGTCGCAGTTCATAACCGACGAGCTTCCGGGTAGACTTATACTCGAGCCCGAGAAGATATACCGTTCGTTCCTCATACTGACAAAGAAAAGGTACGCAGGATGGTCCTTCGAGAGAAGCAACGGCGACTGGGAGGAGGGGATGGATATGAAGGGCATAGAGACAGTTAGAAGGGACTGGCCTCCTATAGTTTCGGACACCATGGAAAAGGTAATAGATATAATACTCAAAGAGGGCGACATCAACAAGGCAATAGGTCATGTAAAGGAAATTATAGATAAAATAGAGGGCAGAGAGGTTCCTCTGGAAGATTTACAGGTTGTAAAATCAATAACCAAAAAAATAGAAAACTACGATGGCGTGCTGCCACACATAGAGCTTGCCAAGAAGATGAAGAACAGAGACCCGTCAGATGCACCAACGCCGGGGCAGAGGATACCCTACATCATAATAGAGGGCAACCAGATGCTTTCGAAGAGGGTGGAACATCCCGACTACATAAGAGAGAATAAACTTAAGGTCGACACAGAATACTACATCAACTCACAGCTTCTACCACCTCTGGAAAGAATTTTCAATGTAATAGGTGTGGACAAGCAAGAGCTTCTTGGAGACGGAAGACAGGCCACCATGGATGAGATAGTCAACGGAAACTCTGTAAACAGGGACAGGGACGTTTCGGTCAGCAAGGACCCGAGGAACACCACGGTGGATGAACTCAACGGTTTCCAGTGCGAGGACTGCAACAAGCATTTTAGAAGGGTTCCTCTCAAAGGAAGATGCTCATGTGGCGGGGATATATACTGTGTAGGAAACGGATCAATAGGAAAGAAAGTGAAATCGGATGATTGAGGAACTCTTTCTTATACTGACACATTCTGTTCAGGTAGTGGTGTTTTTAGCCATACCAACCTACCTTTTTATCAAGGACAGAAGGCGGCTCGTTCTGTATCTGACCGCACTTTTCTGTGTACTCCTGGTTACCTATGGGCTCAAGTACGCAACGGGTATAGAGAGGCCCGAGGACAGCGCATGGGAAAAGGTCACACCACGCTTCCCGTCGGGGCATACGTCCTTGGCATTCACACCGCTTCTCTTCTTCAAGCTCTGGAAACAGAGGGCACCACTCCTCCTCTACGCCTCTGTTGTTGCATACACAAGGATCCACTTCAACCTCCACGTTCCCGTGGATATACTTGCAAGTGTAGTTATAGCTATCTCAGTTTCGGCCATGGTTCTGAGGTACAAGGACCTGGTTCTGGAAAACCTTCGGTGGCTTCCATTCGACTTTTAGGCACTACAGAAAGAACAGTATAACAGGAAACAGTATGGAACCCATAAGATAGCTCCTCCTGGAACCGGACAGAAGACAGGACAGTCCTACAAAGGCTCCAACAGTTCCAACTACGACACCTCTTATTCCCGTGAGAAGCAGAGAGACCGAAAATATAAAGACGATGACCGCAATACACAGCTTGCCGTAGTCGACCTTCCTGAAAAGTCCAAGACTTTTTCTGGCAAAACGCAGTGTTGCGTATGCTCCTATCCCGGCTGCAGAGAGCCCCACGAACATAAAGACCAGGGTATCGCTGAATGTAATACTGTCCATGAGGTTCTGAACGGAGACGGCCACGCCGCTTCTTCCTCTGCCTATGAGGTAAACGGCCAGAAGAGATACGAGTATGTTGGATGTATTTACACCTCCTATGGCGAGCATGAAACCCCTGTCGCTTTCCTCGCTGGTAAGCTCCCTTACGATGTAGGTGGCCTGGGCGGATCCTATTCCCGGTAACAGCCCCACGATAACTCCTGCAAGGGATCCGAGGGTTCCTTCCCTAACGACTTCTCTCCTGCCTATATGTCTTATGGACCTGTCTTCCGTGGGTATGGTCGGGTCCCTTCTGAAGGAATGTATAAGCATTGGGACACCGAAAAGCCCTGCAAGCAACGGAAAGAGATCATGGCTTGTTCCTATGAAATTATGCTGAAGTACGATGTATCCCAGAAGACCCGAGAGGAAGAAAAAGAGAACCGAATCCAGTCTTCTGTCTTTGTACACCATATAAGCCACAATGGCAATAAGCACGAACGGCATATAACTCTCCAGAACACCGTACATGCTACCTATTCCCAGAACAAAGACAGGAAACAAAAGAACCACAATGGCCACGGACACCAGTCCACCCACCACCGTTAGCCTTATGGCCTCGTATCCCCTTCCTTCCAGAAGCATCTTGTGGCCGGGCAGTACTGAGAGCGCGGTAGAGGCCGATGGGGCACCGAGGTAGACGGCCGGTATAAAGTTGACGAAAGTGTTTGTGACGGCCGCAGATATCAGCATCACAGAGGACTGGAAAGGAGAAAACACGGCGTATCCGACTGCCAGCGTTGCTATCAGATTAGGATGGAATCCGGGTATCAAGCCAGTAGAGACCCCTATAACAACACCGAGGAGGAGGAACAAGAGGATATATATCATCTTGAATCCCAGCGAAGTCAATGAAATTTTAAATAGCTTTCTTTAAAAAACTAAACAGAGACACATGGAATCGAAAGATCCAAGCCCACCGGAGGACCCGGGCAAGGAAATACTGGAGGACCGGCTCAAGAAAAGGATATCCGGCGAGATAGTTCTTTCAGACAATCCCGGGAAGACTATCAAGAAGTGGAGGAACATATTTGAAATACCCCAGAGAAGGCTTGCAGACGAAATGGATGTTATGCCTTCTGTGATATCGGACTATGAACTGGGCAGGAGAGAAAGCCCTGGTATAAAGATGATAGAGAAGATAGTCACCGGGCTGGTAAAGGTGGATGAGGAGAGAGGCGGAGAGGTTATAAAGAAGTTTTCTGACTTCAGATCAGGCGACATGGTTTCCGACACGATCCTTGACATAAAGGAGTTTTCAAGAGGCGTTAAGATCGAGGACTTCGTTAAGAGCTGTAACGCAGATCTGGTAGCCAACAAGGACATGCAGAAAGACGAGATATACGGCTACTCGATAATAGATTCGCTGAAGGCAATAGTCGAACTTTCTCCCACGGAACTTGTGAGGTTGTACGGTCTTACCACCGAAAGGGCCCTGATATTCACCAAGGTCAGATCAGGAAGGAGTCCGATGGTTGCCATAAAGGTAACCAACCTCAAGCCAGGTCTCGTGGTTCTTCACGGCAATCTGAGTGAGGTAGACAAGCTTGCAAAAAGGGTCGCAGAAGCCGAGAAGGTCCCCATGGCCATCTCGAAATCCGATGACATAGAGGACATCAGGAAAAATCTACAGGAGGACTTTGGATAGGTGAAGGTATGATAGAAAAAATACTGGTCTTCTCCCTGCTTATTTTTCTAACAGGTTCCAACGTCTACTTCATGACCCAGAACATCCTCGGCCTTTTATTTCTCGGCACATGTGCAGTTGCGTCTGTGATATTTTTTGTATACGGAATGATGAAGGACAAGAGAGAGACGAGAAAGATAAGAAGCTGGCAAAAGCCGTTCAGTAGCCAGATAGAGGGCTAGTCAGTGGCGTAATTATCAAGAAAACTACTCAGCTTCACGCCCTCCTCAAGCCTTATGTGTTTACCCTCTCTTTCGATAAGATCTCCGGCCAGTTCAACGTATATAGGTGTTCTGTAGAAGCCGTAGACTATAAGCGGCACAGACCCCAGCTTCTCCGCCTCTTTCTTTACACTCTCTATGCTCTCACGATCGACGTAGATGTGGTCCTTGTCTCTCTGCCCGGTCTTTTTAGCGTCTATTATGAATTCGATGCGCCCGTCCTTCATTATAATTAGATCATAGGGTGCAGAGGCTGCCTTCCTCTCGGCGACGTAACCCTTCTCCCTGAATTCGTCCCTGACCCTTATCTCGAAGTTGTAACCTCTTTTGTAGTTATGCATCTTGTTGAATACTGTGGGGTGAGTTTTTTATAGTTTAAACCTCATATAAGCAATAACGATAGGATGGCTAAGTGCCTGAGGATAGATGATTTTGCGGACATCAGTGTGAACATAAATGCAGAGAGCATTCCAGATCCTCAGGAAGCCCTCAACGAGGCAGTTCGAATTCTCCGGTACGAATGTAATGTAGACAAGGACGACATAACCGAGAAACAGTATCAGCACAAAAAACAGGGCGAAACCGAGAAGATATTTTCAGAGATAAGGGCCTACGAACCCAAGGACAAGTACTCCCACGTATTCGTCAAATTAAAAATATTCATAGAGATGAAACCGGCTAAGAACGAGGAGTACGACTACGTCGGAGACATAGAGGTAAACGGGACCGCCAGAGTAAGAACACACTATCCCCAGGAGTCCTGGCTACAACAGTCCATACTGTGGCATGCCTTCCGAACCTTTTATGAAAAGATGATATACGGCGATATAAAACAGGTTTTCATAGAAGACTGTAACAAGTATATGAGAAAAATCAGGGACGGCCTCAAGAGCTATTTCGACATGCTCCCTGTTATTCAGTAATCCTTTTATACTTTCCTGAAAAATATCTGATTGGCCCACCTAGATCAGTCCTGAGGAAAATTCCGAAAGGAGAATATGTATCAGGATGTTATGGGTGGGCTAAACACTGTTTTTACTTTTGATAACATGGACGAGCTAGAGGAAATACTCAGGGACGTAAATCTTCCTATCATCGTCGAAGGCAAGTCGGACGTCGAAGTCCTGGAGAAACACGGGGCCGAAGATGTCATATACTTGAAGGGGAGGCCCCTCTACAAGGTTGCGCTGATGGTATCAAAGTCCTATAAAGAGGCACTGGTTCTAACAGACTTTGACAGGGAAGGAAGAAAGATAGCCAAGAAACTGAATGTCTTTCTCGAGCGTTTTGGTGTAGTGCCTAAAAACTCCCTGAGAGGGAAGATAAAGGAACTGGTAACCAAGGAAGGAGTTTCTCAGATAGAAAACATATCCTAGACTTCCATTGACCTGTTCATCCTCCCAAGTACCTCGGCACCGTCTTCTCTTATAACCGCCACATCCTCTATCCTGACTCCCCCCAGTTCTTTGTAATACAGCCCGGGCTCTATGGCCACAACATTACCTTCACTGAGCCTGTACTTACTTTCCTTGCCTATTCTCGGCTTTTCGTGGACCTCTAGTCCGATCCCGTGTCCGGTCGAGTGCTTGAATTCTGCTCCGTTTGCTTTGTTCTTCTCCTGGGTGTATCCATTTCTCTTAAAAACACTTCGGACCTCTTTGTCAACTTCTGCGGCGAGGATTCCGGGCTTCAGACAGTTCAGTGCGGCTTTTTGTGCCTCCAAAACTGCTTCGTGAATCTCCTTAACTTCTTTTTTTGGTTTTCTCTTGACAAACGTCCTGGTTATATCGCCATGGTACCTGCTTGACCTTCCGAGGGGAAACACATCGACTATTATCGGGACACCTGCTCTGATTTTTTTGCTGTCGGTCCCTGTTTTGTGTGGAAACGCGCTTTCATCTCCGGAGGATACTATGACTCCTTCGCAGTAGCAGTCCCTTTCCAAAAGCTTGTTTAATATTTCCTTTTTCAGACGTCCCTGGGTAAGGAATTCACCGTCGAAAAGTAAAATCCCGTCCTCCACATTGGACTCTGCCAGGATCTCCCTGGCCCTAACGACAGAGGCATGTGCTGACTCCTGTGATTTTCGTATCTCTTCGATCTCTTCGGAACCTTTCACAGAGCGCCTTTCGTCGAGCAGTCCTTCCACCACCTTTACGTCACAGTTCATTTCTTTATACAGACCCACAGGAAAATTGCTGTCCACGCATACTTTGGCGTCTTCATAACCACAGTCCTGCAGAACGACGTCTATCAGCTTAGACTTGGTTTCAAAACCGCTATCTTTTCCACTGTCCCAGTTTTTCAGGTTTTTCGGAGAGGTAACTCTGTCCACGCAAGCCTCTTCTTCCGCCCTTTCCTCTTCCATGTTGTTGGTAATCAAAACGTCTTCTTTTCCGGTTTTAATATAAATCAGGTTGTCTGAGCACAGAAACCTGGTCATGTAGTATATATTTGGATTATCATAGCTGTTTCCGTACATGACCGTCGCTTCACACCCTTCTCGTATACAGGAAGGCTTCTCAGGATCCATATAAAATAAGTTATTTTACTGCCATAAATAAGCACTTGGGCGCACGAAGGGACCTTTCAAAGCTTAAAAAGATTGGAGTTTAACTACTACATATGTCCAGGAACGGTTCTGGTGAGGTCGAGGACATGGAGAATCCGGGAATAGTAAGGAAGATAGTGGAGACTGTGGACATCAAGACAGACAAACTCGAGGAGATCCACACCAAACTCAACAGTCTCGACAAAAAGATGGATAGGATGGAAAACAAACTGGACAAGGTAATAACAGAAAACACAGAGAAATCGGAGTTGAAGGACATTCATCAGAGAATTTTGAACCTGCTTGGCAGCTGGATGAAGACCAAGAACCTAGCAAAGATAATGAACTACCGTCAGGAATATGTGAGTAGAAAGGTATCCGAGCTCAAAAAGATGGGCGTTGTAAAGGAGAAAAGGGACGGAAAGTCGATACTTTACAAGAGGAAAGAGGGAGTCAAAGAAGCCCTCGAAGACAACAACGACTGAAGCCCATTTTTTTCTTTTTCTAGTGTATTGTTACCTTAATTGGTTGAATCTGCAGATCTCCCCTGTAGATATCTATATCGCCCTGTATGGTTACTTCCTCCCCGTCTCTCAGAAGATCTGGATTCAGATCCATCGTATCAAGGCTATCCTTGAATATAACAGCAGAAATTTCCTCCCCGTTTTCCTTCACGTGAAAGAATAAATGACCATCCTGCGACACATGTTTTCTGTAGACCTCGCCATGAATTTCAACTCTGTTACCAGCTTCACCGTGATCTATGTCTCCTATACTGATTTCTTCTGGATTACTTACATGAGTAGCCACAAACAAGGCCACAAGCCCGACAACAGAAACTGCGAGAGATATCTTATACAGTTTTTCATCCTTCATAGTCTGTAGTCTTTGATTTTTTCATAAACAGGGCCTTCCGGTGTTAGTTCACTTTTGAAAAGGGATATTTCATCTACCGGCATAGTCCCAAAAATTTCCCCGTTTAGCTCATCAAGTTTGGATTTTATACTTTCCTTGTTTCTTCCGCTTTTTATCCTTCCTATGGTGATATGCGGCACTGGATCGTTTTTATCTTTTTCAAAACCCTTGTCTGACAGCTTCAGTTCTACCTTTCTCATAAGTTCTTTGAATCTTTTACCGCCCTTTCCTGCTCCTATCCATATGACCTTTATATAATCCCTGGAAGGAAAGACGCCTATACCCCCGAGTTCTATTTCAAAGGGCTCTATTTCATCTGTCACCTCTTCGACTGCATCGACCTTTTTCAACCTCTCTTCGCTTATATCGCCTAGAAATTTTACAGTGAGATGAAGATTCTCGTCTCTGACCGGTTTCATGTCTATATCCAGTTCAGTGAAGGAGTTTATGACATCCGAGATCCTCGGAACAAGACTGTCCTCGAGCTCAGTCCCCAGGAAACACCTCATAGTACCGTTTAAATACAATAAGACAAGAATTTATAAAACCTGTATAATAATTAATATTATCGGACACCCCAAATTACGCAAAACCCGTTGAACAGTGTTCAAGGGTAATCCATGTCAAACAACAACAACCAAAATGGACCAGATTTAGAGAAGTTAGAATCAATTATTAATACTTTGAGAAGATATCCGGATGGTATTTGGCTAAGGAAGCTCTCTAGGGAGTCTTCTTTGCCTGCATCCACTGTACATTACTATGTAAATGAAATAATAGATTCTTTTGTCGAATCAAAAGGAGCAAAGGACGGAGACGGCAGATACTTCGGAATAAGGCTCATACAACTGAAAGAAGGTGTCCGAAAACAGCTTGAATCTGGAAAGCCTATGGAATATTTTCTTAAGACGAGAGATATTCTCACAGAAGATTGAGAGCACACATTCCTAAGTTAAAACTCACATTTGGTCTAAATTCCACGATTTCTCACTTTTCACGGTAATTTAACCCTCACATACCACCTATCTGTGCCTTTTTTTGGGTTTTCTCACATACGAAATTACATATGACACCCAGCCAACTGAATGAAAATTCCACAAACTCTCACATTTGGAGCCATATAACCAGATTTTATCAGAATAACCCCACCTTTTATTTCATATAGCCTCACATTTGGTACTAATTTACCGGATAAACGGTTACTAATTCTGTCTTTCCAGGATTTTCGGTAAATTCCATGAATATTGATCCTTGATAGTTGTTCACAGCTTTCACATTACACTAAAACGCCTATATGAATGCTATGTTAACCTAATATGAATGTAAAGTGAAGTTAATGTGATGTTAACGTGAATTTAATATTCTATTCACGTAGCTTAAATCTCCTTCATGTCTGTTTTTAGGTGTAACGTTACATTCATATGAAGTGTTTATTTAAACGTGAAGTAACGTTTTATAAAATTAATGTGCGTGAATATTAGGTTTAAGTTACGTTAATATAAACGTTTAAATATTAAACGTACAAAACAGTTAACGTTGTGTTCACAGCACATTCACGATCTTTAAATAAGAATGTAATAAAATTTACGGATCAGTGAAGGATACGTGAAACAAATGTTAAACGACTATGAGGATGAAATAAACGCGTGGTTTGACGACGTAGGTCTCGAAAAGAACCCCTTCACGTTAAGAATAAACCCGGACCTGTTTGTTGGTTACGATGATGAGCTAAGGAAGTTGATTCACCACATACAGGAAGATAGGAAGTTTGCACTGATTTCCGGTGCAACAGGGTCTGGTAAGACAACGCTACTCAGATTGATCCAGGACAGTTTCAATGGAAAACATGAAGTTCTTTATCTCTCAAAACCCCCCGAATATGATGAAATTGTAGATATTTTCACGGATAAATACAAACCACCGTTTCTACGGAGGATTTTCGGTTTAAATGTGAGTATTCACGATCTTCCAGAATATCTGAACAAAAGACTGAGAGAAAACCTTCTGCTGCTTGTGGATGAGGTACATGAATCTGACGTGAAGGTACTACAGTGGCTCAGAACTATAACAGATCAGGTGGACAATATACAGCTTATAATGGCAGGGCTTCCTTCCATTGATAAGAAATTAAGGGAAAATGTTGAGACCCTAAAGAGCAGAGTAACGACCAGAATAGACCTGACAACGCTGAGCGAAAACGAAACCATGGATCTACTTGAACGTAGAGTGGAAGACGCCGGCGGCGAGGGTCTCGGACCCTTCACAGAGGACTGCGTGAAACAAATATACGAAAAAACAGGAGGCTTCCCGAGAGAGATATTAAAGATATCCGATAAGATGATAGAATGGGCCCTGGAAAAGGGAAAGAGGGAGGTAGAGGGACTGCAGGATTTTGAAGATGAGGAGGACAAAGGTGGAAGAAAGGAAAGAGGCAAGGACTTTCTTAAGGATTTGCCCTATAAGCAGCGTGAAATAGTTAAAATACTTTCGGACGAGGATGAGCTCTTTCCGTCTGAAATAGCCGAAAGACTAGGTACGGACAGCTACAAGACCAAACAACACGCTGTGAGGTCCGTTAACAACATACTTAGAAGGCTTCTGAAGGAGGATGTATTAGAGAGGAAAAAGAGAGGGAAGGGATACGTTTACTTTCTTGATACAAAAACGAAAAATTTATTAGTGGACACTTGATATAACTATTTGATAGCCGATGATAGATGTTTTAGCAGGTTGTTCGGTGCTTGCGTTTCTTACATGGAAGACAGAGGTCTTATCAGCAAAAGCAAGCATAGCGGCATTCATAATAGGAACTACTGTCTGGGCATTAAATGGACCTGCCTGGATGCTTCTTCTTGTATCCTTCCTAGTCGTAGGCTATGCAGGTACCAAGTGGAGATTTGATTTCAAAAAAGAACTTGGTGCAGAGGAGTCCAACGACGGTATGAGAAGCTTAAAGAACATACTTGGAAACGGAACTGCACCCGCTTTCTTCGCAGTGATATTTAGTCCGGTCGCCTTTGCAGGTTCCATATCCACCGCTCTCTCCGACACACTTGCTTCTGAGGTCGGTGTATTTTCAAAGAGAGCCAGGCTTATAACAACATGGGAGAAGGTTGAACCCGGCACCGACGGAGCTATTTCTCCCCTCGGAACCCTGTTTTCGGTGCTCGGAGCAGCAACTATAGCTGTTATCGCATACTATCTGCTCGGTGTGAGCCCATTCATAACGTTTTTGAGCGGTTTCACAGGATGCCAGATCGATTCGGTTTTGGGTGCTTCCCTGGAAAGAAGAGACTATCTTACAAAGTCAGAGGTGAACCTCATAGCAACTCTTTCCGGAGGACTTGTCGCACTACTTCTTGTTGCTCTGTAAAATTTTAAATAACCCTATGAACAATACTAAATGGTGATAGCATGGCAGACATTAGAGGAAAAAAACTTATGGGCAAGGTAGTGGTTTCTGAAGAAGCGGGTAAAAAATTCGGAACTGTAGGCGATGTTTCTTTTATAACGGAGTCCGGAGAGTTGATGAATATGATCCTCACGGATCCGACGAAACACGTGTCAGACCTTCAAGTTGAGCTGGATGATCAAGGAAGGCATCTGATTCCGTTTTCCGCAATAAACTCAGTGGGGGACTTCGTGATAGTATCGGAGAAAGATATAATTTAAAATTAAACTCCGTTACTTGTCTACTATGCCCTCTTCGGTTATCTTGAAGGGGGCCTCTCCTTCTGGTTTGTAGGGGCTGTCCACGAGCTTGCAAATTCTCGTATCGCCCTTACCTCTTCTCAGATACAGCCTGAAGGCTGCAGCATGGTGTAGTATATGTCCACCTATTGCCCGCGTAGGATCACCGAACATGATGTCGGGCTTTGACATAACCTGGTTAGAAATAAAAACGGCTATGTTGTAGACCTCTGCCAACCTCTGGAGGTCGTGAAGATGTCTGTTAAGTTTTTGTTGCCTCTCGGCCAGATCGCCTCTTCCAGTGTAGTCTGCTCTGAACTGTCCTGTTAGCGAATCCACTACCAACAGGCCAATATCCTTTTCCTTTAGTATATCATCGGCTTCATTGACCAGGACCATCTGGTGATCCGAGTTGTAGGCTCTGGCCACAAAGATGTTATCAAGTATTTCATCCGGGTCAGAACCTTCGCTTTCTGCTATTTCCTCGATCCTTTCGGGTCTGAACGTGTTTTCGGTATCAACAAATACACAGCCACTGTCAAGTCCACCTTCTTCTTTTGATTTCTGTACGTTTACAGCCAACTGGAAAGCAAGCTGTGTTTTACCTGATCCATAGCCTCCGTAAACCTCGGTTATTGTTTGAGTTTCTACGCCTCCTCCTATCAGTTCATCGATCTCTTTCGAACCGGTGGTTATCTTTGTTACATCTTCCTTTTCCTCGTATACCCTGGAAGCGCTTTCGAATCCCATATCAAGTTCGCTGCGGGCTGCATTTATTATTTTGTTTGCAGTGGACTCCCCTATTGAGGCTTTCCCGCAGATTTCTCCAGAAGAAGCAGCTGCTAACGACATGAGGTCGTTATAACCCTCATCCTGAAGCTTCTCAGCAGTCTTCTCACCGACTCCTGGAAGCTCTTTCAATTTTTTTTCTTCAGACATCAGACCACTAAGATTTGTTTTTGAACTCTTAAATATTTTATACAGACTCCAGAATCTTTTTAGTTTCCTTTTCCAGGTCTACTTCCCCGATCGAATTCACTATTAACTCCGGGCTACCGAAGAAGTCGTTCATCTTTACACGTCCATTGATAACCAGCTCCTTTCCAAGGAAATCTTCACACCTCTCGGTGAAACTTTCCATATTTTCTCCTTCATCGGTCATTTCCCACACCTCTTCGGTTTCGATATCAATCAGTTCCTCTGCCTGGTCGCGGAAGAAAACGGATCTTATTGATTCTGTTCCGTCGTCCACCACCGCTGATAGTGCCATATTAACCTTAACCTCGCCGTGCTCCTCGCACTCCTTTCCCTCGACCCTTTCATCACATTCGGGGCAAGTCTTAAAGAATGGGCTGTTGCAGAATACGTTTACGAGTGTTCCTCTTATTTCACCACTCTGACCCGGGACGAGGTCCTTTATCTTCATCCTCCCTTGGCTTTCCGTCGTTGAACCTGTGTTTATTTCAACGTCGAGTTCTTTCTCGGCTTCCTTTAACTTTCCTGACCTGCCGAGCCTGATCTCCGGTTGCTCTCTGTTGTCCTCAGCTACGTATCCGTTTTCTATCTTTATTGTGTCTCCTACCCCTATCCTTTCCTCCTCGATAAACCTTTCGACTTCTTCGTTCCATAGAGAGAACCTTATGGATCCTGTTTCATCCCTCAGAATTATATTAGCGACTTTCCCCTTCCCGTCATCAGTTTCGAACTCTCTGGTGTCTGATATCCTCTCTATTTTTCCAGTCACGGTGGCGCTGTTCATCCCGGATACGATGTTCTTTATATCCAGCGAGCCACTTTCTTCTTCCATGAGCTCCAGGCCTGCCTCCTTTGCAACTATATGTGCGGCGCCTTCCTTGGATATCAGTCCACTGTACTCCTCCTCTTTACTTTCTATTCTCTTCATTACTTCGTCTACTTCGATGTCTTCTTCCTCGGCTATCTTCTCGGCTAGCTTTTTTACTTCTTCCATAAGAATCACAAGATAAAAAAATAGAGTTTTAGAAGCCTTTCCTGCTCGCGAGTCTTACGTCCTTTCCTTTCACAGTTTTCCTTCCGGCATGCTCTGCCAGTGCTGATGACTCGGCTGCTAAATCCGCCGCAATTTCTTCGAGCACCTCTGCGAACTCCTCGGCAGCCTCCTCTGAGACTCTTTTTGCTCCTTGGCTTCTTATAATCCTATCGACTGGCGCTAACGGTAGATTCCCCATTTTAACACCCACAGGAAAAAGCGGACCGGAACTATTTAAAATTTATCCAGACAACGTTACTCTTTTATTTTTAGTTGGTCTATTATAATGTATGTCCGAGAAAGTTCTTGTCCTCGCCGTGGACAGAGACGATGATGTGGGAAGGAAAACAGACTTCGAGGGCCCTGTTGTAGGGAGGGAGAATGTTCTTGAGGTAGCTGAATCTCTGGCCCTTTCGGATCCAGAGGACTCCGATTCCAACTCTTTCTTTCAGGCGATAAAAATACATGACTCCAAGGAAAACACGGAAGTTGCTACTATAACCGGGGATTCCCATGTCGGCGTGAAGAGCGACGAAAGACTTGCTGATCAGCTAAAAGAGGTTCTTCAGCAGACAGGGGCAAAAGGTGTTATACTGGTTGTAGACGGCACAGAGGATGAACAGATACTGCCAATAGTCCAAAGCCATGCAGAAATAGTTTCGGTCAAGAGAGTAATAATGAAGCAGAGTGAGCGACTGGAGGGGATGTATTACCAGATTAATGAATTCTTCAAGGAGATTGTTTCAGAACCGGAAATGGCAAGGGTCTTCTTTGGAATACCTGCCCTTTTCCTCATATTTTACTCACTTTTTGGTGTAACCGGATGGAGAATAACTCTCGGGTTTCTTGGTGTATATCTACTTATCAAAGGATTCCATCTTGAGAAGCCCATCAAGTTCGTCTACGAGGAGCTTCAGACATCCTTTACTGCAAGAAGGGTAACGTTCTTCTTTTACGTCGTTTCCCTGGCCGTAGCTGCTATAGCCTTCAACAGTGGGTATACCTCCGTCCAGATGGAGCCCACGGCCGACCTCATAGAATCTAGCGCAGTTTTCATAAGGGGGTCGATATACCTTTTCTTCATCTCCTTCCTAATTTCCATGGTCGGAAAGACCATGTTTGTATTTCCAAATAAGAACAAGATACTTAGGCATTCGACATACACTGCCTTTTTCCTTGGAGGTACAGTTGTTGCTTCCGAGGCGAGTAGAGTCATATTAAATCCCGAAATGGGCCTTACCCGGTTCTGGATTTCGATCGCCCTCAGCCTTGCGTTTATCTCAGTAACTCTCACATTGGAGAAAATTTTTCAGTGAATAAAAGTATAAAAAAATATGTTTTACCTAATATGTTTTATTAAACATAGGTAAAAAAATATATTTGATTTAATATTTTTTGTAGAGTATATTTATTAAAATATTTTATAAAAAATATTTTTTTAAAAACATAAAATTAAATATTTAAATACTTTCGATAATTAATTATACCCAGGTGTGGTAAGTGTCCAGCAAGGAAATTTTCAAGGAACTTTTTCTACAGGAGAAGCCTGCTGAGATGCTTGTTTTTCTAAAGAAGGGAGAAAACCCCAACTATGCGACGGAGGTTAGCAAAGGAGTTGACTGCACCTATTCTCATACGATAAAGGTTCTGGACCAGTTCGAGGAGCTTGAGCTTGTAGAGTTTCGTAAGGAGGGCAGAATAAAACTCATCGAGCTCACCGAGGACGGGCAAGAAATAGCCCATGATCTTGAGGGCCTGATACGAAAGTTCAGGAGAAAATCTGAAGAAGCAGGAAAAAATGATGACGAAGAAGAAAAAGACGAAGAGAAAAACGAAGAGGATTCTGAAGAGGAATCCGAATAAGATCAATTTTCTTCTACACAACGATTTGATAAATTGAATCTTGTGGATCCACGTTTTCGGGTATATTTACGTCAGTTCCCTTGGGGGCCCAATCCAGATTTTCCTTCTCAATAACGATATGTTGTAAACTTTTATTTACCAGTGGACCTATATTTATAACGAAATGTTGTTAAAGAGAAAATTTCCATGCGGGATAATTTATGTCCAAGGGGAATAAAAAACCTGTTCCTGTGAAAGGCGAAACACTCAAGAGCAAGGAAAGTCTATTCTTTCCATCAGTGCAGACCGATAAGTGGCCTCCTATAGATGGGGATATAAGATGGGATCTCGAAAACGTAATAAACCATATTTTCCCCGAAGATTATCAGGAGAGAAGTAATAAATATGCCACGAAGCTTGTCGATTTTGTACTTTCTAATCCAGGCGGAGTAGATAAAGACATGCTCTCAGATTTCCTGGAGAAGGAAGGTATACCATCCTCTACAGCCTACAATGTGGTAATACCGAAGCTGGTTAAATTCGGGATTCTATCTAGAGAAAGGGAGTCTGTTGAATCCGATCCCGGAAGAGGGTGGTTTATGGTCCTCAGGCCCTCTGTTTCGTTTTCTTCGCATCTGGAGAAACTGGCCAGCGAGTGGAAAAGTATTTACAAGACTGCACTACAAAATAAATAATTAAAAAAATTTATTTTTAAATATCCTTTCTAATATATTTTTTAGTGATTATATTTTCTAATATATTTTTTATAATAGAACCTTTAAAATAAATGTTTTGTAAAACATATTATAAACAAAATAGGTTTAAAACTCACGAAAATGTGAGAGTTAGTTAAAAAACTCACGGAATTTAAGGACTTTGTTTGACTAATAAACGAATATAAGCAACTTAAATAACCAAAGAAAGAACTAAATAAACTTAAATTAAAAATAAAATAATTTAAGAGTTTTATCCAATGTAACGAGCACTGTCGGACTTCTTCTTGGCCTTAGGGAACCTTATCGGTGGTGGAATCTGAATGGATTCTGATATATCCACTGCCTTCGTCAAGGACTTCCTCATGATGCTGTTTATTGTTGGAACAACGATTTCGTCTGGTAAGTCCTTGTTTTCTTCCCAGTTTTCCACTATTCCCTTGGGGTCATCAGTCAAAAACAGCACCTCTCCTCCTATACTTATCTCTGCTGCTGATTCGTCTTCATCTTCTCTGCTGTACTTACACAGGTACTCGAAATCTATGGACAGTGCTTCCTTGTTGAGACTGCCTACCTCTTTCATCTCCACGTCCTTTATCTTCGGTGTGTTATTGACCTTTAGATTACCACCAAGATCGTCTTCTCTTTCCGATCTTATGCTCCTGAGATTGACACCTATTACTGGCATATTAACACCTCCTTGAAACAAGAAAGGTTTTTGCATTGAAGTTTATAAAAGTGTGTTTCCAACTAAACATACGCAGAGGTTGGTTAAAGCCCCGTAGTCTAGCGGTCAAAAAGTGACTAAGGATATGAGGTTCTGGATGTTTTCCCAGGAAAAACCTCATGGCCCAGGTTCGAATCCTGGCGGGGCTACCATTCAAAACATGTGGTTGGTATGAATATAGACATAACGAGACAGCAGATTGCAGTTATATTTATTGTGATACTGTTCGGAGGATCGGTAATAGTCTATGCTATATCAGCAGCTTTTCCGGAGGCAGGAGAGGGCACAGGTCCTGTAGGCAGATTCTTCCTTGAGGTCCGTATCTGTGGTGAGGACATTGAACTGCCCGCCGCCGAAGCCGAGGAAGATGGAGGTTATATAACAGTTGATGCCGATAACACCGTTTCATTCCCATTGGAAAGCGATACAACCCTCGGTGATGTTTTCGATGCGATGAACATGACATTCACCAGTACAGAACTCATGGGCTATGAAAACAACAACATGTGCAACACCACATATAGCAACGAGGTTGGCGTCTCAAGAGGAAGGGCAGTAGAGGGCATGGAAGAACCCCTCAGACCAATTGATCAGTACAGAAACTATATGCCCGAGCACGGAGATCATATAATGGTCAGGTATGACTGATTATTTGAGGTCGAAACCTTTAAGGATACCATCCTCTTTTTTCACTACATTAGCCTCCTTTTTTATCTCATCTTTGATATCGTAGTCTGATTTCTTACCTCTGGAAGCAATAACCGAATTCTTTCCTCGTATTAAAACGGCCCTGTCTTCATGCTTTTCTACTATTTCCTTGGCAGTGCTGATCAGGTGTCCTATATTTTCTACGGGAACCTCCCTCCTTATCAAAGTTTCGTCTGATTCAGCGATCTCCTCCTTTATTTTATCAGTTACAGCACCTTCCAGCCTTTTTATGTCCTTTTCCTCATCCTTCCACTGCCTAAATAGTTCCTTTGGATCCCGGGGTTTTTTGTCGTATACGGGATCATCTCTATCCAGAGCTCCCTTCAACTCTTCTATCCTTGTTCTTCTTTCCTCCCATTCTTTTGAAAACCTTTTGACAACGTCTACAACCTTCTCTTCAGAGACATCAAACACACTGCATATATCTTCAAGGCTGTAATTGTCTATGTCTACTATCTCGCCCAGATCTTTCTTTATATCTTCACGGAGTTTTCTGTACTTTCTGGCGGCTTCTCCGGATTTGAACTCAAGCCTTATCACCCCGTCCTGTATCTTTGTACTGTTTACGAGTACGATGTCCTCTACTTCTGACGTGTTGTCTACATGCGTACCTCCACAGGCTTCGACATCCTTTCCGCCTCCTATATTGACTATACGTAGCTCGTTGCCCGGAGGAACACCGCCCTGGTATATTTTGAATCCGTATTTCTTCTCTGCCTCGGACCTCTTCATGACGGTTTTTTTCACATCCAGCCCCCTTTCTATCCACTTCTTTGCGAGCTCCTCTATCTCGTCTAGTTCCTCGCTGCTGAGATTCTCGTAATGTGTTATGTCAAGCCTGGCCTTGTTTTCAGTTTTCTTGGCACCGGCCTGTGAAATATGGCTCCCCAGTACGTCCGCAGCCGCTCCATTTATTATATGTGTAGCAGTATGATGCTGCATGAGCTGCTTTCTTCTTTTCCAGTCTATTTCACCTTCAACAGTTTCGCCTTTACTGAAGTTTACCTTGCCCATCTTATGGAGGACTATGCCGTCTTCGTTTATACTATCCAAGACCTCTAAGCCGTTTATACTTCCCAGATCATTCATCTGGCCGCCCTGTGTAGGGTAAAAACATGTTCTGTCCAGAACCACGTATTTATGACCTCCCTTTTCAATTATATCCATAACTTCGGCTTCAAAACTTGTTCTCTTTTCGTCTTCGATATACAGTTTCTTCGTCTTTGAAGCTCCTTTGAGGTCAAAGCCCTTCTCCTTCTGCACCTCTTTCCTCTTTGAATCATGTCTTTCTGATATCTTCGAGTAGAAGTCCTTTGGTCTTTCGACGCCTACATCGAACCTTTCCAGAAGTTCGGGGGAGATTCCATGTGTATCGTACAGCTCTATAAGTCTTTCCTCGTCGATGACCTTTTCATCCAGTTCCTTTATGATATTTTCAGCCTTTGCCTTTGCTTCTTCGTACTTCTTTTCTTCGTGTTCCATTATCCTCTTTGCCTGTTTGATATTTTTCTTCAGCTCAGGAAACAGTTCCTCCAGCTCTTCTGCATGCCACTCCATAACCTCTTTCAGATCGATGTCCCAGTTGTGTTTGTCGATTATGTCCAGGGCGCGTCTTGCTATAACACGAAGCGAGTGCTTTTCTCCTGTGTTAGAGGGAAGAGCTCCATCCACAAAGGCCACAAGCAGAGCCCTACTGTGGTCGGCTATCGAGTATATGTCTGCACTGGTCTGTATCTCACTTTTCAGTTTTTCCTTTTCCACATCCATTTCCTCTGCTATCTCCTTCCACCTTGTGTCTATATCGTCTACCTCATCCGCGTTAAGCAGACCTGAGTACGGAAGGAATTCCATCCTGAGTCCTTCATCGGTCTTCGCTCCTGTTTTTTTGTACAGTTTATCCACTGTTTCAGGCATGTTTGCCTCGTATGAGGTCTTACTGCCGTTACTTATCCATGCAATTCTTTCGTGGCCCATGCCCATATCAAGAACCTTAGTTTCAATTTCCGAGTAGCCTTCTTCGGATGGGTCAACCTCGTATGTCATATAAACCTGGTTAAGCAGCTCCATGCCACCCACAAAGAACTCCATGCATCCACCGAGGTTGCCTCCCCCCGCCCATGTATCCTCGTGGAGAACAACCTTGTCTATATCTATTCCCATTCCTTCGACGAGCCAGTCGAGCATGTCTTCAAAATAACCCGCCTGGTCGTATTCCTCCTCCGGCACGAAGGCGTGTTGACCCGTCATTATGAATCCTGTGTAGTGGCTTCCAGTGATTCCAACGTTGTCTATGTCGTTGAATCGCAGACAGAACTGTGGCACTACAAGTGGGTTTGCAGGCGGATCCACTTCACCGGAAACAACGTAGGGCTGAAAGTCGTATATGGAGGCCCTGACGAACTCGGTGTCATCCCTCCATCTTGCTAAAACAGGATACCTCCTTATGCTTGTGTAACCTCTTTTTTCCATAAAGTTCCTGAACTCTGTCCATGCTGTTGTTTGATCTAGAACCTTGTCGGTGGGGGAGTTATCTATGAAGGTGTATCCACCGGAACATTCTGCTTCGCCGCAGACCTTCCTTTCCTCGTCAACGGACCAGAAATACTTCCCACAATTTTTACATCTGTTTCTCTTGAATCCCCTTTCTTCCATCTTTTTTACAGGAAAGAACTTTTCGGGCCTGTCTGACGCTTCTTTGAGTATCTGCGCCTTGAGTTCCTCGATTTTCTCCATGGTAACCAACTATAATTACAAATAAGAGAAAAATAAACGTTCTGGTTTTTATTCTCCGAACAGGCTACCAAGTCCTTCTGCCGCTTCCTCTTCTCCTTCTTCGTCGTCTTCCTCTTCCTCTGCTTCCTCCTCTTCGGGCTCTTCTTCTTCGCTTGGTGCTGGTGCTGGTGCAGCGCCTCCCGTCGGGACAGCGGCGCTCTCAATAGCTTCTTCTATGTCTACGTTTTCCAGTGCAGCTATCAGGGATTTAACCCTCGATTCGTCGACGTCTACGCCTGCTGCTTCTAAAACTTCTGTGACATTTTCTTCTGTGATCTCCTTACCTGCAGAGTGAAGAAGCATAGCGGACTGTATATACTCCATTTTATGACACCTCCTCTACCTTTGATTCAACGTTTTTTGCCTTCAAACTGTTTATCCTTAATAGTTCCTCTATGGTTTGTTCCGTAGGGAACTCGCTCTCCATGGCAACCGATAGGCCTTCATTCCAGGCCTTAGCGACCAAAAGCTCAATGTTTTCTTCTGTAACATAACCTGCATTTATTGACAGGTTAAGTGCTCTCTGGTAAGATGCCTTTACGTCTTCCCTGTAACCTTCGTAGTCGATATCCAGATCCTCTGGTTCGAAAACATGACCATCCTCCCAGACAGCCTTCAGACTTAAGCCTATCTCCATTGGTTCAAGTCCGAGCATTTTTAGGGCCTCTGCAATTTCATGTGTTATCTCCTCACCTTCCTCAACAACCTTACTTTCATCTGCGACGTATATTTCACCGTCTTCTATGGACGTCCTGATACCTGCGTTTTGAAGTTTTCCTATCGCAGGCCCCGGATCAATTCCTGTACCGCCCTCTGGAATTACAATATCGTTGGGAGCTATGTCACCTGCTCTTGCAGGTGCCGAGCTCTTGTTTTCCTGTAGATATGAATAAAGTCTGAAGGGGTTCATGTCGGTGAATATGAAGGCCGTTTCGCCTATAAGATAGTCCTTGAGTTCTTCTACGTCCTTCTCTTTGACATCGTCCATAGCCCTCTTTATCAGGGTTTTTCTGGACATCCTTATTTTTGCCTTTCCGTGAAGTTCCTTTCTTATGTCCTGTAGTTGTGGGCCAGGAATACTGTGCATATTTGTAATTCCTATAACAGGATTATTCTCCAGAAGATTCTTGACCTCCTTTACCTCTTTCTTTTTCCATTCTCTGACCATTATATCAGCCTCACAGGACTTGACATTGTGAGCTTAATGTACGCAGAGTCTATCTGTTGTGGTCCCTTTGGAAGATTGGACTCCATTTCTTGAATAACGGCCTCGACGTTTCCGCCTATCATCTCTGCTTCCATGTCCTCGGTTCCTACAGGAAAATGGAGCGTCGGATCCTCTTTGATTTTGATAGTCAGGGTATCTCCACTCTTTTTCATCATCCCTTCCAGATCTGCATCCGGTGGAAAGGCCTTTGGCATCTTTCCCCTGGGACCCAGAGCAGGTCCAAGTATCTTTCCTATCTTTGGCATGAGTGGTGCTTCACCGAGAAAGTAGTCGTTTTCTTCAGCTATCTTTTTTGCTTCGTCCTTTTTGCCTTCCAGGTCCTCCAAGTCGTCCTTAGTTATGAGGTTAACATCGAGATTTTTGGCCTCTGTTGTTTTTGCATCTGTTATAACGCAGACCTGTCTTTCCTTTCCTCTTCCATGTGGAAGTACAACTTCTGTGGAAAACCTGTTTTCCGGATCTGATAGTTCTATATCTCCTAGATTGATTACAAGATCGACGGTCTGAAGGAAGTTTCTTTCCTTACTCTCTTTCTTAAGTTCTTCTACCTTTTCAACAATATCTTCCTTTGCCATACTTTCACCTCCTACCGCCAGAATCGACGGTAGTAAGCGGTTGAAGACTCACTCTTGTTTAAACTATTTAAATCTAAGCCTCTTCCCCTACTTCCTCTTCTTCGGCACCTTCCTCTCCTTCCTCCTCTTCCTCTTCGGGGAGATAATCTACTATTATCTCGTAGGGTATATCCTCTGCCTCCATGCGGCTTACCTTCTCTTTTCTGGTCAATTCCTCTCCTTCCTCCATTTCTGCTTCTTCTGCCTCCAGTTGTTTGAGTATCTGTTCCGCCTTCTCTCTGAACTCTTCCTCCCTCTCTTCCATCTGTTCCTGTAGCTCCTCCCTCTTCTTCCTTATCTCCTCCTTTTCCTCCTCCGTAAGTTCGGTCTTCTCGTTCTCAATTTCCTCGTCATACTTACCTTCGTCTATCTCCTTTAGAACTTCTTTTGGGTCCTTGTCTTCTACCAGGACACCGGAAGAAACACAGGAAGCAACCACTTGCTTTACGGCAGACCTGAGCTCCGAGCAGTTTAGATCAGGAAGCTTGGATTTAGCTATCTTTATACACTGTTCTATGAAAAGGTCTGCGACCTTCTCCTTTTTTGGATGGGCCGATAAAGTATCCAACTCGACCTCCTTTTTTATCATTGCTGCAGTTGGTGGAGTCCCGACTTCTATCTCGAAATCCTTTGTATCTTCGTCTACCTTTACGGTAACGGGTATTTCCATACCTTCAAAGCTCTTGGTCTTTTCGTTTATTTTTGAAACAACCTCACCTATGTTTACACCCAGTGGACCCAGTTGTGGTCCTAACGGAGGTCCTGCAGACACGTCTCCTGCATCAACCAAAGCGTTTATCTCGGCCATATTCTATTCACCTACACTTTCCTTTATTTTTACAGATCCTACACCAACAGTAACCGGTATAGGTACCGTAGCTTCCAAGAGCTCAAGAGTGACCTCGGAGTTTGCCTCGTCCACCCTCGTAACTTTACCTTTCTCACCTTTAAATGGTCCGCCCACGACCTCAACTATATCGCCTCTCTCAACCTCGATCTCTATCTCCTTCGATTCAAGGAACTGGCTTATTTCGTCGATATCAACATCGTCGGATATTATTCCCTTTGCATGTCTTACGTTTCTGACCACCTTTCTTATATCCTTTCCGCTTCCCTCCAGTACAACGTAACCGTCCAGTTCTCCTGGGTGCACCATGGCCTTTATGTCGTACCCCTCGGAGTTTATCCTTTCTCTTATATCCTTCATTACGGTAACTTCCCGTCCTATCGTGGTCTTAAGTGTCAGTAAAGTCATTTTTTCACCCTATAGCACCTGGAAGCTGAAACGCCATGAATATTGCAAATCCTATGGCCCCTATTAAAAGTATCCCTATTGCTGTGACCTTTGCCGTCTGGAAAAACTCCTCTTTTTTCGGCTTCGTGGCCACTTTCAATACTCTCTTGCAGCTTTTCAGGAAAGATTTTATCGACATACTAATCTCACGTCCATTTCTTAATATCCCCGAACCTTTAAAAAATTGTCTATTGTTAAGGACCTGTGTTTTATAAATAAAAATAAATAGAGGGAAGGAGTTTTTACCTTCCAATACCCCACAACCGGAAGGACTACTCAACGAACTCTATTCCCAAGATCTTCTCGATCTCCCTTTGCTTTTCTTCGCTGTACTTCTTCTTTGGTCCGTATATCTGTGACGACTTCACACCAGTAACTATGAGCATAGTTCTGATGGCCTCGCCCAGCTCTTCAACAATCTGTGAACCCCAGATTACCTTTGCTTCGTCATGAAGCTTTTCTGAGACTGCTTCTACTATCTCCTGTGCTTCACTGATTGTGCTGTCAGGACCTCCTGTGACGTTTATCAGAGCGCCATCGGCGCCTTCTATATCAACGTCCAGCAGCGGGTTGGTCAAAGCCTTCTCGACGGCCTCGAGCGATCTGTTCTCTGTGTCTGATTCACCCATTCCTATCATCGCCAGACCACCGCTCTTCATAACTGCTTTGATGTCTGCGAAATCTAGGTTTACGAGACCTGGTTTGGTGACCAATTCTGCTATACCCTTGACTGCGTTGACAAGAATCTCGTCTGCTACTTTGAAGGCCGTTGTGACTGAAACGTCTGGTACTATCTCTAACAGCTTATCGTTGGGAATAACGATCAGAGTGTCGACCTCGTTTTCAAGTCTTTCTAACCCCCTTCTTGCGTTAGACCTTCTCTGTTTTCCTTCCATTGTAAAAGGAAGCGTTACGATGCCTACTGTCAGGGCCCCCATCTTCTGTGCCGTCTCTGCTACTATAGGGGCTGCTCCGGTACCGGTTCCTCCACCGAGACCGCAAGTAATAAACACCATGTCGCTACCTTCCAGTTTCTCCTTTATGTCCTGTTTGGACTCTTCTGCTGCCTCTTCGCCGATCTCCGGCTCAGCACCTGCTCCCAGTCCCTGTGTGATTTCCCTTCCTATGAGAAGTTTGCTGTCTGCATCGGTGTAAAGAAGATCCTGTGCGTCTGTGTTTATGGCTATCGACTCTGCGCCAACTATTCCTACCTGTGTCATCCTCGAAATGGTGTTGTTGCCTGCGCCTCCTACGCCGGCGACCTTTATTTCTGCCTTTCTTGACTCGAGGATATCCTTCAGATCTTCATCGACCTCATGATCGAGCTCCGGTTCTTCGGGCATCATCTGCTCGGCCTGTCCTTGAATTTCTTTTGCTTCTGCCATGTTTTCACCTCCACATATACTAATTTGCCTTTAAAACAACGTTTGAGCTAAAAATGATACATTTGATGTCAAACGAATCAAATAAAGCCTCTCAGAGCCCCTTTAACATTTTGGAGCCCCTGTGTGGCTTCATATACAAAATAAGTAATTTAAAGGTATTTAAAGTTTTTGTATGTTTAACAGCAGGTCCCTTACAGTTCGGTTATATTGTATGTTACACATCCACACGCTTCCTTCGGACTGTCGAAGGCGGTGCCTTCAATAAGCTCGTAAAGTCTTTGGCCGGTGTCAAGCTCTCTTATCTCTTCCTCGGAGAGATAGCATCCATTTTTCCTCACAAAATCGGCACAGTTCTCCTCCAGTTCGCTTCGTGGGAACCTCATGGAATGAAACGCAAGAACTGCGAACAAAATCAACCAGAACGCTATTATTGTTTTGTCTCTGTTACTCAGATTCATTATCCTCTCTTTCATCATCTTCTACCTCCTCGAAATTGATCTCCTCTATCTCCAGGAACCCGGTGACCTTTTCTTTTATTTCGTCCAGTATACTCTCCCTTGCTTCTTGAGGAACCTTTATATTAGCTTTCCCTTCTTCAATTTCAATCTCAGGCTCTTCACCGAGATAGTAGCCAGAGACAGCCTTTACCTTATCCTCGATACCCTCTATCTTATCTTTGATCTCAACACTGTAGTCTAGGGTCCTCCCGGCAAGGGGATGGTTCATATCGACTCTCACACGTCCTGAGTTGACGGAAGAGATCCTGCCGACCTGCTGATCTATGGTAACACGCATCCCTGGATATGGTGTCATGTCTTGGTCCTTGAACTTCTTTTCTGAGAATGTTTTTATTAGATCGCCTTTCCTTTCACCGAAACCCTTCTCCGGTGGAACCTCCACATCTTTTATTCCACCCACCTTCATCTCCTTCAGTGCATCGTCAAGCCCCTCGGTCACCATCCCGGCCCCGACAATTACCTTTATCGGCTCATATTTTGCCCTTTCATTTACCGCGTCTTCTTCCTTGGCAACATCGAGCTTCGTCGTATCGAACAGCTCTCCTGACCCCTTTATCCTGCCGGTGTAGTCTATTTCGACAACGTCACCTTCTTCCATATTACCCCACAAGAATACAGATTCTAAACTTATAAAAGCTTGTTCTAATCCCTGAGGACTATAGCAGGCTTCTCCGGCCTTGCTTTATTTGCCTTGTTTTCACTGCTTTCCGCTTCTCTTTCAACTGTAACTTCAGCCTCCACAGCCTCCTCCACCCTTTCACTCATCTCTTTCAGCACCTCCTCTTCACTTTCACTGTCCAGCCTTAACCTCTCGAGTTCGTGCTTGCCGTTCAGCTCCTGGAAGTAGCTTGCAGCCCTATCCCCTCTCTTCCTTATATCTTCATCCTGCATGATGTCCGAAAGCTCCTCACCCTTCAAAACCTTTCCGTAAAGCTTGTACTTCCAAGGAGCCGCGACTATTATCTTCACCTCTTTGGGATCTTCTATTCCGGTTATCTCCTTTATTTCCTCTATGTCCTTTACAGTTCTGTCAAGAAGCTCAATCGCAGCTTCTGCCTCCTCATCTATTTTTTCCTCATCAACTTCTGGCCAGTTCGCCGTCGAAACGAACCCTTCTTTACCCATTTCATCCCAAAGCTCTTCTGCAAGATGTGGCGTAAAGGGCGAGAAGAGCAGGACAAGTTTTTCCACGTACTCTTTCAGAATCCTGTTTTTTGCGTCGCTTTCTGGTGCGCTCTTCAGATATCTTGCGCCGTTTCTGAGTATCTTCTCAAGTTTGTCGGTGGCGCGATGATATTCCATGTTTTCCATGTCTTCTTCTATTTCTCTCATCTCTCTATGGAGAACGGATAGGTAATACCTGTCTCTAATACTTTCAGCCGCGTCAGATGTCTCTTCTGAAATTACGTCTTCTACATCTTCAAAGAAGCATCTAAACTTTTCTATAGTTTCCGATGCAGCCTCGACGCCTTCATCCGTCCAGTTTATTTCCTTGTCAGGTGAGCTCTTTGAGAGTATAAAGAACCTCCCCACGTCTGCTCCATGGTTTTCAACTATTTCGTCTGGTCTTTTGATGTTTCCCTTTGACTTGGACATTTTTTCTCCGTCCAAGAGAACCATTCCCTGGTTCAGCAACCTTTTGAAGGGTTCTCTGAACTCCAGGAGATCGAGATCTGCCATAGCCTTTGTGAAGAAGCGCGCATACAGCAGGTGGAGGACGGCGTGTTCTATTCCTCCTGTGTACTGATCCACAGGCATCCAGAAATCCACGTTCTCTTCGTTAAAGGGTCCTTCATCGTATGATGGCGAGCAGAACCTCAGAAAGTACCAGGCCGAGTCTACGAAGGTATCGAAGGTATCTGTCTCCCTTCTTGCTTCACCGCCACATTCAGGACATTCGACCTCCACGAACTCCTCCACATGCTCAAGAGGACTTCCCTCGACGTCTATATCAACGTCTTCTTCGGGAAGCTTTACAGGAAGTTTCTCCTCCGGAACAGGCACTTCGCCACAGTCGTCACAGTATATTATCGGTATGGGACATCCCCAGTATCTCTGTCTGGAAACGTTCCAGTCCTTTAATCTGTAGTTGGTTCTTTCTTTTGCTTTGTCCTCCTCCTTCAGCCTTTTACCTATTTTTTCTCTTGCTGTTTCCGAGTTAAGGCCATCGAACTCGCCTGAATTAACAAGCGTACCCTCTCCGGTGTAGGCGCAATCCAGCTTCTCTGTCCCCTCCTCTGGTTCTATGACCTTGGTTATATCTATACCATGTTTTTCAGCAAACTCAAAGTCCCTCTGATCATGAGCAGGAACGGCCATTATTGCGCCTGTGCCGTATTCCATTAGCACAAACTCTGCTATGTATATTGGAATTTCTTTACCATTTATCGGATTTACCGCCTTGAGACCGGTATCTATACCTCTCTTCCCTTCCCTTTCTCTCTCCTGAAGCTTCTTTATCTCCTTGACAAAATTCCGTATCTCTTCATTTTCCTCCGCCAGCTCTTCGGATAAAGGGTGCTCGGGGGCCAGAGCCATAAAAGTACAGCCATGGAGAGTGTCTGGTCGGGTGGTGAAAACGTCCAGAGATCCTTCCCTGCCGACAAGATCGAACACAATCTCAATCCCGTGACTTTTCCCTATCCAGTCTTCCTGCATTTTTTTGACTTTTTTTGGCCACTCCAGACTGTCCAGACAGTCAAGCAGTTCATCGGCGTATTCAGTTGTCTTGAAAAACCATTGCTCCTTCTTTTTCTTCTCTATTTCAGTGTCGCATCTCTCACACTGATTGTTCACTACCTGTTCGTTTGCAAGAACAGTTTTGCATCTAGGACACCAGTTTACCTCTTCTCGGTCCTTGTATACCAGTTTTTTCTTGTAAAACTGAAGGAATATCCACTGATCCCATTTGTAATAACTCTCCCTATGTGAGGCTATTTCCCTTGACCAGTCAAATGAAAAGCCCAGACGCTTCATTTGTTTTTTTATGCTCTGTATATTCGACTCTGTCCACTCGCGCGGGTTCTTACCCCTCTTTATAGCTGCGTTTTCAGCGGGCAGTCCAAACGAGTCGAAGCCAATAGGATACAGAACATTGTAACCTTGCATTCTTCTGAATCTTGCGTTCACGTCTCCAAGAGCATAGTTCCTGACGTGGCCCATGTGTACGGATCCTGATGGATAAGGATACATATCAAGGGCATAGAACTTTTCTCCTGGTCTGTTCTTTCCAGCCAGGAAGATCTCAGCTTCTTCCCACTTCTTCTGCCATTTTTTTTCTATATCCCTTTGCTCTTCTATTTTCATAGTATCGGGACTCTTTACAGTTGTAGTTTAAAATTAAAAAGAATTTAAAGAAAAGGGCGAATGAGCTGGTCTTTAAACCAGCAGCACTAGTAGGAGAAGTGTCATACCCGTGCCAAGGTAAAGTACTTCCTTCTTACCAAGCCTGTTGGTTTTCTCCATTCTATCGCAAGTACCTATTATAGGGTGTGGTTTATAAATCTTTCCTGATAAAATCGACATGGAGGACAAAAAGATAAAAGTCATAATAGACCAATCTTATTCCCTGGGCGCGTAGCTCAGCCTGGACAGAGCACTGGCCTTCTAAGAAACCTTTGGAAGGGATTTTATCCAAGGGCGAAGAGAGCCAGGGGTCGTGGGTTCAAATCCCACCGCGTCCGCCATTTCTGCGCTCTTTTTGAATCAAAACCTTTAAATTTGTAAACATATAAACTAGTGATGTGTGTGGAGTATGTCGAGGGTTTTATCTATAGCGTCAGGAAAAGGCGGTGTTGGCAAGACAACCGTTGTTTCTAATCTGGGTGCTGTTTTGACTGAAGCAGGGAAGAACGTTACCCTTGTGGACGGCAACCTAACAACTGCAAACCTCTCTATGCACCTTGGAATCCCATTGTATCCTGTAACATTACACGATGTTCTAAAGGACGACGCCATGATGCCCGAGGCTATGTACGTACACCCATCCGGCGTCAAAGTAGTACCTTCCGGTCTTGGTATAGACGACATGGAAGGAACGGATTCTAGGAACCTGCCACTTGCTATAGACGAACTCATGGGCGACACAGAGATGGTCCTACTAGATACACCGGCTGGACTTGGCCAGGAAACCATATCAACCATCGAGGCCTCGGACGAGATGCTTTTGGTGACACATCCAAACATGCCTTCTCTCACAGATGTTCTGAAGACAAAGAACCTTGCAGAGGACATGGGAGTTGACGTCATAGGAGCTGTGATAAACTATCACACAGGTTCCAGAGAGGAGCTCAACGAGCAGGAGGTAAGCGACATGCTAGACGGACTACCGATAGTTGCCAAAATACCCTACGATAAGAAGGTTCCAGAGGCAGTCGCCATGAAGAAGCCGGTTGTGCATCATGATCCTCATACACCTGCCAGCAAAGCTTTCAGAGAACTAGCCACGGAGATAACGGCCGAGGAGTTAGACCTCAACTACGGTAAGAAGGGCATCCTGAGCAGGCTGGCCGGATTTTTCAAGGTTTAAAACTGGTTCCTTTCTTTTCCGATAACTTCCACATCTATTTCAAAGGCAACTACGGGTTTTTCGAGCTCCCAGTTTTCCAAGACCTCGGGGTGGATTTCGCCGACAAAACCAGCCGGTTCTCCGTCTATAATTATTTGTCCTGCTCTACCATCCATATACATGCTACTATCATATTTTCTCAATTCTAAACCATGGTCAAATATTTTCATAAGGGCATCGACAACCGATGCCATGTCTACGTAGTTTACCCTTTCGTCGCACAACAAACCAGCAATCTTTCTTTTGTTTTTTGCCCCTGTTTCCGTCTTACCGTCCGTTACTATCACATCTCCTATTTCAAATATTTTCTGGGGATATGAGCGGTGCTTGTTCTGCCCAAGGACCTCCATAAGTCCGGGTAGTATGTATTTCCTGCAGATACTGTATTCCTCTGTTAGCGGGTTTTCCATTTCTGCAACATCTTCTTCGTCCATTTCCATTCTTCCGAACTGTTTGTTCTTATTGGTTAGAACTGTACTTCTTACCTCCTGAAAACCGAACCCAATCATGATCTCTCTCAGTTTCCCTGCAAGTTCTTCTCCCTTACGTGGAATTCCTATACCCGGGACATCGGGAACCACCGCTTCGAAATTTTCGTAGCCATAGCTTATTGCAACATCCTCTACGATGTCTATCGGGTGCATTACATCAGTTCGGTAGGCCGGTACCTTAACTTCTCCGTCCGAGTACCCGAATCCCACGGAACGTATGAGTTCTGTAAAATTCTTTTCGGATAGGTCCAGACCCAGCAAGCTATTTACATAATCAAGATCCACCTCCATCTCCTTCGGATCAAGGTCGGGTTTATCTACTCCGTCAACTGACACGGTTTTTATTTTGCCGCCGCGCTCCGCCAGGGAAGTGACCACTATGTTCAGAGCCTGATCAACGGCCTTCTGATCCGTTCCTGTTACATCTATGAATATGTTTTTTGTATTCTCTGTGACTTCGGTGAGTTTTCCGTTTATAACAGGCGGAAAACTTAGAATCCTGTTGTTCTTGTCAACAATTATCGGCCACTTTTTGTTGCCTTCAATTATCCTGACATAATTTCCCTTCGGATGTTTCTTGCCTATTTCTCTGAGGTTCATCTTCTCATCGGACTGAAGTGGCGTGAACTCAACGTCCTCTGGTTTTACTCCTTTGTATGTGAACGGAGCCTCTACACGGTCCATATCGTGTATGCCTATGGCGACCTTGGTTCTTTCCCTCCCAAGGGTTTTGTGTATTTTTTCCTGTACCTGCATCAACGAGGTCAGTGCGGATTCGTCGAGGTCCAGGTTACTTATAACGGCTGCCGATATATACGGCCTTACAGAGTCGACGCTCTTCTCTTTTTCAACCTCGATATCGCTTTCCTCCGTTTCGTATACTCTCAGTCCCTCGTCTTTACCAAGAAAGTAACGAAGAGCTCTTGCAAAGCCCTCTGCTGAAAGCATGTCGGGTCGGTCAGGGAATACTTCATAGCTCACTTCACCGTTTTCGAATCCCTCAAAGTCGCATCCCATCATAGTAACTTTATTTTTAAGCACTTTCTTCTTCAGTTTCTTTCCCGTCAGTTCCTCCAGTTCTTCTATATCAAAGCTCACAACAGCCATTATATCCTCGCCTCCTTTAACATTTTCAGGTTGTTTTCATAGTAGAAGTTTCTTATGTCATCGATATCCTCTTTAATCATCGGAAGCCTTTCCAGCCCCAGCCCCCATGCCAGAACAGGTACGTCGATTCCCATAGGCCTTGTTACCTCCGGCCTGAATATACCGGCTCCGCCCATCTCCAGCCATTCGTCCCTTTCCTCAAAATAAATCTCTGGCTCTACTGACATTTCTGTATACGGAAAGTATCCTGGTCTGAACCTAATTTTTTCAAAGCCCAGTTTTTTGTAAAATTCTTTAAGGTAGCCCAGAAGATTGGAGAAGGACACGTCTTCATCGACGACTATGCCTTCCACCTGCATGAACTCCGGCAGGTGCGAGTAGTCCATGGTTTCATTCCGGAAAACCCTGTCGATCGAAAATATCTTGGCAGGCGGTTCTATTTCTGCTAACTTTCTAGCACTTACTGCGGTTGTGTGGGTCCTCAGTACAGGTTTTTTCGCCACGTCCTCCATCCACGAGTAGCCCCAGCCCTCTGCTTCCCCGTCGCCTTCCTCATGCATCCCTTTGACTGATTTAACAAGACCCCCTTTCGGAAGCTTTGTTTTCTTGGGACTTTTCATGTAAAACGTATCCTGCATTTCTCTTGCAGGATGGTCTTGGGGTATAAAGAGTGCGTCCATATTCCAGAAGCTTGATTCGACGTATGGGCCACCAGCCTCTTCGAACCCCATTTCTAGAAAAACATCTCTTATCTTATCTACATAGTTCGTGAGAATATGCTTTCTTCCGGGGTATACGGCCTTACCGGTTTTACTGGTGTCGTATTCTTTAAATTCCGCCCTTCTCCAGAGCCCGGTTTTAATTAACTCCGGCGTCAGGTTTGATATTTTATCCTGTTTCAGCTGCTTCTTTGCCTGTTTCACGACATCCTCGCGGATTTCTTTTATAAGGTTTCTATCGAGCAGGATTTTTCTGTCCTCGTCGGAGACCTTACCATCGGAACCTACCCTTTCAAGAGCCTCCTGTGTACTGAACCCATCCGGTTCTTCCACCAGTCTTACCCTGCCTTCATCGACCTCGATCCATCCACCTTTCAGAGCCCAGTTTATCGCTATCGAGGAGTTTTCCATATCTCTACTCAGTTCGTCCACATCGACTTCCTTCGCCTCTTCAAGAAGCTCAAATAACCTTTTCTCAGGAATTCCTTCTTCAAGGTACTTTTTTCCTTCCTCCGTTAGCTTGTACATGCTCAACACCTAAAACTTTACCACAGTCAATTAAATATCTTTACCGGCCGTACTGTAGCTTTCTATTATTTTTCTGTCTATGATGAGGTCCAGTCCATAATAGGTTCCTACCATACTTCCGGTGCCGGTCACGCCCCAGAACCATATCAACCTGTCCAGGAAAACAACGGATGCAGCTATCTCTGCCGGGACCCCGAGCAGGACGAACACAGATATCATACCACCTTCAAATATACCCAGGCTTCCGGGTGTTGCGGGTATAACCATCAGCATGTAACCAATACCAACTGCTATGATTATATTTACGATATTTGTAGTGTGGCCAAGTGCTGCGAATATAACGACATATGTTGTTACCGTGAGCGCCTTTCTAAGCAGGGTCAGGGTCAGTGCTCCTGCAAAGACCCTCCTGTTTTTCATTATTTTTTGGAATGTCTTCTGGAAGGTTTCATATTTCTGGTAGAGTCTTTCCTCGTAACCTTCAAACCTTTTCATCTTTTTACATATAAATCCGATAATCTTGTAGATTATTTTTTGTCCTGTGTAAAGGCCAAATATTCCGAATACCAGCAGCGAGCAGACGGCTACAAAGACCGCAAGTATTCCGTATAACCACACAGGCGGTCTGAAAAATATCATAAGGAACAGAAAGGACATCATCGCAAATATTACATCAACTATGAACTCTATCGTGAGATCCGATGTAATCGTTGCAAGACCCTCTCTTCCTCTTATGCCGTGCCGGACCTTCAACAGATAAACTCTGGCCGCTTCTCCACCCATTTTGAATATAGGTGTGAGATTGTTTATTGCCAATCCCACAAGCATGTTTTTGAAGAGATCAAATCCTGATATCTCCGGGTGCGTCAGCTTTACGAAAAGGTGCCACCTCGAGGACCATGCAACTATGTTTAGGATTATAAGAAGTATGCCGATGCCATAGAGGTAGGGACGTATCTGGCCAAGAGCGGTGACTATCTCTCCGAAGCCCACGGTACCAAAAACTAAAAGGAATACAGTGAGTCCAACCAGGAAAAGACCCACGAACTTTAACACACTCTTTCGGTTGTCTGTTTTCATACTATCCCATAACCTTGCCTATTAGATGTGTTATTTTTTTGAAGTTTCCAAGTATATACGACAAGGGGCTGCTCCTGACACCGTGTATTTCTACCTCGCCCCCCTCCAGTCTTCTTCTGAAATCCTTTACATTGTCGGCTTCGGCCTCGACGAAGGCCTTGCCTATTTCCCATGCTGTGTGTGCATCACTTCCTGCTGTCCTTATAACATCTTTCTCTTCGGCGTACTTCTCCGCCCTTCTATTCATACCTCTGAACAGATTTCTGCTGTTAAGTACCTCTATTCCATCTATGTCCTTGAGACTCTCCCAGCCGCTGAAGCTTCTCAGAGGATCGAAGGGATGTGGGACAACCACGAGTCCATTCTGCTCTTTGATCTCTTCTATGACGTCTTCCGGATCCTCACTTTCGATCTCCTCCTCTATAAAAATTCCCAGAAGCTCCCCTTCGGTGGTTGTAACCTCCATACCCGGTATCACGATGGTATCTGATCCTATCTTCTGTACTTCTCTGACCCCCTCCATTGTATCGTGATCCGTCACGACTATTCCATCCAGTCCCTTTTTCTTCACCCTTTTCACAATTTCTTCTGGTGAAGTTGTCGAATCCTTCGAAAACTCAGTATGAACATGCATGTCTATTTTCATAGGCGGTATAAGTCCTTTGGTTACTTTTAAATTTAAATCCCAAACAATAAAGATAACTGTGGGTTCAACATGAATCTCGATGACCTGGCATCTTTTTGCAAGAGAACCGGTATAATATTTCCAAACTCAGATATATACGGAGGACTCTCCGGCTTCTGGGATTACGGACCCGTGGGAGTGCAGATGAAGAAGAACATGACAGAGCTGTGGTGGGAGGAGTTCGTGGAGCAGAGGGATGACGTAGTAGGGATGGACGGGACCATAATTTCCAGCAGTGATGTCTGGAGGGCATCCGGACACCTGGACTCTTTCTCCGATCCTCTCGTGGACTGTAAAGAATGCAAGAACAGGTTCAGAGCAGACCGTCTCGTAGAGGATGAAACAGATAAACAAGCAGAGGGAGAAGACCCAGAAACACTGGACAGAATAATAGACGAGGAAGGTATAGACTGCCCAAAATGTGGCGGCAGTCTGACGGACGTCAGGGAGTTCAACCTGATGTTCGAGACCAATCTTGGACCAGTCGAGTCCGAAGACAACAAGGCTTACCTGAGACCCGAAACGGCTCAGCTTATATTTACCAACTTCAAACTCGTAAGGGAGTCCTCGCGCCAGAAGCTCCCCTTCGGCATAGCACAGATGGGAAAGGCTTTCCGGAACGAGGTTTCTCCTCGAAACTTTGTTTTCAGGACAAGGGAGTTCGGTCAGATGGAAATAGAGTATTTCGTACACCCGGACGAAAGGGACGGATGTCCTTACATGACCGATGAAATAAGAAAATACGAGCTCCAGGTACTGACCCGCGAGCACCAGGAGGAAAACGAGGAACACGAAAAAATGACGATTGGTGAACTGATAGACAACGGTCATATGGAAACGGAGTGGCTGGCGTACTGGCTCTATCTGCATTACAACTGGTTTGTGAAGCTAGGCGTGAATCCCGAAAATCTCCGTCTGAGGGAGCACAGAGAAGAAGAACTGGCACACTACGCAAGTTCATGCTTCGACATAGAGTACAAATTTCCCTTTGGATGGGATGAAGTATACGGAAATGCAGATAGAGGTGACTACGACCTCAAGAGACATGAGGAGGCTTCTGGTGAGAACCTGGGAGTCTACGACCAGGATAGGGAAGAGCATATTATACCACATGTTGTATCCGAACCCTCACAGGGCATAGATAGAAGCCTTATGGTCTTCATAACGGACGCATACACAGAGGAAGAGGACAGAACCTACCTTGAACTTGATCCAAGGCTCGCACCTGTGAAGTGCAGAATATTTCCCCTTATGACAAAGGACGGACTGGACGAAAAAGCAATGGAACTTTACGAGAGTCTTAAAAAAACCATCCACCTCGAATACGAGGGGAGAGGTTCCATAGGCAAGAGATACGCCCGCGCAGACGAGATAGGAGTTCCTTACTGTGTAACGGTGGACTACGATACACTCGAAGAAGATACTGTGACGGTAAGGGACAGGGACAGTACAGACCAGATAAGGGTATCTGTTGAGGAGCTACCCTCGGTTCTCTGTGATCTTATAGAAGGTAAACGGGATTTCGAATAGGACAGATATGTATTTACTGACTTCCTCTCTTTTTTTCTCTGTTTCTCTCGACCTTCTTCTCGTGATGTTTCGTCATCTGCTTGTCAAGCTTTTCGAGACAGCCGTGAACTGATTCAAGGAGGTCCCATTTCCAGTCTTCCTTTGCTACAAAAAGCCCGTCGGACGTAAATATCCTTGCCCTGGTTGCGTACTGCTTCTTATTACCTTCGGTGTTCTGTGTTTTGAGGTGCATGACCAACCTCTCGACGTTCCTGAACATCCTTCCGGCCTTTTCTACCTTTCTTTCGGCTGCGTCCATGATCTTGTCCTTTGCAAACGAGTCAAAGTCTTTCGCCCCTGCAATCTGGATATATGCACCCTCCTCTTCTTTCCTCGCTGCTATCATCTCGATTATATCCTTTGGTGTTACTATGCCCTTCGGCCTGTCTTCATCAACTGTTATAACGTAAAGCCCTCCGCTTTCCGTTATCTTTCTTGCCACCTCTTTCATATCCGCATCACGAGAGATCACCAGAGGATTTCTGTTCATTATACTTGTCACCGGAGAGTCTCTCTCAGGGACGGCATCGCCTCTTTTCTCACCTACCTTCATGGCCTTTTCAGGGTGGAATGTTTTCACTATCCCGGATAGATCTATAGAACCCGCCAGTTTGCCTTCCTCATCCACTACAGGTAACCTGGCAATCCGATTTTCTCTCATGGTTGCCTTGGCCTTCCCTATAGTCTCGTTGTCTCTGATTGTTACCGGATCCATAGATACGTCCTTTATTTTTTTCTCCCGGAACGTTTCATCCTTTGAGACGGCCCTTATGATCTCTCTCTGGGTTATTATTCCTATAAAATCGTCGTTTTCATAAACAGGGACTGCCCTCGATCCGGTTTCCAGCATGGTCTCGGCCAGGTCCACAAGACCTGTTTCGGAGTCTATTTTTGGTGGATGGGACAGTAGATTTTTGACCTTGGTTTTGGGTGGTGCGGATCTCTGTATTATCTTTCTCCAGGTTATCATTCCCTCCAGTTTGCCGTCCTTCATCACAGGGACAGCAAACACATCCTCCTCCCTTATCTTCCCCAGTGCCTTCTTCAGACTGTCCTCTGGAGAAACTGAGAAATAGCTTTTGTCTACAATGTTCTTGGCCTTCAGGTTATCGATCTTCATGGTTTTATCCTCCTTATCCTATAATATTTTTTTGTTTCGTTTACTGTGCCTAAGGTTGGTTTGCTCCTGATATTTAAAGCTAGTCTTACAAAGCGCGATAGCTCGGGATACGTCCAGGTGAAGCCTCCCGGCACGGCATGAACCACCCATTTTGTATGTTCGTCTGGGCTTTTCTGTCCCTTCTTAAGCTCCACGCCGCGGTCGTAGACACGAAAATGTGTACCGAATTTGAAACCACACTTCACAAGGAAACCTTTCTCCCGGAGGTCCTTGTATATTCTAAACTTGTCCTCAAACTCCACGTCCTTTTCCTCGCCCATCTCCCTGAGTTCTTCTGTATCTACCTCCTCCCCGTTTTTTTCTACCTTCAGCTTGCCTATTTCAGATAGAAACACAGCTTCAGTGAGGTTGAGTTCAACTCTGTTGGCCCTCTTCTTTCCAAAGTATCTCGGCTCGTATATTTTATCCGCATCCTCCCACACAAGAACCGTCTTATCCTCCAGAAATCCTGTTACCTCCTCTAGATCTTCGAAGTCCTCGTGATATTCTTCGTTCAGCCTGCCCTCTTCCTCTACCTCGTAGTAGGTTGCATCGCCCTCTTCATCGACTATACCGAGCGCAAGTCTGCTTCTTATGTTATTTGCTTCGTCCAGCTTCTTTGCCTTTTCCTTCAGCGAGAACTCCGTGTCAGTTCTGACCACATCGAGTAACCATTTCACATGCTTGAGCTTCTTTTCATCGTCTTCAAAGGATATTCCCCTCTCATACACCCTTAGATCACACGGAAACGAATGTCCTGGCCTCACGACGAAGCCCCTGTTTCTGAGATCCTGGTAAACCAGAAGCTTCTCATGGAAGCCCTCGGAGATCTTACATCCTTCCCGGTAAAGTTCTTCTTCGTCCAATGGCTCCCCGTTTTTCAGAACTTCTATCTTTTGCCGATGCAAAAGGCTCATGGCCTCCATGGGTTCGAGTACAAGCTTTCCGGAATCAAGTCTACCGTAACCCCCGATCTGGAAGACCTCTTCGGGATCTTCTTCTACAACTATTCTATCTTCCTTTATTTCAGCCTTGTACATACGTACCCCCATTCAAAATAATCACAACAGGTCCTCGAAACCTGCCTCACGTAACATTGTCCTTCCCTTTATTTAAAATAAGACGAGTCGGCTTAATAAGGAGATGCCGTTGATTGGTATATGACATCGGAGCCTTTCCTTGGGCCTATGAAAGAAGTCCTTGTTATTTGAGCGGCAAACCTTTCGTGGATATCTCTACCTGACACTCATCACAGAACATAGAACTTTTCTCGTCAACGGCCTTGACAGAGCCGGAGTACTGCATCACACATTCGGGGTTTTCGCAGTGGTCCATCCCAAAACAGTGCCCGAATTCATGCAGTGCTTCCTTCTTGAGTCTCCTGAAAAGAAGGCCTTCGTCCTTTTCTTCGCCATAGAACTGTGGATCAAGTCGGTGGGTGCTGACCAGTGCCGGTCCCATATACTCCGATTCGCCAAATACGTAGTTTTTTCCTTTGCTGTATATATCCTCTTCTGTCAGTAGAATCTGTATTCCATCCTTGTGGAATTCGTCCATCAACCTATCTGCAACATACTGATCTCTGAAGTCGTTGAAGGTGTCCTCGGGAAACGCAACATTGCCCTTTGCATATATCTTTATTTTACTGAACTCGGTGTTTAGCATACCTTCGAGCCTTCGTATGGTTTCAATCGGTACTTCACCAATGCCGATTATGGGAACTTGCATGGTACCATAAAAAACATCCATAATACCATATAACACTGGTATGCGAATACTAATAAGCTTTTCTTTGAAGAGCATCTTGTGCTGGCTACCTAAAGCTTTTTTTTCAGTAGTATTTCTTTGGATCTTTCTTATCCTCTAGAATTTTAATCCTCTCTTCCAAAGTAGTTCTCGGTGGACAGAATTCGAATTTTTTCCATACAAGGTACTTCGTTAAGTGTTTGGGATTGTTGAAACTTATTTCCTCCATCCACTTTTTAACTCTCTTCGAGCCGTTCAAGTACAGATTATGTTTGGTGTAGGTCTTATCTGTTCTTCTGTCAAGATAACTTTCGCCTAGATGTGTGTAGTTAGATATCCCAAAATCGTCAAGAATCTTACTTATTTCTAGTATAAACTCCCTACAGGAGTTTGATATCTTCAATACGGGATAGTAGTGCCTGTCTTTATACTTTCTTTTAAACATCAAGGAACCGTCTGTATCTGCCAGTCCTCTTAGAAAAGCTTTCAAAAAATCGTCGTCCTTGTAAACAGCCCTAGGAACAGATAACTCTTCTTTTTTACCTATTGGGAGCCCCAGTTTTTCGTAAAACTTAACCAATCTCTTCGAAAAGATCTCAAGCATAAAGGTCCCTGCCCTGACATTTACCCTGGTTTTTATGTTCACATCGTACAAATACTTCTTTATATTCAAAACGACTTCTTTGATGTAGGGCCTGTCCTCTTTTTTATGGCCAGCGCAGCTAACTATAAAGTCATCCGTTCTGTAGTCTTCATAGGTGTTGATCTGCACACTTCCATCACCAAGTTGGATTCCTAGGTCTTCCGCAAGGATTGGAGTTATATTAGAAGGGACTCCTTCAGTTTCTTGTGGGTCCCCGGGCAAAACTTCTTTAGAAATGGTGGGAGGGGAGGGATTTGAACCCCCGACAATGAGATGTCTGAACCTATGTTTTAAACTCAACAAAGACACCGTCTTTAAATGTCTTGTTTTGTGGGTCTTCAGTCTCACGCTCTCCCGGACTGAGCTACCCTCCCTTGTATACGACGCTTTCAAATAGCTCTCTTAAGATATAAAAAACTTTCTTACACGATCAAAGATTTATAAGGTTTAGAGGACAAGAATGAGGTGGTAATATGGCCAAGAAAGATCAGCAGAGGATGCCTTCGGGCTTTGCAGGACTCACCCGTTATTTTGACGAGTCGCCCGAAAAGATCAAGCTGACTCCGCATCAGGTAATAATTCTCTGTGCCTCAGTCATAGCTGTGGTCAGTGCTCTCAAGTTCTTTGCCTGATACATCAGGGTGCTAAACGTGGAGAAGAGAGTTCTCATTGCGCTAATCCTTCTGGGTTTTTTGTTATTTTACATATCGGATTCCGATCAGCACGAAACAAGAGAAGCAAACGTCACTAGAGTGATAGACGGAGATACGGTAGTTCTCGGTCCTGGCGAAAGAGTGAGACTGATGGGCATAGATACTACAGAAATAGGTGAAGAGTGCTCGGAGGAGGCCACGTGGTGGCTAACGGATAAAATAAACGGCAGCGAGATTGAAATGGAGGTTATGGGTGAAGATATCTACGACAGAACTCTGGCGTACATCTTCAAGGGAGATCTCCATATTAGCAAAGAACTGGTTGAGGAGGGTCTGGCCTACACCTACTACTTTGATCCCGATGAAAGGTATATAGAAGAGCTGGTTGAGACAGAACGTCGGGCCATCGAGGAAAACAGAGGTTGTTTGTGGAGTAAAACCGTGAAAGATTCGGAGGATGTCCTTCACGCGTGTGATACCGAAGACCATATATCAGAAGTGTCCTTGGTTAAAGGAGTGGTCGAGGAAGTAAATTATGGCGACGGGATAACATATCTGAACTTTGAGGACGAGTATCCCAACAACTGCTTCACAGCGATAGTCTGGGACAGTTACAGAGATAGGTTTCCCGAAGGCAAGGAAATATATGAGGACAGGAGAATAGTGGTCGAGGGGCTGGTGACGGAGTACCAAGGTGATCCACAGGTGGAAATCAGAGACCCTGCGCAGATAGAGACCCTGAACTGAGCGTGCCATAGACGCCTGGTAGGCATGAAAAATATTTAATGGTGGGAACTAATAACTTAACAGATGACCGCAGAGAAAATAGCTATAATATCAGGCAAGGGTGGTGTTGGAAAGACAGTTATAACTGCTAATCTAGGCAGCGTGATGTCCCACGTTTTTGACGAGGACGTTATAGTAATAGATACCGACGTATCAAGTTCCCATCTCGGAATACACTTCGGGTTCTATTCAAACCCGGCGACCTTGAACTCCGTCCTGAAGGGAAATCATAAACCAGAGGAGGGTGTTTATGAGCACGAAACGGGCCTTAAAATCGTTCCGGGGTCTCTGAACTACGACGATATAAGAGATGTGGACGTTTACAATATGGAAGAGGTCATCAAGGAGTTCGAGGACAAGGCAGACGTAATACTTCTGGACTGTGGTCCGGGTATAGACAGAGAGACCAGTGCAGCTATACGTAGTGCTGATAAGGTATTGTACGTCTCCAAACCGTCCTTTACATCACTTATTGACGTAATGAGGACCGATTCGCTTGTCGACGAGCTGGACAAGGAAACCATGGGAATAGTTCTCAACATGGTAAAGGGCAAAAAACATGAGATCGATTCTTCTGAGGTTGAAAGCTTTACTGATATGAAGGTCTTGGCCGAGGTGCCCCATGACAATCTAGTTGAAGAGAGTACCTCCAAGGGCGTGCCTGTGTCGATATACAATCCCCACGCAAAGGCCAGCAGAAGTATAGAGGATCTTGCCGGCCGACTTTTGGGCAAAGAACCAGAGAAAAAGAAATGGGGGATATACAGGAAGTTCAGAGAGTTTTTACCTGGTCTTTAGCTATGACAACTTAGGCTTCAGCCATTCTATCAGTGATTCACGGTTACGACCTTCCTTCTCCAGGTCTATTAGTTTCTGTATGTCGAGATTTTTTTCATTGACCTCTTCCTTGATATCTCTCACACCCTTTTCCAATATTTTTTCATATTCGTCCTCTTCTGGCGTCTCGGACTCCTCTTCTTCCTCGTCCTTTTGTTCTTCTTCCTCTGCTTCTGTTTCCTCCTCGGGTTCCTCTCCCTTTGTTCCCCTCCTTCTTTTCCTTCACTTGTCTCCCCTCCCTTTCCTTCACCCCTTTCCATAACCTCTTCTATGTTTTCCCACATTTCAACGAGCCTCTCGTTTATTTTTTCTATCTTCTCCTCATTGGAGTCCTTTATTCTTTCGTAATCACTTGTGGATATCTCGCCCTTCTCGTACTCCTCATCAAGGTTCTCCAGGAATTCCTCCACGTCCCGCCTTTTCTTTCTTAGTTCAACTATAGGTTGTGGAAGGGACATATCTTCCAGTGGAGCTATTTTACCGTACTCCTCCAGCTGTTCCTCGAGTTCTTTAACCCTTGCCCTCACCTTTTCCATCTCGTCTTCCTTTACAGCATCGTTTACATCTACCGATACTTCGTCCAGCTTCTTGTACATATCACTTGTTTTTTCATTCAACGTATCGACCATTGCTTTGTACTTACTGTATTCGTTCATCTTTTTCTTCATCTGTATGTTGAGCTTCTCGGACTTCGAAGCAAGCCTCTCTATGTAGCTCTCTGCTTCCTTGATCTCCTTTATTTTTTCCTCGAACTCCTTGTTGAGTTCTATGAGGTTTTCTAGACTTCCGAGATCGTTCAACGTTTCCTTCACGTCGTTTGCCTTTTGATCGGTTCTTTGCAGCTTTTCCTCGAGCTTACCGAGCTCTCTCTCGTTGTTACCTATGTTCTTCTTTACTTCTTCAAGGTCCCTCTTTATGTCCTCTGGTTGAAGACCCTCGACCTGGTTCTTCAGCATATCCACGTCCTTCTGGATGTTGTTGAAGTCTGATTCCAGATTCCTGAACATCTGCCTTATTTCACCGACACTCTGAGAAGTATTCTGTATCCTGTCGTTTATCGAACCAACTTGCTCCTTTGTCGACTCTATTTCAGCCTTTATCTTTTCTATTTCAGCAGAACTGACCCCTCCTCCTGTGTCCTTTGGCTTCGTTTTTACTTTTTCCTCTGGCTCTTCCTCTGCTTCTTCGTCCCCTCCTTTGTCGCCACCTGCAACCTGGCTGGCCAGCTGCTTAATGGTGTCTTCGTTTATCTCCTCAATTTCTTCGTTTTCCTCGTCCTCGGCCATGCGATCAGCTCTTGTCCAAA
>SL_8KL_010_SEDDRAFT_10000200_pt1 | contig 50688 bp, 46 predicted proteins | sample SodLakKL_010_SED_4_FD_11160 | JGI IMG/M metagenome (IMG submission 11160)
ATAATGGTTATCGTTTTCCGGGTGGAAAAACACTCGACCACGGTGCCATGGTCCCTCTCTATTACCTGCAGGAGGCCGGTGTATCAGTTCCCGGCCTGCATATCACTTTCGGGTTTCAGCCATACAGTGAGCTTTACCAGTTCGGCCGGGCGCTCAGAAAAGCGGTTGATAAAAGGGGAGTGCCCACCGCAGTATTAGCCAGTGGCGATCTTTCACACCGCCTTACCCCGGGTGCACCGGCCGGTTTTAATCCCCGGGGAAAAGAGTTTGATCAGCTGCTGGTAAATTTTATCCGCGACGGCCGGGTAGAAGATATTCTCAATATTGATCAGTGCCTGGTTGAAGAAGCAGGGGAGTGTGGTTTGCGTTCATTTGTGATTGCCCTCGGTATGCTTGATGGCGAGGATTTTAAACCTGAGATCATATCCTATGAAGGCCCCTTTGGTGTCGGTTACCTGGTTGCTGCTCTTTATCCGCCTGATAATTCTCATTCTGCTTCTAAAGAAGGGAGGCCTGGCAGATGACTCCTTCAGATCAAGATTTGCACCCGGCTGATTTGGCCCGGAAAGTTTTAGATCATTACCTCAAAGAGGGACATCTGCCGAAACTGCCCGATTTTCTGCCGCCGGAATATGAAAAAAGAGCCGGGGCCTTTGTTTCACTTAAAAAGGGAGGGCAGCTTCGTGGTTGCATCGGGACTTTTGAACCGGTGCGGCAAAATCTGGCCGAAGAGATTGCCGCTAATGCAATCAGCGCTGCTGTACATGACCCGCGTTTTCCCCCGGTGACGAAAGAAGAACTGCCTGAGCTAAGGTTTTCGGTTGATGTTCTCAGTCCTCTCGAAAAGGTCAGCAGCAAAGCTGAACTTGACGCTAAAAAATACGGGATCATGGTACGCAGCGGTTCGCGCAGCGGGTTGTTGCTTCCAGATCTCGAGGGAGTGGACAGCGTTGATCAGCAGATTGACATCGCCCGCCGCAAAGCCGGCATTGCACCTGGCGAACGGGTTGAGCTATATCGTTTTAAAGTCACCCGGTTTACTGAAAAGTAGAGTGATCCGGGAAAAAACTGCTCACTGCTGTTTATGATTGCAGGCTTAACTAACTGAACGGGGAGGAGAGTTATAAATTGCAAAAAGCGCGGTTTTATCAAAAAAAAGAAGACAAGATCAATTGTTTGCTCTGTCCCCATAGTTGTCTGCTCGGCGAAGGCAAGGTTGGCATTTGCGGGGTGCGGGAAGTTAAAGACAATGAGCTTTTCTCAACCAACTATGGCTGCCTGGCTGCTGCTAACCGGGATCCGATCGAAAAAAAACCTCTTTATCACTTTTATCCCGGGCATTCGATTTTATCGGTGGGCACTTTTGGCTGTAACCTGCAATGTTCATTTTGCCAGAACTGGACTTTGGCCCGCGGACGGCCGGAACAGGCCGCAGAGGTGATCAGCCCCGCTGATGTCCTAAAAATGCTGGAAAACGAAGGTGGTCCGGATAATGTCCCCGGTGTAGCCTATACCTACAACGAGCCGGTGATCTGGTATGAATTTGTTTACGATACGGCATGTTTGCTTCATGAGCACGGGTATAAGAATGTCCTGGTTACCAACGGCTTTATCAACAATCAGCCGCTTAAAGAACTGCTTCCCTTTATCGATGCTGTGAATATTGATGTCAAAGCTTTTAATGATTCTTTTTACCAGCAGTACTGCCGCGGTTTAAGGCAACCGGTGGTCGAGACGGTAGAAGCGGCTGTAAATGAGTGCCATGTTGAGGTTACCTGCCTTTTGATCCCCGGTGTTAACGACAGTTCTGTCGAGCAGGAAGAGTTTGCCCGGTGGCTGGGCAATCTCAATCCGGACCTGGTGCTGCATTACTCCCGCTATTTTCCGCATTATAAGCTTGATCTGCCTCCCACTCCACCGCAGGTTATGGAAAAAGCAAAGGAAATAGCCCAAAAACATTTGCGCTATGTTTTCCTGGGTAATATTGATTTGCCCGGCTCAGCCGATACCATTTGTCCGCATTGCGGCAACCTTTTAATCACACGCAGTGGCTACCGGGTTAGATTGCCCGGTTTGGACGGAAATTATTGCAACAACTGCGGAAACCGGATTGGTATTATTCTTCCTGGTGCGTAAAGATGTGCGTAAACGGTTGGACAGACCGGTCGCAAGAACTTTATTTGCCCGGTTGCAGGTATTCGCAGGCAAAGTAGCGAATAATTAGCGAAGCAAAAAAATAAAAACAGGAAAAAATTTCCTGTCACTTCTAAATTTAAAAAAGAGGAATCAACCGAAAGTGGCCATCTTGGATCGGATCATTGCAGCAATTCTTCAGTTAAATATTGAGTGGCGCGATATAGTTGATATATTTATCATGAGCTATGTATTTTATCGCATCATTATCATCATTCGCGGCACTCGAGCCGAGCAACTGGTCAAGGGATTGATCTTACTGCTTCTGGCTATGGTTATCAGTGATCAGGCTGGTCTTGACACCCTTCACTGGACTTTGCGTCAGACGATGACCGTCGGTTTGATTGCCATCCCCATTGTTTTCCAACCCGAACTGCGGCGGGCTCTTGAGCAGTTGGGCCGGGGTAAAATTTTTAAATCCACCTACTGGAGCTGGAGCACAAAGGATTTTGAAAACATGCTCGATGAATTGACCAAGGCTATACCAGTCCTGGTGAAAAGGCGGATCGGGGCGTTAATAGTTATGGAACGGTCCACCGGATTAAAAGAGTGGGTGGAAACCGGTATTGCTGTAAACGGACTTGTTACTGCTGAACTGTTAGTTAATATCTTTTTTCCCCGCAGCCCTCTTCACGACGGGGCGGTAATTATCCGCGGTGATCAGATTGTCGCTGCCGGTTGTTACCTCCCTCTTACTGACGATCCTGGTTTAAGTAAAGAACTGGGCACCAGGCACCGGGCCGGAATCGGCATTACGGATTATTCAGATGCGGTGGCGATCATTATCTCCGAAGAGACAGGGATTATTTCTGTTGCCCACGACGGAGTTTTAACCCGCTATCTTGACGAGAAGAAGCTGCGAAAAATACTTACAGATCTGTGTAAACCTGAGCGTTCAGAAAGCTTTAGCTTAAGTTCTTGGAGGACTGGCAAATAACGATGGAAAAATTCTTGCGCAGTAACAATTTCGCCCGCATTATGGCTATATTCCTGGCTATAATACTCTGGCTTTTTGTGACCGGGGATAAGATCACCCGCACAACTCCATCGCATCAAATATGGGAGGAAGTTCCTCTGCGGGTAGAAAACCTGGATCAGGATTACGTGGTGACTGAAATACCTTCTTCTGTTGATTTAACCCTGGAAGGTTTGCCGGAAAACTTTGAGGATCTAACCATCCAGGAATTGGACGCTTTTGTCGATCTTTCCGGAAAAGAACCGGGCAGCCATCTGGTCCGGGTCCAGGGCCGGGCGCCGCGAGGTTTGAGCCTGGTTTCATTTGAACCGGAGCAGGTCAGAGTCAAGATAGAAGCTTATCTGGCTGATGAGTTCCCGGTGGAAACCGAGGTCGTCGGGAATCCGGCCGAAGGTTGGGAACTGGTCAATTATACAATCGAACCGGAAGAAGTTCTGGTCGGGGCCCCTCAATCGCAGTTTGAACAGGTTGAACGGCTTATGGTCCTGATTGAGTTGACCGGCATGAAATATGTGGAAAGAATTGATCTGGAGCCTGCTGCCTATGATCAAGAAGATACTCCGGTGGCCGGATTAGTAATTGATCCGGAAACAGTCACTGTCAGGCTGGAGTTTGAACGAATTGAGGAACCGGAAGAAGAAGATAACGATGAACAAGAGTAAGAGCAGGAAGCGAGCCCAGGTTTAACAGTTGCAGGCTGGTTTGAGCCGGATACTACTACCCTGAAAATGTATATTTACATTTTCATTCTTCTGATGGTGCCCCTGCACTGTGGGGGCATGGGAGTATTATATTTAAAATTATTTTTTGCCTTAAAGGAGGTTTTTTATTGGGTAAATTATTTGGTACTGACGGTATCAGGGGCGTGGCCAACCGCGACTTAACCCCTGAACTTGCTTATAGAATCGGGCGGATTGCGGCCTTTCTTTTGGGCAGCAAGGACGAACATCCCCTTTTCTTGATTGGGCGTGACACCCGACTATCCGGTTCGATGTTGGAAGGCTCTCTTGTGGCGGGTATTAATTCTGTGGGCGGTGAAGTGCGCCTTCTGGGGGTCATCTCCACTCCGGCGGTGGCCTATCTGACCAAGAATCTGCAGGCTTCTGCAGGAGTGGTTATCTCCGCATCCCACAACCCTATCGAAGACAACGGTTTGAAAATATTTTACGGCAGCGGATTTAAGCTGGCCGATACCCTGGAAGAAGAAATAGAAAAATATTATATCCAGGAAACAGATGATTTACCCCGACCCGAAGGGGCTGAACTTGGCCAGGCTTTTCCTGATCGGGATGCGGTGGAAAAATACCTCGAACATTTGAGCAAACACTCTTGTTCTTTGGAAGGCTTGCACCTGGTTGTTGATTGTGCCCATGGCGCTGCCTGCCGGGTGGCCGGTGAGCTGCTGCAGCGGCTTGGGGCGACAGTTGAGATGCTTCATGATGAACCTGATGGCAAGCGGATTAATGTTGATTGCGGAGCCACCGATACCGCCGAGCTGCAGCGGGCAGTGCTCAACTCCAATGCTTCTCTCGGTCTTGCTTTTGACGGAGACGCCGATCGCCTGATTGCCGTTGACGAAAAAGGTAATATTGTTGATGGTGACGCAATTATGGCAATCTGTGCCGTCGATATGGCAAAAAAGAAGGCGCTGAAAAAGAATACGCTGGTGGCAACGGTGATGAGTAACGGCGGGCTTGATATATTAGCAGAAAAGCACGGTTTGAAGGTGATCCGCACAAAAGTGGGAGACCGCTACGTGCTTGAAAAAATGGTTGAAGGCGGCTTTAATCTTGGTGGTGAACAGTCCGGCCATATTATCTTTTCCGATTTTGCCACCACCGGAGATGGTTTACTCACTGCGCTGCAGCTGCTGAAAGTGGTCCAGGAGAAGCAAAAAACTCTTTCTCAGCTGGCTTCTTACCTGGAGCGTCTGCCGCAGGTTTTGGTTAATCAAAAAGTGGCCACCAGGGAAGGTTGGTCGGAGAATACGCAAATAACCACGGCCATTAATAAAGTTGAGCAGGAACTGGGTAAACATGGACGTGTCCTGGTTCGGCCTTCCGGCACCGAGGCAAAGATAAGGGTTATGCTGGAAGCGCCCCAACCTGAAGAAAAACTTGAGCAATATGCCCGTTCTCTGGCTGAAATAATTGCTAAAGAACAGAGCTAGCTGATTACTTGTAAAACCAGGCAAAAAGTTTCAACAAACGGAGGCTAATATATGTGCGGTATTGTCGGCTACACCGGAAGCAAAGAAGCAAGCGAAATTTTGATCGGTGGTCTGAAAAAATTAGAGTACCGGGGATATGATTCCGCCGGAATAGCCCTGCAAAAGAACGGACAGGTGGTTATTGCCAAAGCGGCCGGGTCTGTTGCCGACCTTGAGAAATCGCTGGATGATCGATTTAAAGCAGTAAAAGCAGGTATTGGTCATACCCGCTGGGCTACTCACGGCCGGCCCACTGATCAAAACGCCCATCCGCACAGCAGTCATTCCGGTGAGATAGTAGTTGTTCATAACGGTATTATAGAAAACAATCGCCTCCTGCGTAAATGGTTAATCGAGGAAAAAGGGTACAGCTTTCGTTCAGAAACTGATACCGAGGTGCTGGCCCACCTGATTGAAGAGTACTATGATGGAGATTTGCTGGAAGCGGTGCGCAAGTCGGTATCAACAGTGGAAGGATCTTATGCCCTGGTAGCGGTTACCTGCCGGGAACCGGATCGCCTGGTCTGCGCCCGCAAAGACAGCCCCCTGATTATCGGTTTCGGTGAGGGAGAAAATTTTATTGCCTCTGATATTCCCGCGCTTTTGAACCATACTCGTAATACCTGTATTTTGGAAGACGGCGAATTTGCTTCAATAACAGCTGAAAAGGTTGAAGTGTTCAATCTAGAAGGCTGCCCAGTTGAAAAAGAGATTTTTAAAGTGAACTGGGATATTGCGGCCGCCGAAAAAGGCGGTTATGATCATTTTATGCTTAAAGAAATCATGGAACAGCCTGTCGCGGTGCGGGAGACCATGCGCCAGCGGATCGATGCCGCCAAAGGACGGGTCGTTCCGACAGAGTTCGAAATTTCACCGGATGAGCTTGCCCGTCTGGAGAAAATATATATTGTGGCCTGTGGCACGGCTTACCACGCCGGATTGATTGGCAAAGCGGTGATTGAAAAGTTGGCCGGAATACCGGTGGAGGTAGAGGTAGCTTCAGAGTTTCGCTACCGGGAACCTCTTCTCGGTGAAAATCAACTTGCTATCGTAATCAGCCAGTCCGGTGAAACTGCCGATACCCTGGCCGGGTTGCGCCTGGCCCGGTCGAAAGGGGTTAAAGTCCTGGCCATAACCAACGTGGTTGGCAGCACCGTTTCCCGCGAAGCTGACCAGGTGCTTTTCACCTGGGCCGGACCGGAAATTGCTGTTGCCTCGACCAAGGCTTACCTGACCCAGCTGATCGCTGTTTACCTGATCGCTATTTACCTGGGAGAGGCAAGGAAAACCTTAAAACCGGAAAAGGCTGCGGAATTGGTTAAGGGGCTTCTGGCCTTGCCTTCACAGCTTGAACGAATTTTATCCGAAGAAAGCATCGCCAAACTGCGAAGCTACTGCGACCATCTGGCCACATGGGAAAGAGCTTTCTTTCTCGGGCGCAACCTCGATTTTCCGGTAGCCATGGAAGGGGCCCTCAAGCTAAAAGAAATATCCTATATTCATGCTGAAGCCTGCGCTGCCGGTGAGCTTAAACATGGGCCGCTGGCATTAATTGTCGAAGGGCTGCCGGTTATTGCCCTGGCTACCCAGAAAGCGGTTCTCGATAAGACCCTGAGCAATATCCATGAAGTAAATGCCCGCGGTGGAGCTGTTTTTGCCATTACCCAGGAAGGGTTTGATGACGTAGCGCGCCAGGTCGAATCCGTTTTCTATCTGCCCCCTGTAAACGATATCCTTGCCCCGGTTTTAGCTGTGGTGCCGACCCAACTGATTGCTTACTATGCCGCTTTAGCCCGCGGCAGTTCAGTCGACAAACCACGCAATCTGGCAAAAAGCGTTACAGTGGAATAACCTGCTGTTATTTGTAAAGATTGCTGCTGTTAAGGGTTGATTTGTTTCACCCGCCATCGATTACTTTGTCCTTTATTTCCGGAACGATCCAGTATCATGCAAAGAGGTTTTTTTGATCGGGATATTTAATAATTTATGGCGATTATTTTTAAAGATGTTATTGAATCGAAGCGGGAGCATGCGGATGCATTTGATTGCCTGGCTGCTTTTTCTCGTTTGTGGCATTATCTATCTTATTGCTTCAATCCGCGACCGCGATCCGCTGATGATTTCCGGGACTATATGTTTCATTGTTGCAGTGGTTATCTTTTTGCTGCCGATAAAGAAATAACCCGTATTTATTACCCGGGTAATATTGAAGCAAAAAAAGCTTTGCTGTCAGGATGTTGGGGCGTTTAATCTTGTTCGTTAAACTTAGATTCGTTTTTTTAAGACAGCGGTATTGCAGGGTTATTGAAAAAAATGTTGAAATTTTATTTATCCGGATATTATGCCCGGCTGGAAAGCAAGCCGGGGAAGACTAAGTACCGCAGGCAGCGCCTGGGGATTTAAGGGAGATTTAGATGGCGGAGAAAACAGAAACTGGATCAATGACAAATTTTATTTACTACATGATCAAGGAAGATCTTGAAAAAGGGTTATTAAAAGACAAGTGTGTGCATACCCGTTTTCCCCCTGAACCGAACGGTTACTTGCATATCGGACATGCCAAGGCGATTCTTTTAAATTATACATTGGCCAGGCTCTTCAGCGGCAAGTTCAACCTGCGCTTTGATGACACTAACCCGATCAGGGAAGAACAGGAATTTGTCGATTCAATTATGGCTGATATTCGCTGGCTGGGGGCAGACTGGGGCGATCGCCTCTTTTTTAGTTCCGATTATTTTGATCTAAAGTACCAATTTGCAGTGCGCCTGATTGAAGCCGGACGTGCCTATGTATGCGATTTAAGCCAGGAAGAGATCAGAGATTACCGCGGCACCCTGACCGAGCCGGGAAAAGAAAGCCCCTATCGCAACCGAACGGTAGAAGAAAATCTCGAATTATTTAACAGGATGCGTAATGGTGAATTCCCGGACGGCAGCCGGGTGCTTCGGGCAAAAATTGATATGTNTTCTGGAAATTTGAATATGCGCGATCCGGTGATCTACCGCATCCTGCATACCCCTCACCACCGCAGCGGCGATCAGTGGTGTATATACCCGATGTATGATTTTGATCACCCCTTTTCTGATGCGCTGGAAGGAATTACTCACTCCCTGTGCTCGATTGAATATGCCGACCACCGCCCGCTTTACGACTGGATTGTCGACAATGCCGTTGAACTGTTTCCGGAAGTGGTTCAGTTCCGGTCCCGCCAGACCGAATTTGCGCGCATGAACCTGACCTATACGGTGATGAGCAAACGTAAACTGCGGCGCCTGGTTGAAGAAAAATATGTTCAAGGCTGGGACGACCCACGCATGCCCACTATTGCCGGCCTGCGCAAAAGGGGTTTCACCCCCGATGCTATTGCCGATTTCCAGGAACGGGTCGGCGTATCGAGGGCCGAAAGCACCGCCGACCTGGCCTTGCTGGAGCACTGTATCAGGGAGGAACTCGAGATCACAGCGTCGCGACTGATGGCAGTGCTCGACCCCGTGAAAGTGGTAATTACAAACTGGCCTTCGGGGCAAACCGAGATGGCTGAAATGGAAAACATTCCCGGAAATGAAAGCGCCGGTACACGCCAGGTTCCTTTTAGCGGCGAAATATATATCGAGCGGGAGGACTTCATGGAAGACCCTCCGAAAAAATTCTTCCGCCTGGCTCCGGGAAGAGAAGTACGCCTTAAGGGGGCCTATATAATTTACTGTCAAGAAGTAATCAAGGATGCAGGCGGCAATGTTACCGAGCTGCGCTGCAGCTACGATCCGCAAACAAAAAGCGGTGCCGATACCAGCGGTAAAAAAGTAAAAGGTGTGATTCACTGGGTGGCTATCGAACATGCAGCACGCATAACCGCCAATCTTTACGATAACCTGTTTACAATTGAAAACCCCGAAGAAGAAAGGGATATCGACTTTACCGATAATATAAATCCGCAATCGCTGGTGGTCTGTAAAGATGTGCCCGCTGAACCGGCCGTTGCCGAAGCAGCTCCCGGCAGCCGGTTCCAGTTTTTGCGCAAAGGCTATTTCTACCTTGATCCAAAATCATCGGCAGCCGGGCAGCCGGTTTTTAACCGGATCGTCAAGCTCAAAGACACCTGGGCCAAGGTTAAGAAAAAGGGGTAAGGCCGGGGTTGTTAAAACCTTTCAGCATTTCCTTTCCAGGATAACGGCTTTCAGATATACTGATTCTTATAAATGAATAAGGGGGATGAGGATGGATCGAGTAACAGTGAGGCAGCTGGTTTCTGGCGCTGAAAGCTATGCAGAAAAACAGGTAACGCTGAACGGGTGGATCAGGAACAACCGCGATCAAAAATCATTTGGTTTTATCGCCTTAAATGACGGTACTCACTTTAATACAATCCAGATCGTCTACGAAAGAGAGTTCCTGCCAAATTATGACCAGGTAGCCGCCCTGGGGGTTGGTTCGGCGATCAGTATAAGCGGCAAACTGGCACTGACGCCGGAAGCCAGGCAGCCTTTTGAAATAAAGGCCGCGGAAATAAACCTGGAGGGCGAATCCCCTTCTGATTATCCGATCCAGCCCAAGAGACACAGCCGGGAATTTTTAAGGGAAGTGGCCCACCTGCGTCCCCGGACCAACCTTTTTACGGCGGTTTTCAGGGTCCGTTCCCTGCTGGCTTTTGCCATCCATCAATTCTTCCAGGAAAAAGGCTTTGTTTACCTTCATTCCCCGATTATTACCGCCAACGATGCTGAAGGCGCCGGGGAATTGTTCCGGGTAACCACCCTGGATCCCAAGAATCCCCCGGTGACAGATGGTGAAGCAGTCGATTATTCTGCCGATTTCTTCGGTAAAAAAACAAACCTTACCGTCAGCGGCCAGTTGGAAGCAGAAGCTTATGCCCTGGCCTTCAAAGATGTTTACACCTTTGGTCCGACCTTCCGGGCGGAGAACTCCAATACACCACGGCATGCTGCTGAATTCTGGATGATCGAACCCGAGATCGCTTTTGCCGATTTAAACGATAACATGGACCTGGCTGAAGAGATGGTCAAGTACCTGATCAATTACCTTTTGGACAAAGCCGAAACAGAGATGGGTTTCTTCAACCAGTTTGTGGACAAAGGACTTAAGGAAAGGCTTGAAAACATCAAGAACTCGGAATTTGCCCGCATCACCTACACGGAAGCTGTCGATGAACTGAAGAAGGCGAAACAGAAATTTGAATACCCCGTGGAATGGGGAAAAGATCTGCAGACCGAGCATGAAAGATACCTGACCGAAAAGGTATTTTACAAGCCGGTCTTTGTCACCGGTTATCCCAAAGATATCAAGGCATTTTACATGCGCGTAAACGGCGATCAAAAGACAGTTGCCGCCATGGACCTGCTTGTGCCCGGAGTGGGTGAAATTATCGGCGGCAGCCAGAGAGAAGAGCGGGCCGAAGTCCTGGAACAAAGCATGGCGGATTTTAATATAAACAAAGAAGACCTCTGGTGGTACATGGAATTGCGCAAGTACGGCGGAGTCAAACATGCCGGTTTTGGCCTCGGCTTTGAAAGAGCGCTGATGTATTTAACCGGCGTCAGTAACATCAGGGATGTAATTCCCTTTCCCCGGACGGTCAATTCCTGCGAGTTTTAACTATATAATTTGTTTTGTTGTGTTGCCCCGCCTGCAGGATCAGTATATTTGTCCTGTATCCAGGGTAAAAAACTTAATCAAAGTAACAATCAAGTGCTACCGTAAGTTTGCTCTTTTCCATAAAAATTTTTAATCTAAACAAAGAAGCGGAAAAGCGGGCGGACTTATTATGTGTGTTACTTGAAGTTAATGGAGGAAGAACAATGGATGCTGCAGTTGAGCGTGAATGGATCCAGGAAAAGCTGGATATCGGCAAAGAAATGCTTTATTTAACCAGGGATGAAGTGGCTAAAACCGGCCTGGTGGAAGAAGATATCCTTGAATTAACCCGTAGCGCCCTGGTCGCTCACGGCAAGAAAGAGTATGAAATGCCGGCGAAAATTGGGGTGCACCCTTATGAAGAAGTTTTCTATCATGCCATGCCTGCCTATGTTCCAGCAAAAAATGCAGTGGGCCTGAAATGGATTGAATGTTATCCTTCCAACCCGTCCAGGTACAACCTGCCCCAGACCACAGGTCTCCTGGTTTTAAATGATACCGAGTCCGGATGCCCGCTGGCCCTGATGGATGCGACCTGGGTTACGGCCATGCGCACGCCGGCTGTAACCGCCCTGGCCGCTGAAGCCTTGCATCCCGATGCTGAATCTTTTGGCATGTTCGGCTCCGGATTACAGGGCATTGAACACTGCCGGTTTATAGTCCACACCCTTAAGAAATTACGGAAAGTGTATATTTATGATATCAAAGAAGAAGCGATGGACAACCTGATTAAAACTGTTCAACCGCAGGTTGATGTTGAGATTATTCGTGGAAAAAACCCGGAAGCGGTGACAAAAAGCAGCCAGGTTTTAAGTTCGGCAACAGTTATCCTTCTCGATACTTTAGCAGTGGTTAAAGACAAATGGGTGTCTGCCGGTCAAACCATTATTCCCTGTGATTTGAATACCTTCTGGGATCCGCTCATATCCAAACGGGCTGATAAATACATAGTCGACAGTGCGGAAGAACACCGGCATTTTGCGGCAATGGGTTACTTTCCGGATGGGCTGCCGGAAATTACCTGTGAAACCGGCGAAGTGCTGGCCGGGTTCAGCAAGGGGAGAGAAAAGGCCGAAGAACTTATTGTTTGCAGCAACATCGGTATGGCTGTCTGTGATGTGGTTGTCGGCAAAGAAGTATTTAAACGCGCCCTGGAAAATAATATGGGTCGTATTCTCCCGCTTTGATAGCATCAGGAAATGGGATTGAAGAGTGTAATCTGCCAGCCCGGCAGCTTGCTTCGCAGGAAACGGTAAGCTGTTTCTTTTCCTGAACCATAAAATGATCTATAATTAATATAAGCAGGCCGGTAAAGAACCCGGGAGAACATAAGATGGGAGGTTCGAATATCAATGTGTATGATCACTTTGTACAGGGGAAGCGTTGAAGAAGAGAATAAATTGGCGGAGAACATCTCCAGGTATTCATTTGATTTAACCAGGGGAAAGCTTACAGTATACCCTATGCTTAAAGAAGCGCAGGAGTATGATATCAATAAAGGTTTAAGCTGGGATGAAAGCAACGACTCGATGATAATTGAGTAATTATTGATGAGAAGGCAAATGATTTAAAATGCGCAGTTCAGGACAGGCCTGGCCTGCCTTTATTTTTTCTTCAACAGAGCCCAGGGAGCGAGTGTCTCGAAAAAGGTATCACCTCCGTGCAGATAAAGCGGCTCTTCCTTGTTGCTTTTATCGTGGTAGAGGTTGGTCTTGAAGCCGTGGTCGGAGGCAAGCAATAAAATTGATCCCGAAGGCAGGTATTCCAGAAGAGGAAGCAGTCTCTTCCGGCTCTGCATAAGCAGCTCTTCCACAAGGACCGGTAAGTTGTCGCGGGAAGAATGGATCTTTTCGTCGACAAAGTTATATTTTATTGCTTTCAGAGCGGTTTTTTGCTCCGTGCGTAGCGGTGAGTTGTCGACAGCCTGGAGAAAAGCCTGCGGATCGGAAATCAACTCTGCGACCAGGGTTTCGTCCATGTTCAGAATATGACCGAGCAGACCTTCTTCTTTCAGAGGCTGTAACTGGGCTTCGGTTACGCTCGGGCGCACTGCCCACAAGAGACCTTCGCGCAGAACCTGGAAACGGTGATCGCCAAGCGCTTTTTCCAGCATGGTATCCCAGGTGTCAAGACGAGCTCCGTCCAGGATAACCAGGTAGACCCCGCGGTTGTCTCCTTCTTTAACTGCCCACGCGGGCAGGCGGTGGAAAAGGCCGGGTAGCGTCTGCCGGCGGGAGGATGATTCTCCTTCATAATAGCGGGCAAAGGCTTCAGACAGTGGTTCGAGCAGAGAAGCATAGTGGCGGCGCCATCTTTTTAAGGTGATCTCGGGAATTAACGCGCGGTCCGGGATTTCTTCAAGCCATCCCAGGGAGAGTTCAAAGGGGGCGAGCATGCGGTAGAGCCTTTCCCAGTTTTTGTCGCTTGCGGGCGGGCTTTGCGCAATCCGTTCGGTTTCGCGCAAAATCAGGTTGCATTCAGCCAGAGTATGCAGCACCTCTAAAGACGAGTGCTTGCTGGCCCGGTGCGAGCTGGTTAGTCCGACCCCTTCTTCAGGGTTGGTTTTCAAAACCTCGCGCAGCATGCCGGTCATAATGTTTAATTGCGGCGCGGATTCTTCTGCTGAGATTTGCACCACCAGCTTCTCTGCAATCTTTCTGCTTACCGCCGGGGAAAAAGGTTCGTCGACCATTAACTCCAGCAGAGTTTCAAACCGGTGAGGCTCTACAGTAGTTAAACGGTAGTAACTGTCGATCAGATGTTCAGCCGGGACCATCGAGTTTGCTTCTTCAGCGGAACGCTCCAGGAATCCTTCCTGCAGATCTTCTCTTTCTGTCAGCAGTAATTCTCCCAGTTCTGCCAGTTGATCCCGGTAATCGTTAAAGCCCCGCACTAGCATTTCCGGCTGTCCGGCTAGCAGGTGCTCAAATATGGCATAAGGATCTTCGGCGCCTGTTTCCGTGTTTCTTGTCGTCGGACAATAAAACTTAAGCCAGCCCCACAGCAGGGCCAGGGCAAAAAGTTTTTCTTCTTTTATCTGCCCGGCCAGGGTAATCAGGCGGGGGAATTTTTCTTCCAGGAAAGCCTGCGCTTGCTGTCCCTTTTCTAAGACTATATCTGCTTCGCTTTCGCGGCTTAAAATCGCCGAACTGTCCCGCCTGGTGACCCGGATATAATCGGGCGGTTTTTCTGCGCCGGCGGTAAGCCAGCGTTGGAAGAGTTCCCCCAGCTGGGCCGTGTTGAATACCCGCTCTGAGAGCATATCTTGCAGCTCTTCTACTGAGCGTTCAGCTATCATGGCATCTCCGGTGAGGGCACGGTTGATTTGGGCGATTGTGTTTTGATTGATCAGGGCACCGAGGCTTTTTATCAATTCATTCCTGTTTGTGCCGGTGTCGATCTTCAACAGTTCCTGCAACGGCGCTGCCTCGCGCCGCCTGCCGACCAGCTCAAGGTGCTCGGCATGGGCGGTTATTTTTTTACGCTGCTGCGGCGTCTGCAGAGTTTCCAGGTAGGCTTTGATTCCGCGCATAATTTGTTCTTCCAAATCGGCCTTATCCGGCAGGTCTACCTTTTTCCCCAGGGTAAAACCGCAGGAGCAGGCCGGGCGTTCGGCCAGGAGCAGTTCATCTGCAGCAAGGCACTCTATTTCCAGGGGTTGGGTCAGGCGCCGGTTTATGCTGACCAGGTCATTTTCTACCACAACGGCGTTGATCCGCCCCAACTGTTCCAACAGGTGGTAGGCCTCGGTTTCCAGGATCGTCCGGTAAGGTTTTATCCGGCCGGGTCCCACCGCGTCGTTGTGTTCGGAGAGATAAAGGGCTATATAGTCGTCCTGGAACTGCTTAAATTCTCGCTTCAGCCTTTCCCGGTATTTTTCTTCCCATAACAGGGCTTCTTCTTCTAATAACTCGATCAGCAGCTGGTAACGCCGGCGCAATTGATCGTAATTTTTTCCCTCGGGGATGACCATGGTTTCGTCTTTTAAATAATGGCCCAGGCGCAGTATTTCAGGCAGATCGCCGCTAAAAAAATGATCCAGGGCGCTCAGGCGGTTCCAGTCATCGACGATTAGTGGGGAGGACTGGCAGTTAGCCAGGAAGCGTTCAAGACCTTCCCGGGAAGCGTAGGATGTTTTAATTTCATCCAGGAATGCCTTAAAACGGTTTACGGTTTTACTGAGGTTGTCCCAGTTTACTGCACTAAAAAAAGGGTGGTGTTTTAACTGTTCGATACGTTTATTGATTTCCGCCGCTTTATTAGTCCACTCCACTTTAAAGGTGACAACTGCTTCCCAGGCTTGCTGCTGAGCGGCAAAAGTAAGCGGTCCGCTGCGCAGTTTAGCCGGCAGGAAGGGAAGCCCGGTTAAAACCTTTTGTAATTCCGGGCGGATCAAAGTTCCCGCCCCGATTTCTTCAATATTCCAGAACCGATAGTAATTTATCTGGGAGGGGGCGAGCCTTTTTCTGCCCTGGTACGCGGAGACGGCGCCGCTTAAAATCGCTGCTGTGCCCAGCACCTGGAAACAGGTTGCGTTGAGGCCGAAGGGGCCTTTGCGTAAATGCCGGTAGAGGCGGTCCAGGGTGATTCGCCCTGTATCCGGTATCCGGGCCAGGAACTCCGCGGTCAGCGGTGAGGTTTTGGGGTTAATTTCCAGCTGGTAGCCCTGCCCTTTCTTTTTTACCAGTCCGAGGGGAACCAGGTAAGTGTCAATCATCATTTTGGTGCCCCGTTCCAAACTTTGTTCTTCCAGCTGTGGTGAGAAAAGAATATCCAGGGTACGCTGCATCAGGCTGCCGGTAATCTGTTCGCTCAAGGGGCGGATCTCACTGTGTCGTGGAAAACGCGTTTTCAGGATCTCGGCGGCCACGTGGGAGATCAAGTCTTTCAGCGGCAGGTAACCTAAGGAACCCGGTGAGGGCATATGCTCTCCGGCCCGCAGCCGGCCCTGAAAATAAAGGTTGCGGAATGTCTCTTTTACTTTCCCTTTTTCTTCGGCCAGCAAAACCGCCAGCTGTTTGCTAATCTGTCGCCCCGCCGGGCTGTTGTCGGCAGCATATTCTTCCTGCATCAGCTGGTAGGCATAGGCGCGTCGCAGTTGCTCTTCCTCACCCGATGTGATTTCTCGGGGCACCCACAGGGCCAGGCAGCGGCGCAATTCGGCGTCGCAATTTTCATAAACCGCCTGCCAGGAGGAGCTCGAGTTGTCCTGCCTGGCAAAACCGGGTGGGACCAGGAAGAAAACAAAATCGGTTTCATGGTTGTTTAGTTCTTCGCGCAGTTCCTCCAGCGAAGCCGGGGACAGTTCTGCCGGTGAATTATAGATCACTTTGCCGCCGCGCTTCGTATTTTGCCAGGTGATCTCTTCATTCCGGAACGGTTCCTGCTGCAGTTGTTTTAAGGGGAGGTAGGCTTCGTCGACCCAGGGCAGCAGGCCCTCAATAATTCGCCGGTCGCCGGGAGTCAGGGAAGCGGTAATATTGGCCAGTTTCTTTTCCATCAGCAGGGCAACGTCGGCTTTGAGGTCAATGGTATAACTGATCTCCCCGCTGTTTCGTTCTTCAGCGGCGATGTACGCGCCGTGGGTCTGCAGCTGTTCCATTATTTCGCCGATATAGTCATAGTTTACACCGCTTTCCAGCCCGCTGTAGCGGTGCAGGAGCAGCTGGGTCAGTTCTTCGGCACTGAAATGTTTCGGCGCCTGGGCCAGTGCGCCCAGGATGAGCAGTTTGAGCAGACGCAGGGCGATGTGGGCGTCGGCTGAATCGGCAAAGATGCGCTTTGCTTCCCGTTCATAGTAGTGGTAAACCTGTTCGCTGTACGGGCTTGTTTCTACCGTTTCACGCAGGCGATCCCGGAAATGGTCAAAGATATAGTCGGGAGTGAGCAGCTCGCCGGCTGACTGTTCCAAAAATGATACGATATTGCGACCGGGATCGCCGGCAAGGCGGTAGTGAATAAAGTCAATTACGCCCCGGTGCTGGGAAAAAAGCGGGCGCAGTTCGTCCAGGAGTTCTACCGTGGCCGGGTGGACTGGATAAAGGTCATAAAAATCCTGGTTGGAAAATGGCAGTTTGGCAAAAGCGCCCTGCAGTTCTTCTAAAATCCGGGGCAGGGCTGTTTCGGCTCCCTCTTTTTTTTGAACCAGCCGGCCGGACACTATTTCTTTGACATGTTCTCCCGTAAGCTGAAAGCGAACCGGAAAGCGGTCTTTGATTTTATGGAGCAATTCACCGGAAAGAGCGCCGGTGTTTTCAATGTTTTCCTGCATGGTGGCTATAACCCAGGCCGGAATAACTTCGGCAAATTCGCCTAAGTATTGCAGGAAACGCACGTCTTCATTGTAGGCCCGGGCGTTTTCTTTAGAGCGCAGGAATTCAGATAGTTCGTCAATCAAGAGTACCAGGCCGCCGCAGCCGCCCTGGCTCAACATCTGCCGGAGTTTTTCGAAAGCTTCCTGCCGGGTCATTTCCAGCAGGCCTGCGGGCGGTTTTTCTTCGTCCGCGGAGAGGTCGGCTCCCTGCAGCTTGGAAGCGACCTGTTTTAGGACGATCTGTTCCAGGTACTCGCGGTTGCTGTGTTCGACCAGAGAAATTTCGACTACCAGGGGCTTAGCGGCGGCGGCCTGCTCGAGTAAATCCGGCAGATCGCCACTGGCCAAACGATCTTCCTGCCAGGTGTCGCTAAAGGCCAGCTGAGCTTTTGTATCGCTGGTAATCAAGCTTAATACATTTAAGAGGTGGGATTTACCCGAACCGTAGTTGCCGATTATAAAGAAGCCCTCACCGCGGGATGCGGCGATCTTTTTAATAATATTAAAGATGGCAAAGGAAACCTCGCTGGTAAGGATAAATGTTTCGATCATGTGGCGGCGCAGTTCGCTATCGCCTAAATCGGCCAGGCGGATGACGGTGCGCACCGGCGGGACATGAATAAGGTCTCCTACTTTCATTGTTTAATGCTCCTCCTGGCTGTTATCAGCCTTGATTTCCGCGGCCTTTTTTAATTTCCGGATGGCCCCGTAGAATTCCTTGCGCTGGGGGTATTTCTGGAGCAGTTCTTCAAAGAAAAGCGCTGTTTCCTCTTCTTTGCCCAGGTCTGCAGCATCCTTGAGCAGGGACGATTTGGCCGTCTTGTCCGTGGGTTGGTAATAAAGCAGTAGTTTCAGCAGGGGCCAGGCTTCATCTTTTCTTCCCAGGCGCCTGTAGGTGTAGAGTAACTGGGAAAGGGCAAGTAAGTTTTCCGGATCAAGTTCCCGCGCTTTCCAGTATGCCTCGGCCGCTGCACCTTCATTGCCGGCCTTGCGCCACAGATCTCCCAGGAGCAGGTGCAGGTGGGGGTTTTCTTTACGCTTGCCTACCTTGATGATTTTTTGCAGCTGCGCGGCGGCTTCTTCCGGTTCCAGGTGGCCAAGCTTGGCCTTCATTTGTTCGGCGTAAGGCAGAAAGTCTTCTTCTTTTATCTCTTTGCTTAAAATTTCGCTCGGCAATACCTGCTTCTGTCCGGAATCAGGATGGTTATTTTCGGCTTTGTTTTGCAGCGCGCTGTACTGTTTTAACAGGTAGTTGTCGTCGGGATAACTTTGCAGGGCTTCCCGTAAAAAATTTAAAGCTTCATGCGTTCTGCCCTCCATTTCCAGGGCCCGGGCCAGCCGGCCGGCCCGGAAAGGATTGGGAGCGTAATTATAAGCCTTCTGTAAATTCTCGACTGCTTCGGCTGCCGATTTGTTTTCCAGGGCAGCCAGGCCCAGCACGGTAAGGGCGGTGACCTGGGCCGGTTCTTTATCCAGTACTTCGAGCGCTGTTTCCCGCGCTCCCGCGGTATTGCCCTGGCGCAGGAGCACATCGGCCAGGTTGGCTTTAAGCGTGCTGTGCTCGAAACTGCCGGGGGCATGTTGATCAAGGGCTTCATGCAGGAGCAGCTCTGCTTCCGGAAAGCGTTTTTCACGGCGCAGCTGCCAGCTTTGGTCCAGCAGTTCCTTGAAATTATGTTCAGCCATTACTCTCAGCCCCCCATTTTGTTATAATATCTGTAACCTGGAACACGGGGTAACAGGTTGTTCTATAAGCCTTTTCGGCAGTGCTATTTGTCCTGCCATCTAGATGGTAATATTGATTCGCCAACAACCCCGCTTCTTCCTGCAGTTATCGTAAAAACAACGGTTGTTGCCGCTAAACAGTACTTACCGGCAAATTGCCGGATGGAGGATTAGCATGGAAAATTATACAGCCGCCGCTTTATCCAGAAGGGCCCAGGTAACTTATGCCACGGGGAGCGCTGCATTTACTATGCTGGAGCGGCTGATCCTGCTTTATGCCCCCTTTTACTTTTTACCGCCCCGGGAGTACAATTTACCCAACCTGGTGTCTGAGGATACTTTCCTGGGCCTGGCCACTATCCTGGGGGCAGCCCTGGCTTTAGGAAGGATTGTCGATGCTGCTGCCGATCCGGTGGTAGCTACCCTGAGCGACAACTGTCGCTTACGCCTGGGTCGCCGCAAACCTTTTTTACTGCTGAGCGCCCTGCCCCTGGCTCTATTCACAGTGCTGATTTTTAATCCTCCCTTTATCGGGCAAGAACACTTGCTAAATGGGATCTGGCTGGCGCTGATGATGTGTCTTTTCTACCTGGCCTTTACTGCTTACGTGAATCCTTACCTGTCCCTGCTCTCGGAGTTGGGCCACACCGATGCCACCCGCATTAACCTTTCCACCCTAATCGCTCTCTTCGGAATGCTGGGAATGGTACTCATAACTGTTCTTTTTCCGGAGGTTGTCAACAGCTTGCAGGATGGCGGCCTCGAACTTCGGGCTTCTTACCGGGTTGCTGTTGCCGGGGCGGTTCTTTTTTCGATAATTATGCTCTACCTGGCCGGCTTTAGTTTTAACGAATCCCGGCACTGCCGGCCTGTTACTTCCGGACAGCAGGGGCTATGGAAATCTCTGGCACAAGCGCTCAAAGTGCGCCCTTTTCGCCGCTTTGTGATCGGGGAAATATTCATGCAGTTTTGCATGAACCTGGTCACCCTGAGCATGCTCTATTACACCGTGGTCATTTTCCGGCAGGAGCAGCGTTTCATGGCTGTGTTGGGCGCTCTGATCCTGGGCAGCGCCCTGCTGGCTTTCCCCTTAATCAATAGCGCTGCCAAGAAATATGGAAAAATAAGGATCCTGACTCTGGCTGCGTTAATCCTGGCCTTCTGTTCCATGGTTATATTCCTGTTCAGCTTCAACATGACCGGTATTTTCTTTTACCTGGGAATAGCTGTATTTACCCTGGCGGGAATCCCCATGGCTGCTTTCAGCATCCTGGTTAACCCGACTATTGCCGAGATCGCCCGCTCAGAAGCTGTCCAGACGGGAGCGCGCCGGGAAGCAATATTTTTTGCCGCCCGGGCGGTGCCCTTAAAAATAACTATCGCCATCGCCGGCGGTGTGTTCGGTTTCCTGCTTTCCACTTTCGGCAGGGATATAGAAGATCCTTTGGGCGTGCAGTTAACCTTATTGTTAGTTGCCCTGGCCAGCCTGACAGCATGCTTTGTCTTCAGGGGTTACCCGGAAAAAGATGTGCAGGAAACCTTACGGGATGAAGAAAAGCTTTTTAGCTAAAAGGCAACAACATGAAATGTTAAGAATATACAGCAAAGCTCCGTCAGGGTCATAATGTTGTATTTATAAATGAGCCCTTACAAGCGCCTTAGCCAGGGCAGTTTCTGCGATCGCAAAAAGCTTTTCCAAAAATGCGCATAATTTCGGGATTTAAGGTCCAGGGTGTTAAAAACAATTGGGGGAGATTGGTTATGGCTCTTTTTATTTGGATCGGGATTGTTCTTTGTTTGTCATCGTTTCAACCCTTATTGGCACTGCCACCGTCCGATTATTGTCCGAGACGGGCAAACTCCACTGGGCCAGGTTATCCCCCGGCTCAAGGTTAATCCTAAACATAGTGAAGATGATGTGATCGATGAAGATATTATCCTGCTTTGGGGCGATCAGGGAAAAGTAATAACCGGGTCGGACATACTGGGAAGGCTTTTACGCGGTATTGTTCAAAACGAAGCTGTTGCGATCAAAAAAACGCAGTTACCGCCAAAATTCGATAAAAAGTAATATGAAATGCAGTATAGGCCCTTAATCCTGAAGTGCTGAACATTTTTGGCAAAATTTTTTTAACGATTCCCAGGTATGCCGATGTAGACTGAGCTTGGAAAGGGTCATTTCGAGATTTAAGAGGTCCAGCTTTTATGGCACCGGCTTGTCCGGGTTAGGTAAAAGTGTATGTAAATAACACCGTTTATTTCTCCACAACAAAGGTAAGCTTCGGTTCAAAACCTTGTGCCGGTTCGATGCTGAAGCTGGGATGAATGGCCAGCAAAGTAAACCCGGTTTCCTGTAACAGCCTGGTGACCAGGTCCGGATCGTAATCTTTTTCTAGGTGCTTTTCCTGGAATTTTCTATAGAGCCCGCTTTCGGTTTGTTGAAAAAAGGTTAGCCGGGCCGACCATATATCTTTTACAGAGTGGTAAGCGCTTTCCAGGATCAGGGTAAAATTATCCTGTTCAGCACAGCATACAGTGTTTTTTTCACCCCCGGAGCGCATCCCCGGGCGGGTTAAGTCGAAGATGAACAGTGAAGAGGGGTTAAGGGCATGATAAACCTGCCTGATTGCCCGGGCCAGCTTTTCTTCACGGAGAATATAGTTGAAACCGTCCTGAAAGAGCAGGGCCAGGTCATTTTTTTCGGGCAGTTTCAGCCGGCACAGATCCTGTTCATAAAAAGCAATCTTTAAACCGTTCTTAGCTGCTTTGCAGCGTGCCCGCTCCAGCATAGCCGCTGAAATATCAACTCCGGCTGTTCGGTAGCCCCGCTGGGCGAACGGTAAAGTGGAACTGCCTGTTCCGCAGGCTAAATCGACCAGGGAAGAAGGTTTTTTAGCAAACCGCCCGAGCAGCTGCTCGATATAATCGGCCCATGCTTCGTAATCCACGCTGCACATGATCTGATCGTATATTTCAGCAAAGCCGGTATAGATTTCATCGGTTTTTTTCACGGCAGTTGAAACACCCTTTCTGGAGGGACAGGGGGCAGGTCCATTGCTTCAATTTACCTCCAAGCTTTGCTTTTAGGCAGTTAAAACCAGTAATGAAGGCAGCTTCTGCTTTTTTCTTAATCTTTGCCTTAATGGTTTTCCCTCTTCCCTTTTACCCGGGTCAGCTCTTCTTTCAATTCAGCCATTTCTTTTCGCAATGCGCCAACCTGGGTCAGCGCTGCCATGGCAAAGACAAATGCTACCGGAGCCAGAAGTCCGATAAACTCCATGTTTACTTACCACTCTTTCCCTGGAATCATTTTTTACGTTATCCAGATATGTTATATTATACACTAAGGAATGGGTATCATAACAATCATTTAAGCTGGGCGGAGTATTCGGAAGGTCAGGCCGGTATTGACTGTTATGCGTGCAAAAACTGAGTTTACATTGAAGGCCAGAAACAATCCGCAGGATCTCGAAAAGATCCGCTCGCAGTGGGAAAGAGCATTTTAGTCAGGATACAGTATGCTTTTATGCAGATGTAAAGTTTTTTCTTAGTTATGCTTCTTTTATCCAGGCGCCTTTTTTTACTTGACATGAAAGGTTTTAAAATAAATGGTCTGCTACTATTATAGTAATTGTAAGCTTATTGGGAGGTTTAACCATGAAACGCCGTGTTTTTATTAAGAAGTTAAGCGGCTGGTTGGCTGCCTTTTTGGTTATGGTCGGCCTGGGTGGCCTGGTTTATCGTTTGTTTGGTGAAGACGAGCTTTCACCTGATCGTCAGGTTGAGGAACATGAGGTTAAAGTTGGAGCTGAGAATGGTAAAGGAGAAAAAGAAGAAACCAAACCGCAGGATGAAGAAAAAATGATTCCTGCCAGGAAACTGGGTAAAACGGGATTTTCCGTTTCCCTTTTCAGTCTGGGTGGTGAAGCAACTGTCGAGAAATCGGACCGGGCAGAGGAAGCCGAAGCGATCATTAACCGGGCTATTGACAAAGGCGTAAACTATATCGATACTGCACCGACTTATGGTCGCGGCGGCAGTGAGAGTAACATCGGCCGGGTGATGGAGTACCGCCGCCGGGAGGTTTTTTTGGCAACTAAAACCGGCGACCGGACATACGATGGAACATTGCGGTTGGTGGAAGAGAGCCTGGAGCGCCTGCGCACTGATTACCTGGATCTCTACCAACTCCATAATGTGCGAACTACAAATGACCTGCAAGGAGCTTTTGCGGAAAACGGGGCGGTCAAAGCGCTGGAAGAACTTAAAGATCAGGGCGTCATCCGCTTTACCGGCATTACCGGCCACAAAGATCCGGAAGTCCTTCTGCAGGGCATTAAAGAATACCCCTTCGACTGCCTGTTAATGGCCTTTAATGCCGGTGATATCCATTATGCCCCTTTCCATGAGAAATTGCTGGATGAAGCGGTAAAAAAGGAGATGGGTATTATTGCGATGAAAGTAACTGCGATCGGACGTATCTTCCGCGAAAATGGGCTTTCGAATATGAAACAAGCTCTAAGTTACGTCTTTTCTTTTCCTGTTAGTACTGCCATTGTTGGTATATCCAGTGAGGCTGAAGTGAAAGAAAATGCCCGTATTGCCTCTGAATTTGAAAAACTGTCCGAAGAAGACATATTACATCTGGAAAAACTGGTAGAACCTTACGCAGGTGAGGCCAACTTTTTCAAACACCACTGGTAAAGGTCGCGCGTTGTCGGGAGGAAGGTTTAGTGACAACCTTAAGTTGTTATTCTCTTATCGAAAAAGCGGTAGGTTGCCAACAACTCTGCCTGCCGGACAACAATTCCTGGACAACAGAAAGCGGCGCATATTGGTTTCGGATCAGCAGCCAATCTGGATTATAATCGTTAACAACCAGCAATTCAATTGCAAGCATAAATAGAGTTAGGGTAGGTGGTTTTGTGCACTTAGGCCGGGTTTTTTTATGCTTATGCGGTGTTTATTTTGCCATGTTACTGACGATTATTATTTATGGGCTTCTAAAGTACGGACATTTAAGAGAAATCATTCCAGATCAGAGTTTAAGCAGCCCACCATATGCGCTATACTGGTATAGCGCATATGGCGGGTTTCTGGAAATATCCATTCTCCTGCTGGCGCTGTTAATCGGTGTTTGCGCCGCACTTTTTGGCATTATCAAGAGCAGACCCCTGGAAGGTTTAGGTTTTCTTATAGTCGCCGTTGCTTTGACTTACCCCGGTATTTCAGTTTTGCCGCACTTCTATTATCGTGGCGGTGATCAAACCACAGGACTATACTGGTTAACTCACGGGCTCTATGATTATGCCGGAGCCTGGTTATTGACAACGATCTTGGGGTTTATTTTTAGGTCCAGGCTTAAAAAAAAGTGATCGGACAAACCTGTCCGGCTGTGGATAAGAGCTTGCCCCGCCTTGCTTTCTCCTGCTTCGTTTATCCCTGTTCGCCCCGCGCTGGTCCGAGTGAGCGACGATAATTATTTTTTCCAACATCCTATCTCCAGGTATTAAATTAGCCCTTTAAAGTAGTGCCTTTATAATAAATCTGCAAATTTGCTTTAAATGCATGCTACCCGCATCAAGTATCGCTTTTTAACTTGTTCTCAACCGATTTGACTTTCTGTTCAATGGAACTGCTACTATCCCGCCGGTCATCGATCTTGATACTGGTGCTGACCCTCTTGGCCCCGCTATTGAAAGGAACCTCGTGCAGGCGCCGGATCAGCTTCAGTATTTGATCCAGGTCGCCTTCGATGATTGTCCCCATGGCGGTTAGCTCATATTTCAGTCCTGCAGCATGTTCCCGCAGTTCTTTTTCGCAGGCGGCCACATAAGGGCTCAAACTGGTGTTTCCCGTTCCCAGTGGAACAATGGAAATTTCGACAACGGCCATTAAAAACACCTCCATATGGTTTTTTTCTATTTTAACACACCGGATAGAGCTATATTCACATAGTGGATCAGGAATACACCAATACCTGCTGCTGGATGATGGTGAAAAATTTATTCAAGGAGCTGCCACTGCACGGCAGATTAAAGCCGCCTCTTCGCGAAAAAATGTACGCTTCGAGACAGGATCGAACCTTGTTCTGATCGGTTAACTGCTGCAAAACCTCCTGGCAATACTTAAAAATCATGAAAGAACAGCGCTGAGAAGGTAAACATGAATCCGGCAACAAGTAAATATATGCCGACCAGGACAATGATGATCGAAAAAACAACAATCGCCGAAAAAATCATTCCCAGCCCGAAAAGCAGGTGAATCAGGCCGGATATAACTGTGGGGACAATGTTTGCCGATCCCTTAAACCTGTTGGCGGTGATAAAGCGGTCAACGGCCAGCATAATGGCGATTATACCGGTAACAGCTCCGGCCAGAGTAATGGTTGTATCGGGGTTGAAGAGCATAAACACCCCGGCCAGCAGGATTATGATCCCGAAAATCAACAGCAAAGCCCGGTTGATCGCCACATTCCACCGTACAACCACGCTTATAATCCTGAATATGCCGAAAACGGTTATCACCGCCCCGATAAAGACAGCCAGGAATTCGGTCACTCGATCGGGCGTGACTAAAAAGACAATACCGATAACCATTAAAAAAATTCCCAGTAACAAGCCCACAGGTTTTACCCTGTCGTAAACGTACATATTCTCAACTCCTTACGGTAGCAATAACATAATATTCACGATTATCAAGGCTTACCCGTTCCGATTATAATCATACTATAATTCTAACCGGCTGAAAATGCGCTGAACCGATTTCTGAATCCAGGCTGTAAGCCGGTTGTCCTAAAATAATTTCTAAATATGATATTTCCCCTGTTCGGATCTAGTCCTTTGTTTATGGATAACCGGTTACTGTTTATACGCTATTAACGAAGCTTGTTTTTATTTCATCACCCGGCGCTTGCGATGATATTTTTTCAGACGGTTTTTTTATTATGTATAAATTTAAATAAATAATGATTGATAGTTTGGAATGTGGTATATTATTTATACAGTAAAAAATGCTGCTTAAAGAGGAGGAACTGTGTTATATAAAAATAATCCAAAGCGCTAATCAAGTTGAAACCTGAATGAAGTTCATAGTCTTATTGTAAAAAGCACAGCGGTCGTAAATCAGGCAGTTAGAAAATCTTTTCCCTATAAATAAAAAATAATTCAAAGTGTTTAAGTGGTGCACCATGCCCTAAAAAATTTTGAAGGAGGCCTTCATAAAGTGACTACTCTGGTATCTTTGCTTTTTCTCGGACTGGCTTTTATAGCGATAATCTTTGCTTTCAGGTATTATAACCATAAAGTTATGACCGAAAGGGTGTGCTCCCGAAATCCCGACAGCGAATACTGCAGGAAGTATTACCAAAACAAAATGAATAAAAGCGAGGACCAGTACAAGCACTGCGACGTGGTATATGGAGAAACTCCCAGCGGGGGAGTCAAGACGGTTATCTGTTACGTGGACGAGAATAACCGGATGGTCAAGAAAAAAGAAGCCAACAAAGTGCTGGTCCGGGAGCTGGATCAAAAAAACCACCCCGTCTATGAAGCCTGGACTTCCATGGAAGAAATAGAACAAAAATAATTGTAAAAAATTATCCAGAACTAAAGCCCTGGTCTGCTTTTTTCAACTGGCTCAAGCTAAAGTTCTTATTGGCGCCGGTGGTGAGGGTAGTGATTGTTATTATTGCATGCCTTGCGCCCGGACTGCGAATGATTGTAATCAAGATTTACTATTACGGCATCATATCTTCAAAAACCGCGAATTGATGGCCACGATAACCGTACTCAAAGACATCAGCATGGCGCCGACTGCCGGGATCAGGATGATCCCGTATGTATACAGGACACCGGCTGCAACGGGAATAGCAATAACGTTATATCCGGTGGCCCATCCGAGGTTCTGCACCATCTTCCTGTAAGTGGCGCGGGCAAGCCCGAGGATTGAGGTTACATCAAGCGGATTGTTCCGGACCAGCACGATATCGGCTGCAGCGACGGCCACATCAGTGCCGGCGCCGATGGCAATCCCCACATCCGCCCGGGCAAGAGCGGGTGCGTCGTTTACGCCGTCTCCGACCATAGCGGTTACCAATCCCCGCGATTGTATTTCTTTTACCTTTTCGGATTTTTCGTGGGGAAGAACTTCGGCAAAGTAATCGTCAAGGCCCAGTTCTTTTGAAACATAAGCGGCAACCTTTTTATTGTCACCGGTCAGCATCATTGCCTGGACTCCCATCTCTTTCAGTTTTCTTATGGTCTGTTTTGACTCTTCCCGGATAATATCGGCAAGGGCGATCGCCCCTTTTAGTTTGTCGTCGATAATCACGTAGACAACAGTTTTTCCCTGTGAGGAAAGCTGATCAAGTCTTTCATTTTGTCCGGAAAGACTGAGCTCTTTCAGGTAGCCCGGGCTGGCGATCATGACTTTCTTGCCCTTCACATTGCCCTGCACACCTTTTCCTTTAATTGCTTCAAAATCTTTTATCTCTTCGAATTCATCGGCTGCATTAGTGATGCCTTTGGCAATCGGGTGTTCGGAACGCGATTCGACTGCCGCGGCGTAAGCGAGAAGCTCTTTTTCCGTTATGCCATCATCTAAGATAACCGTATCGGTTACCCCGAACTTGCCTTCAGTGAGAGTTCCCGTTTTATCAAAGATAACTGCCTGGATATTACGGGCCTGCTCGAAAGAAGTCCGGTTACGGATAAGCAATCCGTTTCGTGCCGAAAGTGCAGTTGAAACAGCGACTACCAGGGGAACGGCCAGCCCTAAAGCGTGGGGACAGGTCATAACCATCACCGTGACCATTCGCTCTATTGCATAAGAGAGTTCAAAGCCGATGATCGCAAACCAGACTATAAAAGTAAGCGCACCGCCGCCCAGGGCAATGATGGTTAGCCAGAATGCCGCTTTATTGGCCAGATTCTGAGTGCGGGATTTACTGGCCTGCGCTTCTTGGACAAGCTTCATTACCTGGGAGAGGTAAGTGCTTTCACCGGTTTTGGTTACTTCTATGGTTATTGATCCTTCAGCATTTATTCCCCCGCCAATTACCTGGGCACCTTTTCCCTTTGAGACGGGCAGAGATTCACCGGTGAGCATCGATTCATCGATAGTCGTCGAGCCGTCCACGATCATTCCGTCAGATGGTATCTTCTCCCCCGGTTTTATGACCAGCTGGTCGCCGCCCCTGATCTGATCGATTGGAACCTCTTTAATGCTCCCATCATCCATCAGTTTGTGAGCGGTCGAGGGCATCAGTTTGGCCAGTTCTTTCAGGGCTTCTGATGCTCCCATCACCGATTTCATCTCAATCCAGTGACCGAGCAGCATGATTGTAACCAGGGTTGACAGTTCCCAGAAGAACGGTTCTCCTTCGAGTCCGAATACTGTTGCCGAACTGTAGACGTAAGCAGCAGTGATGGCTACTGCAACCAGGGTCATCATGCCCGGGAGCCTTTGTTTGACTTCATCGTAAAGTCCCTTCAGGAACGGAGATCCGCCGTGAAAATAGATAAAAGTACCCAGGGCAAAGACAACGAAGCTATCACCGGGAAACCGGAGCAAATCGCGCACGCCCATAAATTCCTGGATCATAGGGGAAAGGGCCAAAATAGGAATTGTTACTGCCAGCGCTATCCAGAATCTTTTACGGAAATCTTCGGCCATGTGAGTATGATGATCACTGTGGTTGTGGTCATCATGTTTTGCCTCGTTGTGATGCTCCTGATGTTCATGTTTTTCGCCCCTGTTGTCATTTTGTGTCGCATCATCGTGCATGTGGTCTGGCATATTTAAATAACCTCCAAGTACCGGGTGATAAAAGTCTGCATTTTTTTAGCTAATTAATTTTGTCTGTAATATAAGCTAAATAATAAACAATGTCAATTGGAATTGTAAAGTATATTACCGGAATTGAGAAGCGGAGGTTTATTAAATAACTTAAATTGATAAAGGCGGAAATATTTTTCCGCCTTTATCATCGATCATGATTCTATTATCTTTTAAACCAGGTTATGCGACCACTTATGACTGGCTTATTATTTCAGCAGCTTCAACAGTATTGTAAAGAAGCATGGTCACTGTCATTGGGCCAACTCCGCCGGGCACAGGAGTGATGTAGGAAGCTTTTTCTGCTATCGGTTCATAATCCACGTCTCCAACCAGGCGGAAACCTTTCTTCTTGGAAGCGTCCTCGATCCTGTTTACCCCAACATCAATTACAATAGCGCCTTCTTTAACCATGTCTGCAGTAATAGTCTGCGGTCTGCCCATGGCTGCAACCAGGATATCGGCCTGCTTGGTAAAATAAGCTATATCCTTGGCTCCAGTATGCACTACCGTCACTACCGCATTAGCGCCTTTTGCTTTTTGCATCAACATTGCCGCCAGGGGTTTTCCGACTATGTTGCTCCTTCCGCAAATAACCACATGTTTACCAGCAGGATCATTTCCCGAACGCATCAACATCTGCTGTGCTCCGTGAGCGGTGCAGGGCAGCGGGCACTGCTCGCCCCTTAACAACAAGCCCTGATTAACGGGATGAAAGCCGTCAACATCCTTTTCGGGGGCGATCTTGTTGACGACCTTTTCTTCATCGATATGGTCCGGTAGGGGGAGCTGAACAAGTATTCCGCTAAACTTCTTGTCATTATTCATTTTATCGATTAACTGAAGCACTTCATCTTCTGAGGTATCAGCTGCCAAACGAATTGTTTCCTCGTGTATACCAATTTCCTCGCAACCTTTGGCTTTGCTAGTGACGTAAGATACCGAGGCGGGATCCTCTCCGACCAGGATAACACCCAGTCCGGGGTAGACCCCTTTTCCATTTAACTCTGCGACCTTCTTTTTCAACTCATCCCTGATTTCTCCTGCAACTTCCTTACCTGAAATAACTTTGGCTGGCACTTATAAAACCTCCGTTTCTAATATAATTAAAGCTAATTTAAACATATTTCTCAAAGGCAATTAACAGCTCCGGGTCTCATCTGGTATATATGAGGCAAATTTTTCTGTTTTGCTAATTATCCCGGCGATTAAAAGCCTAACATATATATTCTCCATAAATTATATTTTCCTGCCTGCAGTAGTGAAAAAATGCACTTATTTGTCAGGACGATTAGGTCCGGGAAAATGCAGCCCTGGCAGGTTCGCGCTCACTCATTTAACCCTTGCGAAAGGGTTGAACAGGTTATGGTTATCATAAACATAAACTGCTCAACCCCTGGCACCTGGGGTGTGCGCTAATGCGTGTCAACATTCCGGGCTCTTGATATCCTTTGCCCTTGAGAACCTTTGGCCTGTTTTTTACCTTAACCGGCGGGAAAAAGAAACCGCGGCCCGCCAGGTATATGCGCTGCCANGCCTTGATCAAACGTTACAAGGANAGGTTCGGCGGCCGGGTATTTCAAAACAGTTTTAACTGTTACTGTTTAAGATTGCTTTATGCTTTTAGGACCCTGTTGTTATAGTGAAGATTACTGTAATATGGTAGCAGGGATAAGAACAAACAGATATTTATTGGGGAGGGATTGAAGTGAAGTGGGAAGGGTCCATTGTATTTATGGGGATAACGGACATGGAGAAGACCGACAGCTTTTACCGTGAAAAACTGGGGCTCGAACTCTATAAAGACCAGGGGCTGTGCCGGATTTACATAGTTCCCGGCGGAGGTATGCTCGGGTTCTGCACCCACCAGGAGGTGGTCAGCCGGGACAAGAGCCCTATAATAACCCTTTTAACACCGGATGTTGAGGATTGCCACAAAGCTCTCAAGGAAAAGGGAGTCAAGGTGGAAGAAAAACCAAAGATAAATCCCCGTTTTAAGATCCATCACTTTTTCCTGCAGGATCCTGATGGTTACACCGTAGAAATCCAGCGCTTCCTGGAGTAGGGGAAGCATAGAGGTGACAGAATAATTTACGACCGCTTATAATGAAAAATTACTTTTTAAGCGTTTTCCTGATGCCTATTCATTTGGCCGGATGATGACCTTGAGCGAATCTTTCCCCTCTTCGACCAGTTGAAAACCTTTTTCGATTTCGTGAAGAGGAAGGACGTGCGTGATCATGTCATCGACAAAAATTTTGCAGGAAGCAATAGCTTCCAGCGCTTCGGTCAGATCCGGTGGCCCACAGTAATAGGAAGTAAGTATCGTGATTTCTTTTGTCCAAAAATCGTTGATCGGCACGGTAACATCTTTATCCGGGCCGGGGACCGCAAAGAAGATAACCGCGCCACCTTTGTCCACACATTCCCAGGCCTGTTTCACCGCAGCCATGGAAGCGGTGCATATGATCACCGCATCAGCTTTTCTGCCGGTTTCAGCAAACAACCGTTGCAAAACATTGTCCCTGGCATCGATGGCCAGATCTGCACCGGCTTGTCGGGATAATTCCAGGCGCTTTGCGTTAATATCCGTAGTGATGACCCTGGCATGTTTCGATTTGGCATATTTTACGTGCAGTAATCCGGACATGCCGCAGCCGAGCACCAGCACGCTCTGGCCTTCCTTAATTTCAGCAAGCCTCTGGGCCCTGATCACACAGGCCAGCGGTTCTATAAATGTACTTTGATCATGAGTCACATGGTCAGGCAGAAGATATGTTCCATGCTCAATTATAGTTTCCGGTACCAGGATATATTCAGCAAAGCCGCCGGGCAGCCTTTCTTGAACCTGCGAACATTGCGGGTAGCGCCCGTTTTTACAATAATAACATTGCCGGCACGGGACTTTGGGCGCAATAAAGACCCTGTCGCCGGGTTTGTATTTTGTGACAGAATCTCCGGTTTGCACCACCTCTGCGCCGATCTCATGCCCCTGCACCAGCGGCGCTCTTGGCAGCCGGTACCATTCAACGATATCACTTCCGCAGATACCGCACGAGATCACCTTAACAAGCATCTCTTTCGGGCCCGGTTTCGGTGCTGGCGTTTCTTTTATTCTGATATCCCGGTTATTGTACCACATGCATGCTTTCATTTTTACCCCCCGCTGCCGGTTATCAACTCAGGTCCACGTCCGGTTCGTTGAAACCTAACCTGTGCAAGCCGGTTCGATCTAATTTGAGTTTGAATATGACCCCTGCTAAACGTAGTCTGCATGGGCGTTTGCGGGATCGCCATAAAAATTCCCGCCAAAAATGCGCAGCACTCCAGGATTAATGGCCTAAAATGGGTTAATTTGTTCGCTTATGCGGACTTCGAAATAAATTCCCGACCGGCATTGCGGCGAATAATTTATGTTCAACTGTCATTTTTCAACGTGTTGTACAAATCAAAGGCCCTTTCCGGGGTTTCATTTTGGTGCACAACGGCATTTACCGCCTGAATCATGGCCTTTGGATACTCGGATTGAAAAATGTTCCGACCCATGTCTACACCGGCTGCTCCTTCCTGAATTGCCCGGTAGGCCATGGTCAGGGCCTCTAATTCCGGGATTTTCTTGCCGCCGGCCATCACAATCGGCACCGGGCAGGAGGCGGTAACTGTTTCAAACCCTTCTGCAACATAATAGGTTTTGATATAGTGGGCGCCGAGTTCGGCGCAGATCCGGGTCGCGAGCCTGAAGTAACGGGCATCCCTTGCCATGTCTTTACCCACCGCGGTTACGGCCAGGGTGGGAATGCCGTAGCGGGTACCCATATCCACCATCCTGGTCATATTGATAATCGATTCCCGTTCGTGTTCGCCTCCGACAAAAACCTGCACAGCCATGGCACAGGCATTGAGCCGAATGGAGTCTTCAATATCCACCGCAATATCTTCATTGGATAATTCCTTGAGAATGCTGGTGCCGCCGGAAACCCGGAGCACGATCGATTTTGAAGTGGAGGGAGGAACGATACTTCTGAGAATTCCACGCGTTAACATCAACGTATCCGCATAAGGAACCAGAGGCAGTATATTGAGATCACAGCGTTCCAAACCCCTGGTCGGTCCTTGAAAGTAGCCGTGATCAATTGCCAGCATCACGGTTCGCCCGGATTCAGGGTTGAAGATGCGCGCAAGCCTGTTTTTTATGCCCCAGTCGAGGGAATTGGATCCTTTAAGAAAAAATCCTTCCGTTTTTTGGGGAATATCAGGATAACACTCCTTGGCCTCTTTGTGTTTGTCATTATCGGGCATGTTAATTCTCCTTTCTGCGCCCTTAAGCGCGAAGCACTTGTGCCGGTTTAGTTATTTGCCGGGACAACAGGCACTGGTATCCTTGTTTTACTACTTCAGGTTTTCAATCATTCTTGGGAGCGCAACGTTCATCAGTACACCCATTGTAGTCTTGGAGAGATCCACCAGGACATATTGCTGGTGTTCCACTTTGCTTGATTGGGGCATGGAATTAGGATCTGGAGGTGAAAAGATATTCTTGGGCTGGTCGGAGCGGTAGTTGACAATTACAGCCACACACTCGTTATCAAGGTTTATTAAGTAGTAATTGCCGAGCCCGGGGTAATCTGATTCTTGCAAAGCCTTTTGCAGCATCTGGGTGGTTTCCCCGAAGACTTTTAAGTGTTTGGGTTTTGCACCATAGATCGGTTGATGGTGAAACACGATGGATTTAAAGTTGCTTGTGCTCCAAATATCAGTAAAGATAAAACCTTCTCCCAAATCTTCCTTAAGCCCATCAATACACTTCTTTATCTTTTCTAAAGTAAGCTGCATCCAATCACCGCCTCTCCGCCTTTTTACAGGAACATGTCCTTATAAGTTGCCCGGTAGCTGCCGGTAAGAGGTTATTTTTATCAGCCGGCAGGAAAATTAAATCTTCCTGCCGGCCGCTAGATCAATTTCGGCAAATCTTTGGTCAGTGTTTAACGGCACACTTCCCTGGTATAAGCGGCCTGAGCACCAAAAACTGCTGCAAAGTTAATTTTTTAGGCCGTTAATCCTGATGTGCTGCACATTTTTGGCAGGACTATTTTAAGCGATCCCGCAAACGCCCGTGTATGCCGTGTTTAGCGGGAGTCATCTTTAAAACCAGCCTTACGGCACCGGCTCGTCCAGTTTAGGGGATAGTGATTATTTATTCTGACTTTATCATACCACAGTTTTTAACTGCAGATCCACCTTGTATGCTTGTTTTGTAGCTGCAGATCATGTATTATTATTAAGCTTTGTGCAAAGACATAGCTGATGATAAGGATATAACGATGAACACCATTATTGACAATTACGTAGTAAACGGCAAAGCAATCGCAGATTGGACAATCAAGGATCATAATCAAGCGCTTGATACACTCGGGACTCATATTTATGAGCCATTGCACGGGGTTCTGGTTCTGGGCGGTGGTTCCAAACCGTACTTATTGGAAATACTGAAAGAAACCAGAGACGGTGAAGTAAAAGTAGAAATAGTCGATGGGCTGGCTTGTTATTCTGCTGTCCCTTTCGGCCACAAAGACCCGGTAATTTCCGAAGGAGTGAATCAATTCATTGCCCAGATGGCGACTATCCCCAGGTCCATTTCTCATAGTTATCTCGGTCCCTGGATGGTTAAACTTCAAGAATTTACCCGGATGGATATGTTCCTGCCGAAGTGCAGCGGCACTGAAGCCAATGAGACTGCCATTAAGGCGATAAGAAAATGGGGAAAGAACTTTGGTGGAAAAGACGGGAAAGGAATAGAAGAAAATCCGGTGATCCTATCTGCTCAAAACGCTTTCCACGGCCGGGGGCTGGGTTCGACAGCCCTGATGGACGACCCGGTATCCAGGAAAGACTTGGAACCACTGATGGAAGGTTTCGAACAGGTCCCGTTTAACGATATCGGCGCTTTAAAAGATAAATTTAAAGAACACGATGGCAACATCGCCGGGGTATTCCTTGAGCCGATCCAGGCGGAAGCAGGTATCCTTGTCCCGGATGACAACTACCTGCACGAAGTCCAGGAATTAACCAAAAAGAACAATGCCCTTTTTGTCCTGGACGAAATCCAGACCGGTTACTGCCGGACAGGTGCCAACTTTGCCTGGCAGCTGTACGGGTTGGAAAAACCGGACCTGATGACCATCGGCAAAGCCATGAGCTCAGGTGTCATTCCGGTCAGCTGCCTGTGTGGCAAAAAAGAAATTATGGACCTGTTTGAACCGCACGGCGAAGGCAGCACCTTCGGCGGTTATCCGTTGGCATCTTTTGTCGGCTTGTTGACGATCCATGAACTGGAAAAGAGGAACATCACCAGCCTTGCTGTCGAAAACGGCGTCTATTTAAAACATAAACTGGAGGAAGTAGCCCGGAAATATCCCACTAAGGTCAAAGAGGTTAGAGGCAAAGGGATGCTGATCAGCGTTGAAATCTTTCCTGAGTATGATGGGCATAAGTTGAGTATGAGCATGCTGGAAAATGGAGTATATGCCAAGGAGACGCATGAAACAAACCTGAGAATAGCCCCGCCGATAGTCATCGAGCGTGATGGTATGGATAAAATTGCTTCGGCCCTGGATGCCAGCCTGGCCGGATTATAATTTGCCTTTACAAACGAAAGTATAAACACGTGTTAAAGAATTGCTGGTCAGCTATGATTTAACCGGTGGATAATAACCCGGCATCAAATCTTTTCCAAACATCTTCCGGGCAGGTTTAAGCGGAGCATTCGTTGCTCAGTATTATCTGTGCTTATTTCACCTCTCCGTTCAATGATAAAATGATAAAAGGAAGCTTATGTTTTATTAGAAATTGGAGGGATGCTTGAAAATGAAAATACTTCATATCGCACTTGCCTGTGGTTCAGAGGAAAAAGCGGACAGGTTTTACGCCGATCTGCTTGGGTTGGAAAAGCAGGATCCGAAAATTGTGCCGGCTGAAGTTTCCCGTGCGATATTCGGCCTTGCCTCCGAGTTAAAAGTCATTAACTATACTGGTGAACTGGTCCGTTTCGAGATGTTTATTGACGCAAGCCTTCCAGGCGATCACAGGCGGATTGATCATGTCTGCCTGGAGGTCGAAAATCTCGAACTATTTCTTCAAAAATGCCGCAGTGCGGATGTAAATATTATCCAGACACCTAAAGGCGGCTCCCTGGTTACGTTCATCAGGGATTTTGACAACAACCTTTTTGAGATCAAGGAAATATAATGGTTTATAACCACAGAGGATGATTAACATGAGTTATGGACGGATTCAAACCGCAGGGATTATTATTTTATTAGTATATCTGTTTTTAAGGGTTTTTGTTTTGAGCGGCATTGAAAATACAGCGCTTAATAATCTAGTCAACTATTCATTTTTGGCCTCAATGGTGGTAGTGTTTGTTTTACTGTTTTTCTATCACAATCGACGATAATCTGTTTGCTGGATAAAAAGAAATATTTTTAATTCAGAGGAAAAAATTACCTTCTTTTTTTGACCAGTTTTATCCTCTGTCCCTGCAAGCAGTTTTTATTGCTCCAAGTCTGAAAGTTAAAGCTAACAAACCGGTAATTGAATATTGCTGCTCTTATCATCACAGGTGCTCTTCCATCATTTCAGTTACATCCATGGGGTTAAGCTTGCCCCGGGTTATATGCTGTTTTTTTGAGCCGAGCAGGGCTTCTTTGAACCCCGGGCGCGGTTCTTGATCATCAAAGAATATCCCGGTGGGGATGCGGTCGCCCCATTCCTGTGCCAGCCTGAAGGCCTGGACCAGGTCAGCAGGGTCATGTCCTTCTTCGTTTACATCATAGATCCTTTCCCGAAACCACTTGAAAGTATTTAGCATGTTGATAGCGGCGATTTCGTCTTCGGCCTGTTCAAAAGCAAGTGGTAGGCGCTCGGTCTGCCGGGCCATATACTGCATCACCCCGCTGGCCGGGGTCATAGGATAAGAACTTATAAACCGGCAGCCGGCCGCTAAAGAACCCAAAGCGATAGCCTCATTGCCGGTCAGCACCATACTGCCGGTGTTATCTGCTTTTTCTAACTGACAGGCACACCGGCCAGAATAGTATTTATGGCGTAGTCAGCTCCTGCCCGGGCTGCTTTGATATTGGCCCGGACCAGGTCACTGCCTTTTTCTTGAAACAACTTTGCAAGCACATTTTCCAGGATGCCGGCTTCTCCGCCCATAACCTGCCAAACCGCTCCGGCTGCCACCGTGTTGCCCATCACCGCCTTACCGCCGTGTTCTTTGCCCAGCTCGGCCATGGGCAGGGCCAGGGTGTTGGGGTTTTTAATTTCTGCCTGGATGTTTTGATCGTAAATTATTACCCCGTCCGGAACCAGTTCATCTGTATGTAAGTCCAGTGAGGCCTGGTCTAAGGCAACCAGCACTTCCAANTTGTCGCTAAATGAGTAGATCGGGAAAGTTGCAGTGCGGACCTGGTAAAAGTTATGGCCGCCGCGCACCCGGGAGTAATAATCATGGTGGCCAAACAGGTGAAACCCCTGGGCGGCAAAAGATCTCGATAAAATGGAACCGATCGTGTTGATTCCCTGGCCGGCCTCTCCGCCGACCTTTATTGAATAATCATGAACAGACACTTGTTAAAAGCCTCCTTTTGCAAATACAACAAAATCCATCCAGCAACCCGGTATATAATGGATCAAGTATTGATAGGGGTCATAGCTTCCAGTTGTCTATGTTCCTGCAATTATAACATGTTAAATACCTTTTTTCTTTCCCTACATCAGAGATTTTCCCGGCCTGCTGGACATGAAGAAGGGCTGTTTTAAAAGGGTGATTAGCATCAATAGCCCGATCATGCATGGACTTCAGGTTAAAGCGGCAGGCGCCATCACATTTGCAGATGTCGGAACTGTCCGCAATTATTTTCTACGTAAATATTTTTTGTGCCATGATATTAATGGTGATGCGGCATGGTTTATAATCTTCCGGGCCAATAGCTGTTAAGTTGATAAGAACAAGAACTAGGTTTGGAACCTGACAGGGCCCATTATTTAAGCAAGCTCACAAGGATGTTCTTAAATGAAAGAGACAAAAGCACCTTGGTACAAGAAGCTTTCACCTTGAGTAATGATCCATATACTGCTGGCAGCAGTATATGGAGTCTATACCCTCTTCAATTACTTAACGCGGCAAATCAGTAAGAGGTGTGTCTGTGAAAAAGTATATTATTTTTGCATTTAGCCTTAAATGGAAGCCCGATCTATTTAGCTCCGAGAACGATAAAATATAACGCATACCAGGCGCTGACCACTGCTCCCGGAATCGAGGCGGCTTCACTGTAAAGTGCAAGGCCGACAGCGGCAGAAAAAGCCGCGGTTTTTACTGTTGAAAGTAATATATAGCTGTTACGTTCGGACTCAGGAATTTTTAGCTTTTTGCCCAAAAGTTCTACTAAAGCAGCCAGGCCGAAACAGCTCATCACAGCGACAATGGAAACAGGGATCAGGACACGGTAATCCCTTAAGAATACGTCTTGATTCACCCCTATTACAGTAAAAATGACCACGAAAAACCCCCAGTTTATGATAGTTCCTTTCCACCTGGCAATGTAAGGTGCAATTTTGCTCCTGCTAATAAGCTGTGAAATGATAAAAGGAATTAGAATAAGCAGTAGCATAGTATTTAACAACCGGGCCGGGGTTACTGCAGCTTCACCGGTAAAGATAAAAACTATTGCCGGAGTTAATAACAGGGACAAAAGGTATACTCCGAATGTGCCGACCAGTGATAACTTGAAATTACCGTTAAGTAAATAAGTGAAAGGTATGATCGCAATTCCCGGCGGCGCGGCAGCAACTAATACATAGCCGATCCACAAATCATGGGTCGGCATAAGCCACCAGGCCAAAATAAGGATCAGGGAACCAAGCAGCAGGAAGTTTAAAAACAGGGCAATAATCACCGGCCGTATTATGCTCCGAAGCGGGCAAAAGTCTTTTAATGATATTTGAGTCGCAGATACAGTTAATACAACTGCCAGGGCAGGCAGCGTTAACTGTTGGGCCTGGCGGGCCAGGTCGCTAAAAAGCAAACCGGTAATAAAGGCAAGGACCAATATAAAAGTGCGGTTGTTCAGTATTTTTAACATAACTATATATTAACACCATAGCTCTTATTTGGGTATCAGTTTTTAGAAAGCACAACGGTTTTTTAAAAAATATTGGGTTGAAGGCACTGGCGTTATGAGGCCGGTAACAGCGTTGAATTATAGTTATACTTTCTAAATCGCAGAAGGGCAGGTTATTAACACTGCTTGTTGAGGGAAAAATTCAATTGACAGATCTCCAGCCCCCTAAAGTTTAATTCTAAGCTTAGCGTTTCTTTTCACGCTCCTTCAGCCTGGTCTTTCGCCTTTCTTCTCCTTCCCGGTGCCGCCTATTGTCTTCTTCGGTTTTAAGATCAATAGGTGGGATCTGGCTGGGCTTGCCTTCGCTGTCAAGGGCAACGAAGGTAAGGTAGGCTGAAGCGGTGTGGCGGCGCTCGCCGCTACGGAAATCTTCTGCTTCGACCCGGGCCCCGATCTCCATGGAGGAGGTCCCGGCATAGTTGATACAGGCATTCACTATTAAGAGGTCGCCGACATATACCGGGCTGTGGAAGTCTAACCTGTCGATGGATGCGGTGACCGCGTTGCTTGAGGCATGGCGTACGGCAACAATGCCCGCGGTGCTGTCTATAAGCCGCATTATTGCTCCGCCATGGACGTTACCGGCCAGGTTCGCATCGCTTTGGGTCATCTGTTGCACTATGAACACACTGCTTTCAGTTACTGTTTTACTATTCACAGATATACCTCCTCAGTATCCGAAATGATTATCTTTATATTTATAGCTGTACCCCTGAATCTTTTTATTTTTTTGCCGAGCGGATGCTGCTAATAATCAACCAGACGCCAACAGCAATCAAAGCCACAACCCAGAGGTAATTTATAAGACCGAGATACTCCATCCATTTTTCTGATGTGGCTACACTGATAAAAATGCCAAAAAGTAATAATCCGCCGGCTGGAAAAAGCGGCCAGAAACGATTGCCCTGGTCAGGTTCTTTGAACCAGTAGGTGTGAACTAAAAAAACCGCAAGGAAGCTTAAACCGAGCAGCATAAAAAAGAAACCTGGATTTACACCTTCAGGTCCGGCACCCTCTTCCAAAGCAGCAAAAGTTGCCACAGCCAGCAGGATTACACCGGGAATCAGGAACCCGACATAGCTATATTCCTTTCTGCCGCCGAGTATTATATAGGCGGTAATAAAACCAAAGCCCAGTAAAAATAAGAAACTTAAACCCGGAATAAGACCAAACTGGCTTAAAAGTATCACAATCCCGGCCGCAATCAAGATTATACCGGTTTTAAAATTTCTTGTCACGACAACACGCTCCTCATAATAATTTTATTAGCTGTAAACTGGTACTGCAATCTACACCAAGGGTAACAGCACATCCTGTTTCTCCTGTATCAATTAATACTTTGTATAAAAATAATCTAACCAGAAATAACCCCCGCCCGATCAGGGCTCACCGAAATCTTAATAGCAAAATCAAATTTCAATAAAAATTATATCACTTTTACCGTTCGAAACAATATAAATCAATTTATGCTCAGCTCAGCTTTATGTTTCTCTTGTCCCTCCCAAACCTCAATGGCAGTAACCAGGCACAGGCCACATATATTGAAATATCAGTCTGGATGATGAGTTTACTGATAAAACTTTTTTAGAAGATTTCCTGAGCAACAATAAAACACAGCTTTATCAGGAAACTTCATATGATATTCCGGGACATAAATTGTATGGCGGATTATAATGATGAACTAAGGGAGAGTTATTCTCAGCAGCCGAAGATACTGACCTGCATCCGGCAAGATCGAAGGCTTTGACAAACTGAAAGGGGACAATTATGCTTAAACGGAAAGGAAGTGAAGCTGTGCTGGATTTGCTGATAAAAAATACGGTCATTATCACCATGGCCGGCAGGGGTGTCGGTTTAATTCCGCGGGGAAATATTGGCATCCGCGGCAACCGTATTGAAGTGGTAAGCGATGCTGATGAACCCACCGGCAATCAACAGGCCCACCGGGTAATCGATGGCACCAACAAGGTGGTGCTGCCCGGATTAATAGATGCCCACATCCACACCGGCATTGCCCTGCTGCGTGGCCTGGCCCAGGACACCGACCACTGGATGCAAAAGGCTCTGTGGCCTTTTGCCGCGGCGCTGACACCCGAAGGAGAAATGGCCGGTTCCCTGGTCAATATCATTGAGGGTGTCAAAGCAGGAACGACAACTTTCGGCGATTATGACAGCTCGATGGCCGATCTGCTGCGCAATCACGATCAGGTTGGCACCCGGGCAAGGGTGGCAGAAACCATTAATGAAATGCCCGATAAAATTACAGACCTGGAGGTGGGAGAACCCTACCCCCTGGATGCTGCTATAGGCCAGCGCCAACTCCAGTCTGCCCTGGATCTTTTCGAGCAATGGCACGATCATGACAGCGGCCGCATCACCTGCATGTTCGGCCCCCAGGGTCCCGACATGGTTTCTAAAGAGCTGCTGCTGGAAATCAGGGAGCTGGCAGCAAAATACGATACCCAGATCCATATGCATGTTGCCCAGGGCGACCGGGAAATCGACCAGATGACCAGGCGCTACGGCAAACGAAGCATTCCCTGGCTGGAAGAGCTGGGCTTGTTGGACAGCCGCCTGCTGGCAGTGCACCTGACCGAAGCTACAGACGAAGAAACCAGGCTCCTGGCTCAGCGCGGCTCTGCCATGGTGCTTTGTTCAGGGAGTATCGGCATAATTGACGGCATTATCCCCCCGGCAGCCCAGTTTCTATCTGCCGGCGGTAAACTGGCGCTGGGCTCGGATCAGGCGCCGGGCAACAACTGCAGCAACATGTTCAACGAGATGAAGTTCACAGCAATTCTCAACAAGTGCAAAGCAGAAGATCCCAGAGTCTTTCCGGCCTGGAAAGTGCTGCGTTTAGCTACCATCGAAGGTGCCCGGGCTATCGGTTTGAGCGATCAAATCGGTTCACTGCAGCCGGGTAAAAAGGCAGATATCATCATTGTCGATCTGGACTCACCGGCAATGTGCCCGGCCATCATGGCGCCGGCACGCAACATAGTGCCCAACCTGGTCTACTCCGCCAACGGCAGTGAAGTTCAGACAGTGATTGTCGATGGCAGGATAATCATGGAAGACCGTAAACTTGTAAACGTTGATGAAAAACAAGAAACAGCTTCAGCCCGGGAGGCTGCGCAAGCCCTGGGCTATCGTGCCCGCCCCGGGAAAAACAGCGTTGCCATGCAGATGATGGAAAAGGAACAGCTTTAAAGGCACTATACACCCGGCCACTTTCATGCCTGGTTCTACGTGCCGGGCATGAAAGTGGCTGATTATATTAAATTTGAGCCCAGCTGTTCAATATGCCAGGGTTGCTGTCAGTCGAAATAATCAAAAGTTCTTATTTCGGCTGCATCCGGATAGCGCCGTCAAGGCGAATAGTAGTTCCGTTAATCAACCTGTTTTCAACAATTTGCCGCACCAGGCAGGCATATTCTTCCGGTTGACCAAGCCGCTGCGGAAAAGGTGTCATTTTGCTCAGCGCTTCCTGGACATTACCGGGCATACCCATCATCATCGGTGTTTTCATAATCCCCGGAGCTATGGTTACAACCCGGATTCCAAGTGAAGCCAGTTCGCGGGCAATCGTTAAGGTCATGCTTACGATTCCGCCCTTGGAAGCGCTATAGGCAGCCTGCCCAATCTGGCCCTCGAAAGCGGCAACAGAAGCAGTATTAATGATTACACCCCGTTCATTGTCTTCACCCGGCTCATTAGCAGCTAACTTTTCCGCTGCCAGCCTGATCACGTTAAATGTTCCGATCAGGTTAACTTCAATAACCTTGTTAAAAAGGGCTAAATCATGTGGTCCTTTTTTACCCAGGACCTTGGCTGCAGGGGCAATCCCGGCACAGTTAACCACAACATTTAAAGCGCCAAATAATTTGGCAGCAGCATCAACACTTTCGCTGACACTTTCTGCGCTCGTTACATCGGCCTTGATAAAAGAAGCACTGCTGCTGAGTTGATCTGCCAGCGCCTCTCCTTTATCCTGGTCAAGATCCAGGATGGCCACTTTTCCACCGTTTTCAACAATATTTCTGGCCACCGCTTCACCCAGGCCCGAGGCCCCACCAGTTACCAGGGCGATACTATTGCTAAACTCCATCTTTATCCACCTCCCAGCTATAATGATTCTTCATATTTCAACAACAACCTTCAGTTTCTATCCTTCTATACAACCATACCCCTGGTATTAAGCCTGGCTTAACCACATTTTTACCTGAAGCTTTTATCTTTTCCAGCCAGGCGCTGCCGAAAGCAAAAACGAGCATACCGGCAAACCCCGTTTAGGTGGTCCGGCGGTAGTTCTCTATTGAATAATATAATATAATATAAGCTGTGTAAAAAAAACGTGAGGAGAGGATATGATGAATACCGGGCAAATTATCGACCTCGCCCTGGAATTGGCCGGATTGGATGAAATTCCCGCAGACTCCGGAGTGATCGTGGCAGGAGAGAATATAAAAAGGGTACTTGCCGGCATAGACATGGAAGCTGCCGAAATCATGCTGGCCAAAAATAAGGATTACGATTTAGTATTGACCCATCATCCCACCACCGGCAACCCCCGCCTTAACCTGCACCAGGTAATGGACCGCCAAATTGAGCGCATGGTTGAAGCACAAGTTCCGATCAACAAAGCCCAGAAGGCAATCAGGGAGAAAATTGAAGAGATCGGCCGGAAGCTGCATGCAAGTAATTATGACCGGGCCGCCTCTGTCGCACGGGTCCTGGAGATGCCTTTTGTCGGTGTACACACTCCCGCCGATGTGCTGTCTGAAAAAAGGGTAGCTGCCCACCTGGGGAAAATTTTTGCCGATCAGCCAAGAGCCAGGGTTGGCGATGTTGTTGAAGCTATGCTGGAAATCGGTGAGTATAAAAATGCCCTTACCCGTCCCAAAATTGTGGCAGGAGCTGAAAATGATTATGCCGGCAGGGTCTGGGTTAGCATGGCCCGGGGTACCGGCGGTGGTCCCGATGTGGCCAAAGCGTACTTTGAAGCCGGTGTCGGCACCCTGGTGGTTATGCATATGCAGGAAGATGTAATCAAGGCGGTAAAAGAACAAAATATTGGTAACGCGATCGTAGCCGGCCACATGGCCAGCGATTCGATTGGCATGAACCAACTGTTATCTGCCCTGGAAAAGCGTAACCTGGAGGTAACCCGCGCCGGAGGAATTGTCAACGGTTAATGGCGCGATATCCGCTCATGCCTGGGCCCCGGCCAGAACTGTTGTCCACAAAGACCCCGTTAAAACCGCCCTGGAGAAAGTTGTAACAGTATAAGGGGAAGAGAGGAACTTGTAAAGATTGTATCATTCTGGTTGTTGAAGTTCTTTAGCAAAGATTGTTATTTTCTGTATTATTTTAAATCCTGCCCTTGCGTGAGCTTCCTCGCTCATCGGGTAATCTTCGTTTGTATCAGATGTAAGCAGGTTTATTGAGCGATGCAAAGTCCAGAATTCAATACATCCGATTAATTCTTTACCATGACCATGGCCACGAAACTCAGGCATAACATACCAACCCTCAACATGGCAGTAATACCCTTTAGATGAACTGTGCAGGGCCGCCTCAGAAAAGCCAACAACCCCCCTGAAGGGATGGATCAGAAGAAAGCAGACTTCGTTTTTAGATTTTAAAATTGCTTTAGCTTCATTTAACAGGTCTGCATAATTCGACTTTGGCCATAAAAAATGCCTGAGGCCTACCCAGGCCTCAAGATCTGAATGAAGTGCTTCACGTGTTTTCATGTTTTTTCGCCCCAATAAAGGTATATCCACCCATTTCCAGTATACAATAAACTGATTAACTGTCCGTTATAATCATAAGCGGCATAAATCCGTGTAAAATCAAATTGATTGTTCTATGTGCTGCCATGGTCAAACGGAACAAATATCTCTAAATTGGTAAGCCTTCCTTATAAATGGCTAATCAATACAAAATAAAGGTTGCAACCAGGATAATCAGCCCGAAAACTGCAACACCGATATCAATCATGACAATGTTTCGTCCCCTGTCCTTGCGTAACATGCGGGCAACAGCCTTTTGGAAACTGTTATAGTCAAAGATAAATGTAAGTGCTTTAAGGCCGGTCAGGGAAAAAAGAACTGAAATATAAATTGAATGCGCAATGTCAAGCGTAAAATGCAGGTACCAGGTCAAAGCGATCAAGGCCAGGCCAAAAAGAGCAATGGGGATAATCCAGGGCGGCCGCTTTTCACTGTAAAATTTCTCGAGAAAGCGGTTTTCATCCCAGGGTAAAAGGTGCATATAAAAAGGTTTTAACAGGGCCAGCAGACCAAAAATTATACCCAAAGCTTTAAAGTAATTCATCTTCATACCTCCATACCATCTCTTTTAATAAAGAAAAACACCGATCAAAACTAGGCCAATGCCAAGACACAGGGCGGCAATGTTGATAGCAGCCAGGGTTTTGCGGTCCCTGGTCAGAACACGTTCAACAAACTGCCTGAAACTATTGTAATTAAAGAGTACCTGTGATGATTTCAGCAGGGTTAAGGAAAGCACCAGGGTTATTACCAGGGAATAAGGCACCCCGGCAGTAAAATGCATGTACCAGGTAAAGGCCACCAGCAGTAGTCCAAACAAGCCGACAACCCAAACCCAGCCGGGCTGCTTTTTTGTGTAGGCCTTGTTCAGTTCAAATTCATTCCATCTTTTAGGAAAGAAATGAATGGCTACCCTGGTCAAAATCAATAATGCACCAAAAACAAAGCTTAAAACTTGAAAGTAATTCATTGTTATCCCTCCTCAAAATCAGGCTCTTTCAGGCCTGTTTTTAGAAATTCCGTTAACTTTTTTATGTCTTCAATAATTGCCTGGTCATCTTTATTGAGCAGTTCATTGTAATTCGGATATATTTCTGAAAACCTGAGCAAAACAAACTTCAGGATGCGAATGACAAAATCCCGGCCCAGGTCCTTGCGTAATTCTCCTTCTTTCATGGCCTTGTCGACCATTGCTTCTATATACTGCTCAAAGGCCGCCTGGAAACGGTCCCAGATCCGATCTTTCATTTTTCCTGCAGGCATATTCTGGATCTGAACCGCAATCATATGATAACGGCAGTTTTCACGGGCAAACCGGATCGATGCTTCCAAATGAAATGTAAGAATTTCAAAAAAAGCCATTTCTTCAGCAGGTTTATCAAAATGATCAAGAAAACTTTTTAAAAAGGCGGCCTTTTTCTCCATTACCCGCTCTATCATGTACATAAAAAGGTCTTCCTTGTTGTGAAAATAATGATACATACTGCCCTTGGAAATACCGGCATTGATAATAATTTGGTTCATTGAAGTCGAGTCATAATCATTTGATGAAAATTCATCCAGGGCCGCCTCAAAAACATTTTTTTGCTCCTCTCTTGTAAGATTTAAAAAACCTTGCTTAACCATCATCATTCAACGCCTCTCTTTAGACCGGATGGTTTAGACTACCTGGTCTAATATTAGCATGACCCACGTGAGTTTGTCAATATTTATATTTAATATTTTTGAAAAATAAAATGTGGATCTGATTATTATCGCAAAAAAAAGAACTGATCATCCAGCGGATTAGCAAAGCCAAACAATTGTTGATATGTATTTTACACGGTGTAAAGTTACCGTACAGTTGCTTGATACGATCAGGTTGGGTTATCGTTACTGACATTTAATTCTATGATCAGTATTATTTACAGAGCTAGCAGCACTGTATTGTACGGCGCTTTTTAAGAAAGAGAGTTGATTTGTTATGAGCGAGATCATAGCTGCAAATGACTTGGAGACCACCGGCGAATTGGCATTGCCTGTGGTTCGATAATGAAAGTGAAGGTGTTATTTGAACCTAAAAAGTCTGCGTTGCCCTGATCTTTACCACGAGAGGCTGGGGAAGAACTATTTTGAAGGCTGGTATTTTAAACTGGTCGACCGGGAAGTGAAACAAGCCTTTGCCTTTATTCCCGGGGTCTTTTTCAGCTCAGTTCCGGAGCATGATCATGCCTTTATCCAGATAATTGATGGTATAAAAAAACCATATCGCTATGAGCGCTTTCCCACTAAAGAGTTCTCAGCTGCCAGGAATACTTTTTCAGTTGCTGTCGCCGGCAATATTTTTTATGAGTTTACGACTATGAATCGCAGTAAAGTGGAAGTAATTCAAAAAGGAACTGGCCTGGCAGTGCATTTTAAAAACCGGCGCTATAGCCTGACCTTGAAGTGCGAGACTAAAAGCGAAGACTTCATCCTTTTAAACGGCCCCTCGCGGCGATCAGATGGTTCCCCTGGTCCAGGAAAACCTGCAGGGCCTTGTTCGCGTTACTCTGAAAGAAACCGCAGGCGGCAAAACTATTTATTCCGATAACGGACGCTGCGCCGGGGTTGAATACGGTGGTGAGCAAATGATGGTGCTGGATTAATGGCGCAAACTGTTAATTTGGGCCGGTAGCGCTTCCCGGACTTAGATCATATCCCGGCCTGGGAATTTATATGTTTAATATTTCCGCTGCAAGGTTGGTGCATAGGTATTGCAACCGTAGTGAAAGCGTTGGCCCCGGTAAGTTTTTATACATACAATGTTACCGGGTTTTTACTGTATGTTTAACCCTTTCATTTTTCCCCCTGTTAGTAGAGGAAGCATGTCTAATAATTGTAATTTATGAAAATAAGTTTAGATAAAACAACATGCAGAACGCGTTATTAACCTGCCGGGATCATTTTACCTGAGACGCCTTTAAGGGTTTACTTTCAGTTTATATGCTATAAAAAAGCCGGGAAGCATTTCAACCGCTTCCCGGCCTTCATTGATTAACCAAGCACTTGTCCCGGCTGGTCTTGCCCGGCAGTTTAGTGCCGGTGATATAGGCTCAGTTAATAATTTTGCTAAGCATCGAGCTCAGCGATCACGTCAGCTACCGCATCGAGAACTGCGGTTATGGCTTCCATCTGCTCATCATCCAGGTAATGGCCGTATTCATCAAGATATTCCCTGGCTTCTTCGTAAGCTTCAAGCAAAGCATCAAGGTCAAACTCTTTGCCTGCTTCGGCTTGCAGTGAAGCTTCGAGGGCCAGGATGGCCGCCCAGCTTACAGACAGATCTATCAATTCTTTTCCTTCTTCGCTGTCAGTCAACTCATCGCGGACTTCTTCAAACTCCTCCAGGGCCTTTTCATATGCAAATCTAGCCTGGGCCAGCTGTAAGGCAGTGCCTTCTGTTACAAATTCAGCTGTAACCTGCGGTACAGGAGGAATAACCAATCCTGTAACCACGGGTGTAACAGGAGGAGTCACGACCGGTGGTGTGACTGCCGGAGGAGCAAACGGTGGTACCGTTGGCACAAATACTACCGGCGGTGCGAATACCGGGGGTGCGACTACCGGGTCTGGGTCTGGATCGGGATCCGGATCGGGGTCCGGATCGGGGTCGGGAACGTAATCGCTATCCCTGGTCATCTCTTCGTTGACCCACCAGGGGTCGAAGAGGACGTTTTCGGATACAGCATCTCCTTCACCGTCAGCAGGTGCATTTGTTTCTGGATCACGGACAAAATCTTCAAGTTCGGCATAATCATCATCTGTTGTACTGGGCCCACTGGCATCGCCCCACCAGTTGTAGCGGGCGTCGTACACATGATCCGTAGTGTTGTTAATGCCAAAGGAGTCATTGCCCAATATCCTATTGGCCTTAACAGTCAGGTCCAGCGGTAGAGGATCATCAAAGGCGGGATATATGTAAATACCCTCTTCGTTATTTTTCACCGTGTTGTCTTCAATCACGACAACGACGGGGACTTCCGGATCGTTGTTGAAGCCAGTCGGGAGAGCAACGCCCCAAGTATTATTCTCAAGCGTATTTCCCATAATGACTGCCTTTGTTCCGGGATCATCCCATACCGAAATGGCTGCAGATCCCCATTCGCCTACGACCCCCACACAATCCGACACGGTGTTATTATTAATGGTTACGCTCGCACCGAATTCGGCTAAAACGAAGTAATTTAGCCACTCACCGACGCCCTTGCCCGTGTAGGTGTTCCCTTGCACCAGCCCGGTGCCCCTGTGGCGAATGCCGTTGCGATTGATTTCGGTGAACTGGCAGCCGAGGATGTCCACTTCGCCCGAGGAAATCAAGACAGCGGTTCCGCGGTGGTCGTCATTGGAATCCTTCGTGATGTTCGTAAAATGGGAATCCTTCACCACGCCGGATGCATCCTCAGCAAAATACAGCGCGTTATAAACCTGATACCCGTCTCCATCGAGCGTTACATCAGAAAGGTTCAGGGTTTGGCCCTCTTTTACAACCATCCAACCCTCGTTCGAGCTTTCATAGTTTGCATCAGGCCTGATGATTGTATTGGCAGAACCGGCCCCAAGGATGGTCAAATCTTTGTCGATGACGATCTGATCTTTTTCTACGTATGTTCCCGGAGATACCTCAACGGTATCGCCGTCTACTGCCTCATCGATCGCATCCTGGATGTAGCTGAAGATGGTGGGAACCACGATCGGGTCGCTACCACGGACAACCACGGCGCGGTCGAAGAGGTTGTCGGCAAGGATGGATTCGAGGTAGATGTCCGTGTAGGCCGCATCGTCTACCTGAATGTCGTTATTACTGAAGGTGTTATCTGCGATCTCATCCACGGTTATTTGATATTCACCACCCCAGTCGTAGAAAGCCAAGCCATACTCATTATTCTTCACTTCATTGCCGGTAATTGTGAGGTCTCCGACATCGCCTGAGTGAGTCTGGATGTCGATTCCCCAGTAATTGTCCTTCACCTCGTTATTGGTGATTATAGTATCCCCTATATCTCCACCAGCACCTTGGAGCATAATCCCGGCGTCACAACCGCTTACTTTGTTATTGTCGATCGTATTGTTTTCGGTTGCGACCCCAGAATATTCGCCATCCCAGTAGTTTCCTATAGCAATTCCGGCATCAGTTACATCATTACCATAGAGGGTGTTGCCTTGGATAAGCGTATTGGAAGCATCAACAGCCAGAATACCTGCTGCAGTCCAGCCTTCTGAAAGAATGGCAGGTACTTTTACCTCGTTTCCTATGACAGTTGAGCCGTCTCCTGTAATCTGTATGGGTTGCCGCACGCCCTCTATCTCAGTGAAGACATAGTTTCTGAGCACGTGAGCTTTTGTTCCTTCGTAGAAGCCACCCCGAATACCGCCATCACTCCAGTTAGTCACAGTGAAGCCTTCTATTATGACAGTGCCAAGATTCTCCGCGTGTGCCGAAACAGCTTGGGCTTCTTCTTGGGCATCTATCGTCACCAGCCCCGACTTTTACAGTTAGCATAGCATATTGACCTAAATTAGCATAGAAAAACCCTTTAAAGACGCAGAATTCTGCGTTTTTTTGTTTTTGCTATTGACGTTATGCTAAAGTTGTGCTATTATTGTAGTGGGCTGTTTAATATGATTAAAATTGACAAAAGAACCAAAAAGGATGGGACTCCAAGAACTCAAATCCGGGTGGTTGAAGGGTACAGGCCAGGGCCGGGATTGCCAACCAGGCAAAGAACGATTCGGGATTTCGGGTGCCTTGAAGACCAGGAAGATCCTGAGAAGTTCATGAAAGAAGT